>Ga0210053_1000239_pt1 | contig 56313 bp, 63 predicted proteins | sample CryGeymeta201512_FD_185467 | JGI IMG/M metagenome (GOLD analysis project Ga0210053, IMG submission 185467) | Groundwater microbial communities from Crystal Geyser aquifers in Utah, USA - Crystal Geyser metaG 2015-12 (SPAdes) (version 2) | ecosystem: Environmental > Aquatic > Deep subsurface >... | reverse complement strand
TCCCGATTGAAGGCCATATCGTTGCTCCTTTGCTTCCAATTACAAAGAGAAAAACTTAAAAAAGGTTCACGATGTTATGATATTCCTGAGCATTAAGAATCGGTTCACGATGTTATGATAGCAATTAAATAAGGAGTTGAGTTTGTGAAATGTTGAGACCTGACCCTATTCAATGCTCGGGGGTGGGGACGCCGGGGCCGGGGGCGAAGTTAGATGTGGCTGGACACATCAGCCTTGGGTCGGTCTCTGTAAATGCTCCAGAACTTCAGTTTAGAGGCTCGGCTGTACACGCAAAGATAATAATGGATGAAATAAGTGCTACAGATGGTCAATTATGGTTTCAGACTCAAGATGCTGGAACATTGGCTACAAGGATGACGATTCTAGACAACGGCAACGTCGGCATCGGGACGACGAATCCTCAAGCGAAATTAGGTGTTAACGGGAATGTTACAATTGGTACGGGATCATACACATACAATGGGACAAACCTGAACTCGTTAAACATAAACGCAACTAATTATCCTTTATTATCTTTTTATGCATCTGGTTCTCAAACGGGAAAAATCATTGGTTATGATTCTGCATCAGAAGGACTTTCATTAGACGCCAACACATCGCGCAACATTAGCTTTAAATCAGGAGGAAGTACTTTAGTCAGGATATTATCGAATGGCTACGTCGGCATCGGGACGACGAGTCCTTCGAGAAAACTCTTTGTATACGGTGATGCAGGAGGAACAAGTGCGTGGTATAACGACTCGGACCGAGGGCTTAAAAAAGATATTCGAGAAATAGATAACGGCCTTGATCAAGTCCTAAAGTTGAGAGGCGTTTACTTTACCTGGAATGATACTGAAACGCGTGGGGAAGGAAGGCAAGTTGGGATGATTGCTCAGGAGGTGAAGGAGATTGTACCCGAGGTGGTGCAGAAGAAGGGCGACTACTATTCGATAGCTACGGCAAATTTGGTTCCCCTGCTCGTGGAAGCCATCAAAGAACAGCAGAAAGAGATTGACACGCTCAAGGTAAAGCAGGCATCCATGGAGCAGCAGCAGGCCCTGATTTCGGCGCTGTATGAAAAGGTGAATATGCTGGAAAACCAGATGAAGCTGCAGGGGACCGTGGCGCAGGTGGATTATTGAAAAAAATGATTTTGCCACTAAGTCTCTAAGATGCGAGTTTTTCCGTTTGACAGTTGCATTCCATTTCGTATAACATACGAATATATTTTTTTTCTGAGGTGATCTTATGAAGAAAGAAGAACTTTTGTCCAGAATCACGATCGATCCAGATGTGTTGGTAGGCAAACCTACCATCAGGGGGCTTCGAATCAGCGTAGAACAGATCATCAAGGCTCTTGCTCACAGTATCCCGGTTAAAGAGCTCTTAGAAGAATATCCGGAACTCGAACCTGCGGATATTCAGGCAGCTCTTCTCTATGCAGCAGAAATCATTTCTGAAGAGCGCGTTTTCGAACTCAAATAAATATGAAAAAAAGCTTGAAGTTTCTCGTAGATGTTGGAGTCGGGAAGAATATAGAGTCTTGGCTCCGGTCTCAGGAATTTGATGTTCTCGCTGTCAGAGACATCGATCCAAGGATGCGTGATTCAGAAATACTGAAGTTGTCCACTAATGAAAAAAGGGTTGTGATTACGATGGATAAGGATTTTGGTGAACTTGTTTATCACCATAAACAGAGACACATTGGCGTACTCCTTCTCAGAATGGAGGATGCCGGAAGAGATGAAAAGCTTTCTGTTGTACAAAAAGTACTCATCGAGTTTGGCGACTTGCTCGCAGATAGTTTCTGCACTTATCAAAACGGCAAGTTCAGGATAAGGAAATAGAATTTTTTATGTTTTTTTTGTGACTTTGTGGCAAGATGATTACTGTTTGTAACAAGCTATAATTCCGATCGGCTCCCCCACCCGGACGTGTTGTCCCTCTTGAACGGTAAGTTCCACCCGGTCCTTTTCAAAGAGGAGGATGACCGTGGAACCCAGTTCGAAGCGCCCCATCTCCTCTCCTCTCCGGAGGGTAATCGCCGGACGGTACCTCCTCAAGAAAGGGCCTTTGTGAAAGACTTGATTTCTGATCTCGTCGAATGTGATCCGGATCTTTCCCACATTGACGGCCCCGACCATGACCATGGCCATCTGCCCCAGACCGGTTTTCATGTGGACTACCAGGCGTTCGTTGATCACGAAAAGGTTTTTGATCCTGTCGAGGGAGTACCGATTCACCGGAAAGAGCCGGCCGGGGATGTACTGCAATGCCTCGGCCTCTGCATCTGCCGGCACGTGGATCCGGTGGTAATCCGAGGGAGAAAGGTAGAGGGTAACGGATGATCCTCCCAGAAAATCGGCGGCGCGTTCAGGGCCGCCGAGCAGGTCCCGGAGGGTGTATGTCCATGCCTTGGCTTGAAGCAGTGTGCCGTTGCTGACGGGGCCTGAACGGATCACCGTGCCGTCGACTGGAGAGAGAATATGTTTGGGATCCGGGTCTATGGGCCTAACTGATGGTTTCAGTTTCCTGACGAAGAATGCGTTCAGGGTATGGTATTGCGAGGGAGGGAGCTCAGCCTCTGAGAGATTGACATGGTATAGGGCCGCATAGGCGCGGACCAGAATAAGATTCAGCGGGAACGGGAGCGGGATCCTCCCGAACCATCCCGTGATACGGGAGATCAGATGCTTGGGCAAGAGATACAAAAGGCGCAGGAAGAGATGGTCGAGCTTTTTCGCGTAATACCCCATGACGGAATCAGGTCAGCTCTTTTTTGACTTCTCGGGTTTTTTCTTGTCCTTGCCGGCTTCGGGGGATTCGGCCTTTGGTTTCCGGCTCTTTCCCTTCTCCATCACCTTTTTCAGAAGGCTTTTTTTCTTCTCGGGTTTTTCAGGTTCTGTTTTTTTCGGCGCTTTCAGCTCTCTGTCCAGATACTCGATCACGGCCATCACCGCCCCGTCCCCGGGTCTGGTCCGAGTCCGGAGGATCCGCGTATATCCGCCGTTTCTCTCCTTGAAACGAGGCGCCAGGGAATCGAAAAGTTTTTTGACCAGGTCCAGGTCCCGAAGGAGATCAAAGGCCCGCCTCCTGGCGGCAAGCGTTCCTTTCTTTCCGACGGTGATCAGTTTTTCGGCAAAAGGACGAAGCTCCTTGGCCTTAGGGAGGGTGGTTTCAATGGCTTCGTAACGGATCAACGACCCTGCAAGGTTCTTCATCAAGGCGGCCCTGTGGCTCGACGTCCGGCTCAGGGCTCTTCCTGCTATGTTGTGTCGCATGGCACTATCCTTTCGGCATCAAAGCGGCGCTGACTTGAGTCCTATTTTTCTTTTTCTTTGTCTTTTTCTTTTTCTTTGTCAGGCTTGGGCTTTAGAAAACTCGGATCGATTTTCATCCCGAGTGAAAGCCCCATCTCGGTCAAAAGCTCTTTGATCTCGTTGAGCGATTTCCTGCCGAAATTCTTGGTCCGGAGCATCTCGGAATCTGTCTTCTGCACCAGCTCTCCGATGGTCTTAATCTCGGCCTTCTTCAGACAGTTGTAGGAACGGACCGAGAGTTCCAGTTCCTCTACGCTCTTGAGCAGGCAGCTTCTGAAATTTTCATCTTTCTGGTCCACGACGGGCGTTTCTTCCTCGACCTCCTCCTCGAAGTTGATGAAAATCGACATGTAGTCCTTCAGGATCTTGGCGGCATAGGCAATGGCGTCGTCCGGCTTGATGGTCCCGTTGGTCCAGACATCGAGGATCAGCTTATCGTAATCCGTGGCATGACCCACACGGGCATTCTCGACGCTGAAGTTGACCTTCTGGATCGGGCTGTAGACCGCATCCACGGGGATCACCCCGATGCTCTTGCGCCTTTCCAAATCCTCAGAGGCCGGGACATACCCGCGGCCCAGGCGGATCTCCATCTCCATATCCAGCTCAGCATCCTTCTCGAGTGTAGCGATATGATGCTCCGGATTGATGATCTCAATCTCCGCATCGGTAGCGATATCTCCGGCCTTGACCTCCTTCTTCCCTTTGACCTTGAGACGGATCAGCTTGGGCTTGTCGGTATGCATCCTGAAATAGACCCCCTTGAGGTTCAGGATGATTTCCGAGACATCTTCCAGCACACCGGGAATGGTGGAATACTCGTGCATCACCTTTTCGATTTTGACGGATGTGATGGCCGCTCCCTCGATGGAAGCAAGGAGGATCCTCCTGAGGGAGTTCCCGATCGTGGTGCCGAATCCCCGTTCAAAGGGCTGGGCGTAGAACCTCCCGTATGTATCCGTCAAGATCTCGGATTCATAATTTAAATGCTTGGGTTTCTGAAAACCTTTCAATAACATTGCCATAGAAAAGCCCCCTTCATGGGTGAGAATGCCTTTTGGAACAAGAATCATCTTACTTGGAATAGAGTTCCACAATAAGCTGCTCCCGGACAGGAAGAGCGATCTCTTCCCTGGCAGGAAGGTACTTGACCGACGCCTTCATCTCGGATTTGTTTACCTCCAGCCATGCAGGGACCCCCCGCCGATCCACGGCTGAAAAACTCGCCTGAATCGTTTGGATTTTCATGCTCTTTGGCCGGACCGAGATCTCCTCTCCGGGCCGTACCATGAAAGAGGGAATATTGACCTTCTTCCCGTTGACCTGAAAATGTCCATGCCGGATGAGGTGTCTCGACTCGGTCCTTGAATCCGCGAAACAAAGCCTGTATATGACATTATCCAGTCTGGCCTCGAGAAGGCGCAGCAGGTTGTCTCCGGTGATCCCCTTCTTCCGGTCCGCTTCTTTGAAATAGGAACGAAATTGATTCTCCATGACCCCGTAAATACGGCGGACCTTCTGTTTTTCCCTCAACTGCATCCCGTATTCTGAGAGCTTTTTGGGGCGCTGCCCATGCTGTCCCGGGGCGTAGGTTCGGCGTTCCACGCTGCATTTCTCCTTGAAACAGCGTTCGCCTTTTAAAAAAAGCTTTTCCCCTTCCCTGCGGCAGAGCCGGCAGACCGGACCAATATATCTTGCCAATGAACACCTCCTGAAATAGCGGCTTCGTAAAAAGTCATATTGTCCCCTCCCCTGGCGGGAGGGGACAAAGGGGAGGGGGATGATAATGGATTGCAATATAAATACTTGTCACCCTCACCCTAACCCTCTCCCATCAAGGGAGAGGGAGTTTTTGGACTTTTTACGAATCCATTAAGTATCGTATGCTCTCAAAATAAATTTAACCTTGCTCTTGTTCTCTTCTGTCTTCTATTTCCTATTTTCCATTTCCTGTTTTCAGACTCTCCGCCGTTTCGGAGGTCTGCACCCATTGTGAGGAATCGGGGTGACGTCCTTGATCAGCGTGATGTCAAGGCCCGATGCCTGAAGGGACCGGATGGCGGATTCCCGGCCTATGCCGGGGCCCTTGACCAGGACCTCCACCTTGCGGACACCATGCTCCATGGCTTTTTTGGCCGCATTCTCAGCGGCGACCTGAGCGGCAAAGGGTGTGCTTTTGCGGCTCCCTTTGAAACCCTGCCCGCCGGCTGTGGACCAGGCAATCACGTCTCCGCCCACATCCGTAATGGTGACGATGGTATTGTTGAATGTCGCCTTGATGTGGGCCACCGCGTTCTGGACGTTCTTCTTCTCCTTCTTCTTGTGGACCGGGGTTTTCTTTTTCGTCTCTTCCATGATGCCTCCTGACACGGCTTGCCGGCCGTATCCTACCACGATGCCTTTGACCGGCTATACCCAAAATCGGCCATGGGCCGGCGCAGTCTCGTCCCTACTTGGTCTTCAATACCTTTTTAGTCTTGACGGCAACACCGCGTCTCGGTCCTTTGCGCGTCCTTGCATTCGTATGCGTCCTCTGGCCCCTGACCGGAAGTCCCCGTCTGTGCCTGATGCCCCGGTAAACCCCGAGATCCATCAGCCGTTTGATGCTCATGGAGACCTCTTTTCTAAGATCCCCTTCGATACGATAGTCCGATACGATCACATCCCGGATCTTACCGATCTGCTCGCTGGTCAGGTCTTTGATCCGGGTGTTCTCATCTACATCTGACTTTTTCAGGATCTCCTTGGAGCGGGATCGGCCGATACCATAAATATACGTCAGACCGATTTCCACGCGTTTGTTATTCGGTACGTCCACCCCTGCTATTCTTGCCAAAGTCTATCTCCTTTATGCATGCCTGCCTGCGCCCCCGCCGGCAGTCCTTCCGGCAGGGGAAGGTTATCCCTGCCTCTGTTTGTGCTTGGGATTGACACAAATCACACGGACCACATTCTTCCTTCTGATGATCTTGCATTTCTCACACAATTTTTTTACCGAAGCCCTGACCTTCATGTTTTTACTTCCTTTCCCGTATTCCGGACCTTAGTGGCACTATTCGTAAATACGGTGGCATTCGAGTACCGTATGGCGGCCGGGTCAAAGTTGCGCTCCTTGCGGTGTACCGGAGGGGTACGCCTCAGCCGCACGCCTTGATGAGACCACCCTACGACCCTCTCGGTACGTCACCATATTTACGAACAGGGCCACTTAGACTCTATTGACGAGAGCCGCCCCAACCGTTAGAGAAGTTGGTTCTCCAACGGGTCTTACTTGTGCCGGTAGGTAATCCTCCCTCTCGTCAGGTCATAAGGGGACAGCTCGATCTTAACCTTGTCACCGGGAAGGATCTTGATGTAATGAAGGCGCATCTTCCCGGAGATGTGGGCCAGGACCTTGTGCCCGTTTTCCAGCTCGACTCTAAACATGGCGTTCGGAAGCGGCTCCAGGACCGTCCCTTCAACTTCTATCGCATTTTCCTTGGCCATATTTCCTTTATATTCCGTCAGGCCGCCTGGCTCAGAATCCTCGGCCCCTGATTCAAGACGGCAATGGAATGTTCAAAATGAGCCGAAAGGCTCCGGTCCGATGTCACCGTGGTCCAGTTGTCCTCCAAAATCGTCACATCCCAATGTCCCATATTCACCATCGGCTCGATGGCCAGGACCATCCCCTCTTTCAATCTCGGTCCCCTGTTGGGGAACCCGAAATTCGGGATCTGGGGTTCTTCGTGCAGGCTGCGCCCGATCCCATGGCCCACAAAGGCCCTGACCACGGAATAGGAATGACTCTCAACATATTCCTGAATGACGCTGGATATATCAAAGAGCCGATTCTTGACCGTGGCCTTTTGAATCCCCCGGCACAGGGCCTCCTCGGTCACCCGCATCAAACGGGCCGCATCCTCGGAAACGGCGCCGACCGGGTAGGTCCGCGCTGAATCACCGTAGTATCCGTCTAAAACCACCCCGACGTCTATACTGATCAGATCCCCTTCCTTGAGAACCTGTTTTTTTGAAGGGATCCCATGGACCACAACCTCATTGACCGAAGTGCACAGAGTCGCCGGATACCCTTTGTATCCTTTGAATGCCGGCTTAGCCCCGTTCTTCCCGATGAATTCTTCCGCAATACGGTCCATCTCCAAGGTGGTCATCCCGGGCCGGGCCCATTCCCTCAACATCTCCAATAGATGGGCCACGATCTGGTTGGCCTCGTACAGCTTCTCCACCTCATCGGGATGCTTGAGAATGATCATCCCTGCTTCTCAATCACCGCGCGGATCCGGCCGAAGATATCCTCAATCCCTCCGGTCCCATGGATCTCCACCAGAACGCCGTCCTTCCTGTAGTACTGAATCAGGGGTTCGGTCTGCTTGTTGTAGACGTTAAGACGGTTCTTGATGGTCTCTTCCTTGTCATCGTCCCGCTGGAACAAGGACCCGCCGCATTGGTCGCAGATTCCATCCTTGGCGGGTTTTTTGAAAAATACATGGAACCCGGCGCCGCATTCCTTGCACGTTCTCCGGCCGGTCAACCTTTTGATCAGCTCCGGATTGGGGACCACGATCGACAAGACATAGTCAATGGACTGTCCCATATTCTTCAGGGCCTTTTTGAGCTCATCGGCCTGGGGGACGGTCCTCGGAAATCCGTCGAGGACGTACCCCTTGGCGCAATCGCTGCTCTTAAGCCTCTCACGGATAATCCCCACCACGATGTGGTCAGGCGCCAGCGCCCCTTTGTCCATGTAGGACTTTGCCTCTTTGCCCAGGGAGGTCTTGTTCTTCACGGCCTCTCGGAGAATGTCGCCGGTTGATATCTGTGGTATGCCGTATTTTTCAACCAGCTTCTTGGCCTGCGTACCCTTCCCTGCCCCCGGAGGCCCTAAAAGTATCATTCGCATTTTCTGTGCCCTTCCTTTCTCTTGTTTCTTATTTTCGGCTCCCTCTCTTCATTCACGTTTGAAGTCAGCGCCCGCTCCGTCCATGAATCCTCCCCTTCTTCAAAAAGCCGTCATATTGGCGCTGCAGAAGATGGGATTCGATCTGTCTCAAGGTATCGAGCGCCACACCCACAACAATGAGAAGGGACGTCCCCCCGAAGTAGAAGGGGATGTTCAGCTCCTGGATCAAAAACATCGGAAGCACACAGACCGCCGAAAGATAAAGGGCCCCGACAAAGGTGATCCTGCTCAGGACTTTGTCAAGGTAGTCCGATGTATTCTTCCCAGGCCGGAGTCCCGGGATAAACCCCCCCTGCTTCTTCATGTTTTCGGCCACGTCCACGGGATTGAACATCACCGCCGTATAAAAAAAAGTAAAAAAAATGATAAATCCTACATAGAGGATCATATAAACCAGACTCCCCGGGCTCAGACTCCCGGCCACCGCCTGCATCCAGGGATGATGAATCACCTGGGCGATGGTCGCCGGGAAGAGGATGATCGAAGAGGCGAAGATCGGCGGGATCACGCCCGCGGTATTGATCTTCAACGGGATATGGGTATCCGTGCCGCCATAGGCCTTGCGGCCGACCACCCGCCGCGCATACTGGACCGGCACCTTTCTATGCCCCTGTTCCATAAAGATGATGGCCCCTGTCACCAAAACGATCAGCAGCAGGATGACCAGAACCACATAAGGCTGCATGATCCCTCCCCGGACCAAGGTCGCGGTTTGGGCCGCGGCAGAGGGCATGGCCGCCACAATCCCTGCAAAGATGATCAGGGAGATCCCGTTCCCGATCCCCTTCTCGGTGATCTGTTCACCGAGCCACATGATGAAGGCCGTTCCCGCCACCAGGGTGATCACGGTGAAGATCAGGTATCCGGGTCCGGGGTGGATCACGATGGGGGCGCCGCCCGGACTCGTGGTGCTCTGAAGGCCGACGGCAATGCCGGCGCCCTGTATGATGCTGAGAAGGATCGTTCCATACCGGGTGTACTGCGTGATCTTTTTCCGTCCCGCCGCCCCTTCCTTGGCCAACTGCTCAAGACTCGGCACCACCGATGTCAGGAGCTGCAGGATGATCGAGGCGCTGATGTACGGCATGATCCCCAAGGCAAAGACCGTCATACGGCTCAGCGCCCCGCCGGAGAACATGCTCACGAATCCGAGAATTCCCCCCTCCTGAGACTGGAAGAACTCGGAGAGGGCCTTTGAATCTATTCCCGGGATCGGGACATGACACCCTACCCTGTAAATCGCCAGAAACCCGAGTGTGAAAAGGATCCTTCTCTTTAATTCAGGAACCTTGAAAATGTTCTGCAGGCTCTCTAACAACCGGATCTCCGATATAATAAATTGTGGTTCTTCTCCCATTTAGTGGGTAAAAAGGGTTCGAGGGTTGAAGATCCATAGGGTTCCAGGGGTCGAGGGGTCAAGGGTTCAAGTGAGATACTGAAACGCAAGCAAAATTTTCAGAGATAAATACTGGAACCCTTGACCCCTAGGACCCTCGGCCCCTTATGTTTTTAGCACTTCACTTGACCCCTGGAATCCTTGACCCCTTGACCCCTGATGTCTTCACCCACTCTTTTGGAGATGAACCTTATTTTATGATCTCGGCCGTTCCGCCGGCTGCACGGATCTTCTCGGCCGCCTTTTTGCTGAATTTGTGCGCCTTCACCACCATGGGACGATGGAGCTCACCGGCGCCGAGAATCTTCAGCCCGGCACGCATTTGTTTGACCACCCCTTTATCGCGCAGGATCTCAGGATCCACTTGATCCGTTCCTTCGAGGAGATCCAGCCGGGAAAGGTTCAGGATGGTATATTCCTTGCGGAAGATGTTGGTGAACCCCCGCTTGGGGAGCCTCCTCTGCAATGGCATCTGCCCTCCCTCGAAGCCGGCCTTTTTACTGCCGCCTGAACGGGCGTTCTGTCCCTTGTGCCCTCGGGTCGATGTCCCGCCATGCCCGGAGGCGTTCCCTCTGCCGATCCTTTTGCGCTTCTTGGTGGACCCCTTCGGGGGCTTTAAATCATGTAATCTCATCTTCCATCCTTACTCAATCGTTGACGGCTTCATCCATCACATTTTCCACATCCACCAGGTGAGGTATCTTATTGACCATTCCCCATATTTCCGGAGTATCCTTGCGAATCACCCACTGCTGTGTCCTTTTCAGACCCAGGCCGCGGATGATTTCCTTGTGTTTTTTGGGCTTCCCGATCGGGCTTCTTTTCAGTGTGATCTTTAACTGTCCCATGAGTCCATCAACCTTTCGTATCCACGGCCCGGTCCACGCTAAGCGGTCAATTCGTCCACAGTCTTGCCTCTGAGCTTTGCAATTTGTTCCACATCTCTCAATTTGAGCAGTCCATCCATGACCGCGCGTACGGCATTGTAAGGATTGCTGGACCCGACGCATTTGGTCAGGATATCCTGGACACCGACCACTTCCAAAACGGCCCGCACACCCCCGCCGGCGATCAGGCCCGTCCCTTCGGAAGCCGGTTTCATGACCACTTCTCCGGCCCCATAATGCCCGATCACCTGATGAGGAATCGTCTTCGAGCGAAGGGAGACCGTCACCATCTTTTTCTTGGCCTCCTCGATCCCTTTCCGGATGGCTTCCGGGACCTCATTGGCCTTGCCTTTGCCGTATCCCACGCTTCCTTTACCGTCACCGACAACCACAAGGGCGCTGAAACTGAAGCGTCTTCCGCCTTTTACGACTTTGGCCACACGGTTGATATGAACGATTTTATCGATCAGTTCGCCGGATTGGTCATTCTTTTTCTCCAAAGAGTCCCTCCCTTTATTCATCATCCTCATTCCTTAGAATTTGAGCCCGGATTCCTTGGCGGCTTCGGCGAGAACCTTGACACGCCCAAGAAATTTATAACCGCCGCGGTCAAAGACCACTTTCTTGATCCCTTTCTCCTGGGCCCGCCTTGCAATCTCCTGACCGACCCACTTCGCAGCTTCCTTTTTCCCGCCATCTACCTTCTGGTCCCGGAACACCGGATCCAAGGTAGATGCGCTTGCGATGGTATGGGAATGGATATCATCGATGACCTGCGCATAGATATGCCGTGCGCTCCTGAAAACGGACAGTCTCGGACTTCCCTGAGCGCCGGACACCTTTTTCCGAACCCTCTGATGCCTTGCGATTCGGGCCACCCTCTTGGTATTTTTCTCCACGGTTCTTCTTCCCCTTTATGATCAGGCCTACTTGGTGGTCTTTCCGGCCTTTCTGATGATTCTTTCCTTCTGATACTTGATCCCTTTGCCCTTATAGGGTTCCGGCCGGCGAAGGGCGCGGATGTTTGCCGCGGTCTGCCCCACGTCCTCCTTGTTGATCCCGGAAATGGTGATGATACTCTTCTCCACCAAGGCTTCCACCCCTTCCAGAAGCGGGAATAGAATGGAATGGGAATATCCGAGATTGAACTCCACGGACCGTCCCTTAACCTGCGCCTTGTATCCCACGCCATTGATCTCCAGAATCTTGGAAAAACCGCTTGTCACACCATGGACCATGTTGGCGATCAGATTCCGAATCAACCCATGAAAGGCGCGATGTTCTCTGGAATCCGATGCGCGGTGGACCAGGATCTTTCCTTCCTGGAGTTCAACCGAGATATCCGGCGGGATTTTCCTCAAAAGGGTCCCTTTCGGCCCCTTGATCTCCAAGGTCGAATCCTTGAGCGCCGCCTTCACGCCTTTGGGCAGAATCACCGGCAATTTTCCTACTCTCGACATCTCTTTTTCCTTTAACCGTTAAACCGGAGAACCGTCTTCACCCCCGGCCGTTACACCTTTTTAAGGCAGGGTTAACAGATCGGATCTCCTACCAGACGGCGCACAACACCTCTCCACCCACATGTTCTTTCCTGCACTGCCGGTCCGTGATCACCCCTTTGGGCGTTGAGAGGATCGCCACGCCCAAGCCGTTCCTGATGTTCGGGATCTCATCCACCTTCACATAGACCCGCATCCCAGGCTTGCTGATCCTGTCGATTCCGTGGATGACGCTCTCTTTCCCTTCCGGTTTCTTTAAGCTGATTCGTATCGTCCCCTGAGGACTATCCTTTAAAACCTTGAAGTTCTTGATGAAGCCTTCTTCCTTCAGGATCTTCGAGAGCGCAATCTTGATCTCCGAAGCCGGAACGTCCGTCTCTTGTTTTTGCGCCTTGACGGCATTCCGAATACGTGTGAGCATATCGGCTATGGGATCGGTCATGGACATGCATGGACTCCTGTAATCATATTCCTTAAAAATATTCCTACCAACTTGATTTCGTCACCCCGGGGATATCCCCTCTCAGGGCCAGCTGGCGAAAACAGATTCTGCAGAGCTCGAACCGGTTGATATACCCTCTCGGCCTGCCGCATATTCTGCATCGGTTGTATGCCCTGACCTTGAATTTCGGCTTCCTCTGCTGCTTGATGATTAAAGACGTCTTGGCCAATCGTATTCCTCCATTTTTCCGTTTGAACGGTTCAGAGAGCCGGGTGACCTCCGGTTAATTCCTGAAAGGCATGTGAAAGCCCGACAACAAGGCCTTGGCCTCCTCGTCGGTCTTCGCCGACGTGACAATGATAATGTCCATCCCATGGACCTTCTCGACGTTGTCGTATTTGATCTCCGGGAAAATGCTCTGCTCCAAAAGACCCAAGGAATAGTTCCCGCGTCCGTCGAAGGACTTCCCGGGAACACCCCGGAAATCCCGGATGCGCGGAAGCGCCGTATTGATCAAACGATCCAGAAATTCATACATCATGTTTTTGCGCAGGGTGACCTTGCATCCCACGGCCATGCCTTCCCGAAGCTTGAAATTCGCGATGGACTTCCTGGCCAGCGTGACCACCGGCTGCTGGCCGGTGATCTGACGAAGCTCAGCCACGGCCGATTCCAGGAGTTTTGGATTTTGAATCGCCTCTCCCATACCCACGTTCACCACGATCTTCATGAGACGGGGAACCTGCATCACACTGGAATATCCAAACTGCTTCATCAGCGATGGAACAATGTCTTTCTTGTAATTTTCCTTAAGCCTTGCCATGTTGATTCCCCGACGTTACGTCCGATCCAGCGGCTCTCCGCATTTGGCGCAGACCCGAATTTTTTTCTGATCTTCCAGTTTCTTATGCCTGCTCTTGACGGGCGCATCGCATTTTTCGCAGACCACCATCACATTGGCAGCGTGGATGCTCCCTTCCTTTTCTATGATCCCGCCCTGCTGGTTCTCCGCGCTGGGCCGGGTATGCCTCTTGATATAGTTGACTTTCTCAATCACGAGACGGTCCCTTTCAGGGAAAACCCTGAGGACCTTTCCTCTCTTTCCCTTGTTTTTCCCGGCCATCACCTGGACCGTATCATTTTTCTTTACCGCCGCCATATCTTTCTTCCATCCTGAAATGAACCCCCGACGCTTTCGGACGGGGAATCCTGCATCAACAAACCCGGCGCGCTACAGGACCTCCGGGGCCAGAGAAATGATCCTCATGAAATTTTTCCACCTGAGCTCGCGTGTCACCGGACCAAAGATACGCGTCCCGACCGGCTCCATCTGAGCATTGATGATCACAGCGGCATTGTCGTCAAATCGGATGCTGGATCCGTCCTTGCGTTTCAGGGCCCTCTTGGTCCTGACCACCACCGCCTTGACGACCGTGCCTTTTTTGACGTTCCCTCTCGGAATGGCTTCCTTTACGGACGCAACAATGATGTCTCCGACACGCGCATAACGGACCTTTGACCCGCCCATCACATGGATGCACATCAACTTCTTGGCGCCTGAATTGTCCGCCACGTTCAACGTGGTTTGAGGCTGGATCATGGTTTCCTCCAAACTCCCTGAGAGATCCTCATCCGATTACTTCACCCGTTCCATGATCTGCACGACCCGAAAACGTTTCTCTTTGCTGAGCGGCCTGCATTCCAGGATTCGAACCGTATCGCCGATCCGGCATTCGTTCTTCGCATCATGGGCCTTGTACCGTTTGCTCTTCCTCATGATCTTCTTGTAGAGAGGGTGCATCATGGACCGCTGTACGGAAACCACAACGGTCTTGTCCATCTTATTGCTGGTCACAACACCCCGCAGGCTTCTTTTCTTGCTTTGTTTTTCCATGTCAACGAAGGCCTTTCAATTTTTCTTTCCGAATTGTGTTGACCCGCGCAATGTCTTTCCGGGCCTCCCGAATGCGCGCCGGACTGCTCATCTGCCCGGTCTCCTTCTGAAACCGCAGGTTGAGAAGTTCTGACAGCAGTTCCTTTTCCTTGGCATCGATCTCCTCGATGCTTAAATCCCTGATCTCTGAAGCTTTCATCTAAGTGGTCCTTTTCGTAAATATGGTGACGCACCGAGAGGGTCGCAGGGGCGGTTCATCAAGGCACGTGACCGAGGCGTACCCTCTGTGGCACGCCGCAGGGAGCGTAACGAAGATAAGCCGGCCCTGCGGCACTCGAATGCCAACGTATTTACGAAACGGGCCACTATGCAACCACCCCATGTTTGGAAATAATCTTCGTCTTGATCGGGAGCTTGCTGGCCGCCCGGTTCAGGGCATCCATCGCGATCTGCTCGGTGACGCCCTCCATCTCATAGAGAATTCTGCCGGGCTTCACCACCGCCACGTGATATTCAGGAGCGCCTTTGCCTTTGCCCATGCGGGTCTCCGCCGGTTTTTTGGTGACCGGCTTGTCCGGGAAAATCCGGATCCAGATCTTGCCGCCCCTCTTGACATAGCGTGTCATGGCAATTCGGGCCGCCTCAATCTGCTTACTCGTGATCCAGCCCATCTCCAGGGCCTGGAGCCCGTATTCCCCAAAATCAATGCTGACCCCGCCTTTGGCCTTCCCTCGGGCCCTTCCCTTCATCTGTTTTCTATATTTCTCTTTCTTGGGCATCAACATGATGCATCTGCTCCATTACAATTGGAGATGATCTCAAATTGTAAAATAAAAACGGAATTACAACGGCACCCCTTCGGTCTTGAGCTTCTTCTCCGGCTCCAGGATCTCTCCCTTGAAGACCCAGACCTTGACCCCGATCAGGCCGTATGTGGTCTGCGCCTCTGCAAATCCGTAGTCAATATCGGCGCGAAGCGTATGAAGCGGAACCCTGCCTTCCCGGTACCATTCCCGTCTCGCGATCTCGGCGCCGGCAAGGCGCCCGGCGCAATGGATCTTGATCCCCTTGGCGCCGAAACGCAGGGCGCTTGCCACACTCTTCTTCATGGCCCTGCGGAAGGCCACGCGCCGCTCGAGCTGGAGCGCTACGTTCTCTGCAATCAACTGGGCGTCCATCTCCGCTTTTCGGATCTCCCGGATATTCAGATAGATGTTCTTCTTGATCTTATTCTGAATGTCGGCCTTGAGCTTGTCGATCTCGGATCCTTTTTTCCCGATGATGATCCCGGGCCGGGCCGTATAGACATTCACCCGCACCTGTTTGGCGGCCCGCTCGATCTCCACCCGGCCGATCCCGGCATGATAGAGTTTCTCCTTGATGAACTTGCGCAACTGCAGATCCTCATGAAGGAGTTCCGCATAGTCCTTCTTTGCAAACCACTTGGAGTTCCAGTCTTTGATATATCCCAGACGAAATCCTATAGGATGGACCTTCTGACCCAATGGATCACCCTCCTTTTCCCCTATTCAGAGACGACAATGGTTATATGACTCGTCCGTTTCCGGATCGGCGTTGCTCGTCCCATGGCCCTCGGCAAAAAACGCTTGATGGTCGGACCCGGATCTACAACGGCATACCGGATCCGCAGCCTGTCCACGTCTTTCATCTCTTTTTGTTCCGCATTGGCCACCGCCGACTGTAAGAGCTTCTCGACCACCGGGGCCGCACGATGGGGGATGCTTCTCAGCAGGCCGATCGCTTCCTCCACCCGATGCCCACGTATGGCATCCACCACCAGCCTGACTTTTCTCGGCGATATGCGAACGAACCTTGCTACGGCTTTGACTTCCATGATTGATTCCTGAAAATTTGTCTCTTTGCGGCCGATCCCCTGCGCGTTATTTCGTCACTCCTGTGGACTTCTCCGACCGATGGCCCCGGAAGGTCCTCGTCGCTGAAAACTCGCCCAGCTTGTGGCCGACCATATTTTCCGTAATGAAAACCGGAATGAACTTCATCCCGTTATGCACAGCGATGGTATGACCGATCATGTCCGGCGTGATCATTGAACGGCGCGACCAAGTCTTGATGATCTCCCGGCCGCCGCTTTCGTTCATCTTACGGATCTTGTTCTCCAGATGTAGGTCCACAAAAGGGCCCTTTTTCACCGATCGTGCCACATCAGCCTCCTTATCCTCTCTTCTTTATAATGAATCGGTCGGTGCGATGCTTCTTCTTGCGCGTCTTATATCCCTTGGTGGGAACCCCCCAAGGGGTCACCGGGTGCCGGCCGCCCGAGGTCTTCCCTTCGCCCCCTCCATGGGGATGGTCCACCGGATTCATGGCTACGCCCCTCACCTTGGGGCGCATGCCCAGCCACCTTGCGCGGCCGGCCTTGCCGATGGAAATGTTCTCGTGATCCTGATTGCCCAGCTGCCCGATCGTGGCCATGCAATCCTGCAGGATCTTGCGGACCTCGCCGGAAGGAAGGCGGACCAGAGCATATTTTCCTTCCTTGGCCATGATCTGGGCATAGGTCCCGGCGCTCCGGATGATCTGACCGCCCTTTCCCACACGGAGTTCAATGTTGTGGATCAGGGTCCCGAGCGGAATGTTCCGCAAAGGAAGCGCATTCCCGAGACGGATATCCGCATCCTTCCCGGAGATGACTTCGTCGTTCACGTGCAGTCCTTCAGGGGCCAGGATGTAACGCCTCTCCCCGTCCCGGTACTTAAGGAGCGCAATCCGGGCAGACCGGTTCGGATCATATTCAATGGTCGCGACCTTGGAAGGAACGCCGATCTTATCGCGCCTGAAATCAATCACACGGTACCTGCGTTTATGCCCCCCGCCCCTCCTCCTCATCGTGATCCGCCCGTAGACATTCCTCCCCGCGCTCTCAGTGAGAGGCCTCAGAAGGGGCTTATGAGGTTCTGAGCAGGTGATCTCTTCAAAATCAGAGACGGTCTGGAATCGTCTCCCCGGTGATGTCGGCTTGTAACGTATAATCCCCATCTTCTACTCCACTACTCCGCTTCGCAGAATCTTCTTCAGGCAGATCTATGCTCAACGTCTTAAAGGTGTCGTTGACTTATGACGCACTGTATAACAATCCGCCTCATGGTCAAGGCCGGCATACTACCCTTCCAGGTAGTCCACACGCTCTCCCGGCTTCAGGGTAACGATGGCCTTTTTCCAGTCCTTGCGCTTTCCGCGGCTGCTTTTGAACACCACGCGCTTTCCCTTTTGGTTCAGGATGTTGACCTTACTGACCTTGACCTTGAAGGCCCTTTCCACGGCTTTTTTGATCTCGATCCGGTTGGCAGCAGGAGAAACTTCAAAAAATATTTTATTCTCCTCTTCCTTGAGTTTCACATTTTTTTCCGTCACCAGGGGCCGGATCAGGGTCTGGTAATCATTCAGTTTCATGCCGACAATGCCTCCGAAATCTTTTCCACCGCGTCACGGGTCATCAGGACTTTTCCCATGTTCAAGAGATCATACACATTCACCCGCCCGGCCGTGAGCACGGCAATATCCGGGACATTCCTGCCGGACAAGATCACCGACTCCTGGGACTCTGCGGTCACAATCAGGGTCTTGCCTGAAAGGCCCAGATCCTTCAATATGCCGAGCAGGCTGCGCGTCTTCGGCGTTTCGATCTCCAGGCGTTCCACAATTTTCAGGTTACCCTCCATCACCTTGCTGGAGAGGGCGCTCTTCAGGGCCAGCTTGCGAACCTTCTTGGGAACCTTCAGGTCATACGTCCTGGGTTTCGGGCCGAACGTAATTCCTCCGCCGCGCCAAATCGGAGATCCACGGAAACCGGCCCTGGCCCTTCCGGTCCCCTTTTGACGATAGGGCTTGATGCTTGAATAGCTCACTTCGCCTCGGGTCTTGGTCGATGCCGTGCCCGCCCTCACTCCGGCCAGGTGCGAGCGGACCGCCAGAAACACGGCCCCTTTGTTCGGGCGGATACCGAAAATCTCATCCTTCAACTCCAGGGTCCCGACCTTTTTATTCTTCTGATCTACAACATCTACGAACGGCATGGTTCTCTCCGGTTTTCTATTCTTTGCCCTTGGCCGCTGCTTCCTTCCCCGGCTTCTTCCTGATCCGCAAAATCCCGTTCTCTCCTCCAGGCACCGCGCCCTGGATCAGGATGATATTCTGGTCCGGAAGAATCTCCACCACTTTTAGATTCTTCACGGTCACCCGTTCTACGCCCATATGCCCGGCCATGGGTTTCCCTTTAAAGATCTTGTTCGGGGTGGCATGGTGGCCGATTGAGCCGGGCGACCTGTGAAAACGAGAACCGTGCGACATAGGCCCGCCGCTGAAACCATGCCTTTTCACCACGCCGGCAAACCCCTTTCCCTTGCTGATGCCGGTTACGGCAACCTCCTCTCCTGCAGCGAAGAGATCCGCCTTGAACTCCATGCCGACCTCTATGCCGGAGAGATCCGGAAGCCTCACCTCGCGCAGATGCCGGTACAGGGGAAGCCCGTTCTTTTTGCAGTGACCGGTCTCCGGCTTATTCAACCGGTTCTTCCTGTTTTCTTCTTCAAAACCGAGCTGCACGGCATTATAGCCGTCCGTCTTCTCGCTCTTGATCTGGATGACCCGGCAGGGACCGGCCTGTACCACCGTTACAGGAATAAGCCGGCCTCCCTCTTTCTCAAAAACCTGGCTCATCCCGATCTTCTTCCCGATCAACTCGGTCATCATTGTTTTTACTTCTCCAGCTTCTTCAATATATGAGGGTTCAAGGGTTCAAGTAAAAGACCGGAACAAACGCTGGAAAGAAAGCGCTTGGACCCTTGACCCCTGGGCCCCTCGGCCCCTTGTATCTTGACCCCTGTGCCCATTACAACTTGATCTCCACATCCACGCCGGCGGCGAGATCCAGTTTCATCAGCGCATCCACGGTCTGCGGCGTTGGTTCCAGGATGTCAATCAGCCGCTTGTGCGTCCGGATCTCGAACTGTTCCCTGGATTTTTTATCCACATGGGGGGATCTTAAGACGGTAAACTTTTCTATCCGTGTGGGAAGGGGTATGGGTCCGGCTACTCTTGCGCCAGTCCGCTTTGCCGTCTCAACAATATCCAACACGGACTGATCCAGGAGCTTATAGTCATAGGCCTTCAGCCGAATGCGTATTTTCTGATCCACCTTCCCGACTCCTCTTATTTATTCGATGATCTCGCTGATGACGCCGGCGCCTACGGTCCGCCCGCCTTCTCGGATGGCAAACCGAAGCTCTTTCTCCATGGCGATCGGGGTGATCAGCTCCACCTGAACCGATATGTTGTCCCCAGGCATGACCATCTCAACCCCTTCCGGAAGCGTCACCACGCCGGTCACGTCCGTGGTCCGAAAATAAAACTGGGGCCGGTATCCCTTGAAAAACGGCGTATGCCGGCCTCCCTCTTCCTTGGTCAAGATGTACGCCTCGGCCTTAAACTTGGTGTGAGGCGTGATGCTCCCGGGCTTGGCCAATACCTGGCCGCGCTCTACTTCCTCTTTCTTGGTCCCGCGAAGCAGCACCCCGATGTTGTCGCCGGCCTGCCCCTGATCCAGAAGCTTCCGGAACATCTCAACCCCCGTCGCCACGGTCTTCACCGTCGGACGATAACCGACGATCTCCACCTCTTCGCCGACCTTCACGACCCCGCGCTCCACTCGGCCCGTCACCACGGTCCCGCGGCCCGATATGGAAAATACATCCTCGATCGGCATCAAAAAAGGCTTGTCGGTGTCCCGCTTGGGCTCCGGAATATAACTGTCCACCGCAGAAATCAAATCCAAAATCGGCTTGCACTTTAAACACTCATCCTTGCCGCAGCCGCACTCCATGGCCTGAAGCGCTGAGCCCTTGATGATCGGGATGTCGTCCCCGGGAAAATTATAGCTGCTCAAAAGCTCCCGAACCTCCAGCTCGACCAGCTCCAATAACTCGGGATCATCCACCATGTCGGCCTTGTTCATGAAGACGACGATGTACGGAACCCCGACCTGACGGGCCAGCAGGATGTGCTCACGCGTCTGGGGCATGGGCCCGTCCGCCGCCGAAACGACCAATATCGCCCCGTCCATCTGCGCCGCTCCGGTGATCATGTTCTTGACGTAATCCGCATGACCCGGACAATCCACATGCGCATAGTGACGATTTACGCTCTCATACTCTACGTGCGCCGTCGCTATCGTGATCCCGCGCTCCCGCTCCTCCGGCGCATTGTCGATCTGATCAAAGGCCTTGTATTCCGCCAAACCCCGGTTCGACAACACCCGGGTGATGGCCGCCGTCAACGTCGTCTTCCCGTGATCCACGTGACCGATGGTCCCAATGTTCACATGAGGCTTCGTCCGTTCAAATTTAGCCTTCGCCATGGATCTCCCTCCTTTTCTGAGAAACGAATTTCAAATTTGAAATTTGAAATTTCAAAATCTTCCCTGTATCTTCGCTATGATCTCATCAGAAATCTGGCGCGGAACCTCCTGATAATGCGAAAACTGCATGGTATGCGTAGCCCTTCCCTGGGTTTCGGAACGGAGATCCGTGGAATATCCGAACATCTCCGATAAGGGGACATGCGCCTTGATCTCCTGGATGTTCCCTCTGGACTCCATCCCGATCACGTGACCGCGCCTGGCATTTAAATCGCCGATCACCTGCCCCATATAATTCTCAGGGACCACGACTTCCACCGACATCACCGGCTCCAGCAGATACGGCGCTGCCTTGACGGCCCCCTCCTTCACGGCTATGGATCCTGCAATCTTAAAGGCAATCTCCGAGGAGTCGACGTCATGGGAGGATCCGTCAATGAGGTTCACCTGAAGGTCAACCATGGGATATCCCGCAAGAACCCCGCCCGCAAGGGCCTCCCGGACTCCCTTCTCTACCGCGCTGATGAATTCCCTGGGGACCACACCCCCTTTGGTCTTGTCTTCAAACAGGACGCCGGAGCCTGGAGCCAAGGGTATCATTTTGATGACCACGTGCCCATATTGTCCTCGCCCGCCGGTCTGCCGGATGAAACGCCCGACCGACTCTACGCTCTTGTGGAGCGCCTCACGATAGGCAACCTGGGGTTTTCCTACGTTGGCGTCCACCTTGAACTCCCGCATCAGCCGATCCACAATGATCTCCAGATGAAGCTCCCCCATCCCCGAAATAATGGTCTGTCCGGTCTCCCGGTCCGTATGCACCCGGAAGGAAGGGTCTTCCTGCGTGAGTTTGGAAAGCGAGATCCCCAGCTTGTCCTGATCGGCCTTGGTCCTGGGTTCAATGGCCACGGATATCACCGGATCCGGAAACTCCAGGGATTCGAGGACGATCTGTTTCTTCTGATCGCAGAGCGTATCGCCGGTCATGCAGCTGTTCAGACCCACTGCGGCTGCGATATCACCGGCGGAAACCTCTTTGATGTCCTCCCGTTTATTGGCATGCATCCGAAGAATCCGGCCCACGCGTTCACGCCGCTGACTGCGGCTGTTATAAACGTGATCACCGGCCTCCAGATGACCTGAATAGACACGGAAGAAGGTCAACTGGCCTACATAAGGATCGGTCATGATCTTGAAGGCCAGGGCTGAAAAGGGTTCATGGTCATCGGGCTTGCGAATGATCTTTTTTTCCGTGCCGGGCTGGAAGCCCTCTACGGGTGGGACATCCATGGGAGAGGGAAGATAATCAATCACGGCATCCAGAAGGGGCTGCACGCCTTTATTACGGAACGCCGAACCGCAGAGCACCGGGACGATCTTGAGTTCAAGCGTGGCCCTGCGGACGGCCTTGCGGACGGTATCGGCGGAAATAGCCGCCCCCTTCAAATAATCTTCCAGGATGCCTTCATCGTATTCCGACAGGGTCTCGATCATCTTTTCACGGTACGAACCGGCCTCCTCCTTCAAACCTTCAGGGATATCGGTCACATGATAGATCTGGCCGAGAGAGGTTTCACCCTCCCAAAGCATGGCCTGCATGCCGACCAGGTCGATGACCCCTGCAAAGCCTTCTTCCTTGCCGACCGGGAGCTGAACCACCAAGGGCCGGGATCCGAGCCGTGAGCGGATCATGTCAATACATCTGATATAGTCGGCGCCGACACGGTCCATCTTATTCACAAAGGCGATTCGGGGAACCCTGTACTTGTCCGCCTGTCTCCAGACGGTCTCAGACTGGGGTTCCACGCCTCCGACCGCACAAAACACCGCGATGGCGCCATCGAGGACACGCAGTGAGCGCTCCACCTCAATGGTAAAATCCACATGGCCCGGGGTATCAATGATATTGATCCGATGGTCCTTCCAGAAGCAGGTCGTGGCGGCGGAGGTGATGGTGATGCCCCGCTCCTGCTCCTGGATCATCCAGTCCATGACCGCAGCGCCGTCATGAACCTCTCCCATTTTATGGGAGATCCCCGTATAGAACAGGATCCGTTCCGTGGTTGTGGTCTTTCCCGCATCGATATGGGCCATAATCCCGATGTTTCTATATCTCGATAAAGCGTCATCTCTGCCCACAACCGCTTTCCTCCGATCCTTCTCTTGAACTGTCAACAGAGCGGCTCCCGCCATATCTACCACCTATAATGAGCAAAAGCCTTGTTCGCTTCCGCCATTTTATGAGTATCTTCTTTTTTCTTGATCGCATTCCCTGTGTTTTTGGCGGCGTCCATAAGCTCTCCGGCAAGCCTCTCTTTCATGGTCTTCTCTCCGCGGGACCGTGCATACGTGATGATCCAGCGCTGACTCAACGCGAATCTGCGGCTCGGCCGCACTTCAATCGGGATCTGGTAGGTGGACCCTCCAACCCTTCTGGAGCGGACTTCAACAACGGGTTTGACGTTATCCAGCGCCTTGAGAAACGTCTTCACCGCTTCCTCCCCGGTTTTCCCCTGAATAATATCCATCGCGCCGTAAAAGATCTTCTCGGCCAGACCTTTGCCCCCTTGTTTCATCAGGCTGTTGACGAATTTGCTCACCAGCTTGTTGTGAAACTTGGGATCCGGTAAAACCTCTCGTTTTGCAGCCACCCTTCGGCGAGCCATAATCCATTCCTCCCGATCATCCTATTTCTTGGGCCGTTTCGCCCCGTATTTCGACCGGCTCTGCTTGCGGTCCGCAACCCCCACGGAATCCAGAGTCCCCCGGATGATGTGGTACCGGACACCGGGAAGATCCTTGACTCTTCCGCCGCGGATGAGCACGATGGAATGCTCCTGCAGATTATGCCCGACTCCGGGTATATAAGAAGTTACCTCGTATCCATTCGTCAGCCGGACTCTGGCCACTTTCCGGAGGGCCGAATTCGGCTTCTTCGGCGTGGAGGTATAAACCCTCGTACAGACCCCCCGTCTTTGAGGACTCCCCTGCAAAGCCGGAGCGGTGGTCTTCACCGGACTCTTTTTCCTTCCTTTTCTGACCAGCTGATTAATGGTCGGCACCTTTTCCCTCCATCCTCCCTCTTCCGTTTCGAGGTGTAACCCTTCAGTTTTACAAGTATTTCAATCTCCGCCCGATATGTTGTCGTTTAAAGCGAAACTTTAGAAATTTAGCAGAAATCGAGACTGCCTGTCAAGACTTTTCTGCTCTATGAAACAATATTTATGATCCTGCATTTTGATCCGGCCGGCCATCCTCGTATCCTACTTGGCGGCCTCTTCAAGGCTCCCTGCAACCTCACCGCCCGGGGCCTCTTCCTTCACGGGCTCCTCAGTCTCCTCAGGTTCATCCAGCTTGACTACGGTATCGAGATACTGGCGGATCCCCGTCCCGGCCGGGATCAGCCTCCCCATGATCACATTCTCTTTCAGACCGACCAGATCATCCACCTTCCCGCTGATCGACGCCTCGGTCAATGCCCGGGTGGTCTCCTGGAAAGACGCTGCCGAGATGAAACTGTCCGTGTTCAGGGACGCCTTGGTGATCCCCAGAAGCAGGGGTTTCCCCATGGCCGGCTGTTTCTTCTGCTTGACCATCTCCGCGTTCTTTCTGGAGAAGAGAACCTTATCCACCTGCTCTCCAATCAGAAAGTCCGTGTCCCCGCTCTCTTCGATGACGACCTTTTTCAGCATCTGCCGGACGATGATCTCAATATGCTTGTCGTGGATGGAGACGCCCTGGAGGCGATAGACCTTCTGGATCTCGTCCACAAAGTATTTCTGCAGTTCCTTCGGCCCCAGGATCCTCAGGATGTCGTGCGGGTTGGCCGACCCGTCCATCAAGGGTTCGCCGGCCTTCACGAAATCTCCTTCATGGACGTTGACGTGCTTGCCTCTCGGGATGTTGTATTCGTGTTCCTCTCCGTTCTCCGTAACGACGATAATCCTCCGGGCGCCGCGCAGAAACCCTCCATCCTTGACCACACCATCCACCTCGCTGATCACGGCCTGCTCCTTGGGCTTCCTGGCCTCGAAAAGTTCCGCCACACGGGGGAGCCCTCCGGTAATGTCCTTGGTCTTGGTGGTCTCCCTCGGAATCTTGACCAGCACGTCCCCAGGATAGACCTCCGCGCCCTTCTCAACATGGATATTGGCCCCTGCCGGAAGGATGTACCGGGCATCGCCCCTCCCGCCGGGAAGCTTCAAGGTCTTCCCGTCCGCGCCCTTGATCGAGAGCCTGGGCCTGAGGTCCGTATGGGAGTAATCCATGATCACCCTTCTCGAGAGTCCGGTGATCTCATCGACCTCCTCCCTCATGGAAATGCCTTCTATAATGTCGCCGAAGGCCACCTTCCCTCCGACTTCGGTCAGGATGGATGCGGTATAGGGATCCCATTCCACCAGACTCTCTCCTGCATTGACCGGCTGTTTTTCCTTGACCTTGAGTGCGGCCCCGTAAACCACGCTGTACCGCTCCTTCTCCCTTCCTTTTTTGTCCAGGATCAGGAGCTGGCCGTTTCTGTTCATGACCACGATCTTGTCGTCTTTGTTGATGACGGTCTTGATGCCTTCGTAGGCCACGATCCCGTTGTTTTTGGCTTCGAGCGTGGTCTGCTCAGCGACCTGGCTGGCGGTTCCGCCGATATGGAAGGTTCTCATGGTGAGCTGGGTCCCCGGCTCTCCGATGGATTGCGCCGCGATCACACCGGCCGCCTCACCGATATCAATCAGGGTCCCCCTCGAGAGATCCCGCCCGTAACACTTGGCGCAGACCCCTCGCTGGGTTTCGCACGTCAATGGGGAACGGATCTTGACAGTATAGATACCCGAATCCACGATCATGGATGCGGTCTTTTCGTCTATATCTTCGCCGGCCTTGACGATGACGCTCTTGCCGTCCGGATCCATAATATCCTCAGCGGCCGAGCGGCCCAAAATCCGGTCATAGAGGGGCTCGATGATCTCGCCCCCCTCCACCAGGGAGGAGACCTCGATCCCGTCCAGGGTCCCGCAGTTGTTTTCCAGGATGATACTGTCCTGAGCCACATCCACCAGGCGGCGGGTCAGGTATCCTGAATTGGCCGTCTTCAAGGCCGTGTCCGCCAGACCCTTACGCGCGCCGTGCGTGGAGATGAAGTACTGCAGCACGGTCAGTCCTTCACGGAAATTGGAGGTGATCGGGGTCTCGATGATCTCTCCGGACGGCTTGGCCATCAGCCCTCTCATGCCGGCAAGCTGCCGGATCTGCTGGGCCGAACCTCTGGCGCCTGAGTCCGCCATCATAAAGATCGGGTTGAATTCCCGTCCCCTTTTTTCCCTCCCCTGTTCCTCGCTCCCCAGCTCCTTCATCATTTCGGCGGAAACGGCATCCGTGACCTGGGCCCAGATATCGATCACCTTGTTGTACCGCTCACCGTCCGTGATCAGCCCGTCGGCATACTGCCTGGAGATTTCATCCACGTCCTTCATGGCCTTGTCCAGGATCTTCGGCTTGTTGGACGGAATATGCATGTCGTCAAGACAGACCGATACGCCGGACAGTGTGGCGAACTCAAACCCCAAATCCTTGAGGTGGTCAAGAAGGATAACGGTCTCCGAGGGTCCGACCCTACGGTAGGCCTCATCGATGATCGCACTGATGGTCTTCTTCTTGAGAAGCTGATTCACGCTTGAAAACGGAATGCCCGGGGGCAGGATATCGCCGATCAGGGCGCGGCCGATCGTGGTTTCAACGATCTTGCCGTTTATCCTCACAAAGACCTTGGCATGGAGGCTGGCCACCCCCGCATCATAGGCCATCCGGACCTCATTGATGCTGGAAAAACGCATCCCCTCGCCTTTGGCGCCAGGGGCCTCAATGGTCATGTAGTAGCATCCGAGAACCATGTCCTGGCTGGGGATGGTAATGGGCCGGCCGTTGGCCGGAGAGAGGATGTTGTTGATCGAAAGCATGAGGACCCGTGCCTCGGTCTGAGCCTCCACCGAAAGGGGAATGTGCACCGCCATCTGGTCTCCATCGAAGTCCGCATTGAAGGCCGCGCAGACCAGGGGGTGAAGCCTGATGGCCTTCCCTTCCACAAGGATCGGGTCAAAGGCCTGGATCCCGAGGCGGTGCAGGGTCGGGGCGCGGTTCAGGAGAACCGGATGCTCCTGAATCACCTCGTCCAGGGCATCCCAAACCTCCTCTTTCATCTTCTCCACCATCTTCTTGGCGCTCTTGATGGTCGTCACGTACCCTTTCTCTTCGAGTTTATTGAAGATGAACGGCTTGAAGAGCTCAAGCGCCATCTTCTTAGGGATGCCGCACTGGTTCAGCTTCAATTCCGGCCCCACGACGATTACGGAACGCCCGGAATAGTCCACCCTTTTTCCCAGGAGATTCTGACGGAAACGCCCCTGTTTCCCTTTGAGCATGTCGCTTAGGGATTTGAGCGGGCGTTTGTTCGGGCCGCGGATGATCCGCCCGCGCCGGCCGTTGTCAAACAGGGCGTCAACGGCCTCCTGAAGCATCCTTTTTTCGTTTCGGATGATCACATCAGGCGCCTTGAGCTCGATCAGTCTGCGGAGCCGGTTGTTCCGGTTGATCACGCGCCGGTAGAGATCATTCAGGTCCGACGTGGCAAAACGTCCTCCTTCAAGGGGGACCAGGGGGCGGAGTTCCGGCGGGATGACGGGGATCACGTCCAGGATCATCCATTCCGGACGATTTCCGGAACCCCGGAAGGCCTCCACCACTCTCAGCCGTTTAATCATCTTGGCCTTGAGGGCCTTGGACTTGACCGTCCTGCCGCCTTCCCGGAGTTCCTCGGAGAGCTTGTCCAGATCCAGGGCGGAAAGAACGCTTTTGATGGCCTCGGCCCCGATCCCCGCTTTAAAGGCATCCCCATAGTCCTCTCGGGCCTTGCGGTACTGCTCTTCACTTAAAATGGTCAAAGGTTTCAGGGGGGACGTCCCTCCGTCGATCACGATATAGGATTCAAAATAAAGGACCTTCTCCAACTCTTTCAGCGTCAGATCCAGCAGGCTGCCGATCCGGCTGGGAAGGGCCTTGAAGAACCAGACATGAGAGACCGGGCAGGCCAGCTCGATATGGCCGAGGCGCTCTCGCCGCACCTTGGACTGGATGACCTCCACACCGCACTTGTCGCAGATCACGCCCCGGTGCTTCATCCGTTTGTACTTTCCGCAGGTACACTCCCAATCCTTGGTGGGACCAAAAATCTTGGCGCAGAAAAGCCCGTCCCGCTCCGGCTTGAAGGTCCGGTAGTTGATGGTCTCCGGCTTTTTCACTTCCCCATGAGACCAGGAACGGATCTTCTCCGCCGAAGCGATCCCGATGCGGATCTTGTCAAAACTCACGGCGCTCTTGGGTTTATCAAACAAGCTGTATAAGTCTTTCAATCGTATTCCCTCCGAGAGAACAGGGTTCAAGGGTCCAAGGGTCCCAGGGTTCAAGTGTTCTTTTCCCAACCATTTTCTCTTCTTCTCACTTGAATCCTTGACCCCTCGACCCCTTGAACCCTATTTATCTATATCAATTCCACATCCAGACAAAGGCTCTGAAGTTCTTTGACCAGAACGTTGAAGGATTCGGGCAGTCCGCACTCCAGAATATTCTGCCCTTTTACGATCGACTCGTAAATCCGGGTGCGTCCCGACACATCGTCTGATTTGACAGTCAGGAACTCCTGAAGGGTATGGGCCGCCCCGTAGGCCTCCAAGGCCCATACCTCCATCTCGCCCAGACGCTGTCCTCCGAATTGGGCCTTGCCGCCGAGAGGCTGCTGGGTGACCAGAGAATAGGGCCCGATGGATCTCGCATGCAGTTTGTCGTCGACCAAATGATGGAGCTTCATGATATACATGCAGCCCACCGTCACATCCTGATGGAAGGGCTCGCCGGTTTTCCCGTCATAGAGGACCGACTGTCCCCGGGTCGGAAGGCCGGCTTTTTTCAGCATCTCTTTGATTTCTTTCTCCGTGGCCCCGTCAAATACCGGCGTGGCAATGTACAGCCCCAAGGCCTTCGCCGCCCAGCCCAAATGGGTCTCCAGGATCTGGCCGATGTTCATTCGGGATGGGACTCCGAGGGGATTAAGAACGATGTCCACTGACCTTCCATCCGGAAGATAGGGCATGTCCTCTATGGGAAGGATCTTCGACACGACGCCCTTGTTCCCGTGGCGCCCCGCCATTTTATCGCCCACGGAAAGCCTGCGCTTCATGGCCACGTAGACCTTGACCATCTTGATGACTCCCGGAGGGAGCTCGTCGCCCTTGCGTACCCGGTTGATCTTCTCATCGTAGAAGGTCTGGATATCCGCCAGGTTCTCCTGATGCCGGTCTTCCAGCGCCTCCCGCTTTTCCTTAAGGCTGTCATCGGTTTCCACTTCAATGGACTCGAATAAATCCAGCGGGATTTCTTCGATGATCTCCGGGGACAAAACGCCGCCTTTTTTAAGAAGGACTTTCTTCTTCTCCGGGTGACGGACGGATTCAACGACCTTGTATCCGACCAGCAGGCTCCTCTTCTTGGAAAGATACTCCTCCTGAATGATCCGCATCTCTTCTTCATAGTCCTTCTGGATCTTCAGGATATCCTCATCTTCCATGCTCAAGGTCCGTTCATCCTTGTCCACTCCTCGGCGCACAAAAACCCTGACATCCACCACCGTCCCCTCGATTCCTGGAGGAACCCGGAGCGAGGCGTCCCGTACGTCTCCGGCCTTCTCTCCAAAAATGGCCCGGAGCAGTTTTTCTTCCGGGGTCAGTTGCGTCTCACCCTTGGGGGTGACCTTCCCGACCAGGATGTCGCCGTGTTTGACCTCGGCCCCGATTCGGACAATGCCGCTTTCGTCCAGATCCCGGAGTCCTTCCTCACTGACGTTCGGAATGTCCCGGGTGATATCCTCCTGCCCGAGTTTCGTGTCCCTCGCCTCCATCATGAACTCCTCGATGTGAATCGAGGTGTATCGGTCCTCCCGGGCGAGCTTCTCGCTGATCAGGATGGCGTCTTCATAATTAAACCCCCGCCACGGCATGAAGGCCACCAGAACGTTCTGTCCCAGCGCCAGTTCCCCCTGGTCCGTCGCGGGACCGTCTGCAATGATCTGTCCCTGAACCACGCCGTCGCCTTTTTTCACGATGGGCTTCTGGTTGATGCAGGTATTTTGATTGGACCGCTGATACTTAAGAAGATTATAGATGTCGAGGCGCGATCCGGTCGAGGATCTCCCCTGCTTCTCCTTGTCCGCCTTGATCACGATCTTCTGGGCGTCCACATAGTCCACCACCCCGGGTCTGCGGGCGATCGAAACCACGCCTGAGTCCCTGGCCACCACGGATTCCATACCGGTCCCCACGATCGGGGCCTCGGTCTTGAGAAGCGGAACAGCCTGACGCTGCATATTGGAACCCATGAGGGCCCGGTTGGCATCGTCATGCTCAAGGAAAGGAATCAGCGCTGTGGCCACGCTCACCATCTGTTTCGGAGAGACATCCATATAGTCCACCTGTTCCGGCGGGACCATGATAAAATCCCCCTGTTTCCTCGCAGAGACCAGGCTGACGGAGATCTTTCCCTTGGCATCGAGCGGCGTATTGGCCTGAGCGATGACATACTGTTCCCCTTCCAGCGCGTTGAGGAATTTCACCTGGTCGGTAATCCATCCGTTCTCTGCCTTTGAATAGGGGGCTTCAATAAAACCGTATTCATTGACACGGGCATAGGTGGAAAGAGAGGTGATCAGTCCGATATTGGGACCTTCAGGGGTCTCGATCGGACAAATCCTCCCGTAATGGGTCGGGTGCACGTCCCGGACGGCAAATCCGGCCCGCTCCCGCGTCAGTCCGCCCGGCCCCAGGGCTGAGAGCCTCCGCTTGTGCGTGATCTCGGAGAGAGGATTGGTCTGGTCCATGAACTGTGAAAGCTGGCTGCTCCCGAAGAATTCCTTGATGGCCGCAGAAACCGGCTTGGCGTTGATCAGGGTCTTGGGAAGGACCGTCTCCGCATCCTGAAGGTTCATCCGCTCACGGATGGTCCGTTCCATCCGGACCAGGCCGATGCGGATCTGGTTTTCCAGCAGCTCACCCACGGACCGGACCCGCCGGTTCCCGAGATGATCAATGTCGTCCACGGCGCCGATCCCGTTTTTCAAGTCGATCAGGTGTTTGACAGTGCGGATGATATCCTCTTTGGTCAGGGTGCGGACATCCCTGGGAATATCCAGGCCGAGTTTGTGGTTCATCTTGAGACGCCCCACAGGAGAAAGATCGTAGCGCCGAGGATTGAAGAAGAGGTCGTTAAAGAGATGCCTGGCCGTCTCCAGCGTAGGCGGTTCTCCCGGCCGCATCCGTTTGTAGATCTCGATCATGGCTTCCTCGGGAGAGGCCACCTTGTCATGGGCCAGGGTGTCCCTGAGGGCCGAGCTGACATGGATATTGTCTATGAAAAGGATCTCAAATTCCCGGACTTTTCTCTGTAGAATGGTATTCACCATATCTTCGGTCAGCTCGGTGTTCCCTTCCACGAGGACTTCGCCGGTTGACGGATCCACAATGTCATCAAGAACGACCCTTCCGAGCAGTTCCTCTTTCTGGACCTTCATCTCCTTCAGACCGGATTCGACAATGCGCTTCAGGGCGACCTTGGTGATCTTGTACCCCTCCTTGACAATGATCTTCCGGGCGCCCGGCGCATAAATGTTCGACGTGGCGCGTGTCCCCTTCAGAACATCGGGATTCACGTCCTTGATGATGTTCTCCTTGTCATCCACGTGCAATCTTTCCGTCTGGTAATAGATCTTCAGCAGCTGCTGGGCGCTGAAACCCAGCGCCCTGAGCAGGATGGTCGCGAGAAGCTTTCTTCTGCGGTCGATGCGGACATAGAGCAGGTCCTTGGAGTCAAACTCGAAATCGAGCCATGAACCCCGGTACGGGATGATCCTGGCCGTATAGAGGAGCTTCTCGGAACTGGTCTTCCCCTTCTCATAACTGAAGAAGGCGCCCGGTGACCGGTGGAGCTGACTGACGATGACGCGCTCGGTCCCGTTGACGATAAAGGTCCCGTTCGGCGTCATGAGAGGGATCTCCCCCAGGTAGACTTCCTGTTCCTTGATGTCCCGGACCGACCTGTTCCCTTTGCCCTCCTCAGGAACGTCGTAGACAATCAGACGCATGCGGGCTCGAAGAGGCGCCGCATAGGTCGCCCCGCGTTGCAGGCATTCAATGATGTCATACTTGGGTTCGCCAAGGGAGTAATCCACGAACTCAAGAGAGAGTGTCTCGTTGAAGTCCGTGATGGGGAAAACGCTGTTGAAGGCCGACTGCAGACCTGTATCTTCACGCTTGTCCGGCGCCATGCCTTCCTGCAGAAACATCTTGTAAGAACGTTTCTGGATCTCGATCAGATCCGGGATATCCATCACGGCGCGAATCTTGGAAAAATCTTTCCGAACCCTGAGACCGGGCTGGCTCACCTTATGCATATGGGACTCCTCATTGGGCAATATCGCAGAAAAACCTTCAGCCGAGGCTGCTTTCCCCGGCGGGAACGGAAGACCTACTTGATCTCCACCGTCGCCCCTACCGCCGAGAGTTTCTCCTTGATCTGAGCGGCTTCTTCCTTGGAGACCCCTTCTTTCACGGTCTTGGGCGCCCCTTCGACCAGATCCTTGGCCTCTTTGAGTCCGAGACTGGTAATCGCCCTGACCTCTTTGATCACCTGGATCTTCTTCTCTCCGACAGCAGAGAGGATCACATCGAAAGCCGTCTTCTCCTCAACGGCCGCCGCCTCCCCTGCGGCCTGCGGCCCTGCCGCATAAGCCACAGGAGCGGCTGAAACACCGAACTTGTTCTCGATTTCTTTTACCAAATCGGAGATTTCCAACATGTTCGCCTTTTCGATATAATTCAAAACGTCTTCTTTGGTTATAGCCATTTTCTACTCTTCCTCCATCATGATGTCCGGATGCCTTTGGCGCCGGATCGGATCTTGTTACATAAACGAACAGCAGCACCTCTCCACGAGCCCTCTTTCCTCCCGGCCTTACTACGCGGCCTTCTTTTCCTTTACGGCATTCAAGGCGTTCAGCAAATTTCTCAAGGGCGCCTGCATCACCGTCATCAACCCGGTCAGCGGACTCTGAAGAACCCGCAGGAACATGCCGAGAAGCGCTTCCCGTGAAGGGAGAGACGCGAGGGTAGCGATCTCGGCCTTGCTGAGAACCGCTCCTTCGAAAACGCCTGTGCGGATCGCCAGGTATTTATTCTCCTTGAGAGCATCGGTCAGAATCTTGGCCGGCGCAACCGGGTCCTCGTAACTCAACACGACTGCTGTAGGACCTTCAAATTGATCCTTGATCGGCTCCAAGGTCGTCCCATCTGATGCGATTCTCGCCAGGCTGTTTTTGACGACGCCGTATTCCACGGATGCGCCCCGTAGTTTCCTGCGGAGTCCGGTCATCTCGGAGACGCTCATGCCTCGGTAATCCGTCAGCAATGCCATTTTAGCCCTGGAGAATTTTTCCCGCAGAGCTGCAACCATCTCTATCTTTTCCTGTTTGTTCAACGGCTCACTCCTCCTTTCCTCTAATCTGTTCACAGGCTGGGTTCCCGGAATGATTCATCCGGAATTTGATGCCTGTGCACACCATCAGAGGACAGAACCTTTTCCATAAAAAAGCGGAATACGATCTGCCTCGGCAGGCCGGGATACCCCGATTAAGACTCTCATCTCAAAGAGACCGCCTGCTGTCTCTGACAGGTTGACCCAAAAGGCCCGGCGGGTATCCTGCCCGTCGAAATCTCAGGGGTTTGAATAAATAAAATACTTATTTAATGACCAAAAAAATTCATGATCTCGACCGGATCCAGTTTGATGCCCGGCCCCATGGTCGTGGAGATCACGACGCTCCTTAAGTACTGGCCCTTGCTGCTCGCGGGTTTCAGTTTAAACAGGATCTCAAAAAAAGCGGCGCTGTTTTCATAAAGTTTTTGAGAATCGAAGGATGACTTGCCGAGTATGGCGTGAACAATCCCGGCTTTTTCCGTACGGAACTCGATCTTTCCGGCCTTGATCTCCTTGACGGTCCGGGCCAGTTCAAAGGTCACCGTGCCCAATTTCGGATTGGGCATCAGCCCCCGTGGGCCGAGGATTTTACCCAATGGGCCGACCAGTCCCATCATGTCCGGCGTGGCAATCACCCGGTCGAACTCCAGCCATCCCCCTTTGATCTTCGCAACCAGATCTTCAGCGCCGACCATGTCCGCTCCGGCATCCCTGGCCTCCTTTTCCTTTTCGCCTTTGGCAAAGACCAGAACGCGTACGCTTTTCCCGGTCCCATGCGGCAGCGCCACGGCGCCCCGCACCATCTGGTCCGAATATTTGGGATTGACCCCCAGCCTCACGGCGATGTCCACACTCTCGTCATAGCTTGCAGCCTTTGTCTGGGATACCAGTTCAAAGGCTTCCTTGATCGGATAGAGTTTTAGCCTGTTCACTTTCTCCAGAGCTGCCTGATATTTCTTCCCTGCTTTTTTCATCGGTCGACTCCTATTCCACCTCGATACCCATGCTGCGCGCCGTCCCGGCGATGATCTTCATGGCCCCTTCGAGATCCTTGGCATTGAGATCCGGCATCTTGAGCTCAGCTATCTTTCTGACCTCGTCACGGCTCACCTTGCCCACCTTTTTCATGTGCGGCTCCCCAGACCCCTTGTCAATACCGGCAGCCTTCTTGAGAAGCGTGGCCGCAGGCGGAGTCTTGGTGATGAAGGTAAAAGAACGATCTGCATAGACCGTAATTTCAACAGGGATGATCATCCCCTGCTGATTTTGGGTGCGGGCATTATAGGCCTTGCAGAACTCCATGATGTTGACACCGTGCTGCCCGAGCGCGGGCCCCACAGGAGGAGAGGGATTCGCAGCCCCTGCCGTCACCTGCAATTTTATCTTTGCGATCACTTCCTTGGCCATCTTCTTTCATTCCTCCATAATCTTAAATCTGGTTCTTCTCCCATCTATTGGGTAAGAAGGGTTCGAGGATTCCAGGGTTCAAGGGGTCAAGTGAAATACCGATACCGGTAAACCGAGTACAAGAACGCAAGCAAAATCTCCAGAGAAAAACACTGGAACCCTTGACCCCTAGGACCCTCGGCCCCTTATGTTTTTTGCACTTCACTTGACCCCTGGAATCCTTGACCCCTTGGCCCCTGATGTTTTCACCCACTCTTTTGGAGATGATTAAATCTTATATGCTACTTTTCCTTCTCGACCTGCAGAAATTCAAGCTCCACCGGGGTGGCCCTTCCGAAGATGCTGACCATCACACGCAGTTTCCCCTGGTCCGGATGGACTTCATCCACCACCCCGTTGAAATTGACAAAAGGACCGTCCACGATCCGCACCACTTCACCCTTGTCGAAATTCCCTTTTGACGTTGTTCTCACCACCCCTGCATCCATCTGCTGGAGCACCTCCTGCATCTCCTCCTCTTTCAGAGGCGTCGGATTCTTGGTTCCTCCCAGAAATCCCGTCACCTTGGGGGTGCTGTTGACAATGTGCCAGGTTTCATCATTCATTTCCATTTTGACCAGAATATATCCCGGAAAGAACTTTCTTGAAGATCTTCTCTTCTTCCCGCCCCTCAGTTCAACAATGTCCTCAGAAGGAATGATCATTTCTGAAATCTGCTCCTGCAGGCCGAGGGACTCGACCTTTTTGAGGATATGTTCTTTGACCTTTCCTTCAAATCCTGAATAGGTATGGACGACATACCACTGAACGGCCATGACGACTCCAGCCCCGCTGCCTGTATCAGCCGAGGAAAATATGGATGAATTTTGCCAGAAAAAAATCAATGACGCCGAAATAGACGCCGATCATCAGGACCATGATGATCACCACCCAGGTGGAACCCTTGGTCTGCAAAAAAGTCGGCCAAGTCACCTTCTTCATCTCTCCCTTGACCTCTTCAAGGAAGGTCCGGATCTTCTGCATCACAGATCGCCTTTCTTTGCTCTAAAAGAGAGCCTTTCCAATGCCCTCTCATGTTTCCTGGCAGGCCAGGAGGGATTCGAACCCCCAACCCGCGGATTTGGAGTCCGCTGCTCTAGCCGTTAGAGCTACTGGCCTACGGGTTTTTCTTCTGCACGCCCGCCGAAAAATCCTCCCCCTATTTTTTCCCTTCCTTGTGGGTGGTGTGGGTCCTGCAGAAAGGACAATATTTTTTGAACTCCAGCTTGTCCGGCGCGGATTTTTTGTTTTTGGTCGTCGTGTAGTTTTTCTGTTTACACTCCGCACAAACCAATGTCACGATCTCTCGCATGTCTTTTTGTCCTATTTCAAATTTCAGATCTCAAATTTCAAATTTTGTCTTGCCTATTCGATGATCTCGCTGATGACGCCGGCGCCTACGGTCCGCCCGCCTTCTCGGATGGCAAACCGAAGCTCTTTCTCCATGGCGATCGGGGTGATCAGCTCCACCTGAACCGATATGTTGTCCCCAGGCATGACCATCTCAACCCCTTCCGGAAGCGTCACCACGCCGGTCACGTCCGTGGTCCGAAAATAAAACTGGGGCCGGTATCCCTTGAAAAACGGCGTATGCCGGCCTCCCTCTTCCTTGGTCAAGATGTACGCCTCGGCCTTAAACTTGGTGTGAGGCGTGATGCTCCCGGGCTTGGCCAATACCTGGCCGCGCTCTACTTCCTCTTTCTTGGTCCCGCGAAGCAGCACCCCGATGTTGTCGCCGGCCTGCCCCTGATCCAGAAGCTTCCGGAACATCTCAACCCCCGTCGCCACGGTCTTCACCGTCGGACGATAACCGACGATCTCCACCTCTTCGCCGACCTTCACGACCCCGCGCTCCACTCGGCCCGTCACCACGGTCCCGCGGCCCGATATGGAAAATACATCCTCGATCGGCATCAAAAAAGGCTTGTCGGTGTCCCGCTTGGGCTCCGGAATATAACTGTCCACCGCAGAAATCAAATCCAAAATCGGCTTGCACTTTAAACACTCATCCTTGCCGCAGCCGCACTCCATGGCCTGAAGCGCTGAGCCCTTGATGATCGGGATGTCGTCCCCGGGAAAATTATAGCTGCTCAAAAGCTCCCGAACCTCCAGCTCGACCAGCTCCAATAACTCGGGATCATCCACCATGTCGGCCTTGTTCATGAAGACGACGATGTACGGAACCCCGACCTGACGGGCCAGCAGGATGTGCTCACGCGTCTGGGGCATGGGCCCGTCCGCCGCCGAAACGACCAATATCGCCCCGTCCATCTGCGCCGCTCCGGTGATCATGTTCTTGACGTAATCCGCATGACCCGGACAATCCACATGCGCATAGTGACGATTTACGCTCTCATACTCTACGTGCGCCGTCGCTATCGTGATCCCGCGCTCCCGCTCCTCCGGCGCATTGTCGATCTGATCAAAGGCCTTGTATTCCGCCAAACCCCGGTTCGACAACACCCGGGTGATGGCCGCCGTCAACGTCGTCTTCCCGTGATCCACGTGACCGATGGTCCCAATGTTCACATGAGGCTTCGTCCGTTCAAATTTAGCCTTCGCCATGGATCTCCCTCCTTTTCTGAGAAACGAATTTCAAATTTGAAATTTGAAATTTCAAATTCACTGTATCTGGAGCCCACGACCGGGATCGAACCGGTGAACCTCATCCTTACCAAGGATGCGCTCTACCGACTGAGCTACGTGGGCGCTCCGCAAAGAATCTCAAATTTGAAATTTGAGATTTGAAATTATCCATGGAGCGGGAGACGGGATTCGAACCCGCGACCCTCAGCTTGGAAGGCTGACGCTCTACCCCTGAGCTACTCCCGCACCCTCGAAAATCTCAAATTTGAAATTTGAGATTTGAAATGAAACTCAAGGCAGGAAAACCAGACCCTCGACAGCCTGAGTGAGCCCTCCCTTTTCCCATTTCAAATTTGAAATTTGAAATTCCGGTTTCGCTCCGCGAAACCGGTGGTGGGGAGGGGAGGATTCGAACCTCCGTAGGCTTCGCCGACAGATTTACAGTCTGTTCCCTTTGGCCGCTCGGGAACCTCCCCAAAAAAACAAGCCCCTCATCCATGATGGAAGCCGTCAGCCTGCTCTCCCAATCCCGATTCCAAGATGCTCTCTACTTCTTCAATGCATGGAGCCGATGGCCGGAATCGAACCGACAACCTACTGATTACAAATCAGTTGCTCTACCGATTGAGCTACATCGGCGAAGAGATTTTCCTCAACCGATGGAAATGAAATAGAAATCAGAACTGTCTGATGATATGGACAGATCCGAAGTGCATCAAAAGTAAAATGTTAAAATAGATTATTTTATTTATAATTTCAAGTAAAAAATTACTTTTCATCATTTATTTTTGTTTCCCGCGCCTTTTGCGCACGACCTCATACAGGAGCAGGGACGCCGCAACCGAAAGATTCAAGGATTCCGCCCCCCCTTTCATGGGGATCGAAACCATCCGGTCACAGGTCTCTTCAACCAGCCTGCGAAGGCCCCTCTCGCCGCCTATAACCAAGGCAATGGGGCCGGAAAAATCCATATCCATATAGCATTCCCTGGACTGGGCGCAGGCCCCGATCATCCATATCCCTTTGTTTTTCAAGGACTCCATGGCCCTCACCAGGTTTGTGACCCTGGCCACGGGAACTTTCTCAAGGGCCCCGGCAGACCGTTTGAAGGCCACCGCTCCGAGAGGAGCCGTCCCCCGGTTCTGCACAATAACCCCATGGACTCCGGCGGCCGCAGCTGACCGGATCACGGCCCCCAGATTACCGGGGTCCTCCACATGATCCAGAATCAGAAAAAACGGGTCTTCTCCTTCCCTTAAAGGGATATTTAACAGATCATTTAGCGAATATGTGTCTTTTTTGCTGCATAGGGCAACTACTCCCTGGTGGTGTCCCGCCTGGACCCGTTCATCCATGCGGCTCTTCTCCTCGAAACAGAGTTCAATTTGGTTTTTCTTTGCTGCATGAATGATCTTCTGCAGCCTTGGATTCTTTGCCCCGCGCTGGATCCAGATCCGCTCGACAGACCGGCCCCGCGAGCAGAGGACCTCTTCCACAGGATGAATGCCATAAATATAGTCCGACATCTAACGATTCCACTCCCAGTCCATGGACCCGTCAGGGAGATCTTTCAAAATGACGCCTTGATCGGCAAGCTCTTTACGAATCCGGTCGGCCTCGGCCCAGTCCTTGCGCTTTCTTGCCTCAGATCTCAGGGCGATTTTCTTCCGGATCTCTTCGAGATCCTGGGCCGGCCGGTCCTCCGTCCCCTTCAGGACCTGTTCCGGCCTCTCCTGAAAGAGGCCCAGGACGGATCCGATGACTTTGATATGATCCTGAAAACTTTTCAGGATCGATACAACCGCTTGATCCCTGTCCAGGCCGATGTCATTCAGGAATCCATTCAGTGTCCGAACCGCCTCAAAAATGCTCCCTATGGCCCGGGCCGTATTAAAATCATCATCCATGGCCTCTTCAAAACGGGGAATCATCTTGTGAACCTGAGCGGCAACTGACGGATACCCTTCGGCCTGATCCGATGCGATAGGCTTCGCCTCTCTTCCCATGCGCCTCTCCACCTCATAGAGGAGATGATAGACCCTGCGCCGGGCCCGTTCCGCATCCTCGAGGTTCTGGTCCGAGAAATCAATGGGGCTCCGGTAATGTGTGGAAAGAAGAAAAAACCGAACGGCTTCGGGTGTAAACCGTGCAAGCACCTCTTTAATCGTAAAGAAATTCCCCAAGGACTTGGACATCTTCTCCTGATTGATGTTGACAAACCCGTTGTGGAGCCAGTAATGGACAAAAGGCCTCCCCGTGGCCGCCTCGCTCTGGGCGATTTCATTCTCGTGATGCGGGAAGATCAGGTCTTTGCCGCCGCCGTGGATGTCGATGGTCTCCCCCAGCAGGGCAAGATTCATGGCCGAGCACTCAATATGCCACCCCGGACGCCCCGGTCCCCACGGGCTCTCCCATGTGGGCTCCCCAGGCTTGGATGCCTTCCAGAGCACGAAATCCAGAGGGTTTTTCTTCTTCTCATCCACTTCCACCCGGGCGCCCGCCAGGAGGTCTTCGAGCTTCCTCCCGGAGAGTTTCCCGTATCCCTCGAAGCGGTCCACGGAAAAAAGGACATCCCCGCCGGACTCATAGGCATAGCCTTTTTCCATCAGACGCCGGGTCAGGTCCACGATCTCCTTGATGTGATCCGTGGCTTTGGGTTCAAGATCCGCCCGCTCCACGCCCAGGGCTTCCATATCCTTCTGATATTCCAGGATATAACGCTCGGCGATCTCCTCCCAAGATACCCCCTGTTCCCTGGCCCGGTTGATGATCTTGTCGTCCACGTCCGTAAAATTCCGGACATACGTCACCTTCCACCCTTTGAAGGTCAGGTAGCGGCGGATCATATCGAAGACCACCGCCCCTCGGGCATGTCCGATATGGCTGTGATCGTAAACCGTCACCCCGCAGGCATACATCCCCACTTTCCCCGGACGGATCGGGACAAATTCCTCCTTGGTGTCGCCCAAGGTGTTAAAGACACGAAGCATCTTTTCTTTTCCCCTCCCTCTCTTTCAAAAACCCCTGAGGATTCTCAGAATTTGCGCGCTAAGCGGTCCTGTTCGTAAATAGGGTGACGTACCGACTTGTACTCGGTTTACCGGTAGAGGGTCGTAGGGCGGGCGCATCCCCGCGCGCGACTGAGGCGTACCCCTCTGGTACACCGCAAGGAGCGGAACGCCGATGAGCCCGCCCTACGGCACTCGAATGCCATCGTATTTACGAATAGGGCCATTAAGCTATATGAGCTTTTGCTATGCCGCCCATCTTGGGGAATTTTTACGAGTCCATCATCCTTTATCTTCATTCACTTCCCCGAGGACATTGATCCGGTGGGCCATGGCGCCGGCGCCGAAGCCGTTGTCGATGTTCACGGTGGCCAGGCCCGAGGCGCAGGAGTTGAGCATCGACAGCAAGGCTGCAATGCCGCCGAAGCTCGCGCCATACCCCACGCTCGTGGGAACGGCGATCACGGGCTTGTCCACCAGCCCCCCCACCACGCTGGCCAGCGCCCCTTCCATCCCGGCCACGACCACGAGGACCCTGGCCTCCAGGATCTTCTCCTTCTGGTCAAAGAGCCGGTGGATCCCGGAGACGCCCACGTCGTAGAGGGTCTCGACCCGGCTCCCCAGAACCTCAGCGGTCACCGCCGCCTCCTCGGCCACGGGGATATCCGAGGTCCCGGCCGAGAGGATCAGGATCTTTCCCCGGGTCGGCGTTTTCTTCTTCAACTGGATGACGACGGCACGCGACCGCTCATGATAGACCGCACGGGAATCCATCCGTTTGATCTTCCTGTAGAGATCGGGGGCTGCCCGGGTGGCCAGGATATCATACTCCTTGGAAAGCATCCTCTCCACGATGGCCTGAACCTGCCCGGCGGTCTTTCCCTCGCAGAAGATCACCTCCGGGGCCCCCTGCCGGAGGCTGCGGTGGTGGTCGATGTGCGCAAACCCCAGACCCTCATAAGGGAGATCCCTGAGCCTCCGCATCCCCTGGGCTATGGTCGTCCTTCCCTTCTGGATTTCCTGGAGGAGCTTTTTCAACTTTTCCTGATCCATGCTTTCTCCTTATTGAACCGGACAGCCGATCCGTCAGTTTTCCCCTGCAACCTCTTTAGCAATGCTTTCCGCATGGGTATTGATCTGTTTGAGGCTGCTGATGACATCCAGGTGAATCGAGCTGGTATCAATGGTCTCCTGAAGTCCGTTATGGAGTCTCTGGATATGGGCTTTTCTGAGATCCGACTCCAGTTTGTCGATTCTGGGAAACTGATGAAGCACCTCCTTGGCTTGCTCCGCGTTCCAGTGAACAAAGGCGCTCACCACCTTCTGAAGATTTGCGTAGATCTGTCCATGCATCAGAATGATATCCTGTTCCCCCCCGCTGGAAAAATGCAGGCCGAAATCAATTTTCTTTCTGGCGAGTTCCATCAGACTCTTGTCGATCAGGTCCCCGACATGCTCTAAGTTATCCACAATATTCAGGAGAGAGATCTCCCGTCTGGACTGGTCTTCGGTCAGGGACCCCTGTGCAACGGAAATCAAATACCGCGTGATGGCATCATCCAGATAGTCAATTTCATTATCCATCTTCTTGATCTCTTCCCGGAGAAAGTCGTCGCCGTTCTGAAAGACAAGGATCGTCTGCCTGAACATCTCCAGGACACGATTTCCCATCCTCTCCGCCTCCTTGCCGGCCTGCCCCAGGGCGATCTCAGGCGTATCCAGGACCTGCTCGTCCAGATAACGGACCTCAAAGGTCCGTTCCAGTTCAGGAACGATGGGGATCATAAAGGTGATTATTTTTCGGAAGGGGACGGTAAAGGGGAGAAAGATCATGGTGTTCAGCACCTTGAAGAGCATATGCCCGTTGGCGATCTGCCTGGAAATGCCCGCGGCAAAAGGATCGGACATCCAAAGGATCGCCTCACGGAAAAGATCCATGAAGGGATAGACCAGGAGGGCGCCGATCAGATTAAAAAGGAGATGGGCCACGGCCACACGCTTCCCCTCACGGGATGATCCGAGACTGGAGAGGATCGCCGTGCTGCACGTGCCGATGTCCGCCCCGAGAAGAATGGGAATGGCCGCGGGGAGGTCCATCATCCCCTGGCTGGCCAGGACCATGGAGATCCCGATGGCGGCGGCGCTGCTATGAATGATGCCGGTGAAAACGGCGGATATGGCGATGGCGACGATCGGATAGGCCTCCATGGAGACCAGGCTGTTCAGAAATAAGGGGTAGGAACGGAGCGGTTCGGTGGAATCCATCAGGACCTTGATCCCCAGGAAGATCAGACCGAAACCGAGGAGGGACTGCCCCAGATACTGTACGATCCGGTTCCGCTTGAAGACCAGGAGCATCACCCCGATCCCGACGAGCAGGAGGGAATAATTCGAGACATTAAAGGCAATCAACTGGACCGTGAAGGTGGTCCCGATGTTGGCGCCGTAGACGACCCCGATGGCCTGTGACAGGGTCATGAGCGAGGCGTTGACGAACCCGACCAGCATGACCGTGGTGGCGCTCGAAGACTGGATGGTCGCGGTCATGAGGGCGCCGATCACGGTCCCTTTGATCGGCGTATTGGTCAAGGTGCCCAGGATATTGCGGAGCCTTCGTCCTGCGACCTTCTGCAGTCCCCAGCCCACGGTCTTCATCCCGTAGATGAAAAGCCCTACCCCGCCGAAGAGACCGATGCAGATACGCAGGAACGCGCCTGGTGTCATGACTTCCAATCAACCCCCTGTCTGCCGCCGGGAGACTCCTGCTCCTCCTTCGGACCCCGGCTCATGAGCTCATGCACGGCATCCTTGGGACTCGCCCCTTGATAAAGGATCCGATAGACCTGGTGAGTGATCGGCATCTCCACGTTGTGCCTTTTTGAAAGGTCATGCACGGACCGGGTGGTCCGGACCCCTTCGGCTACGGTCTTTTCGTTTTCAAGAATCTCCTTCAGGGGCTCCCCCTGTCCGAGTCTGAGTCCGACACTCCGGTTCCTGCTCAGATCCCCGGTGCAGGTCAGGACCAGGTCTCCCATTCCGGCGAGGCCCATAAAGGTCATGGGAGAAGCCCCCATGGCCGTGCCCAGGCGGGACATCTCCATGAGCCCTCGGGTAATGAGCGCCGCACGGGCGTCGTAACCGAAGCCGATGCCGTCGCTGATGCCGGCGGCAATGGCCATGACATTCTTGACGGCCCCTCCCAGTTCCACACCCATCACATCCGGGGTGATATAGACGCGGAAATAGGAAGCGGCAAAAAAGGACTGCATTCCCAGGGCCACCTCTTTGTTCCGGCACGCGAGAGTGACCGCGGTAGGGAGTTCCCGGGCCACCTCCAGGGCAAAACTCGGTCCGGAGAGATAGGCGAAATTCCCTTCAGGGATATGGGTCAGGATTTCCGGGAGGATCTCGGAGACGGTCATGAGCGTATGGTTTTCAATCCCCTTGGCCGCGCTGAGCACCACCGAATGCTCCGGTATGAAGGGAAGAAAGCATTCGGCGACCCTGCGTATGACATGGGACGGGGTGACGAACAAGAAGATCCGGCAGTCCCTGGATACCTCCTCACAGGAAGAGGATGGGAGGATCCTCTCTGAAAGAGGGATATCCGGAAGATAGACCCGGTTTATTCGCGTCTCTCTGATCTCCTCGGCCAGGTCTTCTTCAAAGACCCAGAGGGAGACCGGATGCCCTTTCTTAGCCAGAAGATTCGCAAGTACGGTCCCCCATGCACCGGCCCCGATCACGGCAACACGCTCTTTCATGATCCCCGCCTATTGAATAAATGGAGTCTGTGGGGCTGCATTCTTTTTAATTCTCCTCCCATCTATTGGTTAAAAAGGGGTCGAGGATTCCAGGGTTACCCTTCAGGAAACGGATCATGGCCTCATGGCTCTCCACAGGTCTCTCCAGAGTCGGGCAGTGGCCCGCATCCTTGATCCAGACCTGACGCGCCCCTAAAATCTTCGAAGCGGTCAGGGAAAATTCCGAAGGCCGGACGATCCCATCCTCTTGAGTCCCCATGATCAGGACAGGGACGGAAACCTCCTGAAGGCGCGGAGTCAGATCGGTCCCGAGCACGGCCTCGGCATGGCTCTTCAGTACGGAATAAGGGGCCTTGCCCGCGTCTTCCGTAAACAGGGGATCCAGGACAAAATAGTATCTTTTTATTCTTCTGAGAGCCCGCAGGATCCAGGGAATACTGAGCGCGATCTTGACAAGCGCAATCCCCAGGGGAGTCGCGCCGATCCGGCCCCTGCCGTGCAGGGCCCGTCTCCCGGAGACAGGAGTATTGATCAGGATCAGTTTCCCGATCCGATCCGGAGACCGAAGAGCGGCGATCAAGGCAATCATTCCGCCCATGGAATGCCCGATCAGGTCGAACTCTCGGACTCCGAGCGCATCGCTGATGCCGAGAATCATCTCGGCATGGCCTTCCAGGGAATACGCGATGACGGGCTTGTCCGAATCACCGAACCCGAGCAGATCCGGGGCGATCGCCCGCCCGTACCCGGAGAGCGACAGGAAGGTCTCCCGCCAGAAACCGGATGCGCCTGCCAGTCCATGGATCAGAACAACGGCCCTGCCGCTCCCTTGCTCACGGTAATGAATGCGATGTCCCTGAATCGTGATCTCAGGCACAGAACGACCCAGCCCAGGCTATCCCCCGATTCCGGACATGGTACGATCGAGATGAGGGATCTTTTTGAAATCAACTTTATGACCGGCAGGCTTGTTTTTCAGGGCCTCTTTAAACAAAAGGCTGAGGCCCTCATCGATCTCTTTTTCATTGCGCCCGCTCCGGAGAACCGGCTTGAGATGGATTTCCCGGTCGGAGAAGAGACAGCTTCTGATCCTTCCGTCAGCGGTCAGCCGCAAGCGGTTGCAGGTATCGCAAAAATGGCTGCTGATGGGGCTGATGAAGCCCACGGAACCGCACGCCCCGGCAATCCGGTATCTCTTGGCCGGGCCGTCATTGATATGAGACGGAAGCGGCGAGATCTCGGCGCATTCCGCCACCCGGGCGATGATCTCAGCGGTCGGCATATAATAATTCATCTGATAGGGACCGGCGCCGGCCGGCATAAATTCAATGAACCGGATATGATAAGGTTTCTCCACGGCCAGACGGACAAAGGCTGGAATCTCATGGTCGTTTATCCCCCTCAGGACCACCATATTCAGTTTAATCGGAGCCAAGCCCGCGGCCTCCGCGGCATGGATCCCGGACCATACATCCTCAATCGCGCCCCTGCGAGTGATCTTCCTGAACATCACGGGATCGAGGGTGTCAAGACTGACATTGACTCGGCGGACTCCGGCCTCAAAAAGCGGGCGAGCATAATCCCTGAGCAGAATCCCGTTGGTGGTGAGACTGATATCCGCCAGGCCCGGGATGCGGTACAAGAGCTTAACCAGATCCACCACGCCTCTTCGGATCAGGGGTTCTCCGCCGGTGATCCGTATCTTCGTAATCCCGTTTCGAACGGCGTATTCTGCGACCCTGACAATTTCTTCATAAGTCAGGATCTCTCCATGCGGGAGAACGCTCACCCCCTGCTCAGGCATGCAATAAAGGCAGCGAAGATTGCAGCGGTCGATCACCGAGATCCTGAGATAGTTAATCCGACGATGATACAGATCAAATAATGCCATGACACGTCCCAAATCTAAGCAGGGTTCGAGGATTCAAGGGGTCCAGGGTTCAAGTGTTTTCGCCCCAAGGTTTATCCCTTCCTTGCACTTGACCCCTTAAACCCTCGGCCCCTCGACCCCTTTTGTTCTTAGTTTTCCCGCACCTTGGTTTGATACTCTGGCTTCAACATGTACTTGTTGCTGACATATCCGAAAACGGGAACCGTAACGATTCTCTGGGTGGAATTGTTTTTGACCTGGAGATACCCCTGAAAGATCCCTGAACGGTTCTCAGGAGCGGCCACCACCTTGACCTTGATGGATTCTTTCGGCTTGATCGTCTTTTTCCGGCCCGGGTCATCCCCGCCTGCCGACACGCCGCTTCGTCCCACATATTCCTCGATGACCAGGTCCGCGGTCCCTGTGTTGGTGATGGTAATTTCATCAGTAGTGGACCCGCCCGGTTCCACCACGCCGATGTCCAGAGTCATGGGGTCCACCTGAACCTGCGGCTGGTCGCCAAGATCCACCTTGCCGGTGAGCCTGACCTCGGCATTGGGCTTTTCCGGGTCATTAGAGACAATCGTCACGGTCTTGGTCTGCGGGCCGCTCCGCCCGCCGGTGTTAAAGGTCACCTTGATGGTTCCCTGCTTTTTCGGAGGGATGGTCTTATCCGAGGTCACTGCGGCCGTGCACCCGCAAGAAGTTCTCAGATCGGTAATGACCAGATCGGCATCTCCCGTATTCTTGAACTTGAACTCGTGTATCACCTCTTTCCCCTGTTTGGCCGTGCCGAAATCAAACCCTTCCTCTTCCAGAAGGATCTTCGGGCCGGAAGCCCGAGCAGATTGAACACCGATCAAAAGGACGATTGAGCATAAAATGAAGAGGCGATAAAATCGTTTCATGACGGTTTCAGCTCCTTTCTTCAAATCTTCCAAATAATCCGATAAAGACAAATTGCACGTTTTTTAAGTATAGAAATCTCAGGTAGTCCTGTCAACTAAATATTCAAAACACTAAATATTCAAAACCAGTTGCGCAAATGCATCCGATCTGCTATCTTTCCCCCCGTCTCTCGTCAGCAAGGCTCCTGGAGGTTACGGTTTTGCCCTTTGATTACTACAAACGGCTTCCCCGCTCACAACAGCGCATCTATCTCAAAAGCGACCGGATCTCTGCCATTCTGATCCCGGACCATGAAACATTATACCCTCTGGTCCGCTACCTTGAAAAGGCCCTCGCTGCTGGAAACCGCCCCCTGACCCGGAAGGCGGCACAGCATCTGGTTACAGGCATCATCGGATCCTTGAAAACCCGCCCCCTCAAGGTCAGGGTTCTGGAGAGAAGACCTTCCAATGCAAGAGAGGAACTTCACGGCCTCTATCAACCCGGCCGGCAGGGAGAATCCGACCAGATCACCCTGTGGATGAAAACGGCCAGGAAAGAGCAGGTCGTCGCCTTCAAGACGTTTCTGAGGATTCTTCTTCATGAACTCTGCCATCATCTGGACTATGAGTTTCTGGGGCTTAAGGAGACCTTTCATACAGAAGGGTTTTTCAAGCGGGAATCGAGCCTCTTCCATCAGGTCATGCGCGAAGGAAAAAACCCTTCAAAAAAATAACGTTGTTCACTGGTTCACTGGGGAGACCCTAAAATGAACCCATCAACAACGTCCCCCCGAGTGTGAGACCTGAAAATATTCCCGTTGACTCCAAATGTCGAGAAGATGACCCTCGGAGAGGCAGCGGATTAAATATCAAATTAGCAAAGTCTGGCCCTCTGAGGCTCCACCCTCTGAGGCTCCAATTTTCCCCGGTTAGTGCCGTTACCCACTATGTCAAACTATGCAGAATATGGTGCCCGGGGCCGGAATTGAACCGGCACGGAGCTAAGCTCCAAGGGATTTTAAGTCCCTTGTGTCTACCAATTCCACCACCCGGGCATGAGGCCGGAATCTTCTGGCAGGGAAACGGGATACATTGGAGGCGGCGACCGGATTCGAACCGATGGATGAAGGTTTTGCAGACCTCTGCCTTACCACTTGGCTACGCCGCCATATAAATGAATTAAAGAGCAGGCAAATGCCTGCTCTTTAATTCATTTATAATTGGAGCGGGAAACGGGATTTGAACCCGCGACCCTCGCCTTGGCAAGGCGATGCTCTACCACTGAGCTATTCCCGCCTGTCGAACATGCGCCGTACACATCCTTAAAATTAAAAAATTATCAAGAAACAGGAATATTGTCAAACAAAAAATTATGGAAAACCCCTTTTTAATTGACATATTACCCTGTGGGGAGTTATATTGACCAGATTTTAAACATGGAGAGACTCGTTGAAAATCAGGGCCGTGACGGGAGTGAAGGATATCCTCCCTGAAGAGATATGGAAATGGCAATTCATTGAAGAGGTTTCTCGGGAAACCCTTGAGGAATATAGTTTTTCAGAGATAAGGGTCCCTCTTTTGGAATATACCGAACTTTTTTCGCGGAGCATCGGCCAGACATCGGATATCGTTGAAAAAGAGATGTACACCTTCGAAGACAGCAAGGGTGTAAATATTTCGCTTCGACCGGAAGGGACGGCCGGTGTGGTCCGGGCCTGCATCGAGCACCATCTCCTCTCCCCCTCGTCCATGGGGAAGTTCTACTATATGGGGGCCATGTTCAGGCACGAACGTCCTCAAAAGGGAAGATACCGGCAATTCTTCCAGATCGGGGCCGAGGCGTTGGGTTCAGGAGAGCCTGAGCTCGATGCGGAGATTCTCTCCATGCTCCACCTCCTGATGCACCGGCTCGGCATCAAGGACACGGTCCTTGAGATCAATTCCCTGGGTTGCAGGGCATGCAGACCGGAATACCGAAAAGCGCTCAGGGATTTTCTCAAAACGAAACTGGACCTCTTATGCAGCGACTGCCGCAGACGGTTTGATGCAAACCCGCTTCGAGCGCTCGACTGCAAAAACCCTGCATGCAAGGACGCTACCGTGAACGCACCGCAAGGGATGACCCATCTCTGCCCGTCGTGCATGGATCACTTTGAATCCGTCAAAGCGCTTCTCACGGAACTGGGGATCCCCTTTGAGATCAACGGCCGCCTGGTCCGCGGGCTTGATTACTATACCCGGACCACGTTTGAGATGACAACGGACAAGCTGGGCACACAGAATGCGGTGGCGGCCGGAGGCCGGTACGACGGCCTTGTGGAAGAACTCGGCGGCCCGTCCCTGCCCGGGATCGGGTTTGCCCTGGGCATGGAACGGATGGCGGCTCTGCTGCCCGAAAATATGGAGCGGCCTGCCAAGATCGACATTTTAATCGCCCCGCTCGGGGCTGAAGCAAGGCGACAGGCCCTGTTGCTGCTGTACAATCTGAGGGACCGCGGAATCCGAGCGGAAACCGAATTCCGAGAAAAAAGCCTCAAAAGCCAGATGCGCCAGGCGGACAAAATCGGAGTGGATTTTGTGGGAATCCTCGGAGAGAATGAGTTGACCCGAGGCGTGCTTCTCCTGCGGGATATGCGGAGCAAGGAGCAGACGGAAGTCCCGCTGAACAAAGCGGTAGAGGAACTGTGTCAACGAATTTCTCTGAAGGAGAAGGGAGAATCCTTTCCCGGCCACGTTAAAAAACCTGAGAGATAGGGTAGCCGACCGTACCATGAAGAGACTTAAACGAAACAGGCATTGCGGCGAAATCGGATTATCCGATTTGGGTCAGGAGGTGACCCTCGCCGGCTGGGTGCAGAGGAGACGGGACCACGGGGGGCTGATCTTCGTGGACCTCAGGGACCGGTCCGGAATCAGCCAGATTGTCTTCAGTCCGGAGGTCTCAAACGAGGCCCACCAACTCGCCCACGAATTAAGGAGCGAGTACGTGATCCAGGTGAAGGGTACGGTCCGCAAACGGCCCGAGGGAATGACCAACGAAAAGATCGGAACCGGCGGGATCGAGGTCTATGTGAACCGGCTTGAGATCCTGAACACAAGTCTCACGCCTCCGTTCATGATCGAGGATGATATCGATATCTCTGAAAACATCCGCCTTAAATACCGGTATCTCGACCTGAGAAGGAAACCCATGCAGGAGGCTTTGATCCTGCGTCATCAGATCTACAGGGCTGCCCGGGAGTATCTGAACGCCGAAGGCTTCCTGGAAATCGAAACGCCGATCCTCACCAAATCCACACCGGAAGGGGCCAGGGATTACCTGGTCCCGAGCCGCGTGAATCCGGGCCATTTTTATGCCCTTCCTCAGTCCCCCCAGCTCTTCAAACAGATCCTGATGATCGCCGGCCTGGAACGTTACTACCAGATCGTGCGGTGCTTCCGGGATGAAGACCTCCGCGCGGACCGCCAGCCTGAATTTACTCAAATCGACATGGAACTTTCCTTCATTGATGAAGAAGATATCATGTCCATCGCCGAGGGGATGATCTCTCGGATCTTTCAGGAGACCCGAGGCCTGTCACTTAAAACACCTTTTCCGAGACTCCTTTACTCTGAGGCCCTGGACCGGTTCGGTCTGGACAAGCCGGATACCCGCTTTGACTTGGAGCTCAAGGATATCTCGGACCTGGCCTCGGAGTCCGGATTCAAGGTCTTCAAGGATGCCGCGGCCTCAGGCGGCACGGTGCGAGGCATCAGGCTCCCCGGTTGCGCGGCCTATTCCAGGAAGGAGATTGATGATCTGACGGAAGCCGTCAAGATCTTCGGGGCCAAAGGGCTGGCCTGGTTCAAGGTCGCAGAACAAGGGCTCCAATCGTCCATCACCAAGTTCTTTGAACCGGCCCTGCTTCAGAAGATATCGGACCGGCTCGAAGGCAAAGCCGGGGACCTTCTGGTCTTTGTGGCCGACCGGCCGGGCGTGGTCTTTGAGTCTCTCGGCAATCTCCGGAACAAAATGGCAAAGCAGATGAACCTGATCGATCCATCCAGACATAACTTCCTATGGGTCACGGATTTCCCGCTCCTGGAATGGGACGAAAACGAGAAGCGTTTTGCAGCCATGCACCACCCCTTTACCTCACCGTGCGAGGCCGACCTCTCCCTTCTGCAATCCGACCCTAAGAAGGTCCGAGCGAGGGCCTATGATCTGGTTTTGAACGGTTCTGAGATCGGGGGAGGGAGCATCCGGATCCACCGCAAGGAACTCCAGGAGCAGATGTTCTCTGTGATCGGGATGGAGAAAGAAGAGGCCAGGAACCGCTTCGGCTTTCTCCTGGATGCGCTCGAATACGGGGCGCCGCCTCACGGCGGGATTGCCTTCGGCCTGGACCGGATCGCCATGATCTTAAGCGGCGCTTCGTCGATCCGGGACGTCATCGCCTTTCCAAAGACCCAGAAGGCCACGTGCCTCATGACCGGAGCGCCGTCCACAGTGGATCAAAAACAACTGCGGGAACTGATGATCAGAACAGAAATGGTGGAGTAAAATATATGAAAAAACGAAGACCTCGCCGATTCCAGGTTTTGACCGCCCCGCTGGTCCTTCTATTACTGGCCGGCTGCATCCGATTCCCGGAAAGGGAGATCTCCGATGCCAAGGTCCTGATGGAAGCCGCCAAAAACTCCTGCGCAAAGGTCTATATGCCTGAAGATCTGCAAAAAGGGGAAAAGAAGCTGCTCGCGATCGATGAAGGAACCCGGGAGGAATCCCGGAAGCCTAACCGAGAACTCAAAACCCTGGCCATGGATGTACAGCATATCTCCAAGAAGATGATCAACCAGACCGCACGGATCAAAGACGACCTCTACCATCAAATCCAGCAGGAGATCGTTCTCGCCATAAAGAAGATCCATGAAGGTGAAAAGGCCGAGGCCAACCGGTATGCATTAAAGGAATACCTCATGGCTGTCCAAAGTGTACGGGAGGCAAGGGAATTCTCGCAGGACGAATGCCGTTACAAGGACGCTCTAAAAAAAGCCAGGGAGTCCGTCCGGAATGCGGAAGAGAGCCTTCAGGGGTCCCTCACCTTCAGAAAAGAGCTGGAAAAGAACCTCCCTGTTTACTATATCGTCAAGCCGGGTGAAACCTTGAAAAGCATCGCCAGAAACTCTCCGCTTTACGGGGATGAATCCTACTGGGAAGTGATCTACAAGGCCAACAGGGACCAGATCGCCGACCCCAAGGTCCTCCATCCCGGGCAGCAGATCTATCTCCCGGGGGCTAAAGGAATCGAAAAATACAGGAAGTAGCTCAAGGTCATCTTCTTTTAAATCCGCATTTTTTTTACACTTCCGACGTTTTCATGTTAAAATATTCATAGAGATTGCAGGCGTGGTTTCAGGAGGTGAAGATGGACCCTGTAAGCGGCACATCCATGTTTTCAAGCTGGTTTCCCGGGCTTCCCCCTGTTGCGTTCTTTTTGATGGTCCTCTGCGCCTTTGGGCTGGGCTTTCTCATGAGAAGGCTGGCCAATGCGAATCATCTTGCCCGGGCCAATGCCCTGGAGCAGGACCTCAAAAATTCGGAGAAGCGGATCGCTTCCCTGAAGCAGGGGAAGAATGACCTGGTGTCCGTCATGGAAACCCTGAAGAGACAGAATCGTGAGTTCGGCGCATTCATCTCGATGATCCCGGACTCGGTGGAAAGGCTGAACACCTGCGAAAAGCTCGACGATATCCTGTTGAACCTGGTTCATATCACGGAAAAACTGCTCCAAACGCGGGAGGTCTCGGTTTTTGTCAGAGAGAAAGACCTTCTCGTCATGAAAGCTGCGAGTGATTTACCGCCGGTATCTTCTCCCCCCATGTCTATACGTATGGGCGAAGGAAAGATCGGATGGGTGGCTCAGAAGGGGATCTCCATGACCGATCGTGATCTTCAACAGGAAAGCACCCTGGTGAAGATCAGTCTTTTAAAAACAGATTCGGACCTGGCGACGAAAATCTGTTCCCCGATCGTATATAACGGAACGCTTCTGGGCGTACTCAACATCGGGAATCTTCCAGGCGAGATGGATCAAGGACTTCGGGTTGCCCGGATGATCACGTCGCTCGGTTCCATCGCCATGGGAAATATCCTGCTCAAGGAAGAGGTCCGGAGCGGTTCCGAAAAAGACGGCCTCACCGGACTCTATTCCCTGCAGTATTTCCTCAACGAGCTTCGCAAGGAACTGAGCAAGGCCAGAAGATATAAAAGACCCGTCTCTGTATGCCACTTCAATATGGATTCATTTCAGAAGTACAATGAGATCAACGGTTATCTCGCGGGCGACGAGGCCCTGCGCATGGTCGGCAAAATTCTGAAGGACCATATCCGGGAACAGGATATCGCGGCCCGTTACGGCGGGAAGGAGTTCGTCCTCTTCTGTCCTGAAACACGCAGAGAAGATGCGGTCTTCCTATCCGATAAACTCCGAGAGATCATCTGCAACGCTTCTTTCCCTCAGAAAGACCGTATGTCCGGAGGCAAGCTCACGGTGAGCGGAGGGGTGGCCGGCTACCCTGAGGATGGGGCCGATGAAGCGGAACTGATCGCTTCGGCCGTTCAGGCTACGCAGAAATCCATCAACGGGGGTCGTAACCGTATCAGCCAGGCCGGGGCCGGCAAAGAAAGCGGAAAGTTTACGATCCAGCAGTAAACTCTTTTTTAAAAACTACCTCAAGGTGTGCTGGAACTTGACCGCCTCCTCATAACTCTTCCATAAAGAACTCTTGCGATCGATTTTATCCTGATGCCGTGAAGGGACGCCGTTCTTATTCACCTGATGGCATGCCCCGCACTTCACGGGCCCGTGGGCGCCGTCCTGGTTCAGGAGCGCCGCCTGTTGATACCCGGTGATATCCACCTCGGGATCCACGGGGTAGAGGCCGTGCATGGATTCATGGCACCCCTGGCAGGTGATCCCCGCGTGCCCTTTGGAGTAGCGCATGAGGGCGTACTTGCCCGGCTGGTCTATGGGAAAGGCGCCGCCGCCCATACTCTCGACAAAGGGAGGCTGATGGCAGTCGGCACAGTGGGGCTCGCCGGCTGCGAGCCAGTAATCCCGCCCGTGCGTGGCCGCATCGTAAGAAACAGGCACACCCAAGGTTCCGTCCGGATCCGCATCCTCGATGATGACCGAACGGTCCCCGTCTTCATCGGCTGGAGTGAGGATCGGATTCCCCTGATCGTCCGCATTGATCCTGGCGATGGCCGCGATGCTTTGTCCCGTCCGATCCCAGGAGCGCAAAACACCGGATCCGGTGTCGTCTCCCTGCCTGGGGCTTTTGGGATTGATGTAATCGTCTTTCAGTTCCTGAAGAGAAACGCCTGCGGCCTCGGCTATCCGGTCCAGCGGCTGATCGCGAAGGGTCCGGCCCTTTTGCTGAACCGCATCGCTGAGGTGATCTGCCTTATATAACTCCCGGGAGAGCCGGTTGTGGCAGTTGGTGCAGTACAATCCCTTGTCCGCTCCCCCGCTCTTCATGACCTCTAAAAGAAGGTAATGGCCCACCGCATTGAGATCACTCCTGGTCTCGGCCCCGGACCGGTTCCTCCTCGGGCCGGCATGCGCGTCCCTCCCGGTAAAGCACCCTTTGGAGTCCCGGATGTCGCCCGAGGCGAAGTGATTCTTGCCGTCTTTGGTGATGGGGAAATCGTTCAGGGTCCGGTCACTTCGATGCGATGGATGACAGAGCTGGCATCCCCCGGCAAATCCCTGGCTGTCAGGCAAAGGGTTCTTTCGCTGATGGGCGCTGTGAATGGCCTCGGTCAATGGAGAGATCAGATGATCCGCGCTGGGAAGTCCTGAATGTCCCTTCTGAATATCCTTTGCTTCCATCTCGCCCGCCTTTTTCGAGAAAAACCTTCCGATGATATTGTCTGCATGGCAATCCTGACAGAGAATGGGATCTCTTCCCAGCCGGCTCTGAACCGTGGATCCTTTAGGCCAGTTTCCCAGGAAGTTGGTCCCGTGATGGTCATCATGAATTTCCAGGATCGAGACGGCTGCGGCCTTGAGTTCGGCAAACCAGTCCCCGGATCCGTGCACCTCCTTCCAGAAATCATATTCCTCTTTATACTTGTTATACTTTTGCCCATTGGCCTTTTCGTTTGAATGACAGCGCGCACAGTTAGGAATATCAATGGGGTTGACCCCGAAGAACCGGACCATCTTCCCCGACGAATCAATCACCGGCCGGCTGGTTTCGGCGTCTACCAGGGTCACCACCGACCGCTGAAAGGGCTGGACCTGCGTTTCATCGGCATAGAGGGCCCCGGTAAATTGATCATTGAAGGGGGTGAGCGGCAACCCCAGGGCCTCCCAGATCCCGGGATTGGTCAGTTGGATGGGAACATTTTCCATGGCCGGAGAATCGGCAAAAACCACGGTTCCGGTATCACCCGAATAGCGGAGGAACCCCTTACCCACATGCTGTCCCGTGGGCCCCTGGTTCAACCGAAGGGGGGTATCGATTCCCACGTGAAGCTTCTTCGCGTCCGAGGAGGTATGCTCGGGGTTGGATCCGATCAAATCCTTGTACACATAGAGACTGCTGAAGTAGTGGTTGGGAAGAGATCCCCCTTTGTATCCCACCCCCCAGTAAACCAACTTCTTGTTCGCAGAGAATGTATTGGGGACCCCGTCCGGGTCTTCATGGGTATAGGCAAGCTTGAAGCGCCTTCCGCCGTCCACTAGAATCTCAGGATCTTTTGGATCAGCCCCGAGGAGAACGGGCCTCTCCCCTTTTCTTTCCGTCTTCACGACCTGTGCAAGAATGGAGTTATAAGGCGGCAGGATACAGCAGTAGGAAAAGTCAAAGCCTGTGCAATGCATCCCCAGTTCATAGTTGATCAGGATCAGGTAATCCCGAGGAGGAGTGCGATCCTTCCGGAAAAAATCTCTCAGGCCCGCATGAGCATCTCCCAAGAGAAAAAACAATAAAAAGAGCGCCGCAAACCCCGTTCGGCAACCTAAAGTGAACCTCATGACCAAGACCTCCTGGGGAGAAATAGGCAGACTCATGGAAAATAAATGGGAGCTCTCCCCATTCTTATGTATTTTAGGTTCTTCTCCCATTTAGTGGGTAAAAGAAGGGGTCAAGGATTCCAGGGTTCAAGGGGTCAAGTGTTTGTTTTCCAGTGATTTGATCAGTGCCTTGAGCATCCGCTCAACCTCCTCGATATCACTCTTAAGTCTTTTTGTTATTTTATAAATCTCCAAGCATAATTGATAAGACTTCTGCCAAACCTTTAGCTCCTTGTAATGTTTCAGCACTTCACTTGACCCCTGGAATCCTTGACCCCTTGACCCCTGATTTTTTCACCCACTCTTTTGGAGATGATCC
>Ga0210053_1000226_pt1 | contig 57485 bp, 45 predicted proteins | sample CryGeymeta201512_FD_185467 | JGI IMG/M metagenome (GOLD analysis project Ga0210053, IMG submission 185467) | Groundwater microbial communities from Crystal Geyser aquifers in Utah, USA - Crystal Geyser metaG 2015-12 (SPAdes) (version 2) | ecosystem: Environmental > Aquatic > Deep subsurface >... | reverse complement strand
AGTCGGACAGGCGCTGGCAGCCGGACCACCCGTCGGTGAGTACAGTGCTTCCCGGGGTCACTGCCGTCTCCAGTGCAGCGGTCTCCCAGGCGGCCTCGTGCTCGCAGCGCGGACAACGGAATCCGTCCGGCCACCGCAGGCGACGCAGATACTCTCGGCACGCCGACTCTGTGGCGAACCACTCCTCGAATTCCAGCTACGTCCGCGGATACTCCTCCATGGACTCCTACTCTACATGTATACTCGCGAAGGTTAGGAATACACCGAAGTGGAAGTTCGCAGAACTTCACCCGTGGGCGTGTGGTGAGCACCCAACACACTGCTGTGCACGCAGAGGCGTCGAACTTGTGCAATACCTTCGGTGTATTCCTAACCTTCGCGAGTATAGCGCGTACTGGAGGCAAGTGCATACCCCCATTGCAGATTTGGCAGGGCACGGCGGTGGACCGCAAGTCCGCAAGTCCGCAATCCGCATCGACGTTCAAGACACCGGCGTCGGCATCCCGCCCGAGAACCTGCCGAAGATCATGGAGCCGTTCTTCACCACGAAGGCGGAAGGCAGAGGGACGGGACTGGGATTGGCGATCTGCAAGCGCATTGTGAGCGAGCACGGCGGGACGCTGAGCGTGGAGAGCGAAGTTGGCAAAGGTACGACTGTGTCGGTGACGCTGCCCACGGTAGAGCAACGAGCTGTAGAAATGTCGAACGGCATGCCCTAATCCGCGCCGCCCCGATCCGAACCGTCCTGATCCGAACCGCCGCCCTGAATCCGAGCCGCGAAGGTGACAGAGCGGCAACGCTGCTGGGGCCGCTCTGTCACCTTCGCGGCTCGGATTGGGGTCGCGGCTCGGACTGGCGGCCCGCTGTCGTAGGAGCTGAATGAGATGCAAACCAACCAAACCGCAGACCTAGCGCCGGCGCGCTTGCTCATTGTTGACGACGAAGTCGAACTGATGACCGGCCTGTGCGACGTCCTGCCGGGCTTCGGTTTTGAGACCAAGGGCGCCACCTCGGGGGCTGCGGCTCTCGAGGCGCTGAAGGCAGAACGCTTCGACCTGCTGCTCACGGATATGATGATGCCGGGGATGGATGGGATCGAGCTGATCCGCGTGGCGAAGGCGCTGGACCCCAACTTGATCTGCCTGCTGATGACCGGGCAGGGGAGCATCCAGACGGCAGTCGAGGCCTTGAAGGGCGGCGCCTTCGACTATGTGCTCAAGCCCTTTCAGATGAGCCTGCTGCTGCCGACGCTGGAGCGGGCGCTAAAGGCGCACCGGCTGCGGAGCGACAACCTCCAGATGCGGGAGACGCTGGCGGTCTACGAGCTGAGCATGGGCGTCGCCCAGTCATACAACCCGGAGGACATCCTCGCCAAAGTGCTGGAGGCCGCTGTGGACATCACTGGCGCCGACGAGGCGTCGATCATGCAGCCGACGCCCGCTGGAACGGAGCTGCGCGTGACCACGGTTCGCGGCGGCGACCGCGAGGCGCTGGTGGGAGAGACAGCGCCCCTGGAGCAAGGCGTCGCCGGCTGGGTCGCGCGCAATCAGGAGCGAGTCGTGTTGGAAAGCGAGGTGAATGACGCTCGGTTCGACCCGGTCAAGCCTCGGGCCGACATTCTCTCCGCGCTGTCCCTCCCGCTGATCGCAGGCGGCCGGTCGGTGGGCGTCCTCAATCTCAACCGCAAGCGGGCGGAGGCAGAGCTTCAGCAGACCAACGAGCTCCTTCGCAACGCCTTCGCGCAGCTCGAGAACAGCCAACAGCAGCTCGTCCGCCAGGAGCGCTTGCGCGCCCTTGGGGAAATGGCCAGCGAAGTCGCCCACGACTTCAACAACGCGCTGTCGCCTGTGCTCGGCTACAGCGAACTGCTCCTCCTGGACCCAACAGCGCTGGACGACCGCGAGAAGATGAAGCGCCATCTCGAGATCATCAATACGGCAGCCCGAGACGCCGCCAATGTTGTCCGGCGCTTGCGCGAGTTCTACCGGACCCAGGACGACGACGAGGAGTTCCTGCCGGTCGACCTCAACGCGCTGGTTGAGCAGGCCGTGGACCTCGCTCAACCCAGGGGGAAGGACGAGGCGCAGTCGCGAGGACTGGACGTCTCGGTGAAGACGGAGCTGGCCGCCGTGCACCCCATCTTCGGGCACGAACCTGAGTTGCGCGAAGTGCTCCCCAACCTGCTCTTCAATGCCGTGGATGCCCTGAGACCCGAGGCCGACGGCAGCGCCCAGGGCGCCGTCACGCTGCGCACCCGTGCCGAGGGAGACCCAGTGGCCCTCGAGGTGAGCGACACTGGGGCAGGGATGGCCCCGGGGGTACGCGAGCGCTGTCTGGATCCGTTCTTCGCTACGAAAGGGGAACGGGGCACGGGGCAGGGGCTTTCCATGGTTCACGGGATCGTCGGCCGGCATCGCGGCACGATTGACATCGAGAGCGAGCCGGGAAGCGGCACGACGTTCATCTTGCGCTTCCCGGTCGGCGCGCCCGCCGAGGCCGCGACCGTCTCCCTGCTGGACACCGCGCCCGCCCGGCCGCTGCGGGTCCTCGCAGTGGACGACGAACCAACGTTGCAGAACTTGGTGAAGGAGTTCCTCTTGACGGACGGTCACGAAGTGGAGACAGCGGTGAGCGGTCTGGACGCGCTGGAGAAGTTCCGCGCCGGCACGTTCGACTTGGTCGTCACGGACCGAGCCATGGCGGAGATGGGCGGGAACGAGCTGGCCGCCACGCTGAAGGAACTGGATCCTGCCCAGCCCCTCCTCATGCTGACCGGCTTCGGCGAGCTGATGAACGCGCAGGAGGGGAAGCCCGCAGCCGTGGACTTGGTGATCGGGAAGCCGCCGAAGTTGGCTGTCTTCAGAGCAGCGGTGGCGAAGCTGACAGCGTAGCGCGGAGGTGGGTGAGCCCGCGAACCGGGAGGGACCCGGCCGGTCTGTCCCCGACTCCGCTTGACCGCAGCGCTGCCGCGAAGGTAGAATCGCTACTCTGTATGTATGAACCACGCATTCGCGCGTTACTGGAGTCCGTCCGCACCGGCGCTACCGACGTCGACGCGGCAGTGAAGGAACTGCGAGACCTCCCCTACGAGGACTTGGGGTTCGCCAAAGTCGATCACCATCGCACCTTGCGGCAGGGCTTTCCGGAGGTCATCTTCTGCCAGGGGAAGACTCCTGAGCAGGTTGTCCGCATCGTCGAGAGCTTGCGCAAGCGCGGCGTCGCCGTCCTCGCCACGAGGGCGGACGCAGAAGCCGCCCGGGCAGTCCTGCAGGCGCTCCCCGAGGCGACGTACCACGAGACGGCCCGAGTCATCACCGTACCGGCGGACGACCCGCCGGCGCTTTGCGAGGACCGCGGATTCATCCTCCTGTGCTGCGCCGGCACCGCGGACCTGCCGGTAGCCGAGGAGGCGGCCGTCACCGCGGAGGCGGCCGGCGCGCGCGTCGAACGGCTGTATGACGTGGGCGTGGCAGGCATCCACCGGCTGCTCGTCCACCGCGACGCCCTTGAGCGCGCCACGGTCATCATCGTCGTCGCCGGCATGGAGGGCGCCCTGGCAAGCGTCGTCGGCGGGCTGGTCGACAAGCCGGTAATCGCCGTCCCCACCAGCGTCGGCTACGGCGCCTCCTTCAACGGCCTGGCGCCACTGCTCACCATGCTCAACAGTTGCGCTTCGGGCGTAGTAGTGGTCAACATCGATAACGGTTTTGGGGCAGGCTACTTCGCAGCGATGTTGGCGCGGTAGACGCGCCGCGAAGGGAAGACAGGAAGGTTAGGAGGTTAGGAGGGTGGAAGGTTGGAAGAGTGGAAGGCTGGAAGGACCCGAGGCGCGCCCTTCCAGCCTTCCTGCCTTCCACTCTTCCAGTCTTCCGCCCTTCCATCCCCACAGAGGACCCTTACATGCGCATTGCCTACTTCGACTGCTTCTCCGGCGCCAGTGGAGACATGATCCTCGGCGCGCTCGTCGCCGCCGGCGTGCCCGAAGAGGCGCTGATCTCCGAGCTGCGGAAGATCCGCGACATCGAGTGGGACCTGGCCGCTGAGCCTGTCGTTCGGGCTGGCATCTCCGCGGTGCAGGTGCGGCTGTCCTCACCCGACCACGCCCACGAGCGAAGCTTCGCCGAGATCTGTGCGATCCTGGACAACAGCGAGTTGAGCCAGGAAACGCTCGCTCGGGCAAAGGCCATTTTCCGCGTGGTTGCGGTGGCAGAAGCAACCGTTCACAACACCACCCCGGAGCACATCCACTTCCACGAGTTGGGCGGTCTCGACTCGGTGCTGGACATCGTCGGCGCCGTGATCGGGCTGCAACTGCTGGGCATCGAGAAGGTGTACGCCTCCACCATGCCGCTCAGTCACGGCACCATCCGCTGCGCTCACGGTGTGCTGCCCGTGCCCGCGCCGGCCGTGGTGGAGATCCTCAAGGACGTCCCCTTCTATGCGACCGACGTCGAGGGTGAGCTGATCACCCCCACGGGTGCGGGCATCCTCAAAGCCTGCGCCGAGTCGTTCGGCGGGCCGCCGCCCTTCAGCGTGCAATCCATCGGCTACGGGAGCGGCACGCGAGACCTGGGCGCGCGCCCGAACCTGCTGCGGCTGTTGGTGGGAACTGCGACGACGACGCCTCTCCAAGCTCAGCCCCTCACGCTGCTGGAGACGAACATCGACGACATGAACCCGGAGCTGTACGACTACGTCATGGAGCGGCTGTTCGCCGTCGGCGCGCTGGACGTGTTCCTCACGCCCATCCACATGAAGAAGAACCGGCCGGCAACGCTCCTGAGCGTCCTCTGCGACGCCGCGACCAGCGGCGGAGCCCTGCAGGTGCTCCTGCAAGAAACGACGACGTTAGGGGTCCGCTCTGCCCCGGTGGAGCGCTTCTGCCGCCCCCGAACGAGCCACACCGTCGAGACGGAGTTCGGCGCGGTCCGGGTGAAGACGGCCGCAGGCGATACTGAGCCCGAATGGCAAGCACCCGAGTACGACGACTGCACAGCCCGAGCGCGCGAGCGCGGCGTGCCTGCCTGGCGTGTCTACGAAGCCGCCCGCGAGGCGGCCCGCCGGCCCCCTCGCCCTTGACCCGGTTGCTGCGGGCGGAACGTCGCCGAGGGCGCGCAGTCCCTTTGCGGGTACGCGCAGCAAGTCCCAGGCGCCCAGTGCCTCGGTTGACACCGTCAGTTCCCCACAAGTAGAATGAGCGCGTGTGCGAGCGTGAAGCCTCGTTGTTGGAGAGAGGTCTCTCCAACAACATCCGCATTCTCACAGGAGTGTCCGCAGGAACATGCAAACCACCGAGCCCACCTTCGCCCCTTCGTCTGCGAGCCGGCTGCGCCACCGTTGGATCGACCTCAAGCCGGCTGCCTGGCTGGTTGCGGCCCTGTGCCTATGGGTCCCCTCACTGGCGTGGGCTGAGGCGGAAGCGCCCGCCGCGACACGGAACGTGCTGGCCGCCGCCAACGGCGGCAAAGTGATCTCTGGGACCAGCCAGTTGGATGACGAGTACTGGCGCAAGGAGAACCTGATCGACGGGTTGCTCGCCTCCCAAGACCTGAAGTCCAATGGCTGGGCCTCCAAGACCTTCTCCGACGACGATGCAGGCAACTACCCGCAGGAGATCGTCTTCGCGGTGGCAGGGGATCACGCCAGGCTGCTCACCAAAGTGGTCATCGATGCGAAGACCCCCGACTGGCCGTTGCTCGGGCGAGGCGCGAAGGACATTGAGATCCTTGTGTCCGGCGAGACCGCGGACGGGCCGTGGAACCACGTGGCCAAGTACTCCCTGCTCAACCAAGGCGGAGCGCAGACCATCACCTTCAAGCCTACTGAGGCGAAGTACCTCATGCTCCGCGTGCTGAGCAATTGGGGCAGCGACCGGATGGTCGCTCTCGGTGAGGTGGAGGCCTACGAGGCGATCATGGGCTCAGGAGAACTGGACCAGTTGATCTCCCGGCTCGAGCAGATACTCACCGACCTCAAGCGCTATCGCGACGAGATGCAGGGGACTGGGACTGGCGAGTAAGTCAGGTCAACCCCGCGGCAGCTCCTGCGCAAGCTTGTAGACAGCGTTGCGCGGCGCGCTTAGCTCGGCGGCAACCCGCCGCACGGCATCGCGCACCGACAGCCCGTCTTCCAGAGCGACCGAGAGCGCTGCTGACAGCTCCGCCTGGCTCCCCGGTGCCTGCTGGGCTGGCACTTCGTCCGGTGGGCTGACGACAATCGTGACCTCGCCCCGGACCTCCTCCCCCCGAGCCCACTCCGCCAACTCAACAAGCGACCCGCGCACAACCTCCTCGAACTTCTTAGTCAGTTCGCGACACACGACCGCTCGCCGATCACCGAGGCTTTCGGTCAGATGGGTCAATGTCGCCCCCAGCCGCCGAGGCGACTCGTAGATGACAATGGCGCCGTCCCCCATCGCGGCCAGTCGCTCCAGCGTCTCCCGGCGTTCAGTCCCTCGACGGGGCAGGAACCCCTGGAACCAGAACCGCGCAGCGGGAAGCCCGGACACGGAGACGGCCGAGGTAACAGCAGCAGGTCCGGGCACCGGCACCAACGAGATCCCCGCCTCCAGCGCAGCCTCCACCAGGGCGGCCCCCGGGTCGGAGATGGTGGGCGTGCCGGCATTGCAGACCAGCGCCACGCTCTGCCCCCCCAACAGCCGCTCCACCAACTGGCGCAGACGATCCGGACCCGAGTGTTGGTGGCAGCTCAGCAGGGGCGTGTGGAGGTCGTGGTGCGCAAGTAGTTTGCGGGTGACCCGGGTGTCCTCAGCAGCGATAACAGCGCACTCGCCCAGCACGCGCAGCAGCCGCAGCGACACGTCTTCCAGGTTGCCCAATGGGGTAGCGCAAACAAACAGCTTCCCGGGAACTTCAGAGCAGCCACTTTCCGCCATGATGACCTGCCGGGATCACTACCGGCGACGCCCAGCCTCCAACGAGAGGTTCCCCGCGCCGCCTGCCGTGCGGAACTGCAGGCAGTGGCGGGCACAGGGAAGTGCACGCCGGGCGTCCGAATGAAAAACGGCCCCCGGGCGCCCCCGGAGGGACGCCCAGCCGCCACGACTACCGTCGTTTCTTGTGTCGGTTGGCCCGTCGGCGCTTCTTCTGCCAGTGCTTACGGACTTTCCGCTTGTGTTTCTTCTTGTCCGACAACGCATATCCTCCAGTTCCATGACAGGGGGCCCTGGGGCAGCGATGGCCGGTTACCCGCTGTTAGGTGGAAGCTGTCGATTATAGCCAACACCGGGTCTCAAGGCAATCGCTGCGCGGCATCGCGAGGCGCTCCCTCGCCCCCGCCGACAGCTCCGAGCCGCAACCTGCCATGGTCCACGGCGGGTTGCCAAGTCACTCACGGGTGCCTCCCACGATTACGGGTCCTCAGTAGCGTAGCCCCGTGTGGGCGTCACCCCGCGCACCGGTGACGCCCACACGGGGCTACGCTACGAGGTGAACCGAGGGGGAGCCTCCCGCCCCGTAATCGCGGGATGCACCCCGTCACCCGCTTGCCAAGTCCTCCCCGGCCAGCGCCTTGTCGAGCAGCTCGACAGTCTCCCTGAGGCCGTACAGGGCGATGAACGACCCCATCCGCGGCCCCGCGTTTTGCCCCAACAGAATCTGGTAGAGCGCCGCGAACCAGTCCTTCAGGCTGCCGAAGCACTCGTGGCGCTTGCCGACTTCGTAGACGGCTGTCTGCACGTCTTCGGGCGAGGTCCCTTCGGGGAGGGCGACGAGCGCGGTCCGCAGGTCCTGCAGAGCCACCTGCTCCTCGGGCGTCGCCAGCCGGTACTGCTTGCCAGGCAGGACGAAATCCTGGTAGTAGGCGATGGCGAAGCGCACGAGCTGGTCGGTGATCGGCGAGCGTTCCGGCGTGACGTCCGGGGCGCTTCGGGTGAGGTAGTGCCAAAGGACGCCCGGCTCGTTGGAGTGGCAGACGCTGGCGAGGTTCAGCAGGAGGCTGAACGGAACGCTCGCCTCCGGCGCGGGCGGCGCACCGTTGTGAACGTGCCAGACCGGGTTGGATAGCCGTCCCGGATCGTCTTGCGTGGCGAAGGCTCGAAGCTGCGCCAGGTATTCGTCGACGTTCTGCGGGATGACATCGAAGTACAGCCGTCGCGCAGTCTTGGGTTTCTGGTACATAAAGTACGCCAACGACTCCTGCGGCGCATAGTTCAGCCAGTCCTCCACGGCCAACCCGTTCCCCTTGGACTTGGAGATCTTCTCGCCCTGCTCATCCAGGAACATCTCGTAGGTCAGATTCTCCGGCGGCCGCCCGCCCAGAATCCGGCAGATTCGACCGGACAGCTTGACGGAGTCGATGAGGTCCTTGCCCGACATCTCGTAGTCCACGCCCAAGGCAACCCACCGCATGGCCCAGTCGCACTTCCATTGGAGCTTGCACCGCCCCCCGGTGACTGGCGTCTCGACCTTGGTACCGTCTTCGTCTTCGTACACGATGGTGCCCGCGTCCACGTCTCGCTCCAGCACCGGAACTTGCAGCACGTGCCCGGTCGTTTCGGAGACCGGCAGGAAGGCACTGTAGGTGGCCTGTCGCTCCGCGCCAAGGGTGGGCAGGATGACCGCCAGCACCTCGTCGTAGTGCCTCAACACGGAAAGGAGTGTCTCGTCGAACACTCCCGAGGCATAGCACTCCGTGGCACTCCGGAACTCGTATTCGAACCCGAACGAGTCGAGAAACGACCGCAGCCGGGCGTTGTTGTGGTGGCCGAAGCTCTCGTGGGTGCCGAAGGGATCGGGGATGCGGGTGAGCGGCTTCCCGAGGTGACGGGCGAGGAGTTCCTGGTTCGGGACGTTGTCCGGCACTTTGCGGAGACCGTCCATGTCGTCTGAGAAGCAGAACAGCCGCGTCGGGAGTTGAGGTGCCAACAACTCGAACGCGCGCCGCACCATCGTGGTCCGCACAACCTCGGCGAACGTCCCAATGTGCGGCAACCCGGAAGGACCGTAGCCGGTCTCGAACAACACGTATCCCTTCTCCGGGGTCTCGCCTCTCAGTCTTTTCTGCAGAAGCTGACGGGCCTCCTGAAACGGCCAGGCGTTCGACTGGTTGGCGAGTTCTCGGCTGTCGGGCATGTCTTCGTTCTCCGGGTCGCGGCTGGGTGGGGTCGAGCAAGATACGGTAGCACATTTCGTGACTGCGCGCAGGAGGCGCGCCCCAAACCAAACCCGTCCGCCCGACCCATTCACTTCAGAACAGCTTCGTGATCTCGTCCTTGACGAACATCTGCAGCGGCGCAGCTTCTCCCCGCCGAACCAACCGGACTCCCGCTTCCGGCGGCGTCACCACACCGATCTGGGCGCAGGCAATCCCGGCGCTGTGCATACCCCTTCGCACACGGTCTGCCTCGTCTGGACTGCAGGTCAACACGAGTGCTCCCGAGCCGAGCGTGCCCAGCGGATCCAGACCGAACTCGGCGCAGAGCCTCGCCGACTCTGGCAGCACCGGAATCGCCTCACTCTCAATCTGCAGCCCCACCCCGGCCGCGGCGGCAATCTCGTGGAGGCCGGTGGCCAGACCGCCCTCCGTCGGGTCATGCATAGAGTGGATTCGGCCGGCCCCGCACGCCGCTTGGGCGTCGCGCACAATGCTGATGCCGGGGTCGGTGAGGTAGTCTCGCGCGCGTTGAAGAAACGGCGGAGCGTAGCCCCGCTCCAGCAGGACCGCTTCCCGTTCCTGGGCGATGAGCGCCGTCCCCTCAACGGCGATCCCCTTGGTGAGCAGCACCACATCGCCGACCTGGGCACCGGCGGTGGTGACTAGTCGGTCTTTGGCGACCTCACCCAGCATCTGCCCCACCAGGATCGGCCGGCGCAGGTCGTGGGTGATCTCGGTATGGCCGCCTGCCAGCGTGATGCCCAGCGAGCGGCAGGCGTCGGCAACGCCCTGGAACACGCTCTCTACCAGGGCGAGGTCGGTAGCGCCCTCCGGCAGCAGCACGGCGGCAAGGAACCACTTGGGCGTGGCGCCCATGGTGGCGATGTCGTTGGCGTTGATGTGGACCGCGTACCAGCCGATCCGGTCGGTGGCGAAGGTGATGGGGTCGGTCTTCGCGACCAGGTACCGGTCGCCGAAGTCGATGACCGCGGCATCCTCCCCTACCCCGGGGCCGACGACGAGGCGCTCATCGGCTGTGGGGAGACGACCGATCAACGCCTCGAGAAGGCGGGGATCCAGCTTGCCCGTAGAGAAGTCGTAGTCGGTCACCACGTCTGCGTCCTCCGGCGCATTCGGCGTGCACCCGGTCTCACACTTCCGGGAGGGTGAGATTGGGTGCGTCGAGCAGTTGCCGGTACTGGCGCGTCAGTCCGGGGCGGCACCGGGACGGGCAGAGTCATGCACAGGCGCCCTCGAACCCGCGCTTCATGAACGCCAAGCTCTCCCGGGCCAGCGTGTCACCATCCGGCGCGAGGCTCCGCCAGATGGCCGCAGCGGCCGCGATCTCGGGGACGGCGGGGACGAATGACTCGACCACCATCCACCGGTCGTAGCCAATGCGCTTGAGGGCCTCGAAACTGCCCTGCCAGTCCACGTGACCGGTCCCCACGATCCCGCGGTCGTTCTCGCTGCAGTGGAAGTGGAACAGGCGGTCACCGCACGACTCAATAGCGGCGACCGGGTCCTTCTCCTCGATGTTGGCGTGGAAGGTGTCGTAATGCGCGCCGACGTTGTCGCAGCCGGTCTCGGCGGCGAGGGTCAGGGCGTCAGACACGACGTTCAGGAAGTACGTCTCGAACCGGTTTAGCGCCTCCAGCGCCAGCACCATCTCAGCCTGCTTGGCATGCACCGCCACTTCGCGGATAACCTCGACGGCGCACTTGCGCTCGTCAGGCGTGGGGCCCCGGCCCACCAAGTGGCCGACGGGCGAGTACAGCGGCCCGCACATGGTCCGGGCACCCAAGGCGTGCCCCAGGTCTACCAACCGTTTGAGGAAGTCGGTTGCGTTGGCACGCACGGCCGGGTCGGGGTCGATGGGGTTCGCCGTCGGCGGCACCACCGCACACAGCAGGGCTTCCAGACCGGCGTCATCGAGCGCTTGCTTCGTCTTCCGGGGGGCGATCTGCTCCAGCACGAACGGCGGCAGTTCCACGCCGTCGAAGCCAAGCGACTTGGCTCTGTCGAAGAGCGGAAGGTCGGTATCGCTATTGAACGAGCCGGTCCAGAGCAAGGAGTTGACGCCGTACTTCATGTTGGTTCGCCTTTCTGGTCAAGGGGCGGGCGCCGGGCGGGAATCCCCTGCGGGCCATGAGGGCGCGGCAGGCAACTGGCGGCGGAAGAAGATTCCTCGCCCTGCAGTTGGGGGGCACACACGGCTTGGCGGCGGATCTACGCCTCCAAGACAACCTGGGCTTTGAGCGGGTTCCCGACTCGGTTCTTCACTTCGGTCAGGCCCTGCACGAGCGACTCCAACGGGTATGTGTGCGTCCCCAGTCTGGACACGTCAACCAGCCCGTTGGCAAGCGCCTGCAATGCTACGGGCCAGGTGCCCGGGGCGAGCCAGGAGAAACGAATCGTCTTGTCCCACAGGATGGAGGGCAGCGCGGGCACGTGCACCACATCGGCATCACCAGGCAGACCGAAGAAGACGACGATCGACTTCCGGCCCGTGATCTCCAACGCCATGTGCATGGAGTCCAGTGAGCCGGTCGCGGTGATGGCGCGGTCGGCGAACATGCCCTTTGTCAGGTCGCCGATGGCTTCCTTGACGTCGGCGCAGTAGTATTGCGAGTCCTTGTCCGTGGGGTTGAGCACGACATTGGCGCCCATGGCCTTCCCGGCCTCAAGCCGGTAGTCGCGGGTGCCCACGAGGACGATGGTGCCGGCGCCGTATGCCTTGGCGAGCTGCACCATCATGAGCCCGATGGCTCCCGGACCAAAGACCACCACGAAGTCGCCGAGGCCGATGCTGGCGTTCTGGACCGCGTACACGGCGTCAGCCAGCGGCTCCGCAAACGCCGCCTGCGACAGCGTCACGCCGTCGGGCAACTTGTAGGTGGCGGTGACCTTGGACTTGGAGTACTCAGCAAAGCCGCCGTCCACCGAGACGCCGAGGACGCTCTTGTTCTCGCAGAGGTTGGTCTGCCCTTTGCCGCAGACTCCACATGCGTTGCAGTACTGGACCGGGTTGAGGACGACGCGGTCGCCTTCGTCCAGGAGCCCGGCGGCCATGGAGCCTCGCTTGACTACCGTGCCGGCGTACTCGTGCCCGAGGATCAGCGGGCCTTTGCCCGACTCCGTCTCCAACGACGCATCGCCGAAGTAGTACGCGATGTCAGAGCCGCAGATGCCGCAGCAGTTGACGCGCACCAACACCTCGTCCTCGGCGATCTGCGGGACGGGCACCTCCTCAAGGGACATCTTCCCCGGTTCGTAGAACACCTGTGCTCGCATTGTGTCTGGCATGACGCGTTCCCCCTGTGCTTCCTGAGGTTGTACGGACACGTTACGAAGGCGTTGCGGTCACCGCGACAGACCGTAGCTCGCGATTGAGCCGAACAACAACTCCTCCCATAGCGCGCCCAGTTGTAGCCGTATGGTATTCGGCAGACGCGGCGACGTCAAGAGGACAGTAGCGCGCGCACGCCCCTGACCCTCACTCGATTCGTCGCCTGCGGTTGCTTTTTGAGGGGAGGGCGGTATACTGGGCAACGTCGAAACCCATAGTACGGCGCCTCAGACACCAATCGCGCAGTTTGAGCGGCAGCGGTGTGGCGCCTTGGAACGCTAGCGAACCTATCTGGAAAACGGCTGGTCCGGTCTCCCGCACGAGACAGCTCACCACCAACCACATTCCGGGTAGGTTCCCACTTTTTGTGGCACCTGACGTCGTCGCTCACCCGAGCGGCTGAATCGCGGCTCACAGCCGCCCGCTGTGCCACAGGCTGCCCGAGCGATTGGCTCTGGCGTTGAAGGTAGGTGACTGACGGTGGCGCTTTTTCAGAGGAAGGACGAGGGCCCGGAGACTGACAACGGCGCCGACGCCGAAGAGCAGGCCCCGGAACCAGTTCTCACGGTGGCGACGGAGGTCCTGGGAGGCGCTCCGGAACTCGTCTGTTCCTCCGACCTGACGCTCGCAGGCGATTACCAGACGCTCTGGCTGGTCGCCAACCAGCACCGCGTGGCGGTCGTTACGCCCGACGAGGAGGAACCGAAGGTCCTTCGCGAGTTCACGATTGCCGAGGTCGGGAAGTTCGCGACGGAGAAGTTCGTCGGTAACGCGGTGCTGCGGGCGGAGGTCGGCGGCGACGAGCGCGACGTCGTGCGGTTCTCGCTGGCGCAGACCGACAAGTTCGAGCACGCTTGCGAGCAGTTGGAGGAGTTCCGCAAGCGGGGACTGGGCGAGGAGAAGGACGAGCACCAGGAGTCCAGCTCCAGCCGGTGCCCGAAGTGCCACCAGACCATCCCTGCTTGGGCGGATGAGTGCCCCAAGTGCAAGCCCAAAGGGAAGGTACTGCTGCGCGCGCTCAAGTACCTCCTGCCCTGGTGGCACCTGTCGCTGGTGACGCTGGCATTGATGTTCATCGTCAACGGGCTCGGCCTGGCGTCGCCCCTCTTCATGAAAATTCTGTTGGACGACGTGCTCTCCGACAAGAAGATCGCCCTCGCGCGACCTGTGGGTCCTACCGAGGCATTCCTGCCGACGGAGACGCCGCCGCAGGGCTGGCCGGTGAAGCCCACACAACGCAAGCTGCTGATTGGTGACGAGCGGATCGAGTACAAGCATGTCTCCCTGGAGAAGCCGTTCGGGTTCGCGGGCTGTGTCCGCGGCACCGCCGGCACTCACCCCTCGCCCCACAAGAAAAGCGACCTGCTCCGCCCCAAGCCTCGGCCCCTGAGGGAGTCGCTACGACTGCTGTTTCTGGTCGTGTTCGGTGGCATCCTGGGAACGCGCGTCGCCTCAGCAGTGCTGGGAGCGCTGCGCGCTTACATGATGCGCTACCTGGGCGAGAAGATCATCATGGGACTGCGGCAGCAGATCTACGCGCATCTCCACCGGCTGTCCCTCGGCTTCTACGACCAGCAGCAGACCGGTTCGCTGATGTACCGCGTCAATGCCGACACCGGGCGACTGCAGGGATTCATCGCAGGCGCTCTGCAGGATCTCCTGCGGGACATCACCACCGCCCTCATCATCTGCGTGATCCTCTTCAGGATGCATGCCGGTCTCGCCCTGATCGTCCTGGGGCCGGTACCGCTCATCGTGTGGGGCAGTCGGGCGTTCGGGAAGCGGATGAACCGCCTCTACCATCGCGTCTGGCGGATCGGTTCGGCCGTCAACGCCGTGCTGGCTGATGCCATCCCCGGCGTGCGCGTGGTGAAGGCGTTCGACAAAGAACGCTACGAGGTCCGGCGCTACGCACACATGCAGCACAAGGGCTTCCGTGTCTCCATGCGCGCCTCGATGCTGTCCAACATGTTCTACCCGGCGTTGGGGCTGCTGTCGATGGCGGGGACGCTCAGCATCTGGGGCTACGGCGGCTACCTGGTGCTGACGGGCGCGAGCAGCACGCTCACCCTTGGCACGCTGATCGCCTTCCTGGCCTATGCGGGCAGGTTCTACCAACCGATCAACAGCCTGGCGCGGTTCAACGACGAAATCCAGCGCGTCTCCACCAGTGCAGAGCGCGTGTTCGAGATCCTCGACGCACACCCCGAGGTCGCCGACCGCGAAGACGCCGTGGTGCTGAAGGACGTCCGGGGCGAGATCGAGTTCGACCGCGTCTCCTTCGCCTACGCCGATCACGACCCAGTGGTCAAAGATCTTACGATGACGGTCCACCCGGGCGAGATGATTGGCGTCGTGGGCCCCAGCGGCGCCGGCAAGACCACACTCATCAACCTGGTTTGCCGTTTCTATGACGTGACCTCCGGTGCCATCCGCCTCGACGGTGTGGACCTGAAAGACCTGGGCGTTCACTCGCTGCGGTCGCACATCGGCGTGGTGCTGCAGGAGCCCTACTTGTTCCAAGGGACGATTGCCGAGAACATCCTGTACGGCCGTCCTGACGCCACGAAAGAGGAGATCCTCCGCGCCACTGAAGCCGCCTTCGCACTGGACATCCTGGTCCGCTTGGACGACGGCTTCGACCAGTTGGTTGGGGAGCGCGGCGCGCGGCTCTCAGGAGGCCAGAAGCAGCGCCTGTCCATCGCCCGAGCGATTCTCCGAAACCCGAAGCTGCTGATCCTTGACGAAGCCACTTCCGCAGTCGACTCGGAGACGGAGGACAAGATCCGCCGCGCCATCGAGTCGCTGGTGCAGAACCGCACCACCATCGCCATCGCCCACCGCCTCTCGACCTTGCGGCGCGCCAGCCGGCTGGCCGTCCTGGAGAAAGGCGTCCTCGTCGAGTTGGGCACTCACGCGGAGCTGTTGGCACACGAAGACGGGCTGTTCAAGCGGCTCTGGTCCAAGCAGATGAGCGTGGCCGCCGACGAAGCCCTGAGCACCGGCGCTTTGGCTGAGCTGGAGGACACGACAGAAGAGGAAGCCCCCGAGGAGACGATGCTCCGCCTCGATCCCGAGGAGACCCGACTCGCTATTGAGGACGACCTCTTCCTGCAGGTGTCCGGCAGGGACGGAGTGCTGTTCGAGAAGGTCCGGCCTGCTCGGTCGTTCCCGTTGACGGCTCCGTGGGAGCTGATCCTCCTGTGCGACGAAGAGGACCAACCGGTGGCGTTCCTACCGCACACGAAGGCCCTGGAGGATGCGTCGTTCCAGGCGCTCCATCAGTGCCTGTTCTGGCGGTACTTTGTCCCGCAGATCCTGGAGATCCGCAGCGTCGCGGTCGAGAGCGGCTCGGCGACGAAGTGGGACGTCGTCACCAACCGCGGGGAACGGAGCTTCCTGGTCAAGAAGCGCAGCGACGCGCGCACCCTCGACCCGCGGCGGCTCTTCATCACCGATTCAGAAGGCAACCGGTACAATCTTCCCGACTACGGCGATCTTCTGCCGCCGAGCCAGGTTGCCCTGGAACGGCTGCAGTTCGTGTAACCTCGCAGAACGCCGCGCGGACCTCCGCCAACGTTCGGCGACCGTCTGCAGCCAGCGTGGTCAGCAGGGAGCGGGCAGCCGCCGGCGAGAGCAGCGGGGGAAGCGCGTTGGCCCTCGGCTCGGCGGCGTCACATCGCCGGCACTGGTCCGTCCTCTCGTCCCACTCCCACATCAGCCGGTGGCCGCCCTCGGTGGAGCCAGCGTAGGCATGAGACACGCGGCGGAGAGTCGTCCGTGCGCTCCCCCGAATGCGCAGGAACAGGGCCAGGTCCAGCCGCTGGAAGTCCTCCTCGGCAACGCCGAGTTCGGGGGAGCACACAATGGCGCGCAGCTCGGGGAGTGTGTCGGCATGGAGGCACGAAGCGAACAGGTGCTGTTCTCGGGTGGCCTCAAACAGCCGCGCCACCTCCCTACCCCACAGGTAGCCGAACCACGGGCCCGATCCCAGCTCGTGCGGGAGAAAGCACACCGGGTCGTCGTGCTGCTGGTGGAGCACTGCCGGGCTTGAGACCGTGACAAGCCGAATGCCCGGCGGCAGGAAATTGAGCAATGCCGCCATTACCGTCGTCTTCCCCGCCCCACCCGGTACGGCAGCCGTAAGCAGCGAGACGCCGGCGCTCACGCGCGACGCCAACTCGGCGGCCATGTCGAGGCTAAGCGTGTTGGCTTCAACCAAGTCCACCAAGCTGAGCATCCGCCCCCCGCGCTGGTTGAGCCTCTCGAGCTCATTCAGGTTGTGCTGGTCCAGGTCGCTCAAAGGCATTCAGCTTCACCACCCCTGTTGGTACTTCGTCGCAGCCAGTCCAGACGCCGCGTCGCGTTCGGCAGGAGTCAGTTCGCCGAGGCACAGAGATACGTCAAGCGCTTCCTCGAATCCATGCTTCAGGGCCTCGATCACCTCGCCAGGCGTCACGTCTCCGATGAGTTCGGCAAGGGCCGTCGCGCAGTCGCCCGGATCTCCGGTGGGGCCCAGCGCCGTCCGCAGCAGTTGCCGATCAAGGGTCAGCGGCAGAGCGCCGTGCTGGAGGAACGCTTGGCTCCCTCGCGCCTGCGCGCTGCCCACCAACTTGCGGCCCTCGACCACCAAGTCGCAGCGGGCGGCAGAGGTGAGACAGGAAGGCGAGCCCTTGTCGAGACGCTGCGACACCCCACCCGGCCTTCGCGCCAGCTCCGCGGCAATCCCCAGCCTTGATAACCCGGCGATCAACCCCGAGGACGCCCAGCGATATGTGGCCATGACGCTTGGCCCCAACGGACACGCCGCAATCGGCGCCACCACGGAGTAGGTGATCTCGTGGTCGTGTAGCAGCGCGCGCCCGCCGGTGGGCCGACGAACGACCTCCAGCCCGCGCTCGCGCAAGAGGCCCGCGTCAACGACATCGGCCTGCTGCGCTCTGCCCAGCGAAACGCAAGGCGGCGACCACGTATAGAACCGGAGCGTCGGCGGCGGCGTTCGCGTTGGCGCTCCCGCACTGCGGAGGAGGGCTTCGTCGACGGCCATGTTCTCGGCACCCGACGCGCATCCGGTGAGCAGCAGGCGCCATTCGCTACTCAGGGCTGCCCTCTCCCAGGCGGTCCGGCCACCGATAGCGAAGGTTCGGCTTCCGGGCCGCGGTCGCTTCGTCCAGTCTCGATACGGGGGTCGTGATCGGGGCCTCGTGGAGGCAGTCGGGCGACTCCGCTGCTTCTTCAGCAACCTGATTCAGGGCGTCGGCGAAGGCGTCGAGGACGGCCTTCGTCTCGGTCTCTGTCGGCTCCACCATCAGCGCCTCTTCCATCACGATTGGGAAGTAGACGGTGGGCGGATGGAAGCCCAGATCGATCAGGCGTTTGGCGACGTCCAAGGCGCGAATGCCTTTCTCGCCCTTGAGCCGCCGCGCACTCACGACGAATTCGTGCTTGCAGTGAGAGCCGAACGGTCGGTCGTACGCCTCGCTCAGCAGAGACAGCAGATAGTTGGCGTTGAGCACTGCCCGCTCCGTGACCTGGGTGAGCCCTTCGCCTCCGTTACTCAGGATGTACGCGTAGGCGCGCAGCAGGACGCCGGCATTCCCGTGGAACGCGTGGACCTTCCCAATCGAGTCCGGCCGGTCGTGGTTGAGGACATACCCGTCGGTATGGCGCTCGACGACCGGCACCGGCAAGAACGGCTCCAGGAGGCTCTTCACGCCCACCGGCCCGGCTCCGGGTCCGCCGCCGCCGTGGGGGGTCGAGAACGTCTTGTGGAGGTTGAAGTGCATTACGTCGCAGCCCATGTCGCCCGGCTTCGCCTTTCCCATGATGGCGTTCATGTTGGCGCCGTCATAGTACACCAGCCCGCCGGCTTCGTGCACCAGCCTCGCTGCTTCGGCGACGTGCTTCTCAAACAAGCCGAAGGTGTTGGGGTTCGTCAGCATCAGCCCGGCCGTGTCGTCGCCCAGGGCGCGCTTCAGCGCTTCCAGGTCGAGGCAACCGTCTGCCCCGGAGGCGAGGCTCACCGTCTCGTACCCGCAGCGCGCGGCGCTGGCGGGGTTTGTTCCGTGGGCCGAATCGGGGATCAGGATGACCCGCCGCTGGTCCTCCTCGCCGTGCTTCTCGTGATAGGAGTGGATCAGCAGAAGCCCGAGGAACTCCCCCTGCGCACCAGCGGCCGGCTGCAGCGTCACGGCGTCCATGCCGCCGATCTCCGCCAGTGCCTCCTGGAGCGCGTGCAACACCGCCAGCCAGCCCTGCATCGTGGCGGGATCTTGCAGAGGATGCACCTGAGTGAGCCCGGCGAGCGCGGCAACTCGCTCATTGAGCTTCGGGTTGTACTTCATCGTGCAACTGCCCAGCGGATAGAAGTGCGTATCCACCGAGAAGTTGCGCTGCGACAGTCGGGTGAAGTGCTGCACTACGGTGCGCTCTTCGACCTCCGGGAGTCGCACTGCCGTCTTCCGCCGCCGGTCCGCCGGAAGGGCGACGTCGAGGTCGACCAATGGCACATCCGCCAAAGCGGCATAGTTGCTGCGCACGGACGCCGTGCGTCCGCCGCGTCCCGGCGCGCTGTACTCGTGAATGAGTGGTTCCGTCTTCATGTGCACAGCTCCGCCAGAACGGACACAAGGGCGTCGAGTTCGTGGCGACGGCGCTTCTCGGTCACGCACAGCAACAGGCCGTTGGGAAGCCAGTCGAAGTCGCGGCGCAGCGGGTAGCCTCCGAGGAGGCCCGCTTCCCGCAGCCGCCCGTTGACCTGGTGCGCCGGCGCCGGACAGCTCACTGTGAATTCCTTGAAGAACGGTGCCGAGAACGGCAGCTCGATGCCTGCCAGCTCAGCGAGGCGCCTGCGCGTGTAGTGGGCCTTCTGCAGGCAGAGCTCTGCAACGGCACGCACCCCCCGCGGGCCCAGCGCACACAGGTACACCGTGGCCGCCAGCGCACACAGCCCCTGGTTTGTGCAGATGTTCGAGGTGGCTTTCTCGCGCCGGATGTGTTGCTCGCGGGTTTGCAGCGTGAGCACATATCCCGGCTTCCCGTTGACATCGGTCGTGGCGCCCACCAACCGACCGGGCAGCCTGCGGAGCAGGTCCTGCTTTGCGGTCATGATGCCAAGCCCCGGTCCTCCCAAAGACTGACCGATCCCCAACGACTGCCCCTCCGCCACCGCCAAGTCGGCGTCGTACTCGCCCGGGGTCTCGACCAGCGCCAACGAGATTGGGTCGAACACCGAAATGAGCCGGCCGCCGCGTTCGTGGACCAGGCGCGAAACGACCTCGCACTCCTCCAGGCAGCCGAAAAAGTTGGGGTTCTGCACCACCGCCGCCGCGAACGGCGCCTGTGCCAGGTCAGAAAGATGATTGAGGTCGATCACGCCGCTGCGACACCGGACCGGCTCCAGCTCGATGTGAGAGCGGTGCGTGTATGTGTCCAACACAGCGCGGTAGGCCGGATGGACCGATTCGGGGACGAGAATCCGCGGGCTGTGCGACACGCTGAGCGCGACGAACGCCGCCTCGGCCAGGGCGCTGGCGCCGTCGTATAGTGAGGCGTTGGCAACGTCCATCCCGGTCAGATCGCAAAGGAGCGACTGGAACTCATAGATGACTTGCAGCGTTCCCTGGCTGGCTTCCGGCTGATACGGCGTGTAGGAGGTGACGAACTCGCTGCGCGTGCACAGGGACGACACAACCGCCGGCACGTAGTGGTCGTAGCAGCCAGCGCCAAGGAAGGACGGCGTCCGGTCGCTGGACAGGTTGAGATCTGCCAGGCGCTGAAGGCGCGCCTCTACCTCCATCTCTGACAGGCCGGGAGGCAGCTCGAGATCGGCGCTCTGCCTCAGCTCCTCCGGGATGTCGGCGAACAGGTCCTCGACGCTGCCCGTCCCCAAGCGGTCGAGCATCTGTCGGGTGTCGTCCTCTGTGTGGGGCCAGTAGCCCAAGGCTATGCCTCCTCGAGCATCTGCCGGTACTGGGCTGCGCTCATCAGTAGCTGCGTCTCCCCGGCGTCGGCCAGGCGCACCTTGAGCATCCACCCTTCGCCGTATGGGTCTTCATTGATGCGCTCAGGTTCCTCATGCAGGAGCGTGTTCACCTCGACCACGGTCCCGGTGATGCCCGCAATCAGGTCGGACACAGCCTTGATGGACTCGATCACGCCAAACGGCGTGTCGGGTCCCACGGTGTCGCCCACTTCGGGCAGCTCGAGGTAGACGACTTCGCCCAATTCGTCTTGAGCGAAGTCGGTGATGCCCACAGTGGCAACGCCTTCCTCTACCTTGACCCATTCGTGGGTCTTCGAGTACAGCAGTTCTTCTGGCGTATTCATGGTGGGGTTCTCCTTCGGCAACGGGTGCGCGCGGCGTAAGGGCGGTGCCTGCGTGCCCGCCCCGGCAAGGGCCGACAAACTTGGCGGGCGCACCGGGCAGACGCATGGGTCTGTCCCTGCGGTGCGGTGCGTCTTCCGCGGTTGGGGTGGGCGCTTGACCAATCCATGCGGCCTCACATGCTCTCGGAACGGTAGAACGGCAGTGGCACCACGGTAGCCGCGTGCAATCCCTGCCGGATCCGAATCTCCATCTGCTCGCCGACAGCCGGAGCGGGGTGCTCCACGTACGCCAACGCAATCCCTTTGCCGAGTGTCGGCGAGAACGTGCCGCTGGTCACTTTGCCGACGACTGCGCCGTTCCGGACAACCTCATAGCCTGCGCGGGGAACAGCCCGGTCGGGCGTCGCCAACCCGACCAATCGGCGGCGGTTACCAGACTCAGCCAAGTGCTGGAGAGCGGCCTTCCCCACGAAGTCAGCCTTGTTCAGTTTCACCGCCCACGCGAGCCCGCACTCCATCGGCGACCGGTCCTCGGTCAACTCGTGTCCGTACAGCGGCAGCGCCGCCTCGAGCCGGCACACATCGCGCGCCGCCAGGCCGCAGGGCACCCCACCCGCGTCTGTCAGTGCGGTCCACAGCCCGGCGGCCGCTGCGGCCGGGGCCAGGATCTCAAAGCCGTCTTCGCCGGTATAGCCCGTGCAGGCGAGGACGACTTCGACACCCTCCAACTCCACCTGCATGAACCCATTGCGGGGCAGCAAGGCGGCGAGGTCGGCCAGCGCACCCGACGCCAGCGTCCGGGCGAGCGGGCCCTGTACGGCAATCGCAGCTTCCCACTGAAGCGCAAACGACACCTCGCCGTGCGCGTGTCGCTTCATCCACCCCAGATCGGTCTCCGCCCGAGAGGCGTTGACGAGACAGCGCCACTCCTGCTCGCCGAACCGGTACGCCAGCAGGTCGTCTACCACGCCGCCGTTCTCGTTGCACAGGGGCGAGTACGCCGAGCGACCAGTCTTCAGGTCGGCGACGCGATTGGTCAGCAGGTGGTCCAGGTTCGCGGTGGCGTCACGGCCGGAAACGAGCACTTGCGCGAGATGTGACACGTCGAACACCCCGACTTCTGTGCGCACCGCGCCCACCTCGGACAGGATACCCGCGTAGGACAGCGGCAACTCCCACCCGGCGAACTCACCCATCTTGGCGCCAAGCCGAAGGTGGCAGTCGTGCAGGGGCGTGCGGCTCAAAGTTGGCGGTTGTTCATCCATGCTCATCGGCACTACTCACTGTGCGCCCGCCTTTGGCAGCGACACCCGACAGTGGATCGCGACGCCCCCTGGGGTGATCGCGACGCCGGTAATGGCCCCCGCCAAGGGAGCCAACGCCTCGAAGGGCACGTGGAACACCGGCTTGAGGCTCTCCATCATGGACTGGACAATCCTCGCCGGCACGGACAGCCCGACCAGCTTGACCTTCGGGTCCACCAAGGTGAGGTTCTGCCCGTCCGGCGAGCCCAATCCAGCGAGGCAGGAAAACCGCACCGGCACGATGAGCACGGTCTTCGTGCCGGAGAGTTCCAGGCGCCCTTGCTCCAGGCGGACCTTTATCTTGCTGACCTCCGGGAGTTCCTTGGCGGCCATCGTCCGCAGGGCTTCGGGCCCCACTTTGAAGACCGCGGTGCCGTTCTCCAGCGCTTGGATGTTGATCTTCCCGTTGGTGAGAAGCTGTTCAACGTTGTAGCGCACGTGCCGAATCTCAACGGTCAGCTTGCCCACGGGGATCCCTGCGTAGGTGAAGTTGGACGCACTCAGCACCACTGTGCCGATGGTGGACTCCTTCGGAAAGCGTGGTCTCAGCCGCTCGCTCAAGGGCGTCGGGAACCCGATGTGCCGCGAAGGTTCCGGCGCGCGCCACGCTTGGCGCGGCTGTTCCACTTTGGCGCCCGCCTCAGGAGCCACTGCAGCGAGGTCCCCCAGGAAGACTTCCTCCACCTTGAAGCCCCGCAGTTCCAGCTCCACCCGCTCGAAGTCACCCCGCATGGCGCTCATCGCGCCGCCGACCTCCACATGAGCACTGACTTGATCAACCTGTTTCAGCTCGCGCCGCACGATCTGGACCAACTGCGTCTCGATGGCGCCGGGCTTGATTGTCGAATCCAGGGCAACTACGCCGCCAAACAGCAAGGCCAGGAGGCCCATTGCTTCACCTCAGCTCGCGCGTTCCTGCAGTCATGCCCCCCAGCCACTGCCGCCCGCATCGCGTAGGTCTCCGACCTGTGCCCCAGCGGAACTCGGTCTCGGGCTACAGATCGGAGACCTATGCTACTGGGGGCTGGAACCGTAACTGCAGGTTACCGTCCAATGGTATCAGGTCGGTCGCCCGCTGCCAATGGCTCGCACCTCCCTGGGCGCGGTGAGGCGGCTGACATGCCTTCCCAATCTGCTACAATCAACGGGACTGCACGCCCCAACGGAGGCTCTCGATGTTCTACCCGATGATAATGGATCCCGTCTACTTGGTGACGGAGCTGATCGCGGTGCCAGCGATCCTGTTCGCCCTGTACGCCCAGTTCAAGGTCAAAGGGACCTTCGAGCGCTATTCCCGCGTCGCCGCTCGTAGTGGGTTGACAGGCGCAGAGGCCGCCCGACGGCTCTTGGATCGGCACGGCATTCGCGATGTCACCATTGGCACTGCCGGCGGCTGGCTGGGCGACCACTACGACCCGCGGAAGAAGCAGCTCAACCTCTCCGACCGCGTGTACAACGGGAACTCCCTCGCCGCCCTTGGCGTTGCCGCGCACGAGACCGGTCACGCATTCCAGCACGCGGAGAAGTACGGCGCGCTCGCACTCCGCAACGGGCTTGTGCCGCTCACGTACACGTCCCAACTGGCCATGCCGCTCGCCTTCGCCGGCTACTTCTTCCACTCACCCACAATGATCCTGATCGGGATCTGCCTGTTCTCGGCATTCGTCGCGTTCACGCTCATCACGCTTCCCGTAGAGTTCAACGCCAGCAGCCGCGCCGTTCAGCTTCTGCAAGACAGCGGAATCGTTGGCTTCGACGAGGCGCCCCACGTCCGGGCCGTGCTGAGCGCAGCAGCGCTGACCTACGCGGCAGCGGCGGCCGTCGCGATTGCCCACCTTCTCCGGCTGGTTCTCCTGTTCACCATGTCCTCGCGTGACGACTGAGCGAACCCCGCTGCGAGGGTTTGGGCGGCGGGCACCGAACAAGGGAACGAGACGATGCGTCCAGTCTCGGAGAGGTGCTCGCCGACTCATGAACCGCCTCACCTTCCCCGCCTGCTTCTTCTGCGCCGCGGCGCTCATGGTCGCCCTCGCCCCTCAACCCGCGAAGGCCGAAGGGACGCAACAGAACTCCCCCTCGGCGCGTGGACCGCGGTCGATAGCTGTATGGATCGACCGGGACCTGACCCCGCCCCCGCCCACCGATCCCCAAGCGCTTGCCGAGCTGCTGGAGCGCGAGGGGTTCCACGTCACGCGATTGTCCACCGCCGACCTGACTTCCAACGACCGGATGGACCCTCGTCGGTTCAACGTCCTTGTGTTGCCCTACAGCGAGGTGTACCCGGCCGCCGGAGGCGCCGCACTTGAGACATTTCTCGCTTCGGGCGGCGCCTACGTGGCCCTCGGAGGGTGCGGCCCTACTGCGCCGCTGTACCGAAGCGGGGACGGCTGGCTCCGCGCCGATGCCGTGGGCAAGACCGCCTGGGCTGACACCGGCACCGAGGCATGGGACTCGAACCGCCGCGGTGACGAAACCGGCCTTGCCGTTGCCGCCACCGAAGAGGGAGCGCTCTTCTCCACGGCGGAGGTCGCGGCGTACGCGTACGCCGGCCGCAAGCTGCCGCCACTACCACCCACCGCGAGCGTCCTCTGCTTCGACGCCCGCGGCGACGGGCGGACGCCCTTTCTGTGTCTGGAGCTGCGCGAGCGGGACGGCTCTCGCTGGAAGCACGTTCTGCCGCTCTCGGAACAGTGGCAGAAGCGCCGCCTCCCGTTGACGACCGTGGCGAGCTACGCCAGCAAGCAGCGGGGGACGAAGGGCGACTACCTCCATGCCGATCGTGCCGAGAGCCTGTGGTTCGGGTTCACTCGGGCGATGGTGGGGCCCGGCGCGCATGAGTTCCGGATCCGCGGTCTCCGGTTCGCCGAATCGCCTGTCCCGCCGGACGAGATTGCAGCGTCTCCCTCCCACAACCCCAACCACGTTCTGGCTGCTCGGTTCTTCGGGAAGGACCTCGTGTCGGTCGGCGAGGCGGCCGATCTGTCGTGCGGGCCGCGCGCCGCACGCACCTCGGGCCGCCTTGGCGTGACAAGTGGGGTGATGCCCGTCCATTTCCCCCTGTCGGCCGACCAAGCCGCGACTGTCACTGCCTGCCCGCTCACCCCGTTGCCGACGGCGGGAACCCGACTCGTGCCGCTGTTGGAAGTGGTTCGCGACGACACGGCTGAACGGAGTGTGGTCGCCGCGATGGTCATGAACTACAGCGGACCGTACTCCGGCAGCGTCCGGGCCGCCATTGGAGTCAGCGGCGTGGACCTGCTGGCAGGCGTGATCCCCGGTATGCGCGAGGGAACCGTCGACCTTTGCCGCTTCCTCTGCGAAGGCATCGTGTGGGGCGACCCGCGACTGGAGTGTCGTCCGGTCGGTCAGGACGTGCGGCTATCCGTCACCTGTCCGCTGCTCAGCCGCGCTGAAGGGCCTGCGGTCGTTGCGAGCCATGGGGCACTGGTCTCGGGGCAGGCTCGCGAGGAGCGCAGCGCCAGCGTGACCCTGAAAGCACACGGCACCGCTCAGCTCTCGCTGGGAGAGTTCCCCGCGTCGGCGGCGGACTGGCGCGACTGGTCGGTCAGCGCCCGGTGGTGCCCCTCGACAAGCCAACGCGCATCTTCGCTCCGGAACAGAACACCTACACCATCGGCTGCACCCTTGCCGCGGCGTACGCCTACGCCCGGCTCACCGGCGACCCGAAGGACGAACAGGCAGCACAGCGCGACGCCGAATGGCTTATGGCGCGAGCGCAGAACCTGCACGGCGCGTTCGTGGAGAGCTTCCTGTACGCCCACGCCTTCACCACCGACGAGCAGCAGCGGGCGAAGTACGCCGAGTTCCTGCGCACCCACTTCGTCGAGGCAATGTGCAGCAACCAGACGGACTGGTGGCAGAACAGCGCCGGGCGCAGTGCGCTAAACCTGGACGGTCTGGTCTACTGCTACGCGCATCTCGGTCAGGACCCTCGCGTGCTCGCCCAGATCATCAGTGCCACGAGCGCCCTCTTCTCGCCGCACTCGCCGCAGTCGCTCTACCAACTGCGGAATCAGCCCGCCCTCTCCGTTGACGAGGGAATCTACACCTGCTTCAGCTACTGCAGCCTGCCCGACGTGATCCAGCCGATGATCACGATGAAACCGTTCGAGCGCGTCAGGCAGTGACTGCCCAAGCCGCGACGCACGTCCCCTCGTCAGACCACAACGACCCCGGCCCCGTCGGTGACCTCCCCGACGACGCGGAACTCGTGCCTGGCGGCGGAGTCGCGGAGCCGCTCCAGCCCGTCGGGCGAAAGCGCGGCCAGCAGCCCGCCCGAGGTTTCCGGCGTGAACAGCAGCGTCCGGTACTCATCGCCGAGGGGCAGCTCGAACGACACCCGATCCGCATACGCCTGTTCGTTGCGGCACGCTCCAGCGGGGAACAGCCACTCCCGGGCGTACTGCTTCGCCCCCTCGTGATAGGGCAGGTCGTCGAACCGGAGGCGCACCTGGACGCCGCTCTCCAGCGCAATCTCGGCCGCGTGTCCCAGCACCCCGAAACCGGTCACGTCGGTGACGCACCGCACGCCAGCCCCCTTGAGCGACTGCGCCGCTTGGCGGTTGAGCACCTTCATCGCCGCCACCGCGCCCGCGACGTGCGCCGCTTCGGCCGCCTCGCCCGCAGCCGCGGTGGTGATGATCCCGACTCCCAGTGGTTTGCTGAGAACCAGCACGTCCCCCGGACGGGCGGCGGCGTTGGTGGTCAACTCGGCCGGTGGAACCATCCCGACAACGCTCAACCCGTACTTCGGTTCGTTGTCATCGATTGTGTGTCCGCCGGCGATGACGCCTCCGGCCGCCGCCACGGCGTCGGCGCCGCCGCGCAGGAGGTCGGCGACGACCCCGTCAGGCAGCTCCGGCGGCAGCGCCAGCAGATTCAGCGCAAGGAGGATCTCGCCCCCCATGGCGTACACGTCGCTCATCGCGTTCGCGGCGGCTATGTAGCCAAAGTCGTAGGGGTCGTCGACGATAGGCGGGATGAAGTCGGCCGTGCAGAGCAACACCCGGTCGTCGTCCAGACGATAGGCAGCGGCGTCGTCCGGGTGGCCCAGACCGACCAGCAACTCGGGGTGCTCCGCAGCGGGGAAGCGCGCCTGTAGCGGGCGCAGGACCTGCGCCAGGGCATCGGGTGCCCGCTTGGCCGCTCACCCAGCCGCACGGGTCATTTGCGTTAGCCGTAGCTTCTCTTCTTTGTGCATTGTGGACCTGTCTGACCGATCGGGCTGATCCGACGGATGATGTCCTGCGAAGACGCGTTGTCAATCCGAGCCGCGCCGTGAGGGAGCGCGTGAGCCGTCGGCGTCGCGGACCAAGTCAGCTTGTCACGCGCTCCCTCACGGGCGCGGCTCGGATTGACAGCGCCTTCTCCGTTGGAGTGCTCAAGCGAAACGCGAACACGGAGGATCCCTATCAAGGAGACAATACAGTGCCCGCTCCCGCCAGTGCCTCCACGATCTCAAGCATGTTCGACGCCTCACCCACGGCGAGCCTGTCCTCAACGTTGAAGTGCTTCAGGCAAGTGCTGCACACCAACACGCGGGTGCCGGCCGCTTCCAGGGCCCGCAACGGCTCGACCGTCTCGGCTTCCCCGACGGCCAACAGCGCGCCCGTGTTGAGGCACGCGACTGCGCTCGGGGGGCGGTCGGCCTTCGCCAGCGTTTCCAGAAAGGTGCGCATGAGGAGCTGCCCCAGGTCCACGGCGCCGCTGCCCAACTCGTCGGAGCCCAACAGCACCGCAAGCGGGCCGGAAGACCCGGAGACCGAGGTCAGCGGACGTGGCTCCACCTCGGCGACGCCCTCTCCGCGCTGAATCGTCAGGTAGAAGTCGCCGTCGCGCTCCTCCGTGTCCACAGTACACCCCTTGGATTCCGCCATCCGCGACACGTTGTTCCTGGAGATCTCGTTGTCGACGATAGTCACTACCACGTTGCTCTCGGTCAGCGCCGCCCGGGTCTCAATCACTGGTTTCGGGCACGCGAGTCCGCGGGCGTCCACAGTCCTCGGCATCCTTGCACGACCTCCAAGCGAATGTCATGAAGTGCTCTATTATAGCCTGCCGCGAGCCTCCACCCCGGGTTGCCCCGATTCCGTTCGGTCGCCTATAATGGCTGCCAGTCCAACTGGGGGCAAGGAGTCCTTGATGACTGTGTGTGCAATGCTGTTCACTCTCCTGTCGATGGGTCTCCGTGCGAGTGCTGCCCCGGCCGAGGCCGTGTGGCGGCAAGGCTTTGACACACCGCGATCGGTTGCTGCAAACTGGCGGGACAGTGCGTCGCCGCCGTTGGCCAACTGGCGGGTGCTCGGGGAAGTCGACGGGCGAACCGGCGTCCTGATCGGCTCCGGTGTCAAACAGCAGTCTTCGTTCCTTTCGCTACCCGTCCCGCTGCCCGGAGACTGCTTCGCGCTCACCGTTCGCGCCCGCGCCCAGTCGGAAGGCACCCTCCGCGGTCTCACCTTCGGGCTGTCTCAGGGCGACCCGCAAGAGATGGGGAACCGAGTCTGTCAAGCCGGTCTGCAGGCTTCAGGCCACTTCGCGGTGTTCGGCGGCGTCAAGTGGGTGGCCGTGGCGCCCTACACTCCGGGCGCCTGGGTAGAGATGCGGCTGGTGTGCGATGTGCGCTCCAAGACCATGGACGTGTACCTCGACGATCGGAAGGTCAACCAGTGGGCGCTCAACCAGTGGAACCACCTCCGCCCGGACACGGTGTTCCTCAACGACTTCGCCCCGGACGGTGACGGCGCCGAGATCGCGGTGGACGAGATCACCGTCGAGCCGACACCGCAACTGGCTCCGCCGGGGAGCGTGCGACTCGACATCCGGTCGGCTACCGAAACCGCGCTTGAGTGGAGCCCCCTCGCCGGCGAAGCGGCCAACGAGGTCCGCGTCTACCGGGACGGCGAGTTGATCGCCACTGAGCCCGCGGGTCGCGGACTGCACGTCGACCGCGACCTGCAGCCCGTCACCTGGCACGAATACTCCCTCGCCGCCGTACTGCCCGACGGCCGCGAGGGTCTCCGAAGCTGGCCCATCGCGGCACTGACCCGGCCTGCCAACGAACCTCGGCAAGGTGCGGCCGCAGAGTACGACGTCGTTGTCGTGGGTGCTACCCCCAGCGGCATAGCGGCAGCCATCGCCGCAGCGCGACTGGGCAGTCGCGTGGCGCTGGTTTCCCCGGAGCTGTGGATCGGCGGCATGATGACAGGCGGTCTTAGCCGGACGGACTTCGGCCGCAAGGAGGCCTGCGGCGGCCTGTTCCGGGAGTTCATGGATGCCGTGTACGAGCACTACGTGACCGCCTATGGAGACGAGTCACCGCAGGTGAAGGCGTGTCGCGAAGGCTTCTACTTCGAGCCGAAGCTGGCGCGCGAGATCTTCACGAAGTGGCTGAGCGGCTACCCCAACCTCACGCTGTTCCGCCAGCACCTGCTCCGCGGCGCGACGATGAAGAACGGCGCCCTGACGGGCATCCTGGTCTTCGACAAACGCCGGTTCGTCAGGAAGCAACTGCGCGCCAAGGCGTTCATCGACGCCACTTACGAAGGCGACCTCGCGGCCTTCACTGGCGCGGCCTATCACGTCGGGCGCGAGCGCAGAAACCAGTTCGACGAGTCCCTCGCAGGCGTGCTGTACTGGGACGTGTGGAAGCGGAAGATCGTTAGCGGCACCGGCGAGGGCGACAAGAAGGTGCAAGCCTACAACTACCGCCTGTGCCTGACCAATCTCCCCGAGAACCGTATCGCCCCTCCCCCACCCCACCAGTATGACCGCGACCGGTATGTGACGCTGATCGGCGACATCGAGAACGGCAAGCTGAAGGCGCTCGGATTCGCGCTGAGCATCCTGCCGCTCCCCAACGACAAGTACGACGCCAACAACCACCCCCAGGGAAACCCCTCGTCGGACTTCATCGGCGGCAACTTCGCCTTCCCGGAGGCAACCTACGAGGAACGGGAGAAGTCGATCCGGGCCCACACCGACCACGTTCTCGGGCTGCTCTACTTCCTTCAGCACGACGCAGACGTACCGGACGCCTTCCGCAAGGAAGCGCGGACGTGGGGCTTCCCCCGCGACGAGTTCACCGACAACGGCAACTTCCCCACCCAGCTCTACATCCGCGAGGCCCGCCGGATCGTCGGCGACTACGTGTTCACCCAGAACGACGCCCAGATCGCGCCGGGCGATCAGCGCCCTCCGCTGCATCACGACAGCGTCGCTGTGGGCGCCTACTCACTGGATTCCCACGCCACCACCGCCCCCAGGCCCGAGACGCCATACGAGTTGGAGGGCTTCTTCTACACCAAAGCCGATCCGTACCAAATCCCCTATCGCTGTCTGCTGCCAAAGGGCATCACCGGGCTGCTGGTCTCCGGATGCGTCTCCTCCACGCACATCGGGTACGGCACGCTGCGCATGGAACCGGTGTTCGTCGCCATGGGGCAGGCTGCCGGCACGGCCTGCGCGCTCGCGACCACAGACCACGTCACGACGCGGACGCTGAACGTATCCAAGCTCCAACGGCAACTGATCGACCACGGGCAGGTCATCACTCTCTTCGAGGACGTAACACCCGCCCATCCGCACTTCGCCGCGTTGCAGTACTTCGGCACACGGGGCTTCTTCCCGGGCTACAAGGCCGAGGCAGACAGCCTGGTGACGCGAGAGGCCGCTGCGCAGTGGCTGTGGACCTGGCTCAAGGAGCGCCGCCCGAAGCTGCGAAAGGACGTCTCCGGGGGGCCGCACTACGCAGACGTGCCCGCCGCCCACACGAACTACGCCGCCATTGAGTCGCTGCGAGCTCTCGGCGTTTGCCCGGAGCGCACCTTCCGGCCGGACGATCCCCTGCGGACGGATGAGTTGGCCCGCTGGCTACGGGCGTTCGCCCCCAAGACCCGGGTGGCCGGCGACCCCGAGGCAACGGTCACTCGCGGGGCGCTGTGCGAGCTGTTGTACCGGTGGTAGGCACCTCGCAGCGTTTCCGCGCGCCGCAAGGTGGTCAGCCAGGCGGGAGCGAACTTACAAGGCCGCGTGACCGCTGTGATTGAGGGAGGAGACAGCCTCATGGAAGAGACTAGAGTTGCATTCATCGGCGCTGGCGGCAATGCCAGCGGGCACATGAAACGAGTCAAGGAAGTTGACGGCGCAACCATCGTCGCCATCTGCGACGTGGCGGAAGACCGGGCGCAGGCCGCCGCCGCCGAGATGGGCGCTTCAGCGTGGTACGCAGATCACCACGCCCTTCTCGACAAGGAGGACTTCGACGCCCTGTACATCAGCGTGCCGCCCTTCGCCCACACCGATGCCGAGATCCTGGCGGCTCAGAAGGGCGCTGCGCTCTTCGTTGAGAAGCCGGTTGTGCTCGACATGGAGAAGGGCATCGAGATCCTCGAAGTCATCGAGAAGGCCGGCGTGGTCTCGTGCGTCGGCTACCAGCTTCGCTACCTGGATGCCGCGCAGCGGGTGAAGCAGTACCTGTCCGACAAGACCGTCGCCATGGTCTCTCATCACCGCTGGGGCGGGCTGCCCGGCACCGCGTGGTGGCGCGTCATGGAGCAGTCCGGCGGGCAGTTGGTCGAGCAGACCACCCACGGCGTCGACATGATGCGCTATGTTCTCGGCGACATCGTCGAGGTGTACGCCAAGTACGCAACGAGAACGATGGCGGACGTGGAGAACCTCACCATTCCTGACTCTCAAGAGGTGCTGCTGGAGTTCGACACAGGCGCGCTCGGCCTCGTCTCCACTGCCTGTATGGGCGGCGGCAAGAGCGACATGTCGTTCCTGCTGAGAGACGGCACGTTGGAGTTCGGCTACACCAACTACAAGATCTCCCCAGACCCCGGCGGTGAGTACGCCGAGCCGCTGGCGGAGACCGCGTCCATCGACGACGTCTTCATTGAGGCTGTCCGCGCCAAAGACCAGTCCAAGATCCTGTCGTCGTACCGCGACGGGCTGAAGACCTGCGATGTAACGCTCGCCGCGAATAGGTCGGCAACGCTGAATCGGCCGGTGCGGCCGTACTTCGCGGACAACTACTGACGCTTACCCCACCCCCGAGCCGCGACCACACGGGAGAAACACCTCCATGGCAGACCAGACACTGCGAATCGGGCTCATCGGCTGCGGCGGCATTGCCCCCACCCACCTCCAGTGCTACCAGGCAAACGAACGCGCGAAGGTTGTCGCGGTGGCCGACCTCAATGAGGCTGCGGCGGCGGCCCTCGCCGAGAAGGCGGGGGCGACTCCGTATGCCGACTACAGGCAGATGCTCGCCAAGGAGCAGCTTGACGCCGTCGGGCTGCTAACGCCGCCGGCGACCCATCGGGCCCTCGCGGCCGATGTGTGCGACGTGGGGCTGCACCTCTTCTCCGAGAAGCCTCTTGCCAGCACCGCCGACGACGCTCGGGCAATGGCCGACGCCGCGGCGGCGGCGGGCAAGCTGCTGCTTGTGGCGCAGTGCCACCGCTTCCACGAACCGGTGCGGCGCGCGAAGGCGCACATTGCGGCCGGCGACCTCGGGGAACTCTCGACGTACCGGAACCGCTTCGGCTACCTGGCCGGCAAGCCAGACGACCGAACTCGCGGCCGCGGCGGCATCCTGCTGGACAACGGGTCGCACTCCAGCTACCTGTTTCGCTACCTCGTCGGCGAGGTAGCTTCGGCCTTCGGGTGGGCGCCAGCAGACCAACTCGCCCAGATCGAGGACCTGTGCGTTTGCACCATGCTCCTACAGGCCGAGAACGGCATCGGCGGCATTGTCGAGCTGGACGGCGCCGCTACGCCTTGCCCCAACGCCATCGAGGTGTTCGGGACAGCCGGCAGCGTCACTGTCGACTACGGCGGCGGCCCCAGCCTGTTCCGCCCGGCCCAGGACGACCCCGTTTCGCTGGACGACCCGTCGCTCTCCGGCAGCCACCGGTTCCAGAGGGAAGTCGATCACTTCGTGGCTTGCGTGTTGGACGGCGAGCAGCCAGAGATCAGCGCGGAGGAAGGTGTCGCGGATCTGCGAGTGCTTGAGGCGGCATACAAGGCGATGGGGACGGGCCACGCAGAAGTCGTTGGGTCGTGAGCTGGCGTTGGGGGGCTGTCAGGCGACGGCATTCTCAGTTTGGCCGATGACCCGCCGAATCTGTGCGCGGGAAATGTCGGACGGGTCCGCCTTGCAGTAGATCGTCACCAGTACCACGCGAGCCGGGGTTGGTGCCCAGTAGACCATCCGGTACCCCGAGCGCTTCCCTCTGTGGATGTCGGTGTTCTGGATTCGCACTTTGTAGACCCGCCGCCCCACTCCAGGTACCTGATCCCCTGGCAGTGCGCCGTTCCCGAGGTCGGCGATCACAGGCTCAACATTCGACCGAATACTGCGGTACTTCCGGGCCAGACCGCCGAGGTTACGCCGGAACTCGGGCGTGTACTCGACCTTCACGCGTTCACCCGGTCGTGTTGTCACCGAGGTTCTCCCACAGGTCCGCGATCGGGTGAGTCTCACCGGAAACCGCTTCGGCCCAGCCCCGCCGGAAGCTCTCTTCGGCGGGTGCGAGAGACACGGTATCCCGGAAGAGGCGGACCATCGCGAGCAGGTTCGGCAGGAACTCGGGGGGCACGAGCCGAATCTCTGTCGCGAGCTGGTCTTCGTACGTCGAGGCGTTCCTTGTCATCTGCCGAGCTCCAAAGGGTTGAGGCGGTACCCCACGATTCTAACACATGACGCGCGCAGCTTCTGCCGCCGCCACCCCGGTCCTTCTCCGTGCGCTCCGCGTCTGAGTGGTTCGGTGACCGACGTTTACTTGGCTGCCTCCAGCTTCAAGTTATCCAGATAGAACACCGCCGTGTCAGTCGCCAGGCTGATGAAGCCGAACCACTGCAGCCGGCGGAACTCCTTGTGACCGAACGGGAGTTGCTCGAACTTGCACGGCTGCCCACCCTCGAGGGTAACGGTCAGGTCGTACGTTCCCGCGGCCGCCTTGCCAACGGGGCAGACGAACTCGAAGTGGACCCATTTCCCGGCGGGTACGTTCATCAAGGTCTTCCCGCCGGCCGTCAAGTCGCCGCTCTTTTCGACGCGGATTGAGGGGCCGACTCGGTACGGGTTTGAGGCGTCGCGCCATTCGTTCCACCCGAGGGCGCCTGCTTCGACGCGCAGGTCGTAGCTGGCGCGAACGGTTCCCCGGGCGAACTTGCATTGGTAGTACAGGTGGGGTTGCCATTCGCGAGACAACCCGGGTGCGTCGGTGAACTTCAGGCTATGCTTGCCGCTGGCTGCCGTCTCGTCGGTCACCCGAATGGAGGCCTCGTTCTCTTCTCCATTGGTTCGGGCGTTGGCGGCTGGCTGCCCGGCGGCAGTCGCCTCGAAATCGTCAGCAATCGGCTCGGCGCCGGCGGTCGGCGGGAACGCAAAGGGCTCGCGAGCGGTCTTCCGTGGCGCTTCTACCCACTCCGGTTCGCCGTAGAGTCCCCCGGCGCTCAGGTCGAACGGCTCGAAGCCCAGCTTGAGCGCGGGAGAGCCTTCCTTCAGCCGGAAGTCGTGATTCTGCGCGTCGACAAAGAGCGGGTCGGCGACCACGCCGTGCACATCCTTGCCCTTCGCCTGCCACTCAGCGAAATCCATGCCCAGGAACTCAGGTTCGTCGCCCGAGATGTCCCAGTACAGGTTGCTGTCCAGCTTGAACCTGTCGGCATCCAGCTTGCCCCCGACAGGCTCGTGGTTGTTGGTCAGCACGAGGTTCCGTTCGAACGTCAGCGTGTTGGGCAAGTCGCCGCGTGAGCTCTTGACGTTATCCTCGACGGCGAACCCGAAGATGTTGTTGCGGACGACGTTGTTCTGTCCGTAATGCTGGTGAAAGCCGCCGCTCTTCGTGTTGTAGGCGACGTTCTTCTCCAACAGCATGCCGGAGCTTCCTTCGTCGGTGTACAGCCCCCAGCCGCCGTAGGAGTAGGACGACACGTCATGGATGACGTTGAATCGCTCAACCGACTCCGGCGACACGCCCAGAGAGTAGATGCCGCCCATGTCGCTCAGCACGCCCTTGCCGAGGTCGTGGATGTGGTTGTACTCGAAGAGGTTGTGGTTCGCCGTTGTGGCAGCGTAGCCCCAGCTCCACCCAACGGAGCAGCCGCTGTAGTAGAAGTCGCAGATCTCATTGTGCGAGACAGTGTTGTAGCTGCTCCGGCCGATCCACACCCCGATGCCCGCTCGGAACACATGCCCGCCGTCGTGGATGAAGCAGTTGTCCACCACGTTGCGCTCGGCCTGGCGCTCCGGCTCCTGCGGCAGCGCAGTCTCACCAACCCGCACGCCGCCGGCGCCGAGATCGTGAAGGTGGCAATGCACGACGCGGTTGTCCTTGCAGCCCTCGCCGAGGATCAGCCCGTACTCGCCAACATGGGCGATCTCGCAGTTCTCGAAGGCGACATTGCGGGCACCGTTGGCGACCACGGCCGCGCGGGTGTGCACGGCCGCCTGTCCGTCCAGGACAGCGTCCTTCGCGCTCTGCCAGTCGGCGTTCTGGAACGACAACCCGCGCAGTAGCAGGTGCGCAATTTGCAGGCCCAACTCCGCTTCGCCCTGGATCTCAACCAGACGCGTCAGCCGCGGCGCGACGACCTGCGCCTTCGTCATGTCTTCACCCGGCAGCGGCCAGTAGTACAGTGTGCCGGTCTTCCGTTCCAGGTACCACTCGCCGGGCTGGTCCAACGCCTCCCGGTAGTTCTCCAGGTGGTACCGCTCGTTGCCTTCCCACCACCCCACCGGCCAGCCCGTCGCGTTCGTGAAGCGAACGGTTCGCTCCTTCTCGTTCAGCTCCTTGATCCAGTGAAGCGACGCCGTCCACGAGTGATACAGCACCACGTTCACATCGTCGAGTTCGTCCCAGCGCTCCACGTCGCCCTCCGCGTACCGGAACCCAAGCCGCATCTCCGGCGTCGCCTTGGACCGATCTCGGATCAGCGGCACCAGCGTTCCGGCAATACGCAGATAGCCCTCGTTCGGCGTCCGCGCCCGCGTTCGGCGCTGGCCGTTGACGAAGAGCTGGTGGAAGTACCAATTGCCAGCCTTCACCTCGGGCACCACGGCAGTCCACAGCTCACCCTCGCCCTTCTTCCAGCCGGTGATCGCGCTGCCGCCGCTGAAGACGGGCATCTCGCCGGGGTACGCGGCGTAGGTGACCGGCGCGTTCTCGGCGCCGGAGTCCTGCGGGCCGAAGCGGAGCGGCTCAGCCAACTCGTAGACCCCGCCCCGGATCAAGACGGTGACCGCGCGTTCCAGTGCCGCCCCACGCGCTTCACGCACGGCCTGCTGCGCTCGCCCCAACGTTGCGAAGGGGCCGTCGTTTGCAGCGGCGTTGGGTGCGGCAAGCGTGCCGGACCACGTGTCATTGCCCGCAAGGGATACGTAGAAGTCGCCCGCTGGCGGTTCCGCGGCCACCAGTGGACAGGTAGCAGCAATAAACACGACAATGAGAGAGAACATGAGTAGGACCTCCATGGTCGGAAACCTCGTCAACTGGTTCGGCCCCGAATGGGTGGACCCTGCCGGCGACGCGCTGAGCTGACAGGTCAGCGACCTGTCCTCCGGAACTCAACGCGGTCGATGTGCGCGTTGCGGTCGTACGGGACGACCTGCCGGTCGTTGGTGAACTCGAGCCGTAGCGTGAGGTCGCCCTCAGGCAGGTCGAGCTCCCCTACCCGATGGGGCTGGAAGGAGTCGCTGCGGAGTTCGACCGTGCCCTGCTGTTGGCCGTTGACCAGCACCTCGAGGATCGGGTACTCGTTCTCCACCGGCGTTCCCCAGCCGACGACGTCGACCAGGTAGCGGCCGGTCTTCGCCACCTGCACCTTCCCTTCCGCGCCGCCACTCGTGCCCAGGTACAGCTCTGTGCCCTGGACGCGGTTCCACTCTCGCTCGGGGACGATGGTCATGGACTCGCCTTCCACGATGCTCGCGCTACTGACCGAGAAGGTGGCACCCAGACCGGTCAGCAGACCCGTCAGCGCACGCAGCCCGCGGGAACCGGCATGGGGCGAGTCGTCCCAGCGGAGGCAGTCGATCAGCACGCGACCATTGCCGGCCGGGAATGACACCACCGCCGCCGGTGAGGTGAGCACTTCGACTCCCTCGACGCGCGGCGCCGGCTGGAGGGTCAGTTCGCGGACGTACAGGTTGCGGTCCTGCCCGTCGAGGTTGGCGTCGTTGACGAACGCGAGCGACACTCGGTGCTCGCCGGCGGGCGCGTCCACCGAGACCGCGTAGTCGCGGAACTCGCCGCCAGACAAAGCCATCGTCCCGCATGCCTGCCCGTCGATCCGCACTTCTGCCACGGGATACTTCCCCCCGGCCGGTGACCCGCCCAGGCTGCCGCCGATCAGCAACGGACCTCCCTTGCCGAGGTCCACCGTCGCCTCCGCCTCGCCAGCGGTGGCGCAGATGATCTGGTCGCCCCGCAGCTCGACGATCTGACCCACGGGATTCAGTTGCGCCGCCGGGACCACTTTGGCTTTCGCGCGATCTGTGGCAGGCGCCAGTGCCGTGTCGATCATGTCGCTGGCGGCCGGGAGTGGGCTGTAACTGGCGCTGAGGTCCAGCCAGTACAGGTCCTCGCGGAGGACGTGCTCGGCCAACGGCGACGTGCCGACGCGGCTGACCGGGCCGGCCGCGGGGGCGAAGGAGAGACCGAGCGACGTGGGCAGGAACTGACCGGCCGTGGCTGCCGTCGGCCGATGCAGGTACAGCGTGCCGCCTTCCTCCACTGCCGACCGGGCCAACGAAACAGCGTCGGCGGGCAAGTCGCCGGAGGCGAACAGAATCTCCCGGGTTGGCTCAGGGGCACCCGCTGCCTGCAACACGCGCGTTCGCTCCAGCACGGTGCGAACATTGTCTGGTGCCGACAGCACGCGCAGGCGCTTCTGCTGCTGTGGATGGTCGGCGGCGTAGCGGATCAGGTTATTCAGCAGATGCCTGGCCGCCGGTTCGCTATCGGCCTTCTCGACGAGCCGAAGCTGGGACAATAGAATAGTCCCCGCTCCTGCCGGGTACTCGATGAGCGGCGCCGTCTGGAGACCGTCCTTGCTCCCCGTAAACACGAGTGCGCGTCCGCCGACGGGGCGTGACGGCTCCCGTACCGCGACGCCGTGTTCGCCATCGCCAGCCCACCAACGGAGGTCTGCGGAAGTCAGCCCGGACAGCGCCGGATGGCCTTCCGTGGTGGCGAAGCACATCGTCGGGTTGCGGTCGGTCAGGTTCGTCGGGAACAACCCGGTTGGGTACGTAGTCTGGGCCAGCACGAGTACCGTGCCACCCCGGTCAAGAAAGCCAGCGAGTTCCGTCGTGTCCGACTGCTCGTCGCCAATGACCGGGGTGGGGCGCTCGGGCACAGCGAAGGCCCCGTCGCCGACGACGAGTAGCTTCGCGTCCGGAGGTAGGTCGGACAGGTTGGCAACCTGTCGCCACGAAGCACCAAAGAGCTTTCCGGTTGTCCCCGTGGGGTCGAAAAGGACAGCGTCTTTGGGCGCAACGGCGAGCGGCTCCCGGGGCCAGATCGTGCAGTCCAGCTTCTGTTCGTACACACCGTCCTGTCCGCGAACCAGGGAGAGCGTGAGGGTGGCGCCGGTTCGCTCTGTAGCCGCTGGCGCGTCGATCGCGTACTCAAGCTCCTTGAATTGGCAGGGAGGCAACTTGACGGGGACGCGCCCCGTTGCCGTAGGCTGTCCCGCAACGCCGAATGTCCACACGAACTCCAGCGCCGCGTCGGCGAAGCTGTCGTTGAAGACGCGCACGTGGCGCGTCACGTGGTCGTCGGCAAAGAACCGCGTGTTCAGCTCCAGCGGGAACGCCGCCAGCGGCGCCATGGCGTCGCGCTGCGCGGCGTAGAGCGGGTTCTGGTCGAAGTCCAGCGGACCGCCTTCAGCCATCGTCCAAGGGCTGAGGCCGCTTGCCCGGTAGTAGCGATATGCCTGCGTCTGCAGCCGCCAGGCTTCGGCTTTGGACAGTTGGTGATAGCGCTGCGGACTGGCGTAGGCTTCGTCGCCAAAGAACACGGTGCCAAGGGCAGGCGTGTTGTCAGGGCACCACAGGTACTCGCCGAGGTAGATCGGCTTGTCGCGCTTCCAGGTCCACTGCTTGCCATCGCCCGGTTCGTACCAGTGCGTGCGCCGAATGGGCTTGTCCATCCAGTACGCGGCGTCAGGGTAGGCGTAGACGCTGGGTAGCTCCCACGGGTAGTGAATGCCGATGACATCCACGCTGCCGAACGGATCGCCGTCGCTCTCCAACATCACCGGCTGCGTTGGCGCAAGCGTCCTGGCGAACTGCACCAAGTCGGCGAGTTGCTGCGTCGCGAACTCGTTCTTCTCGTTCTGGCAGCCGCCGTACAGCTCGTTCTCCAGGCTCCACAGGGCCACGCTGGCGTGGTTGCCAAGGGTGCGGATCATGCTCTCGACGTGGGTCCGGTAGTTGGTCCAGAACGCCGGGTCGTTGAGCCGGTAGGAGCAGTCGTCGTTCCACACGGCGCCCTCGGGGATCATCAGCAGCCCGACCTCGTCCGCCACTTCGTAGAACAGCTCCGGCCACGGCTGGGTATGGGTGCGGAAGCAGAACACGTTCGCGGCCTTGACCTCGCGCCAGTAGTCAGCGATCTCCTCGCGGGTGCGCAAGCTCATCGGCCAGTTCGAGGACGACCGCAGCAGAACCGGCACGCCGTTGAAATAGAACTGCGGTCCCTCACACCACAACTGACGCCAGCCGAAGCGCTGCCGGTAGACATCGACCGGCTTCCCGTTGCGTTGCACGGTCAGTTCCAGTGTGTGCAGGTAGGGATCGTCGGGCGACCAGAGGTGCAGATCCGCTGGCGCGGCAAGCTCAACCGTCACCGTGCCCTTAGTCTCGACCTCAGCCGCTTTGGGTTGTAGCCGGAGCATAGTCTTCCCCGCAGTGTCGAGCACCTGTCCGGACACAAACACACTGCCAGCAGCGGACTCGCTCGCAACCTCGGCAACCACCTCAAGCCGCTGCTCCTTCACGACGGCACGGATTGACGCATGCGCGACGCGCATCGGTGGCACGTACTGCAGCGCGACGCGGTCCCACAGCCCGAAGTCGCCAAAGCGTCCTCCGAGGGGCGCCAGGAGTCGGTCTTTCGGCGCCTCCCGCGCGCCGTGGAAGTCGTTGGGGATGTCTACTTGCTCTCCGGGCGAGAAGACCCCGGTCCAATCGCGGCAGTGCACCCGCAACGTGTTCGGCTTGCCCGACAACAAGGCACCGGCTGCATCCAGCTCAAACGCGTCGTAGCCGCCAAAGTGTCCGCCGATCTCCCGCCCGTTGAGCCACACGCGGGAGTTGTACTTGGCCCCGCCGAAGTGCAGCAACGCCCGCCACCCCGCCGGCAACGGCGGCGCGTCGAAGTCCTTCTCGTACCACGCCGACTGGTACTGGCCGGTGGCGAAGGTGTGGGGAAGACCAACGGTCTGCCACTGGTCGCCCGGGGCGCCCTCGGGAGTGTCGACCTTCTGGGTGCGCCAACCCTCGTTGAGTGGCAGCGATTGGCGCTGCTGCGCCGAAGCCAGCCCCGAGGTTGCCACGAGCACGACGAGCGACGTCATCCAAACCATGCTTACTCCTCCAGAGAGCCGGGCACCCGCGTCAACTCCTCAGCCACTCCACGCTTATCCCGATCACTTGCTTCGTCCACTCCGCCGTATAGAAGTTGTGCGGCGCGCCCTTGATCCAGTGTGCGTCGTGCCTGACATCGTGATCGTCCAACCACTTCCCAAAGAACGCACATGAGTCTGCGGCCTCCGGGTCCTGGGTGCCGTAGATTGTGAGGCACCGGCCCCGGAATCGCTGGAAGTCCTTCAGGATGTCGCGGCGCGAGGTCTTGCGCTCCTTCTCCCCGTCCCCGCCTTCCTTGTCCTTTGCCAGCGTCTGCACGGCGCCGCTCACGTTGGCGCGGCCGGACAGCAGCTTCTTCCAGGCGTCGGCGCTGAACGCCTTCTTCAGATACTGCCTCCGCAGCGCCGCCTTGCCCCGGTCCTTCTTCCCGTGTGCTGCTGCCTTGTGCTCCATGAAGGGCAGTAGCGACCAAGCAATGAGCGCCTCGGTCTCGTCCGGCATCAGCGAGGCGGCGCCGATCGACACGTTGGCGCCCGAGCAGAGCCCCAGGAAGGTGAGGCGCCGGATGCCGTGGTGCTCCTTGAGCCACAGAACGGCCGCGAGGGTGTCCTCGATCATGCCGTCCAGGGAAGCGGCCGTCGGGTCGCCCTGCGAATCGCCTCTGCCCCGGAAGTCAAACCGGAGGCAGGTAAGGCCGCCCGCCGCCAACGCTTGGGAAGCCTCAAACAGGATCCGTTGTGGGCCGTATCGCGCGCCTCCCCATCCGCCGAGGAGAATCACCCCGCGGTCGGAGCCTTCGGCGACGTGCACGGTCCCGATCAGCGTTTCGCCCTGACTGGTGAAGGAGACGGGCAGGACTTGTGGTTTGCTCACTGTAGTCCTCCCAACAGCAACTCAGCCGCGGCGTTCACAAGCTCATCGTAGCCCGCGGGGGTGTGCGCGTTCCAGAACGGCTGGGCCACGGCGCACGTCACCGGAATGCCGTCTTCGCCCCACGCCTTCAGCAGCTTCTGGATGTCGAGAGTCAACCTGTCGTTGAAGGAGCACTGGAACACGCGCACATCGGGCGGTCTGGTCAGCTTGGTCAGGTCGAGCTTCGCCAGCTCGTCGAACAGCGTCTCCGACAGGACCTGCCCCTCGACCTCAGTGGGACCCCCCGCCGGGCGTTCGGCTGCATCCGTGAGGGAGTCCTGAATGAGCCGGCGCTTGCGGGCGGCAGACAGGTAGGAGCTGCCGCTGGCGACGGGGTTCCAGAGAAGCAGTCGCTCCGTGGCCGACGGGCGGTGGTTCGCGTACCAGGCTGCGAGCAACCCGCCCAAACGGCACCCCGCCAGGTACAGCGGCGCCGTTCCCGCGCGCTCCCGCAAGAAGGCGACTGCCGCCTCCAGATCATCGCACCACCCCGCAAGCGACGCCTCCGCCAGAGAGCCCTCGCTGTTGCCACACCCATACAGGTCGGGGTGAAGCGCGCCGATGCCACGACTCGCCAATCCGCTGCAGAACTCCGCCATTGCCCGCTGCGCGGATCGGCGTTCCTCGAACATTGGTGGCAGCACCATCACGCCAGCAGGAGGCTCAGCGTCGGGCGCGTAGTAGACGCCGAGGCGCCCGGGCGAATAGCAGCAAGGTTCACAAGCTCGGGTAAGCAAGGCGGACTCCTGGGGATTTCAGCTTGCAGATTGTGCGGGCGGCGGAGCGGCGGAGTGGCGGGGTAGTTCAGCACTCCACTGCTCCACCGGTCCGCCCGCTACCGCTTCCGATACACGACCAGCACGTTTGCGCCGAAGCTGCCGGCGCGGACGTGCCTGCGGAGGAGACGCTCCAAGGCGGCGGTGCGGCGGAGGCCGCACCACTGAATGGCCCTGCGCTCCAGTTCGTCGAAGCCGCACGAGTTGGCGACGGCTCGCCACCAGTTGGGGTACTCGAAGTGGCGGATGCGGTTGTTGGGGCGGAGCCACGTGCCCAGCCCGCGCCGCCGCAGCCGTAGCAACAGCGGATGAGGCATGCTCGCCGCCAGCAATCCACCGGGTCTGAGCAGCTTGGCGGCGTGTCGGAAGGCGGTCTCCGGTCGCCGCAGGTAGTGCAGAAACGCCGTCGCCAAGACGAGGTCACACGTCCCCCACGGCAAGTCCAACGAGTCCAGCGAACCCTCCAGATCCGCGATCAGCCGGCAAAAGCGCGGGTGCTTGAAGGCTGGCTTCTCCGGCAGGTCATTGTAGTCCAGCAGCGTGATGCCAGTCACCCGCTCGAACCACGCACCGACAGCAGAGCGAAGGAGCAGAACCGGCATGGCCCCATCCGCACAGCCAAAGTCGACCACCTGGAGGTTCGTGTGCCCGGCGTACTGCCGCGCAACGAACTCCACCAACGCCTCGGCCTTCTGACTCCGTCGCGAGGTGAGGCTGCGGCCGTCGGCATAGCGGTCAACGCACCGGTCGCCTGGGTGCATGTCTGATGCGTGCCTTTCGAGAAGCGCCTGCGACATTTGGGACACCAATGATACCCCAAGCGGCAACTTGCCTCAGCCGCGGCGAGGAAGACGCGAGAGAGACGCGTCGACGGCAGGCCGGCCGTCGCGGCGACCCGACGCGCGCTCAACGAGACCGGAGGGGGTACAATCTACTGCGGGGCAAGTTGACCACGGAGGCAACAGGATGAATCACGACCTCAACCGACGGCAGTTTCTCGGCAGCACCGCTGCCCTTGGGGCAGGAATGACAGTGTTGGGCGCCGGCGCTGGTGCCGCCCAAAACGCGCCTGCCAAGTCCAGCGTGCTCAAGGCGACGCGCGGCGAGGCCACCAAGGAGAGGGTGGTCAGTGCACCCGTCATCCGCGAGATGGTCGACGCAGTAGTGATGAAGCTGTCCGGCAAGTCCACGCCGGCAGGAGCTTGGGCAACGTACGTCAAGCCCGACGACGTCGTCGGCATCAAGATCAACACACTGTTCGGCGTCGGGGCATGCACGCATCCGGAGGTGACGGACGCAGTCATCCAGGGCTGCAAAGCCGCGGGAGTGCCAGCCGACAAGATCATCGTGTGGGATATGCGTGACGGACACTTGCAGAAGAGCGGCTACGAGATCAACCGCGACCGGGGCGTCAAGTGCTACGGCGTGAACGACGAGTGGGAAGCAGAGCCGGTGGCCATTCACACCTGTCAAGGCCGACTGGCCAAGGTGCTCACCCGCACGTGCACTGCCCTGATCAACGTGCCAGTCCTCAAGAGCCACAGCGGGGCTGGCATCACCCTGTCGATGAAGAACCACTACGGCAGCTTCGATTGCCCGGGCAAATGCCATGACAACTTCTGCGACCCGTACATCGCGCACCTGAACGAGCTCGCACCGATCAAGGCGAAGACCCGTCTGATCGTCGCCGACGCGCTGACGCCCGTCGCGGAAGGCGGCCCGCAAGCGCGGGACCAGTTCACCTACGAGCAGAAGACGATCCTGGCGGCAACGGACACGGTGGCCATCGACTATGTAGCACTGAAGCTGCTCGACGCACAGCGCGCGAAGATGGACCTACCCTCGCTGGAGACCACCGGCAAAGCGAAGCATGTGCTGACTGCAGCCGAGATGGGGTTGGGGGTGGCAGACCTGGCGAAGATCGAGGTCGTGGAGGCGTAGCCCGACCACCTTCTGGAGTGGCAATCGACGACGATGCTCCCAGCCTTTGCCCTGCTCCTGCTTGCGGGAGCGGTCCATGGCGAGAACCCTCCCTCCGGCGACCTCGTGGTGTACGGCGCCACCCCGGCCGGTGTCATGGCTGCCGTCGCCGCGGCCCGGCAGGGCGATCAAGTCGCTCTGGTCGAGCCGTCCGCGCACGTCGGCGGGGTCGTCAGCGGCGGGCTTACCGTCAGCGATGTCGGGAAGGTAGAGACCGTCGGTGGCCTGGCGCGGGAGTTCTTCGACCGCGTCCTGAAACACTACACGGACACCTACGGCGAGGAGTCGCCGCAGGTCCGGGACTGCCGCAGTGGGACCCATTTCGAGCCGCACGTGGCCGAGGCTGTGTTCGAAGCGCTCCTCGCAGAACAGCCAGCCATTCATGTGTGGCGGCGGCACCGCCTCAATTCGGTCACGACGGACGGGGCGACGATCACCGGGCTGGTCGCCGATGATCTCGCCACTGACGAGCGGCGCACATTCGCCGGCAAGGTGTTCGTCGACGCTTCCTACACCGGCGATCTCATGGCCCTTGCGGGCGCCGCCTACCGGGTGGGGCGCGAGAGCCGCGAGGAGTATGGAGAGTCCCTCGCCGGCATGAACAGCGGCGGCCCGGAGCTGCACGGCCGCGGGGACCACCGCATTCAGGCGTTCAACTACCGCGTCTGTCTCACCGACCGTGCCGACAACCGCCTGCCGATCCCCAAGCCGGAGCCATACGATCCCGAGCTGTTCCCGGGGATGCGCAAGGCGATCACGGAAGGCAAGGTGGCTCGCTTCGACGAGCTGTTCCGCGGCTTGGAGCGATGGCGCGTGCCCAACGACAAGCTCGACGCCAACCTCGCCGACAATCCCGGCGCGAACTACGCATACCCGGAGGGAGACTGGGCAGTTCGCGCACGGATAGAGACAGACCAACGAACCTACTCGCTGAGCCTCCTGTACTTCCTCCAGAACGACCCGAGGCTCCCCGAGCCATTCCGGCGGTCCGCGCTCGAGTGGGGGCTGCCCAAAGACGAGTTCACCGACAACGGCGGCTTCCCCCACCAAGTGTACGTCCGCGAGGCTCGGCGGCTGATCGGTCGCTACGTCCTCCGCGAGCAAGACGTGACCGAGGAACGGCACAAACCGGATGGCGTCTGCCTGGGCAGCTACGGCATCGACTGCCACTCCGTGCAACGGCTGATGGGACCGAAGGGATGGACGCTGGAGGGCGGGACTGCGTCTCCCACCACCCCCTACGAGATCCCCTACCGCTGCCTGACACCGCACGCGCCAACCAACCTGCTGGTCCCCGTCTGCGTCTCCGCCACGCACGTCGCGTACTGCACCGTTCGCATGGAGCCGGTCTACATGATGCTGGGACACGCGGCGGGTCTCGCAGCCCATCTGGCCCTGCAGGGCAACGGCAGCGTGCAGGAAGTGGACGTTGAGCAACTGCGCCGTCTGCTTCGAGAACAGGGACAGCTTCTGGACGCACCCTTCGAGCCGCGCGTTGCCTTCACCTGGGCGCCCCAAGACCCAGTACCCGGTCAGGCCGTAGCTTTCGCGGTCCAGGAACTCGAAGTGAGGACGCCGTTGGTCAAGTTCTGGTGGGACTTCGACGGGGACGGCGTCGTGGACAGCCAGGAGCCCGCGCCGACCCACCCGTTCGCGAACCCAAGGCGCTACACGGTTACGTTGCTGACGGAAGACCAAGCCGGTGGGAAGTCTGGCTACCGGGTGGAGCAAGTGAGCGTCGGCGGGAGCAGCGACGGCGACGTGACCGTGGACGACGCCGACGAAGGCGCCACGCGAACCGCCGGTTGGCAGAAGTCTACTGCCCTCGGCTCCTTCTGCGGGCGGACCTACTACCACGACGAGAACAGCGGCAAGGGCCAGCTCGCCGCTCGGTTCCGGCCCAACCTGCCGCGGGCCGGAAGGTACCTGGTGTGCGTCGCCTACACCCCCAACCCGAACCGCGCGTCGAACGTCCCGATCACCATTTGTCACGCAGGTGAGGAGAGCACAATCAGCCTCGACCAACGGACCGGCCCCACGGTCTTCCCCTTCTTCCCGGTGGGCGAATACGCCTGCGACGCCGGCACCGACAACTACGTCCTGATCAGCAACACCGAGACCGACGGCTACGTGGTGGTCGACGCTGTGCGCTGGGTGTGGGTAGGGGCGAAGTAAGCGGGCAGCAGCGCGCGACGCTCAATCCGGCCGGGACGGCGGCCCTACTTCGACTCCCCCTTTTTCACCGTCTCCACCTCAATACGCACGCCCTTCTTCGTGTGGGCCTTGAGCAGCACCTGGAGGTCGCGCATGATAACGACCGTGGCCTCTCCTTTGCCGAATTCCTTGCGCCGCGCGTCGCTCAGCCGCAACACCCAGTCACGAGCCACCGCCTCCATGGCGGCTGCACCAGCAGTGGGCTGCACCTCGATGTACAGCGTGTCACCTGTGCAGCGAAGCGAGACTATGTTGGTGTAGGTGGCCCGGTGGGCAGCTTGGAAGGCTCGGATGAACGCGCCTTCCTTCTGACCTCCGCTCTGGACCCACCACCCGGAGGCGATCGCCAAGGCGAACAGGCCTACGAGCGCCCACGCTGCGGCTTTCCCGGCGTGATTCATTGGGTTCCTCCAATCCGTCCGTGCAGAACTGGGCGCTCTCAGGCCACCTACTTCGGCGGTCCTTCGGCCACCAAGCTGCATATTCCGTCGCGCCCATAGGCATGCCAGATGGGCTTGCCCTCGTACGCGAGAATGACCGTGACGGTCTGGCTCCCCAGGTTCTCCTGCCTAAACTTGCTGAAGCTCATTGCCAATGAGCGCGCGGCTGACCTCTCGTTCGCCACCTCCTGCCGCTGGATCACCCGGGCCGCCAGCGTCTCTTCGCTGCACTCGATGGACTCGATATAGTCCGTGCCGATCTGCGCAGTGAAGTGCTTCATAGCGTCCGCCACGAACTCGTCCTTCCTATCCTCCCCAACCTGAAGGTGCCAACTGAACCAGCCGGCCAGCACGAATAAGAAGGCAAGGACCCAGGGCGCATACCGATTGAGTTTCACTACTTAGGGCCTCAACTTGGTGCTCGCTGCCTGGTTGCAGCCCCGCAGACTGTCCGCTCACTGGGGCACGCCTCAGGCAGCAGTAGCGTAGAGTTTACCGCACAAAGCGCGGCACTGTGGAGGGGCCGTCGCCGAATCGTCCCTCGCGAGTCGCTCACCCCGGCGCGGGGGCGGCAAGCGGAGCAACCACCGGCGGGGCCGTTTCGGCTTCGGCCGCGTCAGCCTCTTCGTCCAAGAACTCGAAGAGAACACGCGACAGCTCGTCGGGAGTGGTCAGTCCTTTGGCAATCTTCACCAGCCCGTCATCCCGCAGCGTCCGCATCCTGTGCGTGACGGCCAGCCGGCGGATCTCCATCGTCGTGGCACCCGCAAAGATCGCCTTCCGGATCGGCTCGCTCATCACCAGCACTTCGTAGATGCCGAGCCGTCCCGCGAACCCCGTGTGCCCGCAATTGTTGCAGCCGACGCCGTGGTAGAACTTGATCTTGGCGGCGTCCGTGGGAGTCAGGCCGATGCGGTCCAAGTCGAGCGAAGAGGGTTCGTACGGCTCTCGGCAATGCTTGCAGATCGTCCGCACGAGGCGTTGCGCAAGGATTGCGATCACCGACGCCGCGATCAGGTAGGGCTCAACCTGCATGTCCACCAACCGCACCGGGGCGCTGCTGGCGTCGTTCGTATGGAGCGTGCTCAGCACCAGGTGTCCGGTCAGCGCGGCCCGGAACGCCATCTCGGCCGTATCGCGGTCGCGGATCTCGCCGACCAGGATGACATCCGGGTCCTGCCGCAGGATGGCGCGGAGCTGGGTGGCAAAGTCGAGGCCGATGTCGTAGTGGACCTGGGTCTGGTTGATCCCCTCCAACTGGTACTCGACGGGATCTTCGACCGTTACCACGTTCTTCGTCTCCGACTTGCAGCGGTTCAGGGCAGCGTACAGGGTGGTGCTCTTCCCGCTACCCGTCGGCCCGGTGACAAGGATCATCCCCTGCGGCCGCATCACCAGTTCCTCGAACAGCTTGCCGATCTCCGGCAGAAACCCCAGGTCGCTCAACTCGGCCTTGAGTGCCGACTTGTCCAGCAACCGCAGCACGATCTTCTCGCCGTGGTAGCAGGGGAGCGAAGACGTGCGGAAGTCGATCTGGCGCCCCTGGAGCGTCAGCCGGAACCTGCCGTCTTGCGGCATCCGCATCTCGGCGATATCCAGACCGGCCAAGATCTTGAGGCGCGAGAGGATGGGCGCCTGCATCGGCTTGTCGAGTTTGCGCGGCGGCCGCAGCACGCCATCCACCCGATAGCGCAGGTAGAGCCCATCGCCTCTCGGCTCTACATGCACGTCGCTCGCGCCCTGCTTGACGGCTTCCTCGAGGATCGCGTTGACAATGCGGACCGTCGGGGCCTGGTCCACCAGCTCCTGCACGTCCTCGACGTTGTCGATCCCCGCTGAACCGACGGTAGCCGACGCCGCGTCGGCAGCGCGACTCATCGCTGCGGAGGTGTAGCAGCGGTTGACCACCTCCATGATCTGCTGGATGGTGGCCGCTACTGCCTCCACGCGCTTCCCGGTGACGCGGGAGATCTCATCTTGCGCCGGAAGGTCCGTCGCATTGGCCATCGCCACCCGCAACGTGCCCCCCTGCACGCCCAGGGGGATGAACTGCAGCTTCACGCAGGTCTCCCGATCCACCAGCATGAGCGCTTCGGTGTCGATCTTGATGTGGGCGAGATCAACAGCAGTGCCCTTGCCCGCCGGCTCCGCCGGCGCGTACTCGGCCAACTGCTCCTTGGTGATCAGTCCCATCGCAACGAGCACATCCCCGAGGCTCTTGCCCGCCCCCCGCTGCTGAGCCGCCTCCTGTACCTGTCCGAGGGTCACCAGCCCCTCCTGCATCAGGGCTTTTGCGAGTTCTTGATCGCTCACGGAGAGCACCACCTTCCCACACGGATGGCGCTATTATAGCCGGGAGAGGCAAGGGAACCAACCGGACGCAACGGCAGCTTGCCTCGCAACGGCCGCCACCTTCCTGACAGCCGTCGTCCCGGCTTCTCCCGACGCCACTCATGAACTTGGCTGTCTGGCGGCCCGACGGGGCTGTACGCGTCGCCCTGAGGGTCGGACAGACGCGACGCAGGAGCGACTGTCCGAGGGACTGGAGCGCGTCGAAGGGCCGCCGGTGCGCCGGGGTCTCGACCCCCTCGGCTTCGGAGTCCTGCGAACTCCACGCCGCGGTCGCCCAACCTGACGCAGGCTGACAGGGCGCCTCAGCCCTTCGCCAACAGGGCGGCCCCCAAGGCAACCGCAAACCGGGGCTCGTCGGGGACGATCACGGCCGTGTCGAGACTGGCTTGGAGCAACCTCACCAGGCAGCCGTTGGTAGCGACTCCGCCGGCGAAGACGACCGGCGGCACGAGGGAGACGCGCTTGAGCATGGCCGTGGCGCGTTTCGCGACGGCGTGGTGGATGCCGGCAGCCACTGCGGGGCGGTTGGCGCCTCGGGCGATGAGGCCGACGACTTCGGACTCCGCGAACACGGCGCAGGTGCTGTTGACCGTGACGGGCTCGGCCGCGGTCAGTGCTTCGCGCCACAGGTCGTCATAGCGGCAGTGGAGGGCAGTGGCCATGACTTCCAGGAAGCGGCCCGTGCCGGCGGCGCAGCGGTCGTTCATCTCGAACCGCAGGACCTGCCCCTGGTCGCCGAGGGCTACGGTCTTCATGTCCTGTCCGCCGATGTCCAGCAGTGTCCGGCAACCGGGGACCAGCGCCGACGCGCCTCGCGCCAATGCCTTGATCTCGGTGACGACCTGACAGTCGTAATGCTCGGCGAACAGGTGTCGGCCGTAGCCCGTCGCCACCAGAGCCTCCGGGTGCCGCCCCTCCAACAGAGCGGCGCACACGGACAGCGGGTCGTGGGACGTGTCGCGGGCCTCCCGGACGACCGGCTCGCCGGTTCCCAAGACGACGAGCTTGGTCGTGCGGGAGCCGATGTCAATGCCGGCGGCGCGATTGGGACTCAGGAGAGTTGCTCCACGAACGCCTCGACCCGCGTCTTGAGCTGCCCCGTGTCCTCGGCGCCGTAGTCAGTCTCCAGGCGGAGCAGGGGCAAGCCCTCGGCGTCCAGGCGTTTCTGCACATTGCGGGCTTCGATGGTGTACGGTCCGCAGAACTGCAACGCGTAGTGGATAATGCCGTCGACCTTGGCAGCTCGGGCAGTCTCGACGATATGGTCGAGGCGCCCTTCGTTGGGCGTGAACACGGCGCAGTTGATCGACATGTACCGGTCGGTCAACCGGTCGACCAGGTCGGCCACCGTCCCGCCCTCCTCGACGACCAGGTCGCGCGTGTTGCGCTCGCCCACGCACGATTCCTCGGCGACGATCACGGCGCCCGCCTCCTCGACGACCACGGGCAGCTTCCAGTTGGGCACTGCCATGGGGCACCCGGCGATCATCAGCTTGACTGGGTTGCCGCTGGCGACCTCCACCCCGTCCTTGCCCCGCTGCTCCAACTCGTCGCACAGCGCATTGACGCTGCCGGTGAAGCGTGCCGGGTCGTCGTAGAAGGCGATCTGGTTGATCAGCAGGGCGTCGCGACCGGAGATGACCGTGGGGTACTGGTAGCGGAGCCTGGTGAGGCGTTGGAGCGCGCGGCGTCGGTCGTTGACGGTCGTGATGGCGGCGCGCAGCCTGTCGGCGGTGATCTCCACGCCGGTGAGCTGCTCCACCCTCTCCTTGAAGCGCACGATCTCCGCCCGCCAGAGCACGCGGTCGGCGGCGCCCTTCCTCTGCGGGATCTCCATCACGTAGAGATCCTTCAGCTCGGCGAAGATCTCGTAGGCTTTCTTCTTGCCGTCGCACGTGGTCTCGCCGACCACCAAGTCGCACGCGTTGGTGTAGGGGCACACCCCGGCCAGCTTGAAGCCGAAGAAGGAGCGAATAAGCGCGCAGGTGTTGCGAGGCAGGTACTCATCGGCCAGTTCGGGGGCAATCTCGGCGCCTGCGCACAGGCCGACGCAGATAGCGTTGGCGGCCAGGATCAACTCCTCGGGGGCGTAGACGCAGAAGGTGCCGATGACTTTGCGCCCGTGTGCCTGCGCGTCCAACAGCTCCTTGACCCGCAGCCCATGCACTTCCCGCATGACGAAGTCGAAGTAGCCCATGCCCTCCGGGCGGTTCTGCTGCTTGAGGAACACCTCCCGGTACTGCTTGCCCAAGACCTCCAGCAGCCCGTCGTGCGCCTCCAGGTTCAGCCCCAGCGATTCCCACATCTGAATGTAGTCTTTGGACATGTTCGAACACCTCTCCGTGTTTGGCGGTAGTTGCAGCCCGCCCCACGGAGAGCGCGTTCTCAGACGCCGATCGACCTCCCGGGGAGCAAGCCACGACAACACCGGAACCAAACTGGTCCCGCCGTGCGCTGTCAAGTTCTGTGGAACGTGAGCATCATGCTCCCCTTTCTGATGGAGTTCCTCCGAGCAGGCGCATTTTGGCGGATTGGGTAGGGAAAGTCAAGTGAGTGCCGCACTACGCGTTGGGGATGTCCCCTGGGCGCGAGGTCTTCTCCGCGTGCACGGCGTCCTCAGCGACCGGCGTTCCGTTGGCCCGGAGCTCGTGCTCGCTCAACTCGAGGTCGTCATTCCAGGAGACGCCGTAGCCCCCCGCCATCGACACGCACCGCCCGGAAGAAGGCCGGGGCAGGGAATTCAGGGCGGTGGCGGCGCAGATTGACGAGGTGATCGCTGAGATGTCCGCGGCCGCCTGGAACACCGTGACTGCGGCGGGCGAGGCGTTGTATGCCGCCGACGACTCAGCCAATCGAGAGGCTGACGCTGCCAGTGGCCAGGTGAACATCCTGTGCGCGCAGCTCAACGAGCTGTGCCGGAGCATCCGGACCATCGGCAAGTCCCGCTTCAGGCTGACCGATCCCGTCTTGTCGCGCCAGTTCCACGACGTGCCCTCCGCAGCCTACTCGGTGGACGACGCGCTGACCCGAGCGAAGAACCTGGACGCCCAGTGGGGCCGAGTGCCGCCCCCCGAGACGTGGGAACCGATCCCAAACCTCACCTCACGCGGACGCCGTTCCAGGCAAAGATCACCGCCCTGGAGGCGGCGTTCAGGGACGCGCAGGACAAGGCGAAGGCAGCGCAACCCCTCCACGCCAACGCCAAAGCCAAGGCCGCCCAGATCCATCAACTCCGAGTCGCCTTCCGCACCGAAGGCCTCGCCAGCTTCCCCAGAGGCTCCGCCAAGTGGCAGCTATTCAGCCACTTGCCCCCCACCACCCCGCGCAAGAAACGCCAGAGCGTTGACGAAGGCGACGGAGAGGGCGAGCCGACAGCGCCGACGAGTTGAGACTGGACGCGGACGGCGAGCGCGAGTACTGTCGTTGACGGCGCGAATCGGCTGTGCTATCGTTGCGTTGTCCGAGGCACCGAACGGAGATGGACGGGCATGCGTAACCGACAGCCCGTCTGCGTGCGAGCCAATACAGGGGAGAGCGCGCTGTTCGGCGCCTGAACGGCCCTCCCATGAGCAATCAAGAAAAAGACGCCCGGAGCAATGGCCAAGGCTGAAGCATCCGTCGAGGAACTCGTAGGCATGATTGAGCGTGGCGAGTTGCGCCTGCCCGAGATGCAGCGTCGCTATGTCTGGCGCTCCACCCGCGTCCGCGACCTGGTTGATTCGCTGTACCGAGGCTACCCTTCGGGTGCCATCCTGCTGTGGGATACGGACGAGGATGTGCCGCTACAAGAGTTCGCCGTCGAGCAGCAGAGAAACCCGTACCAGAGCACACGTCTCTTGCTCGACGGGCAGCAGCGCCTGACGTCACTGTCGGCAGTCATCCGCGGGGAGATGGTAAGTGTCCGCGGGCGGAAGAAGCCAATCGAGCTGCTCTTCAACCTCGACCATCCCGACCAACTCGCACTCGTGACCGAGGTCAACGAGGACGGTGACGACGAGGCCGATGATGACCTGATCGACGACGAGGCGGATTCAAGCGAAGACGAGCTACAGAAACGTTTCGACCGGATGACCTTCGTGGTGGGCACGCGGAAGCTCGAGCTGTTGCCGCAGTGGGTCAAGGTCACCGAGGTGTTCAAATCCGACAGCGACGCGCCCTTCCTCAAGCGCGCGGGGGTCACCGGCTTCGAGGATCCACGCTACGAGAAGTACAGCCGGCGCCTCGCCCGGCTGCGCGGGATTCGCAAGTACGTCTACCGCATGGACGTGCTCGAACGCCAGCTTTCGTATGACGAAGTCACCGAGATCTTCGTTCGCGTCAATTCGCTCGGCGCCAAGCTTAGAAGCTCCGATCTAGCGCTGGCGCAGATCACCGCCAAGTGGCGCGGCGCACTCAAGACCTTCCAAGCCTTCCACGCGCAGTGCGGTAAGGCTGGCTTCGACCTTGATCTCGGATTGCATCTAAAGAATCTTGTCGCGTTCGCCACCGGTCAGTCTCGCTTTTTCACGGTGCGCGGTCTTCCGCTCGAGAGGCTCAAGCGGGCGTGGGATGAGTGCGTGCCGGGCATGGAGTTCGCGCTGAACTTCCTCCGGAGCAACGCTGGCATCGATAGCCCGGCGCTCCTGTCGTCGCCCTTTCTCCTGGTGACACTAGGTTACTACGGTCATAGGCGGAACTACCAGATCGCGGCGGATGAATCGCAGCGGCTACGGCACTGGGTTCTGGTCGCCAACGCCAAAGGCCGTTATTCACGCGGTTCCAGCGAAACGCTGCTCGACCAGGATCTCGCCACGTTGCGGGATGGGGGCGGCGCGAGCGAACTCACAGACCGCCTGCGGCTGCAGGTAGGGCGTCTCGATGTGGCCCCGGATGAATTGGAGGGTCGCAATCAGCGTAGCGCGCTCTTCAAGACCATGTTTCTTGCCTTCCGCGCAGCGGGTGCCAAAGACTGGTGCTCCAACTTGGCCATTGCCCTCGATCACTCCGGCTCCAACCACCGCTTGCAGTTCCACCACATCTTCCCCAAAGCCGTTCTGAAGAGCTCGTACACATCTCGCGAAGCCGACGATATCGCGAACCTCGCCTTCATCGGTGGTAAGACCAACCAGCAGATCAGCCAGAAGCCGCCGGCGCAGTACTTCCCGCCGCTGGCCGTAAAGTCAGGACCGGCGGCGTTCGAGCCCCAGTGCATCCCAACCGACCCTGGACTGCTCGTAGTCGATGCCTACAAGAACTTCCTGGCCGAAAGGCGCAAGGCTGTGAGTCGTAGGCTGAACGAGTTCCTCGGGAGTGTGCAATCGTGAGATCGGCACACAACGCAGCCACGATAGACAGCGTCTGACGCCCGCTCCACGTGCGATGGCGTGACGCAGAAGAGTGTCCCGCCTGCGGGTCAAGTCATTGCCTGTGACTAGCCATGCGATAGTTGCGCTGGCTGGGCCGCGTGACAACGCGCTGCAGCAGACCGACCGGCCGCAAGCGGCGGGAGCCGGCCGCTGAGCGCCAAACCCGACGGAGAAAAACCGAAGTCCCCCATGACACCCCCTTCACCCTCCTCCCGTTGGCAGCGTATCCAGACGTTCCTTGGTGAGAAGCGCAGCATGGTCGGGATGGTCGGCATGATCGTGCTGGTGGGCATGGGCGAGCACATGGCCGAGCGCTTTCTGCCGCTCTACCTGCAACAACTGGCGCAAGCCTCGACCGCCGTCATGGCCATTGGCGTGCTGGCGGGCATGGACGATCTGTTGTCCGCGTTGTACTCCTTTCCCGGCGGCTATCTGAGCGACCGGCTGGGCACGAAGCGCGCGCTGCTCTTCTTCAACGCCCTCTCGATGGTCGGCTACCTGTGTGTGCTCCTGATTCGGTCCTGGTGGGCGGTGCTAATCGGCGCGGCCTTCTTCATCTCCTGGTCGGCCATCTCGCTACCCGCGACCATGGACCTGCTCGCCAAGGTCGTGCCGAAGAACAGGCGCACCATGGGCGTCTCGGTGTTGGCGCTGGTACGGCGGGTGCCCAAGATGCTGGGGCCGGTCGTGGGCGGCGCGTGCATCGCGGTCTGGGGTGTCGAACAGGGCGTGCGTGCGGCGTTCCTCCTGGCGCTGGTGCTCGCCTTGGCCGCCTCCGTGATGCAGCAACGGCTGATCGCGGACGACTCGAAGGACACCAAGGTTGCCGAGCCCAACCCACTGCGGCTGTGGCCCGAGATGCCTGCCAGTCTGCGAAACCTGCTCTGGTCGGACATCCTCATTCGCTTCTGCGAGCGCATCCCGGACGCCTTCGTGGTCATCTGGGCGACGCGCTATGTGCTGCATCCCGTCTCGGAACTCACGTTCGGCTGGCTCTCCGCCATCGAGAACATCACGGCGGTGCTGGTGTACATTCCCGTGGCATACATGGCCGACCGCTTCGGCAAGAAGCCGTTCGTGTTGATCACCTTCGCGTTCTTCACGTGCTTCCCGCTGGCGCTGCTGCATTCGCGGTCACTCGGCCCACTGGTGCTGGCGTTCGTCCTCCGCGGGCTCAAGGAGTTCGGCGAACCGACCCGCAAGGCGCTAATCATGGATCTCGCGCCGGAAGGACGCAAAGCGGCAATGTTCGGGCTCTACTATCTCGTGCGCGACGTGCTCGTCGCCTTCGCCGCCTTCGGCGGCGCGCTCCTGTGGCGCGTGTCGCCGGAACTCAACCTGAAAGTCGCGTTCGCCTTCGGCATCCTCGGCACGCTCTGGTTCGCGTGGCGCGGGCAGAACTGCGAAGTGGCGCCGACCGAGGGGGCGTAGGGCGGTGCGGAGCGCGCACGCGGGATAGCGGGTTCGGCAACCGAGAGCATGCATATTGGAGACTGGGGGTCGGGACCTCATGTCCCCGGGTCAAGGAGAAGACGGAGCCTGACCAGCGCGGAGAGCACCGCGGCGCGACGAGATTCATGCGCAACGTTGCACCGCTCCCGACCTTGCGGGCGTATCCCAGATGGGTGATACTCCTCCCGTGAGCACTCCGAAGCCAAAGGAACTCATCTGGGTCGCCTCGTCGCTGAAGGATCTGCGCGAATTCCCGGAGGACGTACGCCAAGCCATGGGGTTTGCGCTCTACGTGGCCCAAACCGGTGGCAAGCACGTCGCCGCCAAACCGCTTCGAGGGCATCGAGGCGCCGGGGTGCTCGAAATCGTCGACGACTACGATGGCGACACCTATCGGACGGTGTACACGGTGCACTTCTCGGACGCAGTGTATGTCCTGCACGCGTTTCAGAAGAAGGCCAAGCGTGGCGCGGCTACGCCGAAGCATCACCTCGAACTCGTCAACACTCGCCTTGCGCTCGCACGACAGCTTCACGCGAAACGCCAGGCTCCGCGGACAGGAGACCAGTAATGATTCGCAACAGCCCGGATCACGAGGTCAGCAGCGGCAACGTCTTCGCGGATCTCGGTCTGCCCGACTCCGAGGAACTCCTCGCCAAGGCGGCCTTGGTGCGCGAGATCGCCAGCATCGCGACTCATCGGCACCTCACTCAGGCAGAAACAGCCCGCCTACTGGGGACGACGCAGCCCAAGGTCTCCGATCTTCTCGCGGGGAAGCTCGCCGGGTTCTCGCTGGAGCGACTCATCCGCTTCCTGAATGCGCTGGATCGCGACGTTCAGATTGTCGTCACTCCGAAGCCCCGCAGCCGGAGGCAGGCAACGACTCGCGTGACTGGCGCGGTGGCCGGTCCGGCGCGTGCTCGTGCTTGAGGTGGCTGAGCGAGGTGTGCCACTGCACCCGGGCGACGACCCTACAGCCACGTCCCCGTCGCGTGAATCACCAACGCGTTGAAAAGAAGGTTCGCGGCGGTGTGCACGACGAACGAGGGGACGAAGCTGCGACAGCGCCAACTGACCCAACCCAGGATCACGGCGGCGCCGAAGGACGCGTACATCTCGGTGGGCACCTTGCCGGTGTGCGAGAGCCCGAAGGGGATCGCCTGTAGGAAGATCGCGGCGGGGGCGCCGAAGCCTTTGGCGAGACCGAACAGCAGAAACCCGCGGAAGAAATACTCCCACGCGAACATGTAGGCGGCGGTCGTCACGCAGAGGACGCCAAACGCCGCCGCGCTGTAGC
>Ga0210053_1000187_pt1 | contig 62737 bp, 47 predicted proteins | sample CryGeymeta201512_FD_185467 | JGI IMG/M metagenome (GOLD analysis project Ga0210053, IMG submission 185467) | Groundwater microbial communities from Crystal Geyser aquifers in Utah, USA - Crystal Geyser metaG 2015-12 (SPAdes) (version 2) | ecosystem: Environmental > Aquatic > Deep subsurface >... | reverse complement strand
GTCAACCGGTTCAAAAGGAGCCACTTTCTGTTGTTCTAAAGGCACTAATATACCCGTTTCACCATCTACTACCACTTCTTTAATGCCTCCAACGGCACTCGCAACAACGGCAGTTCCACAGGCCATAGCTTCAATGTTTATAATACCAAAAGGTTCATAAATAGATGGACAACAAAACACATCGGCATGGGAATATAATTGTATAATTTGCTCTTTTTCAAGCATTTTATCAATCCAAATAACATTATGCCGCGTTTTTTTAACAATGTTAACAGCATCTTCCATTTCTTTTCCAATTTCTTTGGTATCTGGAGCACCAGCACACAACACAATTTGAGTTTCTGGATCAATGTATTTTATGGCGTTTACTAGATGGATAATGCCTTTCTGCCGTGTTATTCTTCCAACGAATAATACAAAGGGTTTAGATTTGTCAATACCGTATTCATCCAATGTTGAAGCATTTGAGGTTATGTTATATTGCTGAAGGTTGATCCCGTTGTATATAACTTTTATTTTCTTTTCTTCAACATTAAAATATTTTAAAACATCATCTTTGGTTTCCTTAGAAACAGCAATCACTGCATCGGCCATTTCAATAGCTGTTTTTTCAACCCATGAAGAGGCATCATATCCGCGACCCAATTGTTCTCGTTTCCATGGCCTTAAGGGTTCTAAAGAATGTGTTGTGATGACCAATGGAATACCATAACAAAGTTTTGCTACAATCCCGGCAAATTGGGCATACCACGTGTGACAATGGACAATATCGGCATGACTGTCTTGAGAATTCATATGAATACACGTACTTAAGGTTTGAAAAACAGCTTTAAGTTGTGAATTACTTTCATTAAAAACCAGGTTTTCATAAGGAAATCCTTTTACAGATAAAGTTCCGTTTTGATCTTCTTGATCACCAAAACATCGCACTTCAACGTCCATGAGTTTTGAGAGTTCATCGGCCAGATATTCAACATGAACACCTGCGCCACCATACACATAAGGAGGAAATTCTCTGGTATAAAAAAGTACTTTCATAGTATTCAAAATTATTTAACCCAAAAAGCAACGGCTTAATGAGCGGTTCTCATTTTACAGTAAGGTTTAAAAACACTCAGGCATTTAAACACCGTATAAATAAAATGACAAGCCTATAAACTTAAAAATATTATTCCAAAAAAAAGCAAGAAACCCTTACTATTATTGATTTTTTCTTAAAAATCAAAATTCGTTAAGAATCCTTCAAACAAATTCATTATTTTATCCTTCTGATTATAAAGTTTCAATAAGTTTTATCAAAAGAAATTTTTTCGTAACGCTATCCGTGTGAGTTACTTGTTAATAAGGAAGAAAAATTTAAAAACCCATCCTTAAAAAGAGATAGGCTTTTTAGTTAATCATTTAACTTTAAAACAGCCATAAAAGCTTCTTGAGGAATTTCTACATTACCAACTTGGCGCATACGTTTTTTCCCTTTTTTCTGCTTTTCCAGGAGTTTACGCTTACGCGAAATATCGCCACCATAACATTTAGCCGTAACATCTTTTCGAAGCGCTTTGATGGTTTCGCGAGAAATAATTTTAGCGCCAATAGCCGCCTGAATAGGAATATCAAATTGTTGTCTTGGGATAAGTTCTCTTAGCTTTTCGCACATTTTTTTACCAATATTTTGGGCATTATCTGCATGTATTAAAGCAGAAAGTGCATCTACGGTTTGGGCGTTTAATAAAATATCAACACGCACCAGTTTTGATGTTTTCATGCCAATAGGATGATAGTCAAACGATGCATAACCTTTTGAAACGGTTTTTAAACGGTCGTAAAAATCAAACACAATTTCGGCTAAAGGCATATCAAAGTTTAGCTCAACACGTTCTGGCGTTAGGTAGGTTTGATTGGTTATAACGCCTCGTTTATCAATACACAAGGACATGACATTACCAACAAAATCTGATTTTGTTATAATAGAAGCTTTAATATAAGGTTCTTCAACACGATCTAAACCAGAAGGATCTGGCAAATCGGATGGGTTATTAACAATAATGGCTACATCTGGATGTTTTCTGGTATAGGCGTGATAAGACACGTTTGGAACGGTTGTAATCACGGTCATATCAAACTCACGCTCTAATCGTTCTTGGATGATTTCCATATGAAGCATGCCTAAAAAGCCACAACGAAACCCAAAACCTAAAGCCGCAGAACTTTCTGGAATAAAAACCAATGAGGCATCGTTAAGCTGTAATTTTTCCATAGAAGCCCGAAGTTCTTCATAATCTTCGGTATCAACAGGATAAATCCCAGCAAACACCATAGGTTTTACATCTTCAAACCCAGAAATGGCATTTTTTGTTGGGTTTTTAGCGTCGGTAATGGTATCACCAACCTTAACCTCTTTAGCTTCTTTAATGCCCGTAATTAAATAACCAACATCACCTGCTTTAATTTCATTTCTTGGAAATTGTTTTAAACGCAAGGTGCCAACTTCATCGGCATTGTAAGTGTTTCCAGTAGCAATAAATTTTATAAGTTGATTTTTTTTAATTGAGCCATGAATCACTCTAAAATAAGTTTCAACACCTCTAAAAGGGTTGTAAACCGAGTCAAAAATTAGGGCTTGCAAAGGCTCATCCACATGGCCTTTTGGAGCAGGAATGCGCTCTATGACGGCTTCTAAAATTTTGTCTATACCAAATCCTGTTTTTCCACTGGCGTGAATAATATCTGAAGGGTCACAACCTAATAACTCAACAATGTCATCGGTAACTTCTTCAGGGTTGGCACTTGGTAAATCTATTTTATTAAGGATAGGAATAATCTCTAAATCATTCTCTAAGGCCAGATATAAATTGGAAATGGTTTGAGCTTGAATACTTTGAGCTGCATCTACAATAAGTAAAGCACCTTCACAAGCCGCAATAGAACGAGACACTTCATAAGAGAAGTCCACATGGCCAGGCGTATCAATTAAGTTTAAAACATAGGGTTCGCCTTTATAAACGTAATCCATTTGAATAGCATGCGATTTGATGGTAATACCGCGTTCGCGTTCTAAATCCATATTATCCAAAAGCTGGTCTTGTTTTTCTCTATCGGTTACAGAGCCAGTAAAATCCAATAACCGGTCAGCGAGGGTACTTTTACCGTGATCTATGTGTGCAATGATGCAAAAATTCCTTATATTCTTCATAAAACAATCTATACCTAGATTTAATTTGCAAATATAGATGAATTTATCTGTAAATATTTAATGTTTTAAAGGATTGGGATTTATCATTAATTTTGTGTTAATTGCATGATTTATAAAAAGTTAAGCTATGAAAATTATAATTTCAATATTTGTTTTTGTTTTAGGAACCTTTAGTTGCATCGGTCAAATAAGTGCTGCCGTTGAAAAATTCGCGTTACCTAGCAGTTTAAGCGAATCTTCTGGAGCTATTTTTTTTAATAATAAAATCATAACCCATAATGACTCTGGAGGCGAAAACAAACTCTATGAATTAGACACCATTACAGGGGTCGTTACCAGAACAGTGACCATTACAAACGCAACTAATGTGGATTGGGAAGATATCACCCATGATAATATGAATATTTACCTAGGTGATTTTGGAAACAATAACGGTAACAGAACCGATTTGAAAATATATAAGGTAGACAAAAACGATTATATAAATAATACAAGTGTAACTGCCGAAACCATTGCTTTTAGTTATACAGACCAAACAGATTTCACTGCGAACACCAATACAGAATGGGATGGCGAAGCTTTAGTTTCTTTTGATGCAACTAATTTAATATTGTTTACTAAAAACTGGGTTAACGGAATTACAAAAGCCTATTTGGTGCCAAAAGCACAAGGAACGTATTCATTAACACCTTTGGCAACCTCTTTAAATAGTGGCGGTTTAATTACCGGAGGAACATTTAATCCGTTAACCAACAAGCTTTTTTTGGTAGGCTACACTTATACAATCCCAACAAACGTGTTACAACCTTTTGTTTGGGTGAGTGAAAACTTTAATGGAAACGATATTTTTTCTGGCACTAATACCCAAACATTTATGCCTTCTTTTGCGCTTGAACAAGCAGAAGCGATAACTTACGTAAGCGAAAACAGATATTTTATAACCTCTGAATCTTTCAATCAAAGTGGTTTTTCTGACTATGCCAAACTCATAGCATTTTCAACTAATGATGTAACCTTGTCAGCAGAAAATAATATGCCCGAAAACCATACGATGTTGTACCCAAATCCAGTTAATAATATGTTGTATTTAGAGAATGGTCTTATAAACACTGTTGAAATATATGATAACAAGCTAACAAAACTTTATACTGGTAATAGTAAATCTATAGATATGAGTGCTTTTAGTGTCGGAATTTATATGGTTATCATTCATACCAACAACAACTTGCCCATAATAAAGAAAATTGTTAAAAAATAGTTTTCACTAACGACTGAAACAACAAATGATAAGAATCTCAACGGTTGTTAACACCATGATTTAAGTTTAAGTAAAAAGTCTTAGTTTTGCAAACTAAACAAAAAACGTGTTAAAAATAGACAACATAGAACTCCCAGACTTTCCGTTATTATTAGCACCCATGGAAGACGTTAGCGATCCACCATTTAGAGCCTTATGTAAAGAGCAAGGCGCCGATGTTGTTTACACCGAGTTTGTTTCTAGCGAAGGTTTAATTCGTAATGCCACCAAAAGCGTTATGAAATTGGATATTTACGAAAAAGAGCGACCTGTTGGCATTCAAATTTTTGGATCGAACCTAGAAAGTATGCTTCAAACCATTGATATTGTTGAGAAATCAAACCCCGATATTATTGATATCAATTTTGGTTGTCCAGTAAAAAAAGTGGTTAGTAAAGGCGCTGGCGCAGGTATTTTAAAGGACGTTTGTTTGATGGAAAAACTTACCGCCGAAATGGTTAAACGCACCAATATTCCTATAACGGTTAAAACTCGTTTGGGCTGGGATTACGATTCAATAAGAATTGTTGAAGTGGCCGAAAGGCTTCAAGATGTTGGTTGTAAAGCCATTGCTATTCATGGGCGCACTAGAGCACAAATGTATAAAGGTAGTGCGGATTGGAGACCCATTGCTGAGGTAAAAAATAATCCTAGAATGCATATTCCTGTGTTTGGAAATGGCGATGTAGATACGCCAGAAAAAGCTATGGAAATGCGTGATATTTATGGTCTTGATGGAGCTATGATAGGACGTGCCAGTATTGGAAACCCTTGGTTTTTTAAGCAAGTGAAACATTTTTTTAAAACAGGAGAACATTTAGAGCCCATAACTATTGAAGAACGCGTGGAAGCAGCTCGCAGACACTTACAAATGGCCATTGATTGGAAAGGCGAAACCCTTGGTGTTTTTGAAACCAGACGACATTACACCAACTACTTTAAAGGCATCCCACATTTTAAAGATTATCGAACCAAAATGGTTACCAGCGATAAGCCAGAAGATGTTTTTGCAGCCTTTGATGAAGTGATTGAAAATTTTTCCGGTTACACGTTTATAGAATAATTTTTTTATGGCAAGTACGCTTGAGCGTACCGCGCTATCCGTTACTAGTTTTGTAAAGCCATACACTGAAGCTTTACAAAAGCTATTCACTACTATCGCTCTTTCGGGCTGACCAATGGCGATTTGCCCTAATTGATAGCTTCAACTAAAGACTTAGTAATTCTAACAGAAGCTATTTTTGAAGCAATAATTCCTAACACTGAAATGGTTAAAAACACAATGATAAAGTTTTCGGTTTTTATAGTAACAGGATAAGCAAGGGTTGGCGTAATCATGACTAAAGAAAATACTTTTTGCAAAGTAATTACCAGAAACCCAATGGCAATGCCTACAAAACCACCAAAAACGGTCATTAAACTGCCTTGAAAAAAGAATATGCGCCTTATATCTGTTAAGGTAGCACCAAGATTAAATAAGGTGTGAAGTGTTTTTTTCTTATCAAGAATCATCATAATAATAGATCCAATCACATTGAATAAGGCTATAATAAGCACCAAGGTAAAAATTAAGTAAACGGCAAGATATTCGGTGTTTAACATTTTATAGAGCGCATCATTAAGCTGAGCCCTGTTTTTTATAATTACGGTATCTCCTAAAATAGCTTGTAGTTTCTCTTTAACATCAGTTTCATCAGCCCCATCAGATAATCTAAATTCTATACTGGTTATTTGATTGTCTTGGTAATGCAATAAATTTTTAGCCAATTCTAAAGAGCCATAAACGTAGGTATCATTAATTTTTTCATTGATATCAAAAACACCAACATTCACAGCTTTTATGGTATTAAAAGCATTGTTTGTTGAGGTAATTTGCCCTTTGCCGGGTTTTGGAACATAGATGTTTAGAATTTTAGAAAAATCTAAGACTCCAAGCGATAAATTATTTGATATTCCCCAACCAACAACCACTTGATTGGAGCTAGGAGCCATCCAACTGCCTTGAACAATCACAGAATCTATACTAGTAACACTTTGAAAAGATTCATCAACCCCTTTTAGGGTTACAATATCATTTTTATTGTCAAGAGTAATTATTACGCGTTCCTCAATTATTTTTGAATATAAGGCAATGTCTTTCAGGTTTTTTAATTGCTTCGTTTGGTTGTCGGTTAAAATAAAAGATTTGCCAAGGGCTGTTTCCGCTTTTAAGTCTGGATCAACAACACTTGAAAATTGAAGGGTAAAATCTTTCAATCCTGCAAAGCCGGATAACACAATAAATAAGGAAGCAGCTCCTAAAACAACACCTATAGCGGCTATAATCGTTATAAAATTAATAGCATTGTTACTGCTTTTTGAGCGTAAGTAGCGATTTGCTATGTAGAGCGATACATTCAATTAAGATTTTTTACGTTTATCTAAAATGCTTGGGTCTTTTATAGGGTTTTCTTTTCCTTTTAAGGATTGATTGATTTGATCCATATACTCTAAAGAGTCATCAATAAAAAACTCTAATTTAGGCATCCGTCTTAATTGATGCTTGGTGCGTTGAGCTATTTCGTGCTTAATTAAAGGTGCGTTGGATTTGATGCCCTCCATAAGTTCAGCACCTTTGTTACTAGGAAAAATACTTAAATAGACTCTGGCAACAGATAAGTCAACAGTTACTTTTACTTTTGATACCGAGATAAGAATGCCTTGCATACCGCCTTGTGTAGCAGCATTTTGTAATACATCCACCAAATCTCGTTGCAAAACAGATCCTATTTTTTTTTGTCTTTGACTTTCCTCTACGTTACTCATTTTTTACACCTTTAGTTTACTGAGCAAAAATACAGGTTATTTAAAGATTATCTTACTTTTGATTTGTAAAATTTGTACCTTCATTCAAACACTACAAACATGAATAAAATTGAACATATAGGCATTGCGGTTAAAAATCTGGAGGTATCTAACAAGTTATTCGCTAAACTTTTAGGAGAATCTCATTATAAAACAGAAAGCGTTGAAAGCGAAGGCGTAAAAACATCATTTTTTAAAGTTGGAAGCCAGAAAATAGAATTGTTAGAAGCCTCAAACCCTGAAAGTCCTATAGCAAAGTTTATTAAAAAAAAGGGAGAAGGCATTCATCACATTGCTTTTGATGTGGATGATATTGAAGCCGAAGTAAAAAGATTAATACAAGAAGGCTTTATTGTTTTAAATGAAACACCAAAAAAAGGAGCTGATAATAAGCGGGTTGTTTTTTTACACCCAAAAAACACTAATGGCGTCTTGATAGAGCTTTGCCAAGAAATCATTTAAACAAATAAATTTCTTGTAGAGTTATAAAATAAGTATTAAATTCGCAGCCAATTTCGGTCCTATAGCTCAGTTGGTTAGAGCACCTGACTCATAATCAGGTGGTCCCTGGTTCGAGCCCAGGTGGGACCACGCCAGTAAAGACAAGCCTTTCAAAAGATTGAAAGGTTTTCTTTTTTTACACCAGTACAACATCTGTACAACAATTGCTCTTTCTTTTGCTTTCATTTATTCTTATCTTTATGATATGGAACGGTTAGGCACACAGCAAATTCCGCAGAGAACTTCAGTCTGATTTTGACAAACAAATAGGGATAAAAGAGGGTGAAAAAAAGGCGAAAGCAGAGTTACTTAATAATGCAATTCCGCTTCCGATTGGTGTCCCTTCAAAGGCTCATATGGAGGAAATGTTAAAGGATAAAATTTGTAAAGTTTGCAACAGACCTACTAATCCTGATGGAACAGAAGATGAAGCAAAGGCGTATGGTTTTATGATGGAAAGGTTGAAAATCTACTTAGAGAGTCAAGATATAAAAGATGATAAACCTGAGAACCATGAACCATTATATAAGTTTGACTACACAAACAGACTAGAAAATTTAAGTATCAGTCACGAGGATAATCTGAAAAACCTCAGATTGATAAGAACCAAAATCAAGGAACTTTTTGAATTTAATAATGACCGTAAAAAAGATATCGAAGAGCTAAGTGAGCAATTAGAAAAAGAAAGAACAGAGAGAGAACGAATTTTGGGTAATTCAAACATTGCAGAAGAAAAATTGAAGGATGTACTCAAAAATTATAATGCTTGGCAAAATGACTTAAAACATCGAAATCAAGATCAGATTGGCTATTCAATAAAATTGAAAAACTTTGAAACCGATTTAAAGGCGAAGAAGGAAGAAAAAGATAAAATTGACACAAATTCTGCTAATTCATTCTTGTTAAAAACAAGAAACATATTGAGAGATATAGAAACTATCTTTATAGAAACCAAAGAGAAAAAATTTGATGAATTCATTGAGAAACTACAAACCAAATCAAATAACTTTTTCAAAACAATAAACATTGATGCATTCACTAGAACAATCGTTTTTACAAGGCGAAATAAAGTTAATCGGACAATAGTTGAAGTTGAATTGCAAGAGGATGGCAGGAATTTTTATAAGCCAAACCAATCACTGCTAACCTCAATGCACATTTCAATTCTATTTGCAATTTCAGAATTGGCATCAGAAATAAAAGAAGAAAACTTCCCTATGATTTTTGACCCTCCAACATCATCTTTTGGAGAAAACAAAACGGCCCAATTCCTAAATCTGATTTTTGAAACAGAGAATCAGAAAATCCTACTTATAAAGTACTTTCTTCATACAGACAAAGCCACAAAATCACTTTCAATAAAAAAAGAATTTAAAAATGTAAGAAGAGATAAAGCGTTTTGGGTAAAATTAGAGAGACCTTTTGATACAAATAATTTGAAGACCATTAACTCTGAAGTAATCACATTATAATATGAAGAATCTATTTGAAAAATGGAAAACTAAAATTCCAAAATACAGTGGGGTTCATAAAGACTTATTCATATCACTTTCTCAAAAATTTGGCGCAGAAGGTGAAAAGAAAATAAACCTTGGTAAACATTTCAGTACTAACTATGAACTATATACCTATGCTTTTTTCTTAGGACTTTATAATAATGAATTTGTTCCAATTCCCGATGGTTAAAAGAAAACCGATTTTAGTCATCATATTCAGCATTGGGGCAGCAAAACAACTGTAACAACACGTAAGGACTTCACCAACTTACAAGAAAATATGTTTATTGCACTTATAGCAAAAACAGACATAGACTTAATTGGACTTGAAAAAGGAGAATTGGAAGAAGATGAAGCAGTCAAATCTTTAATCAAAACAATGGAATCCTATACCAACGGAGGATTGATTTTGATAAAGGAAAAATTAGAGGAAAACCCAAACTATTTTCTTCAACCGACTTCATTTTTGAATATGATACTTTATATAAATCCCTGAAATATTAAAAATAAGAAAGGGTAAAAAGATGAAGTCGAAGGATGAACGAAATTTAACAAGTAAAGAAGCCAAGGAATTTCTTAAAATTCAAGATTGTGATTTAGCTCATATAAGAAATGCTGGAAAATTAAAATTCATAAAAAAGGGAAATGCTTTTCTCCACGATAAAGAATCGGTAGTAGCATATAAGAAACACATATAAGGTTGTTTATAAGTAGTGGATAATATTGATGATATTTTTTTAATAAACGCACACCTAAAAATGCAAAAAACAACTTATTTTGCACATATAAAAATGCAATCCGGAACAATTACTAGAAAAATCGGCAGCATGAGTACAACGAATGCGTACCGAAATGTGCATGCTTACTATTTGCCATTAGTAATTAATTAAATAGTGATTGAATTTTCTCTATTATCATTTTATATCTTATATCTTGAGTTTCATAATAAAGATTGCCTAAAATAGCTTCTTGCATCCTGTTTGAGTCTAAAATATTTTGAAATTGCTCAAGCAAATAAGTTTTAACTTTATTATCTGAATTGCCAACTAATTGTTGCCAATCTGTGCGATTATCTAAAATATAAATAATGTCTTCAAAATCATGACTCATTCTTGGATCGTTGCCACCTCTATCCGAATGAGCAACAAATTTACTTGCCAAAAAATAGGGTAGTGGCATGATATTAATAGTATATTCTTCAATTTGAAGCTGTTCTTTATGTTCAAAACCCAATTCAAACCATGGATTTGCAGGTGCCCATCCTACAGGCTTAGTTCCCATAACATCTACTAAAATATCATCAAGTTTAAATCTGCAAATTACCCCTAAATCAGCCGATTGTTTAAAACCTTTCGCTACCAATTTTTCTCTAATTTCTTCTAAATGTGTAATCGATGCAATTTTGATACTAATATCAATATCTTTTGTAGGTCTTACATCATCGGCAGCAGGGTCATTGATGTACAAACTTACTGTTGCTCCTCCTACATAGATGACCTCTTTATTAAGTTCTCCCAAGGCTTGGGCAACTCGCTGAATAATTATTCTATTTATTGCTGTATTTTTCAATTGAAATGTTTTTCAAGTTCTACTGTCGCTAATTTTTGCTCCCTTACATTTCCTAAACGTATAGCATCTACTAAGGCCAATAATTTATGTAAAACAGGATCTTTTAATGCCGCTTTAGGAACATTTGGATGTAGAGGTTCAATAGAAAACCCTCTCTTGTTTCCTTCAGCATATGGCCATACATATACTTCATCACTTTGTATGATTTCAGAAAGTGGTGCCGCACTATGTGCGGTTGCAATACCCCTTACCAGTCCACTTGGCTTTTGTGGATATACATATTTCAACCCTGAAGTTATAAACTCCACCAAAGCTTGCTTCATGACGCGCTTTTTATCACTAGCAATAAGTCCTGCCATTACACTGCGGTTTAAAGATTCACTTACTTCGCTATTACTAATAAAAAGCTCGTTAGCAATATCTTTCATCATCCAATCTTGATCACCCTTTGCTACTATTTTTAATAAAATAACAATATCGTGTGGGCGCATTCCATTATGCTTTTTCATACGCTTAGTTTCTGTTTCGCGATTCGCAAAACACGAATTTAATTTTTTTTAAATCATTACGCAAGAATACAAGTCAATAAATATGATAGCACAAATAAAATAATTTGAGTTTAGCAATAAAAATACCGATAGTTTTTATTTAATCAGGAAATTCAACTTTAGTAAAATTTCGAGAACGGTAGTAAATTTTAATAATTATCTCGCAATTTTACTAAAAAACTAATGGAATACAAAGAAATAACACGCAAGCAACTCTATGATTTTGTTTGGTCTGTACCTATGACTACTTTATCAAAGCAATTTAATGTGAAATCAGCGGACTTAAAAAAGTTGTGTATTGGTTTTGATATCCCTACACCTAACAATGGCTATTGGTCAAAACTAAAACACGGGAAAAACATTGAAAAATCAGTATTACAGGGAGATTTTAATATAGTCATTAAATTAGATGTTCTCAAAGAAGCTATAAATAAACCGATGTTTAACGTACCTGAAAAACTTTTGAAACCAGTTGATTTGGTTGTTTTGGCCAAAAAAGATCTATCAGGCAAGGAATTATCTCATTGGCATAGGGTGCAAGGGATGGTAACCACTTCGGAAGGAGTATTGAATATCACAGTAACACCAAAACTTGTTTCGAGAGCCTTAATTTTTATGGATACATTTATAAAATTGGCTAAACAGCATGGTCACAGCATATCATTCAAGGCTCATTATGGCACTATCATTTCCGTTTACGGAGTTGATTCAACCATATTTTTACGAGAGAAAAACAAAAGGATCATAACAAAAAATAATGGAAGTTGGAATGAAACAGAGTTAGTTCCTATTGGAGAATTAGTTTTTAAAAGGGATGATTACCCTCGTAAGGAATGGTCTGATTCTAAAAACATTAAGTTAGAAGCTAAAATTCCAGATATAATGCAATATTTCGAAGAACAGGCTATGCAAGAAAGAGCTTATGATATTGAGCGAGAATTAAGAAGAAAAGAACAAGAACGCCAACAAAAAATAGAAGAAGAAATAAAACAAATAACGACAAACGAAATTGAAAAATTTAATCTTCTGCATGAGGATTCAACACGTTACAGAAAAGCAGAACAACTAAGGGTTTTTATTAATGCAAAAAGAGAAAATGCTATTAGGAATAATTATTTAGATACTTCTTTAGAAAATTGGATAGAATGGGCAAATGCTAAAGCAGATTGGCTTGATCCAATAACATCAAAAAAGGATTCAATTTTAGGTGATTATGAAGATTACAAATGATTATATTTCAACTAATTTTTTATTATAATCATCTAATACTTCACTAGGTAGTGATTTAAGATAAATTTGAGTGGTTGTTAAGCGGTTATGTCCTAGCAAGGCAGAAATAGCCAGTAAAGGAACATCTTGAAGCATGGCTTGAGTTGCAAAACTATGGCGAGACACATAAGATGTCACTCGTTGTTCAATATTACATTTTTCTGCAATTTGCTTTAGCCCCTTATTATAAACTTTACGAGCCCATAATACATCTTTGTATTGAAGTTCGTTGGTGTCTCTTTTTATAATAGGTAAGTATCTCTTTTAGCTGAGGAGTGATTTTTTAAAGTTTTTACTCTACCACTTTGTATATTGGTTACCTTTAAATAAGACATTCCATGGCGCATACATAGGTTATCTAAAAGTAATGTATAATATTGAGTTAGATTTTTTAATAACAGCACATCCTAAAATGCAAAAAATAACCTATATTGCACATATAAATATGCAATATGGAACAATTACTAGAAAAATCGGCAGCATTGGTACAACGAATACGTTCTGAAAAGAAACGCTATTTATACAATGAGATTAACTGGAACAACAAATTAATAGGTATAAAAGGCGCTAGAGGTACTGGCAAAACGACCCTTTTGTTACAAAAATTAAAAGAGTTAAAGTTGTTACCAACCCAAGGAACCTATTGGTCCTTAGATGATTTTTATTTCACAACACATTCATTGGTAGAAACTGCCGAAGCTTTTTTTAAAAAAGGCGGTCAATATCTTTTTTTGGATGAGGTGCACAAATACGAAAATTGGTCTATTCATATAAAAAATCTGTATGATTTTTATCCTGACTTAAAAATAGTGTTCACGGGGTCGTCCATAATCGATATTTCTAGAGAAGAAGGCGATTTAAGCAGACGGATGTTAATGTACACCTTACCGGGACTTTCATACCGTGAATATTTGGCGTTTAATGATTTGTATAATTTTGAACCTATTGCTTTGGAAGACATACTTTCCAAAGACCGTAAATGGGTCGAAATGTTTCCTGTGGAGTTTAAACCATTAGTGTATTTTGAGGATTATTTGCAATACGGTTACTATCCATTTTCCATAGAAGATAAACAAGGTTACGCCACACGGTTACAACAACTGGTGCGCTTAATTGTGGAATATGATATGGCAGAACTAAAGGGTTTCGATGTGCGTAATGCAAAAAAAATGTTGCAATTACTTAACGTGGTTGCCGCTAATGTACCCTTTCAGCCCAATATAACCAATATTGCAAAAAAAAGCGATATCCATAGAAATTCAGTGGTAACCTATCTTCATTTTTTAGAGCAAGCCCAGTTAATAAGATTATTGTATGCATCCGGAATCAGTTTGGCTACACTTCAAAAGCCCGAAAAAGTGTATTTGGACAACCCAAATCTTGCCTTTGCATTTTCAACATCAAACCCAAATGTGGGTAATTTAAGGGAAACTTATTTTATTTCCCAAGTTTCAGTAAGGCATAAAATGGCATACCCAAAACAAGGAGACTTTTTAGTTGATAATACATTTACTTTTGAAGTTGGAGGTAAAGATAAAACAAGCAAACAGATAGATACTGTGAAAAACGGTTTTGTGGTTGCAGATGATGTTGAGTTTCCCATTACTAAACTACCGCTTTGGCTATTTGGATTTTTATATTAACACCTTATGGATTTTGCAAGATTTTATATAGAAATTTCAATAATTATTTACCTTCAACCCAAAATTTCAATCGCTTCATCTAAAACTGAGTTATCAAATTCCTTAAGATAAGCAAGTAACGGCAAACACCATAGACATGCATGTATCGATAAAAGACATTGCTGGAAATGCCATCCAATATGTAAAAGCACTGGAGTTATCAGGAACAGATGAAGATGAACAAAATCAACTAGAGTTAGAGTAAATCTGTACTGAAAAGGTTTCCTTTATTCAGCATGAATTTTAATAATTTGTATTTGCTTTTAGGTCGTTTTTTTTTAATTGATATAATACCATTAATTTTATAGTACAACTTTTTTTAAAAGAAAATGGATACTAACCTAACCATCAAAGAACAAATTAATTTGTTTCGATCCATATTCAAGGGGCGTGAAGATGTTTTTGCAAAGAGATGGGAAAAAGGCTGCAAAAAACGGACATAGTATACCACCCACAGCAGGTTAAAGTGAGCATAGCGCGGCGGGTGAAAGTGAACCACCCACAGCGGGTGAAAGTGAACCACTAATTATCGATTCTATTTGTAAAGTATTTTAGATCTTTTTTGCATAAAAAAAGATCATGGCAAACAAACAAATAGATATGCGAAAAATTAAACAGATTTACAAACTCTACAATGAAGTTGTTAGTAAGCGAAAAATAAGTCTTGTCACCGGTTTATCACGTAACACGGTCACTAAATACATTGATTTTTTTAAGCGTTATAAGCTTACCAATTACGAGGTGGCTGCCATGACTCTTGAAGAGCTAAACAGGCTCTTTAAAACCGATCAAAAAGTCAAGAGCCCACAACTATTAACTTTAGAGAAGTATTTTCCATATTTTGATAAAGAACTAAGAAAAACAGGCGTCACAAAAGAACTTCTCTGGCAAGAGTACTATACAAAACACCCAGATGGCTACAAACTTTCCCAATTTAGATATTGGTACAGGGAATGGGTCAAAGAGATCTCCCCAGTAATGCGCTTAACACATAAAGCTGGAGATAAACTTTTTATAGATTTTACAGGCAAGAAGCTATCCATTGTAGACCGATACACTGGAGAGATACAAGATTTAGAAGTCTTTGTCTGTGTATTAGGAAAGTAGTCAATACACTTATGTAGAAGCCTGCGAGAGCCAAAAGAAAGAAGACTTTATTGCGTGCGTAGAAAATGCCCTTTGGTTTTATGGCGGTGTGCCACAGGCTTTAGTGCCTGACAACTTGAGGGCAGCAGTCACTAAAAGTAGTCGTTACGAACCAAAAGTAAATGAAACTTTGGTAGATTTTGCTGAGTATTATGAAACAGCAGTACTACCAACCAGGGCTTACAGACCAAGAGATAAGGCTATCGAGGAAAACGCTGTGCGTATTATATACACCCGTGTATTTGCACCATTACGAAACCAAACTTTCCACACCAAGGCTGAACTTAATAAAGCCATATTAGAACAGTTGCAATCGCATAATAATATGTCTTTTAGAGGTCGTGAATATTCTCGCTATTCCTTATTTGAAGAGATTGAAAAACATGAGCTTAAACCATTGCCAGAGAAACGTTATGAGATTAGGCGATATGCCAATGCTACGGTCCACAAAAATAGCCATATATACTTTAGTAGAGACAAGCACTACTATAGCTTACCCTATCAGCATATAGGTAAACGTGTTAAAGTAATTTACTCAGACAGCACTTTAGAAGTCTACTATCAACAAGAGCTAATTACTGCACATCCAAGAAAAAAACAAAAATATGGATATAGCACTATTAAGGAGCACATGCCTTCACATCATCGCTTTATCAGCGAATGGAGTAGTGAAAAATTCATTACCTGGGCTGCACACATTGGCAGTCATTGCAAGGCATTAATCATTAATATATTGGAAAAAAAGCAACATCCGGAGCAATCCTATAAATCATGTTTAGGCATATTACATCTTGCTAAAAAAGTGGGCAATACACGGTTGGATAATGCCTGCAAACGTGCATTAGATTATGGAGCTTACAATTATAATATGATAGAACGTATACTTAAAAACGGCTGGGATACTTTAGATGAAGATATTGAAAATCAGTCTGACATCCCAATACATGATAACATTAGAGGCAGTAATTACTACAAATAAACTTAAATAAATAAAAGATGAATACACAAACATTAGAACAGATGAAGCAGCTAAGGCTATATGGAATGCACAGAGCCTTCGATAGTAGTTTATCACCACAGAGCATCAGCTATACCAATGATGAACTGGTAGCCTACCTTACTCAAAGTGAATGGGATGACCGGCAGAACAGAAAGATAGAACGATTAACAAAAACCGCTCGATTTAGGTACAATGCAGTTATAGAAGCTATAGACTTTGATGCCTCAAGAGGGTTGGACAAAAATCAAATACAACGTCTTGCTAACTGCGATTTTATAAAGCAAAAACAGAACATACTAATCACCGGAAGCACAGGAGCTGGTAAAAGTTATATAGCATCAGCCATTGGCCATCAAGCTTGTTCCTTGGGGTACAAGGTGATTTATTACAATGCCAACAAACTATTTACCATTCTTAAAACATCAAAAGCTGACGGTTCTTATTTGAAACAAATCAATAAGCTAGAAAAACAAGATCTGTTAATTTTAGATGACTTCGGTCTAAAAGCTTTAGATGCTATAAACAGGCATGCACTTATGGAAATTATTGAAGACAGGCACGGTGAACATAGTATTATTATCGCCTCTCAATTACCCGTTGAAGCCTGGCATGAAGTAATAGGAGAACAAACCATAGCAGATGCCATTTTAGATCGTCTTGTTCACAATGCACATAGAATAGAAATTAAAGGAGAATCTATGCGTAAAAAAATGAAAAATAATCACTAATTTTAACATCAAATGAATCGATTTTAAGCAATTACTTTGCTATGCTCACTTTCATCCGCCGCAAGTGGCTCACTTTTTCCGCCCTATCCAGTCATACTGCTGTTTTGGTTCTTCTCTCATGATAATTGGGAACAGAAAATCTTTTTTTGATTTACCTACTTTATAAAATTTTAAAATTTCATTTAGCGGATCTGATATTTTTATATCGTAATTTTTTAAGGTCTTCTTTCGTTGATAAACAACCCTACCGTTTTTTATATCCCCTACTTTTAAAAATGCCATATCCATAAATGGCATACCATAAAGCATATATGATATTAAAAAATAATTTCTTGTATGGAATAATTCATGTTCAACAGGTAGCTGTAAATCCAATATTTTTTTAATATGCGAAATGTCTATTGCTCTTTTTTTAGTAGGATCAACTCTAATTTTGTATTCAGAAAATGGATAAGCTTCTTTATCAATACAACCATCTTTAATGCCTTTGTTATAAATGGCTCTTATTGTTCTCATATAGAATGCTAGACCATTTATACTATTGTCTTCTTTTGTTAAATGGAATTTTTCAAATCCCTTGAGGAAGTCATAATTAACTTCATTGAATTTTATATCAATCTTTTGGGCAAAGGTTTGCATGATTCCTATAGTGAATTTATATGAACGGGCAGTTCCGAAACGCCGAACGTCTGTTAGTTCTTTTACTAAATGATTCCCATACTCTGTAAATGAACTGTAGTTTACTTTTCTTGTTATTTTCTGTTTTACTTGATTAATAGAAAGATACTGTAATTCTCCTTTATCATGAAGTCTATTTATAATCTCATTTAGTCGCGCATTTTCCTATAAAAGTATTATATTTAATAAACGAACAGATTCAACTTTCTTATAGCTGGTCATAACTTCTTTTTTCTTTTCATCCCAATGTATTTCAAGGATGGAGTACCCGGTAGAAATTGAGGTTGTTTTTCTATTGTGAGTAAGTCGAAAAATGATAGGATATTTGCCATCTTTTTTCATTCTTCGTTGATCTACATTAAGGTTATAAGCGTGTTCATAACCGTAAGTTAATAAAAAATTTGCAAACAATTTGCAAACATTTCTTTGATATCAATTGATATCAGTTGAAACCAAAATTTATTAAAATATTGAAAATCAATATGTTAAAATTTTTATTGTGCAGATTTTTCTGTCTGATTGACGGCTCATAATCAGGTGGTCCCTGGTTCGAGCCCAGGTGGGACCACTAATAAAATCAAGCCTTTCAAGCAATTGAGAGGTTTTTTTTGTTTTTTAATCCAACCCCTCTAAAACCATGGTCTCTTATAATAATTCATCCACAAATTCAAAAACCAATAAAAATTGAAATATCTTTATGGTATAAATAACTCCCAACATGAAAACACACTCTAAAATTCTTTTTTTAGGAGTCTTAATCATTAGTCTATTTTCCTGTAATAATGAAGAAGGCTTATTAAGCATTAAGGATACGGGAGACGCCATAACCTTGCCGCAAATAAACATAAACACTTTTGGCGCGGCCATTGTTGACGAACCTAAAATAAAAGCGGGAATGACTATTAGCTTAGAAGAGGCTATAGATTATTCTGGACTTATTGGTATTGAAATCAGAGGGTCATCATCGCAATTGTTTCCTAAAAAACAGTTTGGTATTGAAACTCGCGATGAAGCAGAAAATGGCATAAACGTTTCGCTACTTGGAATGCCAGAAGAAGAAGACTGGATTTTGTATGCGCCCTACAGCGACAAATCTTTGGTTCGCAACATGCTAATGTACGATTTATCTCGAGACATGGGTCGATATGCCAGCAGAACCCAGTTTGTTGAGGTAAGTATTAACGGCGTCTATAACGGCTTATATGTGTTTATGGAAAAGCTAAAAAGAGATGCAAATCGAATAGACCTTAACAAGTTAAAAGCTGATGAGAATATTGGCGAAGATCTTACAGGCGGTTACATTTTAAAAATTGATAAAGCTTCAGGATTTGATGAAACCGTATATACCGAGACAAATGCTATAACCTCTAAATATTCACCCAATGATGTATTGAACAATCAGAAAATCTATTTTAATTACGATACACCAGACGAAGAGGACATTACTACCCAACAAAAAGAATATATAACCAATTTTATGCATGCTTTTGAAGATGCTTTGGCTGGAGACAATTATAAAGACCCAATTGAAGGTTACTCAAAATACATAGATATTGAAAGTTTTATAGATTTTTTTCTACTAAACGAGCTGTCTAATAATGTGGATGGATACCGACTAAGCACCTGGCTTACGAAAGACAAAAACCAAAAACTTAAAATGGGACCTATTTGGGATTTTAATTTAGCTTTTGGAAATGCCAATTACTGTGGTGGCGGAGAGACCAATGTATGGGCTTATAAATTTAACAACCGATGTTCTCAGGATTTTTGGCAAATTCCTTTTTGGTGGGATCGGTTATTATCAGACCCAGAATTTGTAAGCCAATTAAAAACTCGGTGGGTGGCATTGCGTAGCCATGAGTTTTCAAATAATTTTATCATGGAAAAAATAGATACTTACACACAAACCCTTTTTGCTTCTGGAGCGGTTACAAAAAATTTTGAATTATGGCCCGTTTTAACAGAATATGTTTGGCCCAATAATTTTATTGGAAACTCCTATCCAGCTGAAATAACGTATCTAAAAAATTGGATAGAACAACGATTGGCGTGGTTAGATAACGAGATAATGAATTTATAACAGCTAAACCATTTATCAGTGCTTAAAGCAAAAAACAACGTATTGCTTTTTGACATAATACTTATAAAACTATCATAAATATCCTTAATAGATTACTTAAACCATTATTTTTGAATGAGCAAATAACACAGAATGAAAAAATCAATAATACTTTTAATGCTCTTAACCGCTTGGTTAGGTAAGGCTCAAATTTTAGAGCCCGTAAAATGGACAACTTCCGTTGAGAAAATATCGGAAACACAATACCGATTAATTTCAACAGCTAAAATAGATGAAGACTGGCATTTATATTCACTAAATGTGCCCGAAGATGGCCCTATTCCAACCACTTTTACGTATGATGATAGTGCGGAAAATTTTAAAATTTTAGGCAATACTTCCGAAGAAGAAGGCCACATAGTAGACGATCCTGCTTTTGGAATGCAAATCAAGTATTTTGAAAAATCCGCAAATTTTATTCAAAATATTGAGGTATTGGAAGATGTTTCTACCATAGAAGCATTTGTAGAGTTTATGGTGTGCGACGATTCTAGGTGCTTGCCTCCAACAGAGGTAGAATTAACTTTCAATGTTTCAGGTAAAGTTAAAACCTCTGAAGCTGTAGCGAATACAGAAAAAGACATCAAAAGGGATGATTCGCAAACAAGTACAACTTCCACAGAACCCCAAAAAGGGCTTTGGGGTATTTTCTTCATCGCATTTCTGTCAGGTTTCGCAGCTTTATTAACACCTTGTGTGTTCCCCATGATTCCCATGACGGTAAGTTTTTTTACCAAACAAAGTAAAACCAAAGCTGCAGGCATTAAAAATGCCATTATTTATGGCCTTTGTATCATTGTTATTTATGTGTTGCTAGGAACTGCAGTGACTGGTATTTTTGGAGCCGATGCTTTGAATGCGCTGGCTACCAATGTATGGTTTAATATCATCTTCTTTTTATTATTAGTGATTTTTGCCGTATCCTTTTTAGGGGCGTTTGAAATTATGTTACCTAATTCTTGGGCCAATAAAGTAGATTCTCAAGCCGACAGAGGCGGATTGATAGGTATTTTCTTTATGGCTTTGGCTTTGGCCATTGTGTCGTTTTCATGCACAGGGCCCATTGTAGGAACCTTGTTGGTTGAAGCAGCGTCAAAAGGTGGTTTAGCGCCTATTATTGGCATGCTAGGATTTTCATTAGCCATAGCATTGCCTTTTGCGTTATTTGCTGCCTTTCCCGGATGGCTGAACTCGTTACCCAAATCTGGTGGATGGCTTAATACCGTTAAAGTTGTTTTAGGATTTCTAGAACTGGCATTAGCGTTTAAATTTTTATCACAAGCCGATTTGGTATTACAAACACATTTTTTAGAACGCGAAGTATTCTTGGCGATTTGGATAGCTATTTTTGGAACGTTGGCGCTTTATTTATTTGGAAAAATACAATTGCCACATGACTCGCCGCTGTCCCATATTTCTGTCGGAAGACTTAGTTTAGGGCTTTTGGTGTTATCATTTACTATTTATATGGTACCCGGACTTTGGGGCGCACCATTAAATTTAATCAGCGCTTTTCCGCCGCCACAAAATTATAGTGAATCACCCTATGGTGTTGGATTTTCAAAAGTTAGTCAAGGAAGTTCTGGTTTAAATGACGAACATTCAAATTTACCAGAAGGGGCTCATTTGTTAGCACCTCATGATATTTTAGCATTCAATGATTATGATAAAGGGTTGGCCTATGCAAAGGAAGTTGGTAAACCAGTAATGCTTGATTTTACGGGATGGGCTTGTGTAAACTGCAGAAAAATGGAACAAAACGTTTGGCCAAAGCCCAATGTGTTGGATCTTTTAAAAAATGAAGTTGTTTTAATTTCCCTTTATGTGGATGATAAAAGGCCATTAGAGGCAAGTGATGTTGTGGACTCTAAACTAAAACCCGGAAAACAACTAAAATATATTGGACAAAAGTGGAGCGAATTACAAACCATTAAATACAAGGCAAATTCACAACCCTTTTATGTGTTAATGGACCATAATGAGGAGAATTTGATGGATCCGATAGCCTATACACCAGATGCCGAGGAGTATTATAATTGGTTAAAAACCGGGATTTCTAATTTTTCTAATTAGAAATTTAAAAAATATAATGATGGGTCAAACTAAAAATAAAATGAATCTTGAGGCGTATTTTTCAACGTTTAGAAAAAATATCGTTGGCTTAGATCAAGAGTTTGAATCACCATATGGAAAGAAAAAAATCATTTATGCAGATTGGACAGCAAGTGGACGATTATACAGACCCATTGAAGAAAAATTACTAAAAGACATTGGACCATTTGTAGCCAATACGCACACAGAAACTTCTATTACGGGTTCTGCGATGACCATGGCATACCACAATGCGAGAAGAATCATTAAAAAACATGTCAATGCCTCAAAAGATGACGTGTTAATTACCGTGGGAACAGGCATGACAGGTGCCATTAATAAGTTTCAGCGCATTCTAGGGATTAAGCTCAATGAAAATTTAAAAGACCACACGCAAGTTCCAAAAGAAAAAAGCCCCATTATTTTTGTGTCTCACATGGAACATCATTCTAATCAAACCTCTTGGTTAGAAACCATTGCAAAAGTGGAGGTTATACCATCAAATAATGAAGGATTGCCGTGTTTAATACAACTAGAAAACCTTTTAAAAAAATATCAAGAAGTTCCTTTAAAGATGGCGGCAATCACGGGCTGTTCCAATGTCACAGGTATTAGAACTAATTATCACGACATCGCAAAAATCATGCATCAAAACAACGGGTTGTGCTTTGTGGATTTTGCATGTTCAGCGCCTTATGTTGAGATTGATATGCATCCAGAAGACAAACAGCAATATTTAGATGCTATTACATTTTCACCGCATAAATTTTTAGGAGGACCAGGTTCTTCAGGAGTTTTAATTTTCAATAAAAAACTTTACAAAAATTTGGTGCCCGATAATCCAGGAGGAGGAACGGTTTCTTATACCAATCCATGGGGAGACCACGATTATATTGACGATATAGAAACCAGAGAAGACGGAGGCACGCCAGGTTTTTTGCAAGCCATTAAAATAGCGTTATCCATAAAGCTTAAAGAGCAAATGGGTATTAAAAATATTTTGGAAAGAGAACACGAGCTCAATGAAATTATTTTTAATAAACTTTCAAAAATCAACAATTTAACCCTGTTGGCTCCAGAGCACACAGACCGATTGGGTGTGTTTTCTTTTTATATAGAAAAAGTACATTACAACCTAGTGGTTAAACTCTTGAATGACCGTTTTGGAGTGCAAACCAGAGGCGGCTGTTCTTGTGCCGGTACATATGGACACTATTTACTTCATGTAGATCAATTAACATCAAAAGCTATTGAGCAAAAAATTCTGGAAGGCTGTTTAATGGAAAGACCAGGATGGATTAGAATGTCCATTCATCCAACGATGACCAATGCAGACATTGAATTTATTTGCAATGCTATACAAGATGTAGCTAAAAATTTTAAAGATTGGCAGAGAGACTACACCTATAATGCTTTAAAAAATGAATTTATTCATATAAAAGCCCCTAAAATAGAGCAAGAAATTATAGGCGATTGGTTTAATGTTTAAGACTGTTTCTGTTTTTTTAAAACTATAAATTATTTTGTGTTTAGCATTAGGTTTTGAACGGTTTGTATTGGTCAAAAAATGACTTCTTTGAATACGGGTTCTCTTCTTGGTTTCCTATTTATTTTATTTTGAATAAGTAATTATTGACTTTTTTAAATGAGGGTTGATTTATAAAAAATATTTTAAAAAAAATAAATGTATCATAATGTTGTGGGGTTTTAAAAACTTAAAAAAACCTATACAAATTTGGCTATGAAGCAAAAAAGTAGTTGTTTTACAATAATATAATTTATATTAGTGGCTTAACAATAGACATTAAACATTACGATTATTATGAAGATAATCTTTTCTCTTGTAGTTTTAATCTTCCTATCATTCCATCCATTTTACGCTCAGGAAAGACCGCCCATTCAAGTGTTTTCACCCAAAACATATGGCGCCGAAAATCAAAACTGGAGTATTTCACAATCTATGGATAAAAACATATATGTTGCTAATAATAAAGGTTTATTAGAGTTTAATGGGGCTTCCTGGAAGCTCTATGCTTCACCTAATGAAACCATCATGAGATCTGTTAAGGTTATTGGCGATTTAATTTACACAGGTTGTTATAGAGAGTTTGGATATTGGAAAAAAAACGAGTTTGGGTCTTTAGATTATACTTCATTATCACAAAATTTAAATTCACCTTTTCTAGACGATGAAGAAATTTGGAATATTATCGAAATGGATGAGTGGATTTTATTTCAGTCATTAAATCGTATTTACATATATAGCAAAAAAGAGAACAATGTTTCATTTATTGGCTCGGCCACTAAAATTTATAAAATATTTAAAGTTGATGGCAGTATTTATTTTCAAAAAACAAAAGATGGCATTTATAAAATAGTTAATGGTAAGCCCATACTAATAACCAATGATCAAGTTATAAAAGATAACTTGTTAGTTAATATATTTAGCTTGAATAAAAAGTTATTATTCCAAACTGAAAATAACGGTTTTTTTGTTTATGATAATGAAACACTATTAAATTGGGATATTCCAGCCAGTGAAGTCATTTCCAAGGTGAGTGTTTACAGAAGCATTCAGCTAAGAGACCAAAGTTTTATTCTTGGAACTATCTCAGATGGAATTCTGCACATTTTACCAAACGGTGAGCTTGACTATCAAATTAATAACCGAAATGGTTTGAGTAATAACACGGTTCAATCAATCTTTGAGGATATTGATAATAATATTTGGCTTGGCCTTAATAACGGTATAAATTATATAAATGTAAATTCTCCATTTAGTATTTATAATGAGGAGCAGGCTAAACTAGGCACGGTATATGCATCTTGTATTTTTAATAACAACCTTTATATAGGCACTAATCAAGGGTTGTTTTACAAATCATTTCAATCTAAAGAACATTTTAAGTTTATAGAAGGCACACAAGGTCAGGTTTGGAGTTTGGTTATCCACAATAACACCTTGTTCTGTGGGCATAATTCCGGCACATTTACAGTAGATAATAATAAGGTTAACCTTATTTCTGACATTCAAGGCTCATGGAATTTTATTCCTTTTAAAAACAATCAAAATCTTTTGTTACAAGGCAATTATGATGGCCTTTACGTCCTAAAAAAACAAGAAGACCAATGGGTTTTAAGAAATAAAATTGAAGGGTTTGATATTTCCAGTAAATTTTTTGAGATAGTTAATCCAAACACCATTTTAATGAGTCATGAGTACAAAGGTGTTTTTAAGATTAAAGTGAATGATGATTTAACAAAAGCTGAAGAAGTAGTGATGGAAACCTCTGTGGATAAAGGGTTAACATCGAGTGTTTTTAGTTATCATAATCATCAATATTATGCATACAAAGAAGGCGTATTTAAATACGATGGTAAAACCCAAACGTTTTTAAAGGATACTTTACTAAGCAACTTAATTCCTAAAGACAAGTATACTTCTGGAAAACTTGTGTATGACAAGCAAACGGATAAACTCTTTGGATTTTCAAGTAAGGCATTATACTTTCTTTCTCCAGGAAAACTTAGCAATACACCAAAAATCAATAACATATCGCTTTCAGAATTTTTGCCCAGAGGACTAACAGGCTATGAAAACATATCGCATTTAAAGGACGAAAGCTTTTTGATTGGAACAGATTCGGGTTATCTGGTTTTAAACTTAGAGATGATTCAAGAAAAGTCTTTTGAAGTTACAATTAATTCGGTTTCAGTTAGCGATTTAGATTTAAGTTTTAAAGCCGTTAATCTTTCAGGCAACACGGTCTTTGAAAACAAAGACAATAATGTCGAGTTCGCATTTAACATTCCTCAGTTCGACAAATATTTAGACACAGAATACCAATATCAATTAGTAGGCATGGATACTCATTGGGGGCAATGGTCTAAAAACCCCTCCGTAACATTTAAATATTTACCGTTTGGAAATTATGTTTTTAAGGTTAGGGCAAAAGTTGGAAATACCATATCTAAAAATGTAGCGTCTTATACCTTTGAAATTAAAAGACCTTGGTTGCTATCCAATACCATGATTATAGTTTATATTCTTATTTTATGGTTTTTTTCATATCTTATTCACAACCTTTATAAAAGATATTACAAAAAGCAGCGAGAAAAACTATTATATAAAACACAAAATGAGTTAGAATTAAAGGAACTGGAAAATCAAAAGCAGCTCATGCAGTTTAATAATGAGAAGTTGCAACAAGACATTGAGAATAAAAATAGAGAATTGGGAATCTCAACCATGAATTTAATTAAAAAGAATGAATTTTTAAATAATTTAAAAACGGAATTAAAAAACACAATCGATGTTAAAAACATTAAACGCGTTGTAAAAATTATAGACAAAAACCTCAATAATACCGATGATTGGAATTTATTTGAAGAAGCTTTCAATAATGTAGACAAAGATTTTTTAAAGAAAATAAAGAATGATCATCCTGTACTTACCCCCAATGATTTAAGGCTATGTGCCTATCTCAGACTCAATTTATCCTCTAAAGAAATTGCCCCATTATTGAACATCTCCACAAGAAGCGTAGAAGTTAAACGCTATCGTTTGCGTAAAAAAATGGACCTGCCCCACGAATCTAGTTTAACAGATTATATCTTAGAAATATAATTCATACAACAACTTCATTTTATACCCATACATTACCACAACATATGGGGTTTTTATAATATAAACAAGCTTTTTTATTCTAGTAGAATAGCATGGTTTTATTAACATTTCCTTAATAAAGCCGTGCAACTTTTACGATGTATGTTTTTTGTTGAGGTAAAATTTTTAATTCCTTAAATATTGATAATTACATTTATAGTTAACAAAACCTTAACTATTTAATAATTTAAATATGAGACATACTCTCTTTAAAATTCTAGCTTTATTTTTTGTTGCATATACAAGTGCTCAAAATATTGACATTAGCGGAATCATTCAGGACGAAAGTGGAATACCTATTCCTGGAGTGAATATTTTAGTAAAAAACACAACCAAAGGATCTGTTTCAGATTTTGATGGAAATTTTACGGTTACCAACCTGCAGGTAGGGTCTACACTTACCTTTAGCTTTATTGGTTACATTACCAAAGAACTGGTTGTTACCAATGCCGATTATTTAACCGTGACCATGCAAGAAGACATTGCCAAACTCGACGAAGTTGTCGTTATTGGTTATGGTTCTCAAACTAAAAAAGAAGTTACCGGTGCTGTAAGTATTGTTTCTAGCAAAACCATTGAGGCTTTAAAGCCAACGCGTATTGAACAAGCCTTACAAGGCCAGGTAGCTGGGGTAAATATTACAACACAATCTGGCTCTCCTGGGGGCGCTACCACAATTAGTATAAGAGGCGTTTCTACAAATGGAGATAGTAGACCGTTAATTTTAGTAGACGGCAATGTTATTGAAGATTTAAGTGTTTTAAACCCAAGCGATATCGAAAACATAAACATCCTTAAAGATGCAACCGCAGGTATTTATGGTGTAAGAGCAGCAAATGGCGTAGTATTAATCACTACAAAAACCGGTCGTAAAGAAATGCCATTAACCATAGAATACAATACCTATGGTGGGTTTCAACAAACAACCCGAGAAATCCCCGTACTTAACGCTACAGAATATGCTATATTGGTTAATGAGGCTTTTGCCGCTGGAGGGAGCACGCCACCTTTTACAGATTTATCAATTTTAGGAAAAGGAACTGATTGGCAAGACAAAGTTTTTCAAAATGCGCCGGTTTTTAATCATAATATTGCATTTAAAGGCGGAGGAAAAAAATCATCCTATTCATATAGCGCTTCTTTTTTAACACAAGACGGTATTGTTGGCGGAAGCAAGTCAAACTTTAATCGTTTCACTAACAATCTAAGCTATAATTTAGATTTCTTAGATCATTTCAAGCTTACTTCTGGACTTACTTTAATGCGTACCCAAAAGAGGAATTTGAGTGAAAATGCCCTAGGCTCGGTATTATTTAATGCTCTAAACATGGCTCCAACTTTTCCTGTCAGAGACGAAAACGGTCAGTACACCATCGCCGAAGGATTGGGCAACGAAGTTATAAATCCGTTAGCACAAACAGACGATACTTTTAACAGATCTAAAGTCATGAGACTAAGTGGAAACGCAGGTCTGTCCTATAATTTCTTAGATCATTTTACCGCACAAGCAAACATTCAGTTTAACTATTCTGAAGTAAGAAGTAAAGTGTTCAGCCCTATTGTAAATTATGGAAGCGGGAAGGTTTTTAACAAAGACAGAAGTGAAGTTTTTGAAGGCTTAGATTATTTTAGAGATTATACCTTTGATGCATTTATTAAATATGAGAATAAAATCAACGACATTCATAATATAAATGTATTACTTGGAACCTCCGTTTTTAAAACAACGGGCGAGTTTACTGGTGCCAAAGGATTTGATATTAAAGACAACAAATTAATAAACGCTTCGATAGCAGAAGCTAATGATGTTGAAAACATTAACAGGGCATTAGGAAGAAATCCAACCTTTGACTCTAGATTGTTATCTTATTTCGCTAGAGCACAATATGATTATAAAGGAAAATATTTAATTTCTGGAGTAATTCGTAGAGACGGTTCTACAAAGTTTGGCCCAGCTAATAAATTTGGCTATTTCCCATCAGGATCCATAGGTTGGGTAGCTTCAGATGAAAGTTTTTTAGAGAATAGCGCAATGATTGATTTTCTTAAATTAAGAGCCTCTTATGGGGTGTTAGGAAATGACAGAATTCCAGACTTCAGATTTGTATCACTCCTTAATGGAGAGGGCACTTACATTTTTAATGATCAATTATCCTTTGGTTCTGCTGCAGGTGCAGTAGCAAATCCAGAAATTCGATGGGAAAAACAAAAAACCCTAGACATTGGTTTAGACATGCGATTTTTAAAAAACAAAATAGACGTAACAGTCGATTATTTTAAGAAAAGAACAGAAGATTTACTAGTTATTCCTCAGGTTTCAGCAATTTTAGGAATTGGAGCTCCAGGTTCTGGACCGCCAGTGGTTAATGCCGGAGTTGTTGAAAACGAAGGGTTTGAATTTGCTATTGGTTATTCAGGAGCCATTAATGATAATTTAAAATTTAGCGTAAAATATAACCTAACAGCCATTGATAATGAAGTCTTATCTGTTAGTTCCGATGGCGGATTCCTTCCCGGAGGCTCTTTTGGGGTAGGACAAGACCCACCATCTCGTATGGAAGCTGGATTTCCAATAGGTTATTTTAGAGGTTTTAAAACCAACGGAATATATCAAAACCAAGCACAGGTAGATGCTAGTGCAACCATTAACGATAGAGTTCAAGCTGGAGATTTAATTTTTGAAGATGTTAACAATGATGGTATTATTGATGAAGAAGATAAAGTTCAAATTGGAAGTCCAATACCAGAGGCTACCATGGGAATAAATCTATCTTTAGATTATAAAAACTTCGACTTTTCTGCCTATGCCTTTGCCTCTGTAGGTAATGAAATTGTTAGAAATTACGAACGTAATCAAGATTTAACGAATAAAAGTATTTACTTTTTAGATCGTTGGACCGGCCAAGGAACTAGTAATAGCTCTCCTAGAGTTACAACTGGTGCTAATTCAAATAACTTGTTTAGCGATTTTTATGTTGAAGACGGATCGTTTGTAAGACTACAAAACGTTCAACTAGGTTATACCTTTTCTAAAGATGCTTTTAAAAATTCAAAAATCAGTAAATTGAGATTGTATGCATCAGCAAGTAACATATTAACACTAACTAAATATAGAGGTTACGATCCAACGGCATCTTCTGGAGCCCCTATTGGTGGTGGTATTGACCAAGGTTTTTATCCAAACCCACAAACCTTTCTTTTAGGAGCTAATTTAAAATTTTAATAAGGATTATGAAAAATTTAAAACTTAAAAATATAGCCATCGCTTTATTGCTTTTTGTTTCATGTAGTGATGATTTTGTAAATGTTGATTCGCAAGATCAAAATTCAGAAGATTTCTTCAACTCAGAACAAGACTATCAAAAAGCCTTAATCGCAGCTTACGACGGATTACAATCTACCTACTTAAATGTTATGCTTGGAGAGATTGCTTCAGACAACACTTTATCTGGTGGCGAAAGTGCTACAGATGTTATAGGGTTTCAAGAAATTGACGATATGATTCATACACCCAATAATGCAAACCTAAGAGATCTTTGGAGCTGGATGTATGGTGCTGTTAATAGAGCTAATTTTATCTTGGAATTTCAAGACAAGACCGATTTTTCCAATAAAAACAATGTTATAGGTCAAGCTAAATTTTTGCGAGCATATTACTATTTTGAGCTGGTAAAATGGTTTGGCGATGTACCTTTTGCTGTTGACAAGCGCATTCAGTTTGGAGACCAGTTTTCCATAGACAGAACCCCTAAAGCCGAAATTTATGCCCAAATGGAAGAAGACCTGCTTTTTGCAGCAGAAAACTTACCGTATGTTCAATCAGAAAAAGGGCGCGTTACCAAAGGAGCCGCTCAAGCTTTACTTGGAAAAGTGTATTTATTCCAAGACAAATTTTCTGAAGCAGCTAGCGTTCTTGAAGATGTTATTAATAATGGCCCTTATGATTTATTAACAGATTATAGCACCATGTTTGAAAACGACAATGAAAATAACATTGAATCTGTTTTCGAAGTTCAATATTCAGATCTTGAAGGTGCCGGATTTGGTTGTTTACAATGTAGCGAAGGTAATGTAGCCGTTGGTTTTAACGGCATCCGCAATTATACTGGCCCTATTTTCGATTCAGGATTCAGTTTTAATGTTCCTACACAAGAAGTTGTTGATGAGTTTGAAGACGGCGATGTTAGAAAAGATGTTGCTATCTTAGATATTGAAGCTTGGGCTTCAGCTAACTCCGCAACATTTGGGGTCGGCTTTGAGCATACAGGATATTTTAACAGAAAGTACATTGCTCGTAAAGGAGACTTAAATACGGGAGATGCCAACTTAACAAACCCTAATAATTACAGAGCCATTCGCTTTGCTGATGTCTTATTAATGGCTTCAGAAGCTTTAAATAGAGGGGCTATTAGCGATACAAGAGCCCTTACCTACCTTAATAGAGTAAGGAGCAGAGCTACTTTGCCAAGTGTTAGTTTTACAGGCTCAAATTTAACCAACGCCATTTATCATGAGCGCAGGGTTGAACTTGTTGGAGAAGGTCACCGCTTCTTTGATTTGGTGAGGACCGGCAGAGCAGCACAAGAAATCGATGGATTTGTTAGTGGAAAACATGAAGTATTTCCTATTCCACTCATTGAAATTCAATTGTCAGGAAATAGATGGGCACAAAATCCAGGATATTAAAAAAATAAAACTATGAAAACATTAAAATATTTATTAAGTTTCAGTTTAGCATTCTTTGTGCTTTTTAACTGCACAGACGATGATGATAATTTAAATCATTTAAAAACCATCGTAGCGCCTACAGAAGTATCTGCGTTATTTCAGATTACTCAAGATAATACAGGGTTAGTAACCATTGTTCCCAATGCAAACGGAGCCGTTTCATATAACATTACTTTTGGTGATGATACTACAGAACCCGTCTCGCTTGCTCAAGGCGAAAGTGTTGAGCACGTTTACGCCGAAGGGACTTATAGCGTAACCGTTGAGGCTATTGGGATTACAGGCTTAAGCACAGTTGTTTCGCAAAACTTGGTCGTATCGTTTAGGGCGCCAGAAAACTTAGAGATAACCGCTCAAATAGACCCTTCCAACCCTTTTGTTGTCAACATATCGGCAACAGCAGATTTTGCAACATCGTTTCTGGTTTTCTTCGACACTTCTAATGTAGACGAAGTAGGAACGCCTTTATCTTTAGATGGTACCGTAAGTTTTGAATATCCAAGTGTAGGAGATTTTACGGTTAAAGTGGTGGCTTTAAGCGGCGGTTTAGAAACATCCGAGTTAACCCAAACCGTAACCGTATCGTCACCAGTAGAATTACCAATAGATTTTGAAATTTTTGACGCTAATGTTTTTCAAGGATTTGGTGGTGCCTCTAATGCGGTTATAGACAATCCAGACACTAATGGAAATAGTTCAGCTAAAGTTGGGCAAATTATTAAAAATGCTCCTGAAGTCTGGGCAGGTAATGTCATTACTTTATCAGCACCTATTGATTTTTCAATTAAAAAAGTTATAAAAATGGATGTTTGGTCACCAAGGCCAGGAGGTAAAGTTTTATTAAAACTCGAGAACCTTACCGATGGTAATATTTTCTTGGAAAAAGAAGCCACAACCGTTGGAAATAGTGCATGGGAAGAAGTTTCTTTTGACGTAAGCGACATTGACATGGCAAACACATATCAAAAAATTGTTCTGTTTTTTGATTTTGGAACCGTAGGAGATGGCAGTAGCGATTGGACTTTTTATATCGATAACATTAAGCAAGATTTCCTTTCATCGGGTACATTTGCCAAATTAATGGTCGAAGATTTTGAAAGCTCACCTGCCTTATTGCCTTTTGGAAACGCAGCCGCACAGGTCGTCACTTTAGATGATTTACCTTCTGGTTTAGGTGTTATCACTGATAATGTGGCACAATTAACCAAACCAGCAGGAGCCGAAGTCTGGGCGGGTGTTACTTTGCCACTAGACACACCTCTAGACTTGGCTACGTTTAGTAATATAAGTGTAAAAACTTGGTCCCCAAAAATTGGTGCCATCGTTAAAGTAAAAATTGAAAATGCAGATGCAAGCATTACACATGAAGTCGATATCAATACAACAACTTCAAACACATGGGAAACGTTAGTTTATGATTTTAGTGCTGCACCTTCAGCCGACTATGTAAAAGTTGTTGTTTTCTTTGATTTTGGTGTTGTAGGAGATGATTCAGTCTATTATTATGATGATATTCAGTTAATTAATAACGGAACACCACCGTTGGTGTTTGAAGACTTTGAAGGCGTTCCGCCAGTAATACCCTTTGGAAATGCTGCCGCTGAAGTTATCACTTTAGATGATTTACCTTCTGGTACTGGAGCTATTACTACACATGTTGTTCAATTAACCAAACCTTCAGGTGCTGAAGTTTGGGCTGGAGTAACTAGAAATCTAGACACAGCTTTAGATTTAGTTACTTATCGTAATATAAGTGTAAAAACTTGGTCGCCTAAAATTGGTGCCATTGTTAAAGTTAAAATTGAAAATGCAGATGCAAGCATTACACACGAAGTTGACATGAATACAACAATTTCAAATGCCTGGGAAGAATTAATATACGACTTTAGCACAGCTCCTGTAGCCGATTATGTTAGAGTAGTTATTTTCTTCGATTTTGGAAATTCTGGTGATGGTTTAGTTTACTATTACGACGATTTCACGTTAACAAATTAAAATCACATAAAAATGAAAAACTTAAAATATATACTCGGTGTTTTTATAGCACTTTTAGTAGTTGCTTGTCAAGACGACGATATTAGTGTTGGAGACTTAATAGCGCCAAGTAACATTGAAATTCAGGTAGATATTATCGGCTCAGATGCTACAAACCCAAATGGAGATGGAAGTGGCTCGGTAAATTTTACTGCTACAGCCAACAATGCAATCTCCTACCATTTTGTTATTCAAAATCAAACAAAATTAGCCGTCGCAGGTTCAGTCTCACATGATTTTACACTTTTAGGCCTTAATACCTATCCAATTACGGTTGTGGCATTTGGTTCTGGAGGCATATCATCTAGCAAAACAATTGAAGTAGAAGTATTGTCTTTGTACGAGCCTCCTGCAGATTTAATAACGATGTTAACTTCTGACGCTTCGCGAACATGGAAGATTGCTGCAGAGGTACAAAATCATTTTGGCTTAGGGCCAATTGGAGGAGATCCATTTCAATTTTTTGGAGCTGCACCAAACGACAAAGCAGCAACAGGAATGTATGATGATCGATACACTTTTAATATTGACGGTACTTTTACTCACAATACGGGAGCAGACGGACTTGTTTTTGGTCGTAAAGTGTTAATAGAAGAATTGGCTGGACCAGGAGGCGTTCCAAATGGCGATGATATAGAACAATATCCTTATGCATCAAGTACAGAAAACTGGTCTTTATCTGCTCCAGGCGGTCAAGAAACGATTAGTTTAACAGGGCTAGGCTTTATGGGTTATTATGTTGGAGGCGATCATAAATATCAAATATATAGTCGTTCGGCTAACGAGATGGTCGTAAAAACTGCTGATGGTAATGGACAGTTTGATTGGTGGTTTAGATTAATACCCGAATAATACAAAGAGCATTTATAAAAAACCGAAGTAATTGTTAAGTTTATGGCATTTGCTTCGGTTTTTTTGTTAAATTTTAATGAGCTATTTCTATCATTATGGATGTCCAGGGCATTAACCACCATAAAAAAGTAAATCATAATTTTGATCAAATAAAACACAACATTTTTAAACATTTTATTATTAACAAAGTTTGTTTTAGAAACTTTGACATACAACAAAACCCCAAAACACCTATACAAACCTACAACAGTTTAGGTTTTTTTAAGCCATCTTAAACCTATTAAAATCTATCAAAATCATAATAAAAACAGCTATTTATTGAGATTTGCATTAATAATGAAGTTTATTTTTATGATGTATGTTTTTTGTTGAGGCATTTTTTATTAAATTAATAATTAAACGAAGTATATTTAAAATTCTTAAATTCAAAAATAAGGCATAAAACAGTTCTGCATTTATTGACAAACTTAAATTAATTAAAACCATGAAAAACAATTTTATAAGATTACTACTTTTCTTATTTACGCTAAGTGCTTTCGCTCAGTCTAACAACGTTCAGGTTGTTAGCAATAATGAGGGCAAGAAATTAGTCGTTAATGGTAAAGATTTCATAATTAATGGAATGAACTGGGATTATATTCCTATAGGCACCAATACCGTAAATGCAGATTTCTGGAAAAATCCAGACGATATTATTAAAGCAGGTCTAGATACAGAAATGTCTCTGTTAAAAAACATGAATGTTAACGCCGTTCGTATGTACACTGGCGTTCCTGCAAGATGGATTAAATATATCTACGAAAATTATGGTATTTACACCATGCTTAATCATTCCTTTGGACGTTATGGGTTAACTTTAAATGGAGTGTGGACGCCCGTTACCCATTATGATGACCCAAAAACACAAGAGTATCTCCTTTTTGAAGTTGAAAAGCTAGTTAAAGAATATAAAAACACACCTGGTTTATTGTTGTACCTACTTGGTAATGAAAACAACTATGGTCTTTTCTGGGCTGGAGCTGAAACTGAAGATTTCCCTGATAGCGAAGAAGAAAAGAAATTTGTAGGAGAAAAACGGGGAAGACCCATGTATAAGCTAATGAATGAGGCAGCTAAAATCATGAAAGGTTTAGATGCATCTCATCCGGTAGCAATTTGTAATGGCGATGTATTGTTTATAGATATAATAGCAGATGAATGTAAAGATGTTGATATATATGGTGTAAACTCGTATCGTGGTGCCTCTTTTACCGATATGTTTAAGGTCGTTAAAGAAAAACTAAACATGCCATTAATGTTTACTGAGTTTGGAGCAGATGCATTCAATGCCATTGAAAACAAGGAAGATCAAAAGTCTCAAGCTTATTATATGGTAAATAACTGGAAAGAGATTTATGAAAATGCTGCGGGTTTAGGAAAAGAAGAGAACTCCATTGGGGGCTTTACTTTTCAGTTTAGCGATGGTTGGTGGAAGTTCGGTTTTGACAATCGTAAAAATGCCGATATACACGATAATAATGCTTCTTGGAGCAATGGAGGTTACGATAGAGACTATAAACCAGGCCAAAACAACATGAACGAAGAATGGTTTGGTATCTGCGCAAAAGGACCAACTAATGATAGAGGTTTATATGAATTATATCCACGCGCAGCATATTACGCCCTAAAAGAAGCACATCAATTAAATCCTTATGGAGAAGGCGTTAATGGCGATTTTGTAAAAAATTATTTTGAAAGCATTCAAATTATGGATGCTGTTTTAAAGGCCAGAGGAGATAAGGCAGCTTTAAAAGGAGAAGGCTCAGATAAAATAAGGTTAAGTAATTTAAGAGCAGAATTTACCACTTTCAATACCGGCGGAAGTTTAATTACAACACCTGATAATGCAACGCCAGACGCACAAATATATCCAAACCAGCTTGGGTTTGATCATATGCAATCCTATTTCATTGGTGTAGAAGGCAATCCATCTGCTAACATGAAAGCTAATGTAAACTTCAATATTATAGGAAATGTTGCAGAAAACCCTATTGATGAAATTTTTTATGAAAACAGAGCAAGACCTTTTTCAGTTAATACAGACAATGGAAATGTAGACATTTCAGACCCCAACAGAATACAAGTTTATAACGCCTCTTTTGAATGGAATGAAAAGGAATTTGATTTAAGGGGGTTTTATAGAACAGGTCATTACCATTGGGGTTACGAAGGCGATTTCTTTGGCTTATACCCCGAAGCAAACTACGGCCCCAATCTAGACATATATCAAGGGGAAATATTGGGTGTAGAAGTAGACGGCAAAGGTGCTTTAAACGGCTTAAAAGCTGCTTTTGGGCCTCAATTATGGTGGGGCGCAAACCCAGCAATATTGTTAAAATACAGCACCTCAATAGGGCATTACAACATTACTGGTGTTTATCATGAAGATATAGACAATATTGGAGAAGCAGTTTCTTCTATTGCCATACCACTGCCTAAAACTCGTAGAGCAACGTTACATATAGAAAGAGAATTTGGCTCTTTAGGCATCCAAGTTGGAGGTATCTGGGGTGGAGAGCCATTAAATGGAAGAGAATTTCAAATAGCCGAAGGTGACCCTGGAAATTATATCGTTTTTACCGATAAAATCAATAAAAATGATAATTGGGGAGCAAAAGCCAAAATTACCTATATGAAAGGTAAATTTAATTGGTATGCTCAAGGTGCTGCGATGGGTTTAGTAGCCAATGGAGGTGCCGATTACACAAAAACATTTACGGGGTGGCGACTAAAAGACAGCGGCAGTGGAAATCAAACAAATTTTTTAACAGGGTTTAATTTAATAGCTGGTAAATTTCAAATCGCCCCCAATTTCTTATGGCAAAAACCAATCGTTGACGCTATGCCGAACGATGTTCAATCTCCAGGCAGATTAAGAAATGTTTTTGATGATCCATTTGCTGTTCGATCCAACCGTGAAACTACCGCAGGAGAAATCTTATTCACATTTGATCCAACACCAGGAACTTGGATGTACGAATGGGATAACGATAGAGCTGAAGACGCAAAATTTGCCTTTGATTTAGGATTTGTTTATAGGCATCATCCAACCGCACAAGATGCTGCTATTGGATTCTTGTCCAATCGTACACTGTTTGCTTTTCCTAATTCTGCGCCTGCAGAAGATTTATGGGAAGCACACACGCGTATTGTATCAAAAGTAAGCCCAGACTTAGGTCTTATTGCTAATTTTTATGCAGGAAATGCCCAGGCTAACGGTAGCGACGATAGATTGATTACACGGGTTGGCGGTGATATTAGGGTTCTTTACAATAAAATTAAATTAGTACACTCTTTTAAACTTAACGATTGGGGACCTTTTGATTACCACAGAGATTTTAACCTAACCTTTCCTGTTCAATTAATGTTGGATATATCTACCTCTGTTGGAAAACCAAACTGGTTTATCTTGCCTGACACAAAAATAGGGATACGGGGTACTTGGCGATCTCTTGACCAATATTCAAATAGATTTAGCCCCAATCAAACACCTAGCGAATTTGCTACACAGCCAACCATTAGTCCAGTTGGGTTTGATGACGGAAACGAATGGGAAATAAGAACATATATACATATTAACATTGGAAAATAAAACACACCTAAAAATGAAACGTATACAATTTATTTATTCAAAAATAGTTCTGTTTTCAGGGCTGCTTTCCTTAATGGTTTTGAGTTGCGAAAGAGATGTTTCAGACGACATTAAGTTTGCAACACTGCCAACTACAGCAGAGGTTTTTATTGATGGTTTTAGCGGAGGTTTAAATTATCTCCCTTTTCAAGGGTCTTTTTTTGAAGCCTTTACCGTAGATATCGAAACAAAATATAAAGGGAGTGCTTCTATGCGTTTTGATGTGCCAAATGTTGGCGACCCCCTTGGCGCTTTTGCGGGAGCTATTTTCAGAACATCTACTGCACGAGACTTATCTGCATACGACGCTTTAACCTTTTGGGCAAAAGGAACAAGAGCTGGAAATATTAATGAAATTGGGTTTGGTCAAGATTTTGGTGAAAACAAATATCTGGTTTCTACAAATTTACAGTTAACAACAAATTGGAGAAAATATATTATTCCCTTACCAGACGCTTCAAAACTCATTGAAGAAACGGGCATGTTTTGGTATGCTGAAGGTGCTGAAAATGGCGAAGGTTATTCTTTTTGGATTGATGAGTTAAAATTTGAAAAATTGGGAACTATTGCGCAACCAAAACCATCTATTTTAGAGGGTGAAGAGGTTAATGTGTCTAGCTTTACAGGTGTAACAACAACACTAACAGGGCTTACCCAAACCTTTAATTTAGAGTCGGGAATAAACCAAACAATTAATGTAGCACCGTCTTATTTTACATTTAGTTCATCTAATGTAAGTGTAGCTGAAGTTAGCGAAGCTGGTATAGTTAGTATTGTTGGTTCAGGCACTTCAAAAATAACGGCCATTTTAAATGGTGTTCAAGCTTTAGGATCTTTAAACATAGAATCATTAGGGGCTTTTACCAATGCCCCAATTCCAACGCGCGATCCTAGCAACGTAATTTCTATTTTTAGCGATACGTACACCAGTGTTCCAGTAGACTTTTTTAATGGATTTTGGGAACCTTTTCAAACAACCCAGTCCGCTGATTTTGTTGTTGAAGGCAATAACATATTAGGATACACCAATTTTAATTTTGTGGGCAATCAATTTTCTAACCCAACCGTAAATGCAACAGAAATGCCTAATTTACACTTAAACATGTATATTCCCGATAGTGTACCTTCAAATCTAGACTTTTTAATTACTATACGAGACTTTGGTGCTGATAAAGCAGATGGTGGTGGCGACGACACATTTCAACAGGTCTTTTTTAAAGGATCTGATTTTGTTGCTAATACATGGAGTACATTAGAAATCCCCATTACCTTGGCAAACAAGAATAATATAGGGCTTATTATTTACGAAAACGTTAATGGTTCGTCATTAAGAAGTTTTTATTTGGATAATATCTATTTCTATAAGTAAAATAACAGGCCATCGTAAAATTAAAAAATCAAAAAACAAATGAAATCATGAAATATAAATTAACAACAAAAACGAAACTATTGAAAGCTTTTCTCTTAGTATCGGTTTTTCTCATTACAAGTTGCTCAACAGATGAGACTCAAAAAGTTACGAATTTCACAGAATTAGTAATGGCAGACGAATTTGATAAAGATGGCGCTCCTAATCCAGACCTTTGGAGTTTTGATATTGGAACTGGCGAAAATGGTTGGGGGAATAATGAGTTACAATACTACACAAATCGAACAGAAAATGTAAACATAGAAAACGGTGTGCTACTTATTTCTGCCAGAAACGAATCCTTTAATGGCTCATCATACACCTCTGCCAGACTTATAACAAAAGGCAAGTTTGAACAAGCTTATGGCCGTTTTGAAGCCCGAATGAGACTCCCTTTTGGACAAGGAATCTGGCCAGCTTTTTGGTTATTAGGTTCTGATATTGATGAGGTTGGTTGGCCACAAACAGGCGAAATAGATATTATGGAATATCGAGGACAGCAACCAACCGTTAACAATGGTACGGTACACGGCCCAGGATATTCAGCAGGAAATTCCATAACTAAAAGTTATGCATTAGTAAATAATCGTTTTGATACTGATTTTCACATATTTGGTATTGAATGGGCCCCAGACTATATAAATTTCTACGTAGACGACGTATTATACAATCAAATAACCCCAGCCGATGTTACTGGCGAATGGGTTTTCAATAAACCTTTTTTCATACTAATAAATTTGGCAGTAGGAGGAAATTTTGTAGGATCTCCAAATGCCGAAACAGTGTTTCCGCAAACCTTGCTGATAGACTATGTGAGAGTATATAAAAACAATAATAACGTATTAAATTAACTAAAAGACCATGAAAAATTTTTTTAAAATAGCTAAGAACCTTTTTATATTGGTCTTGGTATTATCTTTAACGGGATGTGAAGATAATGACAACAATAATTTCCCAATAATAGAAGCTGGCTTTACCCATACTATCAATCAAGATACTGGTACAGTAACTTTTATCAATATTTCTACACAGGCAACCAATTACATTTGGGATTTTGGTGATGAAACCAATTCCACCTTAATTAATCCAGTTAAAACGTATCCTAACGGAACCTATACAGTTGTGTTAAAAGCATCCAATGTTGCTGGAGCTTCGGATACTTTTGAAGATATTATTACCATTTCAATTCCCGAAATTGCAACGCTACCAATTTCTTTCGATGGGCAAAATACCAGTTATGATGCCGTTACGTTTGGAGGCACGTCTTTTGGAATTGTGGCCAATCCAGATCCATCAGGAACAAATACCCTTGCTTCTAATGTAGGAGAGATTACTAATATAGGAGTTCCATTTGAAGGATTTTATTTTGACCTAGGTGAAGACATCAATCTAACAACAGAAAAAAGCATCTCCATAAATTTCTGGTCCAATACACCAGTAAGTGTTCTAGTAAAACTTGAAGAAGGAACCGCTGCTGCAACCGAAGCATCTGCAAGTCATGGTGGAACAGGTTGGGAAACCTTGGTGTTTAATTTTAGCGCTTCGGCATCGTATTCAAGATTAACTATTTTTGTTGATGGTCCCGGAACAACCGCTGGAACTTTTTATATAGATGATATTATACAAATTGAAACACCCGCTTTACCTTGCGAAGCAGAAACGTCTGAATCTTATAGCGCAGCAGACTTAAACATGACCTTCTTAACAGATCCAAGTGCCGATTTTATCTCAGATGGCGCAGGATTTTCTTGGGTAAATAATCCAGATTTTGAAAACGATGTTAACAAGTCATGTAAAGTGGCCCAAGTTGTAAAAAGTGGACAATTTCCTTGGGATAATAATCAATATGATTTAGATGGAAAGTTAGATTTTAACGCCAATACAGGATTAAAAATTAAAGTTTGGTCTGGAAGAGCAAATACTGAAGTTAGACTTAAATTGGAAGAAATAGGAAACCCAGCAAATAACGTTGAGAAGTTTTTAACCACTTCTGTAACGAGCGGTTGGGAAGAACTAACTTTCCCTTTTTCAGCAGCAGATAGCGATAAGTTTAATAAAATTGTTATTTTCTTTGATTTAAATGCCAATAACACAGACACTTATTATTTCGACGACCTAAAACTATTCTTCGATGGCAACACTGGTGGTGGTGCTTGTGAAGCTGAAACAACAGAATCATATAATGCAGCAGACTTAAACATGACCTTCTTAACAGATCCAAGTGCAGATTTTATCTCAGACGGCGCAGGTTTCTCTTGGATAGATAATCCAGATTTTGATAATGTTGTTAATAAATCATGTAAAGTAGCTCAAGTTGTAAAAAGTGGACAATTCCCTTGGGACAATAATCAATATGATTTAGACGCCAAATTAGATTTTAATACAAACACAGGGTTAAAAATTAAAGTTTGGTCTGGAAGAGCAAATACTGAAGTTAGACTTAAATTGGAAGAAATAGGAAACCCAGCAAATAACGTTGAGAAGTTTTTAACCACTTCTGTAACCAGCGGTTGGGAAGAACTAACGTTCCCTTTTTCAGCAGCAGATAGCGATAAGTTTAATAAAATTGTTATTTTCTTCGATTTAAATGCCAATAACACAGACACTTATTATTTTGATGATTTAGTGCTTTATGGAGACGGATCTACTACTGGTGGCGGTGGTGGAACTGGCGGAGGAACCATTACTGGAATAGCCTCCAATTCAGATTTTGAAACCGGAACAGATTCAGGTTGGATTCGTTTCCAAAATGGTGGTGTAGCGGTATTTGATAATACCATAAACAATGGAGGTTCTTGGTCTGGCAGATTAGAAACAAATGGCGCCAGTAATCCAGCCTTTAAGCAAGAAGCTATTGGTATAGGTGCTGTAGCCGCTGGAAATACAATTACTATTGCGTTTGACCATATTGGCTCCATGGGTGGAGAAGGAGGCGTATTTAATGTGCTTCTTTTTGGCGAAGGCGCAAACGGTGCTTCTTTTACACATGTGTTTAATCCAACGCCAGCATTAGCAGAAACTTGGTCAAGATTTTCAGGGTCTTTCACAATACCAGTAGGAACAGATGTTTCTGGTGGTATTAGTTTCTTAATTGAAACGGTTTGTGGTGGAGCACCAGGATGTACCGTAACTGCCAATATCGATAACGTTTCTGTAACAGTTAATTAATCTAATTTGATATATAAGAATTGTTTCATTAAAATTAGAAGATATAATGATTAAATAGAATAGAATAAAAAAGGTTGGTTTTCATATTAAAAATCAACCTTTTTTTAAAATTTTAAACATTCTTCTTAAATCCTGCAGTTTTGTTTTTTTGTTTTTCCCTATTTTTAAAAACTGTAACATTCAAACAAAATGATTTTAATTCATGAAAACAAAAGCGAACTATTTTAAATGCACAATCTTTTTAACCTTAATAAGCTTAACGGGGTGCTCATTAAAAAATAAAGAAGAAATAAAGGAGGATACAAAGGAAACTCCAAAATTTGAATTATCTCAAATGACAAGCGAGGTTTATAAAACAGCTCACGATAGCCTATTAAAATTGGCTTATTCTGGCACCGTTAAATTTGGGCCGTTTGAACAGCCTAAAGAAACCGATGCTTCTATACAAGTTGATCCATCTAAAACGTTTCAAACCTTTTTAGGCATTGGAGCCGCATTAACCGATGCTTCTGCCGAGACTTTTTATAAATTATCAAAAGACAATCAAGATCGTTTTCTGGAAGCTTATTACAGCAAAGAAAAAGGTATTGGCTATTCCTTAGGTCGCACCATTATTCATAGTTGCGATTTTTCTTCAGGAAGTTATACTTATATAGAGGAAGGCGATAAAGACCTTTCAACCTTCAACATCAATCACGATAAAACATACAGATTACCATTCACAAAAAAAGCCATTGATGCAGCTGGAGGCTCCTTAACCATGTATGCAAGTCCGTGGAGTCCACCGGCCTTCATGAAAACTAACAACAACATGCTTCAAGGGGGTAAATTGAAACCGGAGTTTTATCAATCTTGGGCCAATTACTACGCTAAATTTATAAAAGCCTATGAAAAAGAAGGCGTTCCAATTTGGGGGTTAACCATTCAAAACGAACCTATGGCAGTACAACGCTGGGAGTCTTGTATTTATTCAGCTGAAGAAGAGCGCGATTTCTTAAAAAATTTCTTAGGGCCTACCTTAGAAAAAGAAGGCTTGGGAGACAAGAATATTATTGTTTGGGACCATAACAGAGACTTGTTGTTTCAAAGGGCCAATGTAATTTTAAACGACCCCGAGGCAGCGAAATATGTCTGGGGAACAGGATTTCATTGGTATGAAGATTGGAAAGATGGCAAACCTATGTTTGATGCTGTAAAAAGTGTCCATGAAAATTATCCTGATAAAAATTTAATTTTTACCGAAGGCTGCAACGAAAAATTTGATTGGGAAAGAATTAATAATGAAGACCCAAAATTAGCGGAGCGATATGGAAAATCAATGATTAACGATTTTAATAACGGCACCGTTGCATGGACAGATTGGAACATTCTTTTAGATGAAACAGGCGGTCCTAACCATGTGGGGAATTTATGTTTTTCACCAGTTCATGGCAATACACAAACGGGAAAATTAACCTTTACAAACTCCTATTATTACATAGGTCATTTTTCAAAATTTATTCGCCCTGGAGCAAAACGAATTACAAGCGTATCGAGTGCGAATAGTTTATTAAGTACGGCTTTTGTAAATACAGACGGAAGTATTGTTATTGTTATCATGAATCAAGATGATAAAGCGTTAGAGTTTACTTTAAATATGAACTCTAAAACAGCTCATTTAAATGCCTTACCGCACTCCATTCAAACCATTACATTAAAAAAGGCTTAACATGCAAAAATCGTACACCATATTCGTCAGTTTTATTGTAGCCTTAGGAGGATTTTTACTTGGGTTTGATAGTGCTGTTATTTCTGGAGCAGTCAACGGAATAACCGTATATTTTAGCATGTCTGATTGGGAATTGGGCTTTTCTGTAGGCTGTGTTATATTTGGTGCTATGGCAGGAAATATTCTTGCTGGACCCATGAGCGATCGTTTTGGGCGTAAAAAAATACTTATAGTAACGGCCATGCTTTTTACAATTTCTGCTCTTTGGTCTGCATTGGCAACCACTTATATAACTTTTGTTGTTGCTAGAATTATAGGAGGTATAGGAATTGGAGGCGCTATTTTAATAGCGCCTATTTATATTGCCGAGGTGTCTCCTCCAAAATTACGTGGAAGTTTAGTCTCCTTAAATCAGTTAAACATTGTATTGGGTATTTCTGTGGCCTATTTTTCCAATTATTTTTTAAAAGACCTTGAAGGAGAAAGTTGGCGTTGGATGTTAGGCGTTGAAGCGATTCCTGCGGTCATATACTTTTTTGCGCTTTTTGCCGTGCCACGAAGCCCTAGATGGCTCATTCAAAGATTGAATTTAGTAGATATTGCCGAAAAAATATTAATAAAAATAGGAGGTAAGCATTATGCTTTAGAGACTATAGAAGAAATTTTGAGAGGCATTGCCAAGAAAGAAGTTAAAGGAAAGTTCTCAGACCTATTTAGTAATAAAATGAGAACCATCATGGTCATTGCCTTAGGCATTGCCTTTTTTCAGCAAATAACAGGAATAAATGCCATATTCTATTATGCCCCAACTATTTTTGAACAGGCAGGAGGCTCTACAGATGCGTCATTTCTTCAAGCTATAGTCGTAGGCCTTACTAATTTAGTCTTTACCCTAGTAGCGATTAGGCTAATAGATAAATTGGGAAGAAAACCTTTATTGATTATTGGTACAGCCACCATGGCCATAGCACTTTCAATGGCAACCATTGCGTTTAATAATGCCACATATAGCATTAAAGACAAAACAATTGACAAGGTTACAAATACCGAAATTAAAACGGTTTTAACAGCATTAACAGGCGAATCGTTTGGTTCGCAAAAAGAACTGTTTGCCAAATTGAAGCCGTTATTGAGCGAAGAACAAATGTTTCAATTTAAACGGAATGAGGTTAAAAACTTCATTTCAATAAATGCAACGCTAGTATTAGTTGCTATTCTTTTATATGTAGCGGCTTTTGCCATTTCACTTGGCCCTGTTATGTGGACCTTGCTCTCCGAAATTTTCCCGGGATATATTAAAGGTATTGCCATATCGGTTGTTGGATTCTTTAACTCGTTGGTAAGCTATACGGTGACACAATTTTTCCCATGGGAACTTACAAACTTAGGGCCAACATTAACCTTTGCTATTTATGCATTGTTAGCGGTATTGTCCTTGTTATTTGTCCTGAAGTTTGTTATTGAAACAAAGGGAAAAACATTGGAAGAAGTAGAAGAATTATTAATAAGACATTAAAATGGCATGTACAAAAGCTATTTAATTTTATTTACTATCATAGTATTCCTTTACACTATAAATATGGGAAATGATATGCCTTACCAATTAATTATGGAGAACAATCAGAAGCCAGTTATGGTAGAGGTTACAGAGACTAATGGGAAATTTCAGTTATTAGTTAATAAAAAACCTTTTTATATTAAAGGTGCTGGTTTAGAATTTGGTAAAATTTCTTCATTGGCAGAACATAAAGGAAATTCATTCCGAACCTGGCGAACCAATAACGGTAAACAAACAGGAAAAGAAGTTCTGGACGCTGCTTTAAAAAACAATTTAATGGTAACCATGGGAATTGACGTTGCCAGAGAACGTCATGGGTTTGATTATAATGATGAAAAAGCTGTAAAAGCACAATATGAGCGTATTAAAAAAGAGGTTTTAGAATTAAAAGATCATCCAGCCTTACTTATTTGGGCCATTGGTAACGAGCTTAATTTAAGGGCAACAAATCCAAAAGTCTGGAACGCCGTAAACGATATTTCTAAAATGATACATGAAATAGATCCTAATCATCCAACCACAACAACCTTGGCGGGCATGTCTCAACAAGAAATTCAATATATAAAAGAACGTTGCCCAGACATTGATATTCTTTCTGTTCAGTTGTATGGATCCATAGTAAAATTACCAAAACTGTTAAAAGATTTTGGATGGAAAGGCCCTTATATTGTTACCGAATGGGGTGCAACAGGTCATTGGGAAGTCCCTAAAACTTCATGGAATGCGCCCATTGAAGAAAACAGTACTGTAAAAGCAGGCAATTATTTAAAACGATATCAAATAGCTATAGAATCAGATACCACACAATGTCTTGGTTCTTACGTCTTTCTTTGGGGTCAAAAACAGGAAAGAACCCCTACTTGGTACGGTTTGTTTCTAGAAGATGGCAAGGAAACCGAATCTGTTGATGTGATGCATTATTTATGGAATAAGGAATGGCCAATCAATAGAACGCCACAAATTAAATCTTTTTACATAAATGATAAAACAGCCTACGACAGTGTTAAAATTAGTCCACAAAGCACTGTGACAGCTGAAGTAACCATCACTGATTTTGAAAATGATGGGATTGAGTATCAATGGGAAGTCTTACGGGAAAGCACCGATTTAAAGGATGGAGGCGATAAAGAAGAAAGACCCGAAACTATAAAACTAAAAATTATAACAAACCAAAACGGAGTTCTAGAATTTCTAGCTCCACAACCAGGCCATTACAGGTTGTTTGTATATGCTTCAGATGGAAACAATCAAGCAGCAACAGCAAACATACCTTTTATGGTCAATTAAAATATTAAAAATATATTTAATGAGCAGTAAAGAAATTTATATTGGTAACCTTAAAGCTTCAGTGTCTAAAAAAGAGATAACAGGAGAAGTCGTTCAGTTTGAAAATGAAAGCTATTACAAAATTTCAAACAGCAATGCCATGCGTCCGTTTTTTATGAGTATTGTTAGCGATTCAAATCATTGGATGTTCATTTCTAGCAACGGTGGTTTATCCGCAGGAAGGAAAGATTCTGAATCGTCATTATTTCCTTATTATACAGACGATAAAATAACAGAATCTGCAGAAATTACAGGAAGCAAAACCATTATTCAGGCCTCAAAAGAAGGAAAAACATACCTATGGGAACCATTTTCAATGCGGTATCAAGGCGTATATAATATTACCAGGAATTTATATAAAAACATATATGGCAACAAAGTGGTGTTTGAAGAAACCAATCACGATTTAAAATTAACCTTCCAGTACCAGTGGAATTCAAGTGATTTATTTGGGTTTGTAAAAAAATCGACTCTGTTAAATAACGATACTTTACAAACTAGCGTCACTATTTTAGATGGTTTGCAAAACATATTGCCATCAGGCGTTAATTCTGCTTTACAAAATGCTAGTAGTAATTTGGTTGATGCCTATAAAAAATGCGAATTAGAGGCTAAGTCTGGTATCGGAATTTTTGCATTAAGTGCATTTATTGTAGATAAAGCCGAACCTAGCGAAGCCTTAAAAGCTAATATTGTTTGGTCATTAGGTGTAGAAAATCCAATCTATTTATTATCCTCATTACAACTTAATGCGTTCCGTCAAGGAAAAACATTGCAACAGGAAACTGATATTAAAGCCGAAAAAGGCGCCTATTTTACATGTTCTGAAGTAAACATAGAAGCAACAGCTGAAAAAAGCTGGATGACGATTGCCAATGTAAATCAATCCATAAGCGGCATAACCTATATTTCAAAGCTAATAAAAAATGAATCTAATTTATTAAAATTGGTTCAAGACAACATAGACCAAGGAACGGCTAATTTAATTAAATTGGTTGGATCTTCAGATGGTTTGCAAACTACCGCAGATTCTTTAACCAATACAAGACACTTTTCCAATACGCTCTTTAATATTATGCGTGGTGGAATTTTTGATGATAATTATAAAATTGAAAAGGGCGATTTTATTAAATATATAGATAACGCTAACAAAAAAGTTTTTAAGAAAAAAGAAGAAAAACTAAAAGGTTTACCTGAATACTTCGATTTAAAATTCATTAAAATTCTTGCTAAAAATGATGATGATAAAAATTTCAAAAGACTTTGTTTTGAATATTTACCATTAAAATTTAGCAGACGTCATGGCGACCCAAGCCGGCCGTGGAACCGATTTTCAATCAACACAAGAAGTGAAATTGATGGGTCTAAAATTTTAGACTACGAAGGAAACTGGCGTGATATTTTTCAAAACTGGGAAGCATTGGCTCATGCCTATCCAGAATTTATTGAAAGCATGATTCATAAGTTTTTAAACGCCACCACTTTTGACGGTTATAACCCTTACAGAGTAACCAAGGGAGGTTTTGATTGGGAAGTTATTGAAGAAGATGACCCATGGTCTTACATAGGGTATTGGGGTGACCATCAAATAATTTATTTATTAAAGTTCTTGGAATTTATTGAAAATCATGATCCAAAAAGGTTAGAAAGACATTTTGATCAAGATGTGTTTGTGTATGCTAATGTGCCTTATAAAATAAAAAGTTATCAAGATACCGTTCTTAATCCAAAGGATACCATAGACTTTGACCATCATTTAAACGAGGATATTTTAAAGAAAAAATCTGAACTCGGCGCCGATGGAACCTTGCTTAGAGACAAAACATTCTTCATTTATAAAGTCAATTTAATTGAAAAATTATTAGCAACGGTATTGGTAAAAGTTTCAAACTTTATTCCAGAAGGCGGTATTTGGCTAAATACACAGCGCCCAGAATGGAACGATGCCAACAACGCTTTAGTAGGCAATGGTGTATCTATGGTAACGCTTTATTACTTGCGCCGTTTTTTAAGTTTCTTTGAAACCATCGTATCACAAGCAACCACCGAAAATGTTGAGGTTTCTGAAGAATTGCTGCAATTTTTCAATGAGATTGTCAAGACTCTTAATGCTCATAAAACCATCCTTAAAGGGAAAGTTTCTAATAAAGACAGGAAATCAGTACTTAACGGATTGGGTATGGCAGGAAGTGATTATAGATTAAAAATTTATGAAGAAGGATTTGCTGGTAATAAATCAGCTATTAGTAAAGTAGAAATTCTAGGTTTTATCACCATCACATTAAAATACCTAGACCATAGTATAGAAGCTAATAAAAGAGAAGATAAATTATATCATGCCTATAATATTATAACCATACACGAAGATGAGGTTTCGCTTTCATACTTGTCTGAGATGTTAGAAGGTCAAGTAGCGGCATTAAGCTCTGGTTATCTGTCTCCAAAAGAGGCTTTAGAATTATTGGATGCATTAAAGGCAAGTGCACTTTTTAGGCCAGATCAGTACAGTTACATATTATATCCAAACAAAGAACTACCTAGGTTTGATAAAAAGAATAACATACCGGCGGCAAAGGTTGAAAAATCAGAACTTCTTAAAAAACTGGTCCAAAATGGCAATGCTCAAATTATAGAGAAAGATGTAGAGGGCAACTATCATTTCAATGGAAGTTTTCACAACGCCAATAGTTTAAAAGATGCACTTAACAATTTGCCAGAAAATATATATCAGTCTCTTGTTGAAAAAGACAGGAAGTTCTTATTAGAGGTATTTGAAGATATTTTTGATCATAAATCCTTTACAGGTCGTTCAGGAACCTTTTTTGGTTATGAAGGCTTGGGTTCTATCTATTGGCATATGGTTTCAAAACTTTTGTTGGCAGTTCAAGAAAATTGTTTGTTAGCCATAAATACTAATGAAAGTGAGGTTATAATTGGAAAGCTGTTGGATCATTACTATGAGATTGAAGCTGGTATAGGCGTTCATAAATCGCCAGAATTGTATGGTGCATTCCCAACCGATCCGTATTCTCACACACCAAGCGGAAAAGGAGCGCAGCAACCAGGAATGACCGGACAGGTTAAGGAAGATATTTTAAGCCGAATAGGAGAATTAGGGGTTTTTGTCGAAAAAGGATGTGTTGTTTTTAAACCAAGACTTTTAAGAAATAGCGAGTATTTAAAAGAAGTAAAAACATTTGAGTATACCGATGTCCTTAACAGAAAACAACAGATTCAATTGGAAAAAAATTCATTGTGCTTTACTTATTGTCAAGTTCCTGTTATTTATCAATTGAGTGAAAAAGAAGGATTAAAAGTTGTTTTTAATGATAATTCTAAAGCACAATACAACACGTTAAATCTTGACAAATCAACAAGCAAAAAGTTGTTTGAGAGAACGGGCGACATTAATCAAATAATTGCATCTGTAAAAAGCAAATAAAAGGGTATTACAAGCCTTAGTTAATTATTAAAAAAACAAAATCATGGTCAATTTTAAAAAAGCAATCCTTTCATTTTTTTCCATTGTTACCATTTTTTATTGTCAAAATAAACCAACAGAAATGAGGTCAAAAACTGCAGAAGAGATTTTAGGCAATTCAAAGTATTTAGCAATTTCTTATGGAGGCTATAGGCATCAAGACCATAGTATTGAGCCTACTGTTGAAGAGCTTAAGGAAGACATGAAGCTACTATCGGCCATGGGTATTAAAATTTTGAGAACATACAAGGTACACTTGCCGCATGCTTCCAATGTGTTAAAAGCGATTAGTGAGCTAAAAAAGGAGAATCCGAATTTCGAAATGTATGTAATGTTAGGTGCTTGGATAGACTGTAAAAATGCTTGGACAGACGAAGAGCCTATTCATAACATAGAAAGCGAGGCTAACAAACCACAAATGGAAAAAGCGGTTGCATTAGCAAATCAATATCCAGATATTGTAAAAGTAATTGCGGTGGGTAATGAAGCTATGGTAAAGTGGGCGGAGAGCTATTACGTTGAGCCATACATTATACTAAAATGGGTTAATTACCTTCAAGACCTAAAAAAAGAAGGGAAACTACCTAAAAACTTATGGGTAACGAGTTCAGATAATTTTGCGTCTTGGGGCGGAGGCGGAGAAGAATACCATGTAGAAGATTTAAATAAATTGATAAAAGCTGTGGATTTTCTTTCAGTTCACACCTATCCCATGCACGACACACATTATCAGCCAGATTTTTGGCTAAATCCTCAAGGGATGGAAGGCAAAACCGATATGGAAAAGATTGAAATATCGATGTTACGAGCAAAGGAATATGCGATGATGCAGTATCAAAACGTAAAGAAATATATGCAAAGTCTAGGTGTTAGCAAACCCATTCATATTGGTGAGACAGGTTGGGCAAGTATGTCTTCAGGTTTTTATGGTGCAGAAGGGTCGAAAGCCTGCGATGAGTATAAAGAAGCACTTTACTATAAGCATATGAGAGACTGGACCAACCAAACCGGGATGTCGTGTTTTTATTTCGAAGGGTTTGATGAGCCTTGGAAAGGAGGTGATAATACCGGGAATTCTGAAAAGCATTTTGGATTATTCACCGTAGATGGCAAAGCAAAATATGCCCTTTGGGATATGGTTGATCAAGGCGTTTTTAAAGGGTTAATAAGAAACGGAAACGCTATTACAAAAACGTATAACGGCGATAAAACAGCATTAATGAAGGATGTTTTGGTGCCAATTACAGCTCAGGAAGTTTCCGAGAACCAATAACCATTACAAGTTGAATTTTTAAGCCATGAAAATATTTAAATGTTACACAGCAACCTTTTTTATCATGATTATGTTTAGTTGTAGTCAGAAGCAATTATCCGTTGAAGTTTTTGAAACCTCAGCAAGTGGAAATAAGCTGAAGAACGTAACAGAATTTCCTAAAGCGGACAATCCTCTTATAATTACATTGAACCCTGAAGAAACCTTTCAAACTATCACGGGTTTTGGAGGCTCTTTTACAGAGGCTTCTGCATCCCTTTTAAATAGGCTAACTTCTGAGAATAGAAACATGATTTTAGAAGCTTATTTTGGAAATAGTGGCGCGAGGTATTCGTTAACCAGAACTCACATGAACTCTTGTGATTTTTCCTTAAGCAATTACTCGTATGCTCCTATTGAAAATGACATTAAACTTAAACACTTTTCAATTGACGAAGATCGCGAGGATTTAATTCCTATGATTAAAGACGCCATGCTGATTTCTAAAGAAGGGTTTAAAATTTTAGCATCACCTTGGACAGCACCACCTTGGATGAAAGATAATAAAGATTGGCGTGGTGGTAAATTATTGCCGCAATATCAAGACACCTGGGCCTTATTCTTTTCAAAATACATCAATGCTTACAAAAAAGAAGGGATTGATATTTGGGGATTTACGGTTGAAAACGAACCTTTAGGAAACAGCAATAATTGGGAAAGCATGCATTTTACAGCAGATGAGATGACCAGTTTTGTAAAAAACCACCTTGGGCCTAAACTTCAAATGGATGGACACGATGTAAAAATATTGGGTTATGACCAAAATCGTGGTGAAGAATTAAAACAATGGATAGATGTTATGTTTGCCGACGAATCTTCATCAAAATATTACGATGGAACAGCCGTTCACTGGTATGCGAGTACTTATGATTATTTTCCTGAATCATTGCAATATGCACATCAAAAAGCACCAGATAAATATTTAATTAATTCCGAAGCTTGCTCAGATTCTGAAATCCCTAAATGGCTTGATGACCAATGGTATTGGTCCAAAGAAGCGACCGATTGGGGTTGGGATTGGGCACCAGAAAACCAAAAATATTTACATCCAAAATATGCGCCTGTTAATCGGTATGCCAGAGATATTATTGGTTGTTTGAATAATTGGGTGGATGGATGGATTGACTGGAATATGGTTCTTGACAAACAAGGTGGCCCAAACTGGTTTAAAAATTGGTGTTTAGCACCCATTATTGTTGACCCAGAAAAGGATGAGGTGTATTTTACACCTGTTTATTACACCTTAACTCATTTCAGTAAATACATTCGGCCAGGAGCTGTTCGGATAGGTTTTAAAAACACAAACGAAACTTTAATGGTAACCGCGGTTAAAAATCCTGATGGTTCTTACGCTGTTATAGTATTTAACCCAGAATCAGAAGCGAAAAATTTTATGCTTTCATTAAATGAAAAAACAACTGAAATTCAAATAAGTGCGCAAGCCATACAAACCATACTTGTGCCCAATTTATAAGTTTACAATAAGAAACATTAACTAACTAAACAAAAATAATAACCATGTCAAATAATCAAACAGCAACAAAACATAAAGTGCCTTTTGGACAAAAAGTAGCCTTTGGATTAGGAATGTTAGCAAATCAAATGTTTCCTGCTGCCCTAGGGATTTTTATGGTAGTTCTCGTTCAAAATTTAGGATTTCCAACTTGGATGTGGGGGATTTTATTTTTTTTACCACGGGTATTTGATTCAATTACAGATCCTATCATGGGGTTCATTTCAGATAACACCAAATCTGTTTGGGGCAGACGAAGACATTATGTTTTTATAGGTGCTGTTATTATGGGAATTTCCTTTGTATTAATGTGGCAATTGTATAAATCAGATGGCATATCGTATAACTTTATTTATTTCTTGTTATGGTCGTTAGTGTTTTATTTGGGGCTTACTGTTTTTAGTGTGCCCTATGTTGCCATGGGTTATGAAATGAGCGACGATTTTCATGAGCGCACCAGCATCATGGCAGTTGCACAATGGATTGGACAATGGGCTTGGGTTATTGCGCCATGGTTTTGGGTGGTAATGTATGATCCTTCTTGGTTTGAAAGCGCAGATGTAGCAACAAGAACCCTTGCTGTTTGGGTTGGGGTTATTTGTGCGGTTTTAGCAATGATTCCAGCTATTTTCATTAAAGGCAAATCCACAAAAAACGATAGCAGTCTTACGCCGTTAAGTCTAAAAACCATAGGAAGTAGTTTAAAAGAAATCTTAAAAGGTTTTAAAGAGGCTTTTGGGTATATAGAGTTTAGAAAATTATGTTTTTCTACATTTTTAATTTTTAATGCATTTAATACGGTCGCAGGTTTTTCGTTTTTTATTGTTGTTTACTATTTATTTAACGGAGATACTGCCAGTGCTGGAATTTGGCCTACGCTTTTAGGAAGTGTTGGCGCATTATCAACCACGTTTATTGTGATACCAATTGTTGCGTGGATGTCAAAAAAAATGGGAAAAAAGAATGCTTTTTTATTATCCCAAGGCATATCTGTTATTGGATATTTAATGCTTTGGTTCTTATTTATTCCAGGAAAACCGTATATGTTTTTGTTTGCCTTACCTTTTTTCTCGTTTGGAATTGGAAGCTTATTTACCTTAATGATGTCCATGACTGCGGATGTTTGCGATATTGATGAATTAGCCACAGGAAAACGACGAGAAGGTATTTTTGGAGCCATCTACTGGTGGATGGTTAAGTTTGGTTTTGCTGTTGCAGGATTATTAACAGGAGCCATCATGACTTTAGTAGGTTTTGTTCCTGACGCCGTAAATTCCGAGGCTTCTATTACTGGTTTAAGATTGTTTTATTCAGGACTTCCTATGGTTGGCACATTGGCAGCCATGTTTATTATGCGCAATTATGATTTAACAGAGGAAAGAGCTCATCGAATTACCGCAGAACTAAAAAAGAGAAAAGCATTCAAACCTTCAGGATATGCTAATATGAAATTGCTTTCAGAAATTAATGTTGATACCATTTCAGCAAATGAACTTAAAGATAAATTTCCGCTGCTATTCTCTACTAAACTGGATTTTTCATCCCTTTCAAAAGAAGACCTTCAAACAGAATTTACCAATGTTTTTCAAAAAGGAATGTCCGGCATCTGCTTTAGCGCTTATGAGAAAGGACAAGAACCTGGCGACCTTATTACCGAAGAACAAATACGAAAACGATTAAAAGTTTTAAAACCACACACACAATGGATACGTGTTTTTTCTTGTACTAGCGGGCATGAAAAAATTCCTAAAATAGCCAAAGAAATGGGATTAAAAACCATGGTAGGCGCATGGTTGGATAATGACATAGAGAAGAATCATTTAGAAATTCAAGCCCTCATAAAATTAATAAAAGAAGATCTTGTTGATATTGCAGCCGTAGGAAACGAAGTGCTTTACAGAGGCGAATTAAGCGAACAAACTATTATAAATTCTATTAATTTAGTCAAAAAGGCCTCAAAAAACACGCCTGTTGGTTACGTAGATGCATATTACGAATTTATAAACAGACCTCAATTGGTAGCGGCCTGTGATATTGTTTTGGCAAACTGTTATCCGTTTTGGGAAGGTGTAGATATAAGAATTTCAGGATTTTATCTTCAGGAAATGTATCACAAAACCGTCGAAGCAGCTCAGGGGAAAAAGGTTATTATCTCAGAAACAGGCTGGCCAAGTAAAGGCGAATTAACTGGAAGCGCAGAACCTTCAAAAGAGAATGTAATGACCTATTATATAAAAACTCAATTATGGGCTCAAAATGAGAATGTAGAGGTATTTTATTTTTCTTCGTTTGATGAATCTTGGAAAATACATGCTGAAGGATGGGCAGGCACTTCTTGGGGTTTATGGAACTCAAATGAAAAATTTAAATATTAAAAATAATTAAAATAACCACTTAAATAAATATTACAATGTCATATAGAAAAGAACATATGTTTTCGCTAAAAGCGGCTAACTATACAGAATACGCAGGCGTTGATTTTAGTCAGATATCTACTAAAGATTTGCAAGAGCTTTGGAGAGAAACTCTTGAGAATGGTATGCACGGTCTTTGTTTTAGTATGTATGAAGATGGACAAAAACCAGGAGATATCATTACCGAAGAACAAGTAACGAGAAGGCTCGATATTATTAAGCCATACACCAAATGGGTGCGTTCTTTTTCATGTGTAGAAGGAAATGAACACATTCCAAGAATTGCACATCAAAAAGGGCTTAAAACATTGGTTGGAGCTTGGCTTGGCGATGATCTTGAAATGAATGAAGCAGAAATTGAAGGGTTAATTACTCTTGCAAAACAAGGCTTTGTAGATGTTGCCGCAGTTGGCAATGAAGTGCTGTACAGAAAAGAACTTACAGAAGATCAGTTATTAGAATACATCCATCGGGTTAAAGAAGCTATTCCAGGCATACCAGTAGGCTATGTAGATGCGTATTATGAGTTTTCGGCGCATCCTAAAATCACTAAAGCCTGTGATGTTATTTTGGCCAATTGTTACCCTTATTGGGAAGGCTGTAATATTGAATACTCTTTAAACCATATGCAACAAATGTACGCTCAAGCTTTACATGCCGGGAATGGTAAAAAAGTCATCATTACAGAAACAGGCTGGCCAAGTGAAGGCGGTAGTCTTAGGGGTGCTGTATCTTCCAATGAAAATGCCATGAAGTACTTTATAAATAGCCAAGTATGGTCTACAAATGACGATATTGAGATGTTTTATTTTTCATCATTTGATGAGTCTTGGAAAGTTGGCGCAGAAGGCGATGTCGGTGCCTATTGGGGACTTTGGGATAAAGACGAAAAACTAAAATTTTGACCATTATTAAAAAGAGACTGCTATTAATGAACTTAACCAATAAATTAAACCTTCCTTTTGGAAAGGCTATTTGCTATTCCGGATTTAGAGAAGGTCAACAACCGGGGGGCATTTATCCAAGTTACGATGAGATTAAAGAAGACCTTTTAATGCTTGAAGGCAATTGGAACTATTTAAGATTGTATGACTGCGATAAACATGCCGAAGTTGTCTTAGAGGTTATCAAAAAAGAACAGCTTGATTTTAAAGTCATGCTTGGTGCCTATATCGTTGCCGAGATGAATAATTTTGGTTGTCCTTGGGGTGTAACTTATTCAGAAGAACAATTAGAAACTAATAAGGAGATAAATAGAAATCAAATCGAAAAGCTAATTTCATTAGCGAACCATTATCCTGATATCATTTTTTCATTATCTGCCGGGAATGAAGCCTGTGTAGATTGGACAGATCATTATGTGTCTGTAAAAAGTGTTATTGAGTACGTTAAGATGATTAAAAAAGGGGCAAAACAACCCGTAACCTTTTGTGAAAATTATGTGCCTTGGTTAGATAAGTTAAAATCTTTAGTGAAAGAAGTCGATTTTATATCCATTCACACCTATCCGGTTTGGGAATATAAGAATATACATGATGCATTGGAATACACCAAGCATAATTATTACGCCGTAGCCGATAAATATCCAGACGTTCCAGTGGTTATAACAGAAGCAGGCTGGGCAACAAACTCCAACGGGCGTGGTATTGACCCTTCCAATGTAAGTGAAGAACATCAGGAAATTTATTATAACGATTTAATGGACTGGACGAACGAAGAACAAATTTTAACCTTTGTTTTTGAAGCTTTTGATGAATCTTGGAAAGGCTCACCAGAACCTTTAGAACCCGAAAAACACTGGGGTTTATTTAAAATTGACAGAACGCCTAAATTAGTTATGAGCCATCTGCTTTCCAAACCTTAAAAAGCACAATTAAATTGGTTTCTAAAAAAAAGGGAATGTTTTAAAAATTTGCTCCGTCATTAATTCAAATAAAAAAACCGCCCAACCGCTTAAGGCTTCTTTGTTTTAATGCTTTCCACCAACACAAATCACAATTTCCCCTTTTGGGGGTTTGTTCGTGTAGTGGTCTAAAACCTCTTTAGCGGTTCCACGAATGGTTTCTTCGTATAGTTTAGTCAGTTCTCGTGAAACGGAAACTGGTCTGTCTTCTCCAAAATATTCACAAAAATTAGCTAAGGTTTTTATCAATTTATGCGGACTTTCATAAAAAATAATGGTTTTGGTTTCATCAGCCAATAACAATAATCGTGTTTGTCGTCCTTTTTTAACAGGCAAAAATCCTTCAAAAATAAATTTATCATTGGGTAAACCAGAATTTACCAAAGCAGGCACAAATGCAGTTGCTCCAGGCAAACAATCTACTTCAATATCGTGTTCAATACAAGCGCGAGTGAGCAAAAATCCAGGATCGGAAATGGCTGGTGTTCCAGCGTCGCTAATTAAAGCAACGGACATACCGCCTTTTAATTTTTGAATTAAATTTTCAACCGTTTTATGCTCGTTATGCATGTGGTGAGATTGCATATGGGTTGTAATATCATAATGTTTTAACAGCTTTCCTGAGGTGCGAGTATCTTCGGCAAGAATTAAATCCACTTCTTTTAAAACCTCTACAGCTCTAAAAGTGATGTCTTTTAAATTACCTATGGGTGTTGGAACAATATAAAGCTTCCCCATTAACTAAACTTACTTTCTATAATTTCCATAAAACGCTCTTCATAGACTTCTTTTCCAAGCCAGTTGTTATAATCTGGTTTAACAATACTTTGAATAAGTTTACTAGCTTCAAAAAAACTGCTTGAGGTATTTATTTGAGATAGAACTCGTTCATAATCTTCAGCTTTCCCTTCAAATAAATGTTTTATAAAAGCCAATTTATCATTAAGATCTATATTTAAAGCTTTGTTTTTAAGTTTTTCATTTAAAGATTTTCTTTCGTTTGAAATACCGTTTTGAGCTTTTGATATAGGTTCAAAAATAGGCATATTTTTATGGCCAGATGTTAACTCTTCAAAGTCTGTTTCATATATTCTTTTCTCTGTTTCATAGTATTCTACAGAATTCTCTTCGCTGTCCACGTCCATTGGCATATGTTCAACCATGTCTCTAATTGTTTTCATGCCAGGTTCCATAATGTCATCGTCTTCAACATCATCAAGGTTAATGTATATTTTATCTTCAACTTCAATAGTATCGCTAATGGTATTATTAAAAGCAACATCTAACATACCAAAAAATGAAGAATTACTACCAATTGAGGGAATTTCATCATCAAAATTCTCATAAGCAAACTTTAATACAGATATTTTTTCATAAAGAGCTTGAGCCTCGGTATGCATTTTAACGATATCTTCCTGACCCTTTAATTTAAGAATTCTATGTGCTATACTCATTAATTCAGATTCTAGCTTCTTTTTCATTGCTATTTAATTTTTAGATTTATATAATTTAGGCTTTTATTTTTAATAAATTTACGCCACCTTTATACAAACGAATATGTGATTTGTTTTAGTGTTAAATTTACAAAATGTTTCTCGAAAATACCGTAAATCATAAAGAACAATTTGGATGGATTGAAGTTATCTGTGGCTCCATGTTTTCTGGAAAAACAGAAGAATTAATTAGAAGACTTAAACGCGCTCAGTTTGCAAGACAAAAAGTTGAGATTTTTAAGCCAGCCATTGATGTTCGTTATGACGAAACCAAAGTGGTTTCGCATGATGCCAATGAAATACGGTCAACGCCTGTTCCTGCGGCTGCAAACATTCCTATTTTAGCAGATGGTTGTGATGTGGTTGGTATAGATGAAGCCCAGTTTTTTGACGATGAGATTGTAAGGGTTTGTAATGATTTAGCCAATAAAGGCGTTCGTGTTATCGTTGCTGGTTTAGATATGGATTTTAAAGGAAATCCTTTTGGGCCTATGCCAAGTTTAATGGCTACTGCAGAATATGTCACTAAGGTGCATGCCGTTTGCACCAGAACGGGTAATTTAGCACAATACAGCTATAGAAAATCTAAAAATGATAATTTAGTTCTTTTAGGTGAAGTTGAAGAATATGAACCTTTAAGTAGAGGTGCCTTTTATAAAGCCATGATGCGCGATAAAGTTCGTAATATGAAGGTTAATTATGCCGAAGAAGTGACTTCAAAACCCCAAAACAAAGATGCCTAAAGCTCAAGAAACCGTTCTTGAAATAGATTTAAAAGCTCTCAAACATAATTTTGAGTATTTAAAATCGAAAATAGCTAATAACACAAAAATTTTAGCGGTTGTTAAGGCCTTTGCTTATGGTAATGATGCCAAAGAAATTGCACTTTATTTAGAAAACTTACAGGTAGATTATTTTGCTGTTGCCTACGTTCATGAAGGGATTTTATTAAGAAAAGCTGGTGTAAAAACCCCCATATTAGTCCTTCATCCTCAATCTGTAAATTTTAAAGCCTTAATTGAAAATTGTCTAGAACCCAGCTTATATAATGCTAAGGTTTTTAATGAGTTTATGTCTATTGTCCATCAAGAACATCAAACGAATTATCCCGTACACATTAAGTTTAATACAGGTTTAAATCGTCTTGGCTTTTCTGAGAGCGATATTGATTATTTGATTTCCAAATTAAAAGAAACGAATGCCATAAACGTTAAATCTGTTTTTTCTCATTTAGCCGCAAGTGAAGATTTAAATGAAAAAGCATTTACCCAAAATCAAATAAAATCATTTAAGGAGATAACAAAGGAATTTACCTCAAAACTTGGTTATAAGCCCATGCTTCATATTTGTAACACTTCAGGAATACTAAATTATCCAGAAGCTCACTTTGATATGGTTCGCACGGGCATAGGCTTGTACGGTTTTGGTAATTCTGAAAAAGAAAACAAACACTTTAAACCCATTGGGACTTTAAAAACCATCATTTCACAAATTCATAGTATTAAAAAAGGCGAATCTGTTGGTTATAACAGAGCCTATAAAAGTGATGCTTTTATAAAAACAGCAACGTTGCCTATTGGTCATGCCGATGGTATTGGAAGACCATATGGCAATGGTAAAGGTTATGTTATCATCAATGCTCAAAAAGCCTATATTATTGGAAATGTCTGTATGGATATGATTATGGTTAACATCACAAACATAGATTGTAAAGAAGGTGATGAGGTTATTGTGTTTGGAACAGAATCAACCTCTGAAGACTTAGCCAAAGCGGCTAACACTATTTCTTATGAACTCATTACTGCCATTTCTCAACGTGTAAAACGTCTTTATTTAAAATAAGATTATTGTCAATTGTTTCTGTATAGTTTTTTTAATTATTTTTAGTGTTTCACTAACTAAAAATTTAAAAACATGTTAAAAGAATTTAAAGATTTTGCAATGAAAGGCAATCTTGTTGACATTGCTGTTGCTTTTGTAATGGGTGCTGCCTTTAATAAAGTTGTAGCATCATTTACAGGAGGCATTGTGTCTCCTTTGGTTGGATTAATTTTCCAATCAGACTTTAAAGGATTAAAATGGGTAATAAAAGAAGGCGTTGCTGATGATGCGGGAAACCTAGCAGGAGAAGTTGCAGTACTTTATGGTGATTTTATTACTAACATCATAGACTTTGTTATTGTTGCTTTCGTTATGTTTATGTTAATAAAAGGCATCACCAAAATGAAGAAAAAAGAAGAAGCTGCTGCTCCGGCACCACCTGCAGGACCATCACAAGAAGATTTACTGACTGAAATAAGAGATTTACTCAAAAAATAACAACGTGTTAAATAAATAACAACGTGTTATTTTTTGTTAAAAAGACCTCGTTTTTTTAAAATGGGGTCTTTTTTTAATTTTTAAAAAAGAATTAATGTCTAATTTTGCCTTCTCAATTTTATAACGATTTAAAATAAAAAAACATGAAAGTAGCGGTTGTTGGTGCCACTGGTATGGTTGGCGAAGTGATGCTAAAAGTCCTAGCAGAACGAAATTTTCCTATTACAGAATTATTATTAGTTGCCTCTGAACGTTCTGTTGGCAAAAAATTAGTTTATAAAACTAAAGAATATACCGTCATTGGCTTAGCAGAAGCAGTTGCTGCCAAACCCGATGTAGCTATTTTTTCTGCGGGCGGAGGAACGTCTCTAGAATGGGCTCCAAAATTTGCTGAAGTTGGCACAACCGTTATCGACAATTCTTCTGCTTGGAGAATGGATCCAACAAAAAAATTGGTAGTTCCCGAAATAAATGCTCATGAGCTAACTAAAGATGATAAAATTATTGCAAACCCTAACTGTTCAACTATTCAAATGGTTATGGCATTAGCGCCTCTTCATAAAAAATACAAGATGAAACGCGTGGTTGTTTCAACATACCAATCAGTTTCTGGTACTGGTGTAAAAGCCGTAAAACAATTAGAAAACGAAATTGCTGGCATAGAAGGCGAGATGGCATATCCTTATCCAATCTCTAGAAATGCATTGCCACATTGTGATGTTTTTGAAGAAAATGGCTATACTAAAGAAGAGATGAAATTAGCCAGAGAACCTCAAAAAATATTTAATGACAAATCGTTTTCTGTAACGGCAACTGCGGTAAGAATTCCAACTTCTGGAGGACATTCAGAATCTGTAAATGTTGAATTTGAGCATGATTTTGACTTAAACGAGGTGCGTCAATTGTTAAGTGAAACACCTGGCGTTGTTTTACAAGACAATACCGCAACCAATTTATACCCCATGCCAATCTTTGCGCATGATAAAGATGATGTTTTTGTCGGTCGTCTTAGAAGAGATGAAACGC
>Ga0210053_1000171_pt1 | contig 66890 bp, 53 predicted proteins | sample CryGeymeta201512_FD_185467 | JGI IMG/M metagenome (GOLD analysis project Ga0210053, IMG submission 185467) | Groundwater microbial communities from Crystal Geyser aquifers in Utah, USA - Crystal Geyser metaG 2015-12 (SPAdes) (version 2) | ecosystem: Environmental > Aquatic > Deep subsurface >... | reverse complement strand
GGGGATGGGCGCCAGGGGGTTGGGTTTGGGGCCGGCGGCGGGTTCGGCGACGAACCACGGGGTTCCGTGGTGATGTCTCGTTCCTCCCAATGGGTAGGTGGCGCCCATCCCTCCCCTCCTTGGTGCAGCCTTGAGCGAAGCTAGGAGGCGCAATGCGCGTTGTCAAAAGGGGTGGTGAGGGTGAAGCGACCTGGGCCTGGGGCGGGTTGCGACGGTGTAGATTTTTGCCGGCGCGTGGGGTTGATGGGTGGGTTGCGGGTGGCGCGCCTCACCCTTGGCGATTGCGCGCCCACATGGGCTCGGCGATGGCTGCGCTTCGGTTGAGGTGGCGGGCGAGGCAGAAGAGGAGGTCGGAGAGGCGGTTGAGGTAGGGCAGGGTGGCGCCCGCCGCGGGGCGCGCACGGGCGAGGGTGACGGTCCGCCGCTCGGCGCGCCGGCAGATGGTGCGCGCCATATGCGCCAGGGCGGCGGCGCGGCTGCCGCCCGGGAGGAGAAACTCCGCCAGGGGCGGGAGCTCTTGGAGCAGCTCCGCCTGCCACCGCTCCAGGCGCGCCACCGCCGCCTCCGCCAACCGTGGCGGGGCGGGGGTGGCGAGGTCGCCGCCGAGGTCGAAGAGGTCGTGCTGGATGGCGGTGAGGCCGGCGCGCACGGGCGCGGCCACGGTCTCGGCGAGGAGCAGGCCGATTGCGCTGTTGAGCTCGTCCACCGCGCCAATCGCCTCGATCCGTGGGTCGTCCTTCGCCACCCGGCTGCCATCGGCGAGGGTGGTGGTGCCGCGGTCGCCGGCGCCGGTGGTGATCTTGGTGAGGCGCGCCATGGGGAAAGTAGAAAGCGAAATGTAGGAGGTAGAAAGGGGGGGAGATGGTTGGTCGATGGGCGGTACCGGCGCGGCGCCGGCAGGGGGATCTTGCGGGCCGCATGGCCAGGGGGTGGCGATCTGGCGGCCGCGACGAGTGTTCCGCGTGCCCCCTCCCCTTCCTACTTTCTACTTCCCATGCAGTACCGCCAGGAGTGCCTCGCCGTGGCGGGCGAGTTGCCAGCGGCGGATGTTGGGGATGGCGGCGAGGGCGGCGCGGTCGGCGGGCTCTGCGAGGGCGAGGTGATGGAGGAGGTCGTTGTTCGCCACCATCCCGGGCGGCACTTTTTCGTTCTTGGCGGTTTGGTTGCGCCACTCCTTCAGACGGTTGAGGCAGCGCTCCTGGGCGCGGGTGAGGCGGCCGTTGGCGGCGTGGGGAGGTGGCGGCGGCAAAGGATCACCGTTCTGGCCGTCCGCGATCGCCGCCAGGACTTCGTTGGCGAAGCGGGTCGCCGCCGGCGAGCGCGATGGCAGGGTGGCGCGCAGGGCGGACTTGCTGGTCGGCTGGTCGCAGGCGAGGAGCAACAGGTCCTCGTTGGAGATCACCTTGAAGGTGGCGCGCGCCAGCCCCTCGGCGAGGCGCTCGCGGGTGCGCCACAACGACAGGAGCACCTTGAGCTGAACTTCGGTGAGACGCGCCGCCCCCCGGATCCGCCGTACCCGGTCGGCGTCGGAGAGCGGCGGGGTCGGCTCGATCTGCTCCAGAAGCTCCATCTCCTCGGCCATCTGGTCGCCCCGACCGCTCGCGGTGAGGGCCTCGCGTAGGCGGTCGTAGAGGTCGTGCAGGTAGTAGGTGTCGAGGATCGCGTAGAGGCGCTGCTCGTCGCTTAACGGACGCTGGCCCCAATCGCACTTCTGGAATCGTTTATCGAGGCTGATCTCGAAGTAGTGGCGCACCAAGTCGGCAAGACCAAACCGCGCGATCCCGACGAGCTGCGCGGCCACCTGCGTGTCGAAGAGCGGCGCCAGGTGAAAGCCGTAGTCACGCCGGAGGCAGAGGAGGTCGTAGCTGGAGCCGTGGAGGATCTTGAGGATCGCCGGATCGGCGAGGAGCGGCGCGAGGGGTGAGAGCTCCTCGATGGCGAGGGGGTCGATGATCGCGTGCTCGCGCGACCCATCCGCGAAGCGCGCGGTCATCTGGATGAGGCAGACCTGCTCGCGGTAGGCGTGCAGCGAGTTTGCCTCGGTGTCAATCGCCAGCTCCCGGCAGGTGGCGAAGCGGCGCAGAAGGGCGAGGAACGGCGCCTGCTCGGCGATCAACGGGGTGGACTCGGGCACGTGTAATCCTTCGCTCTAGGTGTCTGTCGGAGTGGGTCGATGGTCACGAAGCAGCGGGCTCGCGCCCGGATCGAGCCGTTTATAGCGCTAGGTGGGGCTAGGGAACGAAGAGTGGTCCACGGTTCGGCCCCACGATCCGGCCCCACGATCCGCCATGGATCCGCTCGTTGCGTGTGATCGCGACAAAGTCCGACAGGCTCCTAGCCCTTGGTCTGGGCCGCGAAAAGGCGGTGCAGTTCGGCGAGCTGGTGGAGGGCGCCGGGGCCGAGGTAGTCGTGGTGGCGGCCGAGCATCCGGACGATGGCGAGGAAGGCCGCCTCGCTGCCGTCGAAGCGGGCGATGGCGGCGGTCACCGCCTCGCCGTCGCCGCTTGGCATGGAGGCGGCGAGGGTGGCGAGGCGGTGGCGCAGGGGATCACCAGCCGCCGCGCTGGGTTCTGCGGACGGCTCGGGCGCACGCAACGTTGGGCGGGGCGCGGCCATCTCTTCCCCGGCAAGGAGGGCTATCGCCGCCGCCGGTGAGGCCACGGCCTCGACCCCGTCGATCTCCCAGGTGCGCAGCCCCACCACCGGCCGGCCGAGCTTGGCGGCGATGGCGATCTCGGAGAGGGTGCCGAATCGCCCCCCCACCGCCACCACCCCATCCACCGATTGCACCAAGATCACGTTGCGCGCGTCGCCCATGTTGGTGGCGATGGGGATCTCCACGTACGGGTTCGCCTCGCGCGGATCGGGGCCGGGGAGGATCCCCACCACCCGCCCGCCCGCCTCCCGCGCGCCACGGCTCGCCGCCTCCATCACCCCACCAAGGCCGCCGGTGAACAGGCTCCAGCCGCGCCCGGCGATCGCCATCCCCACCTCCTCCGCGACCCGCGCCTCGTCCTCGTCACACACCGCCGCGCCAACCACCGCGACGCGGCGTACGGGGGTGGAGGGGTGCGGAGCCATGGCCGGCGACGCTACCACCGGGGCTGGTGCGAGGCAAAAAATCGACCGCGTCGCGGGGGATGGGGGATGGGGGATAGGGGATGGGGGATGGGGGAGGTTGACCCTGCGGGCCAACGATCATGACGGGGGGAAGAGACCCCAAACCATCATCGCCGACCAGCGGCCCACACCAGTCCCCTATCCCCTATCCCCCTCTGTGGGTTTGTCTGCGGCCCGTTGCGGCCGCCATGATCCGCGCGCGCGGCGACTCGCCGCCGCCCGCACCGTACCGCCCCATCCCACTTGCTTCGTCTCGTCTCTTTCCGGAGCCGCCATGCAGCTCGACATGTTCATCGACCAAGACGACGACACCCGGCGCACCACCGCTGGCTGCGTGGTTGCCTTCGATTTGGAGACCCAGCACTCCTTCGAGGAGGTGGGCGGGCGCGGCAACATGGAACAACTGAAGGTGTCGGTGGCGGTGGTGGGCAACCTCGACCGCGGCACCTACACCAGCTACCGCGAGGCGGAGATGGCGGCACTGGTGGAGGACCTCTTTGCCGCCAAGAGGGTGGTGGGGTTCAACACCCTCGGCTTCGACTACGCGGTGCTGGCCGCGTACACCGACCGCAACCTCAAGCGGCTCGCCTCTCTCGACATCCTAAGCGAGATTCACCGCGAGCTGGGCTATCGGGTGAGTCTCGATAAGGTGGCGGCGGCGACCCTCAACAGCCACAAGTCGGGCCATGGCTTGGAGGCGATCGAGTGGTACCGGAGAGGCGAGTGGGAGAGGCTGATCCGCTACTGCACCGACGACGTCCGCCTCACCGCCGACCTCTACCGCTACGGCCGCGACAACGGCCACCTCTACTACCTCAACCGGTGGGGGGAGAAGGCGCGGGTGAACGTGAGCTGGTAGGCGGGGGGAGAGGGGAGAGGGAGTAGGGGTGGTGTTGGCGTGCGGCCGGCGAGATGGTTCGGGGTCTCTTCCCCCGTCACGATCACCGGTCCGCGGGGCCGTCTTCCCCTATTCCCTGCCCCCTACCCCCATGTCCCCCACCTCGCCTCCCCTGCCGCCTTCTCGGCGGCTGTTGGTGCGCATCGTTGCGGTGATGGTCTTGGCGATCGTCACCATCGAGGGGGTGATCCTCATCCCCATGGTCCTCCACGATCGCGCCGAGATGCGCCGCCGCTTCTTCGCCGAGGCGGAGGCGGCGGCATGGGAGGCAGCCCCGGCGCTGGTCGCCGCCCTCGCCCGCGGTGAGCGGCCGCCGTTTCCGGAGGTGGGGGGCGCCGCGGTTGTGGTCTACGACCCCCTGGGGCGGCCGCTGGCCACCACGGGCGACGATCCGGGCCTCGGCCCGGCGGCGGTCGCTTTGTTGGCGCGCGGCGCGCCGGTGGAGCGCGGCGAGGAGGCGAGCGGCCGTTGCTACCTCCTCCTGCGCCTCACCCGCCACGAGGCGGTGGTGGGGAGTATCGCGGTGGTGAAGCCGGCGGATGCGATGGCCCGTGCCACCCGCGCCTACCTGTGGCGGACCCTCGGGCTGGTCCTGCTGATTTGCACCTTCACCGCCCTCATCGTTCTCCTCTACCTGATCCGCGCAGTCCTGCGGCCGGTGCAGCAGATCGTCGCGGCCAACGTCGCGACTGGCGCTGCGGGCGAGGAGATCATCCCTGAGCCAAAGATCCCGGCCACCGAGCTCGGCGAGATCATGCGCACCCGCAACCGGATGTTGACGAGTCTGCGGGTGGCGCGCGAGGCGGTGGAGGCGAAGAACCGCGAGCTCGCGAGCTGGGCCCAGACCCTGGAGGAGCGGGTCGCGGAGCGCACCGCGGCGCTGCAGCAGGCGCAGGAGCAGGTGGTCCAGGCGGAGAAGCTGGCGGCGATCGGCAAGCTCGCCGCCTCGGTCGCGCACGAGCTCAACAACCCCTTAGGGATCATCGGCGCCAGCGGCGAGGAGCTGCGCCGGACCCTGGCCGGGGTAGAAGAGGCGCGCCGCCCCTTGGAGATCCTCCATTCGCAGGTGGCGCGCTGTAAACGGATCATCGACGCCCTCCTCGACTTCACCCGCCGCCGCCCCGCCCGCCCCGAGCCCACCGACCTCGCCCCCTTTTTGGAGGAGAGCCTCGAGCTCCTCCGGCCGCGGGCGCGTCAGGAGCACAAGGAGATTCAGCTCACCGTGGGCGCGGGGGTGCGCGCCACCATCCTTCCCACCCAGCTCCAGCAGGCGGTGGTGAACCTGGTGGCCAACTCCCTCGACGCCATCCCCGCCGGCGGTGCGGTGCACGTTGGCGCCGAGGCGCGCGGTGCACGGGTCTTGCTGTGGGTGGAGGACGACGGCCCCGGCATTCCCGCCCCATGGGTGGCGCAGGCGTTCGAGCCCTTCTTCACCACCAAGCTCCCCGGTCAGGGCGCGGGCATGGGGCTGGCCATCGCCGCCAACTTCATCCACGCCCAGGGCGCCACCTTGGTCTACGAGAGCGCGGCGAGCGGCGGGGCCCGGATGGTCATCGACCTGCCCGGAGGCTAACCGGTCGAGGAGACCGCGGCCCGCCTTAGAATAGGGTCCCTACCTAGAGAAACCGCCTGCCCTCCAACCTGCTGGCCTCGATCCCCGCCGGCCACTCCGACACCCTCCTACCCCATGGCCGAACTCCCCCTCGACCCGCGCCTGGCCGCCGACTGCCACCTCCTCGGCCGCCTTGCGACCACCCGCCTGCTCCTGCGTAACGACCAGCGTCTCCCCTGGTTCCTCCTCGTCCCGGCGACCGCGGCGGTGGAGGTGTGCGACCTCGAGCCCGCCGCCCAGCAGGCGCTGTGGGCGCAGGTGAACGAGGTGGCGCTCCTCGTGCGAACGCTCTTTCCGGTGGACAAGCTCAACGTCGCGGCGATCGGCAACGTGGTGCGCCAGCTCCACCTCCACGTGGTCGGCCGGCGGCATGACGACTATGCCTGGCCCGGGGTGGTGTGGGGCCTCCCGGGCGCGGAGGCGTACCCGGCCGCCGCGCTGGCGCGGATTCGCGCCGCGGTCGCCGCCCACCTGGGCGACCGGTTCGTGGTCGCCGGCTTGTGAAGGGGGCGCCCGCCGCGCGCGGTGACGCGCTCCGCGCGGCGCGAGGGTGAGGAGGGTGGACCCCAGGGCGGTGGCCGGCGCCCCCCTCCCGAGGTGACGTGCTCCTCTCCGCCGCTTCTCCGTGTGGGCCCACCGGCGCGGGGGGGGGAGAGGGGGGGGACGCCAGCGCGGCGGCTCGGAGTCTGGCGGACTTTGGCGAGCGAGGCGCAGCCAGCGGGCCTGCGCCCAGATGGGTTTGTTCGTATGGCTCGGTGGGGCGATGCGACGAAGGACGGTCCACGAGTCCGGGCCCACCCGTCCTCCCATGGGTCCGCGCGCCCAGTCGTTCGGGACCAAGTCCGCCAGGGGCCTCGGGCAACCCGTCGCCGATCCTTCGGGCCACGATGTGGGCGTCGTGCAAGACGGCCGACACGCGCGCGGCCGCTTACGCCACCCGCCCGCACCCCACGGGCGCGGCCGTGCGCGGGTGGGGGTGGGTCGAGCGCGCCGAGAACCACGCGCGGGTGGCTCCGCGCTCCTCTCCCGCGGCGATCGTCCGGTCGCCGCGGGCGCGCGCCGCGCGCCAAGTCACCCCTTACCGGAGGACCGTGTTGCCCTCGAAGAAGCCGGACTTGTCGGGGGCGTCCAGGGCGGCCAGTTCGGCGAGGTCGAGCCGGCCGCTCTGCGAGAAGAAGGCGAGCGGGTTGGCCCAGACGACCCGCTCGATCTCCTGCTCAGCGATCCCGGCGGCGCGCATGTTCGCCACCGCGATCGGGACGTTGAGGGGGTCGGACTCGCCCCAGTCGGCGGAGGAGTTGATCAGCATCCGCTCGCTCCCGAACTGCTGGATGATCTTGGTCGCCCGCTCCGGGGTGAGCTTGGTCTGCGGGTAGATCGTGTGGCCGGCCCAGCAGTGGGTCCGTTTCTTCACCAGCGGGATCGTCTCCTCGGTGTTGTGGTCGATCAGCACCCGGTCGTGGTCGAGCCCCATCTCGAGGACGATGTCGATGGTCCGCTCCACCCCGCGGCGCTTGTCGCGGTGCGGGGTGTGGATGAGGACCGGCAGGTTGAACCGCTGGGCGAGGACGAGCTGGGCGCGGAAGCAGCGCTCCTCCCGTGGGCTCATCTCGTCGAAGCCGATCTCGCCGATCCCCACCACCGACTGCTTCTCCAGATAGTCGGGGAGGAGCTCCAAGACCGCGTCGTTCACCCGGTCGTCGTTCGCCTCCTTCGGGTTCAGCGACAGGGTGCAGGTGTGGAGGATCCCGTACTGCGCGGCGCGGAACCGCTCCCAGCCCACCAGGGTGTCGAAGTAGTCCTTGAAGGTAGCCACCGAGGTCCGCGGCTGGCCGAGCCAGAAGGCGGGCTCGTTGACGATGCGAATGCCACGCTCACGCATCCGCTGGTAGTCGTCGGTGGTGCGGCTAAACATGTGGATGTGGGGATCGAAGATGTTCATGGGGGGAGGGAAGGAAGAAGGAGGAAGGAAGAAGGAAGAAGGAGGAAGGAAGAAGGAGGAAGGGGAGTGGAAAGGGAGGGGTGGGCGGCTAACCCTTGGCCTCCAGGCGGGCGGCGACCGCCGCCGCCTCCGCGGGCCAGGGGCGGGCGGAGATCTCGCGTTCGCGGATCAGGGAGCGGAGCATCCGCGCCAGCTCCGGGGTACCGCGTTCGTCGAGGCGGACCACGCTGGCGAGCGGTAGTCCGAGGGTGGCGCGCTTCAACACCGCGTGGGCGAAGGCGTCGTCGTCGAGCCAACGCGAGGCGTACGGGTTGACCGTGGCGGCGTCGAACAGGGGCAGGACGTTGGAGCGGCAGCCGTCCGCGATCGCCACCAGCCCGGTGTCGTTCGCCTCCAACAGGGGCAGGGCGCGCAGGCAGGCGATCCGCTCGCCGATCTCGCCCCGGTCGTAGAGGGCGACCGCCGCCTCCAGGCCGCGGCCGGGGCCGCGTGCGACGGCGAGGAGCAACGAGGCGCGGGCCGCGGTGGCCAACGACCAACCGGCCACCGGGATCGAGTCGGTACCCCCGGCGAGGGGCGGGGTGGTGGCGGGGAGCGACCCGTGTCCCACCTGCCGGTCGAGGGCGGCAAAGCAATGTGCCACCCCCCGCGGCTCTTCGCCTACCCGGGCGGCGCGGCGCGCCCCCTCCAGGGCCGCCCAGGCGGCGGCGGTGAGCCGCGGGCGGAGGAGGGCGAGGAGGCAGTCGTCGGTCGTGGCGAGCAGGCTCATGTCATGGCGATCCGGCGCGCCAAGGCGCGCGCCGGCAGGAAGAGGAGGAGGATGGGGAGGGCGACCCACGGCCGCTCGCCGCCCAGGCAGAGGGCCGCGTCGAGCGGAATGATGCCGAGGAGGATACGAGAGATCGCTTGCTGGAGGCGAACCGGGGACGGGTCAACGAGGGGCGGAAGGAGACAGAGCCCGGCCGCCGTGGCCACCGTCGCGATCGCCACGCCGCCGGTCAGGGCAAAGAGCCTCGCCCAGACGAGGAATCCGCCCGTGGCGGCGCTGGCCATCAAAAGGACGAGAGAGGTGAGTGGCGCCCAGCGGGGGCCGCCTTTCACCTCCACCCGGCTCAGGGGCATCACCGCCGCCACGTACCACGCGAGGGGGAGGGCGAGGAGGAGGTCGCCGTGGCCCACCGGGGTGGCGGCGATCCCGAGGCCAACGTCGAGCAGCCGGCAGAGGGCGATCGCCACCGTGGAGGCCACCGCCTGACGCTTCAGGCCGGCGTCGTAGGCGAGGGCGGCGAGGGCGATGGCGGCGGCGATCGCCCCGGGGATCCGGCCGGCCGCGCGCCCGAGGAGAACCCCGGCGGCGAGCAGCAACAGGCCGGCGGCGAGGGCCGCGAACGGGGCGATCTCGCCCGCGGGGAGTGGCCGGGTGGGCCGCTCGGTGGCGTCGAGGTGGCGGTCGAACCAGTCGTTGAGGACCACCCCGCCGGCGTACAGGCAGGGACCGGCGGCGAGGAGCAGGGCTCCGCGGCCGAGGGCGATCGGGCCACCCGCGAGGGCGAGGCCGGCGGCCACGTCCGCCACCGCGGTGCACAGGTTGGGGAGGCGCAACAGCCGCCCCCACGCCCGCGCCGTGGCGTGGCCGCGGGTCATCGCAACCCCCACCGGAGGAGGTCGCACATCGCACCGCTCGCGACGCGCAATGGAGCCGCGCCACCGTTCATGGGAACCACCGGCGCAAGTAGGCGCGCGCCGCCCGCGCCGCGGCCTCGGGGGCGTCGATGCAGGTGTAGAGCTCCACCGCCGCGGCGCGGTCGTAACCGATCTCGGCGAGGGCGGCGAACAAGGCGGCGAAGTCGATCTCCCCCTCCCCCGGGATCCGGTGGTAGTGGACCCGGTCCCGGATGTCTTCGAGGTGGAGGTGAAACAGCCGCGCCGTTTTCAGCGCGCGGGCCACCGCCGCCGGCTCCTCGCCCACCACCCAGGCATGGCCGACGTCGAGGTTGAGCCCCAGGGCTGGACTCGCCACCGCCGCGAAGAGCTGCACTGCCTGGCTCGCCCGCTCGATCAGCAGCCCCGGCTCGTACTCCAAGGCGAGGCGCACGCCGAGCTCCGAAGCCACCGTGGCCAGCGCGCCCACCGTGTCCACCAGCAGCGGCCACGCCGCCTCGGGCGACCAGCCCGGCCGGGCGCGGCCGGCGGTGATCGTCACCACCCCCGCGCCGAGCTCCGCCGCCACCTGCAGGGCGCGGTGGGTAAAGGCGCTGCGCCAGCTCCGCCGCTCCGGGTCCGGGTGGCACAGGTCAGGGCCGAAGAGCGGCTCGTCCGGCGGCGCGGGATAGTAGCCCACCGCGGTGTTCGCGTTGAGCGCGGCCACCGTCAGGCCGAGGTCAGCGAGGGTGCGGCGCAGCTTGGCGACCCCACCGCGGTCGATCTCCGGCGGCCATAAATGCGGGCGGTCCGCGAGGAGCTCGACCGCGCCATAGCCGGCCGCGGCGATCGCCGTACACGCCACCTCCAACGAGGTGCGGGTGAAGGCGTTGGTGGAGAAGGCGAGCTCCATGGCCGCCACCTTACCGTGGCCTGCGCCGCCCGCCGAGGGGCGGAGGTTGCGGATCGCCGGGTGACGAGCGGCCTTTGCTCACGGTTGCGTTCACCTGCCCATGCAACCCTTCGGCAGAGCTCCTCCCATGGCCCCCGCCACGCAGGAGATCCTCGCCTGCGCCAGCTCCGGCCCCGTCTCATGGAGCTTGTCGAGGCGGTGCGGGGCGGCAGCGAGAAGATCCTCACCCGCAACGGGGAGAGCGATGGGGCGCTCCTCGATCCACGTCGCCTCGACCACGCCGTGGCCTGCGCCGCCCGCCGAGGGGCGGAGGTTGCGGATCGCCGGGTGACGAGCGGCCTTTGCTCACGGTTGCGTTCACCTGCCCATGCAACCCTTCGGCAGAGCTCCTCCCATGGCCCCCGCCACGCAGGAGATCCTCGCCTGCGCCAGCTCCGGCCCCGTCTCATGGAGCTTGTCGAGGCGGTGCGGGGCGGCAGCGAGAAGATCCTCACCCGCAACGGGGAGAGCGATGGGGCGCTCCTCGATCCACGTCGCCTCGACCACGCCCACCGGCTGGAGCGGCAGCACGTCCACCTCACCCTGGTGGTGGCGCGGGAGACTCCTTCGTCCGCCGGGCGGAGCGGTGGTTGGGTGTGGTGATCCCGAACCGGGGCCGGTCTCCCCGGCTGGGCGCGGTACCACCGGTGACGCGAGTGCCTCGGAGCGGCCACGGAGGCGCGCGAGGACCTTACCGGCGACTACCTCCTCCTCCGTCACCTCTCGTTCGACTTGGGGGGCGAGTGGGGCTGAGCCAGGGGTCAGATGGCATCGCCCCGCCCCGGCCGCGGGCTAAGGAGGAGGCAGCAGGCGGCGAGGAGCAGCGGGAGCGGTGCGGGAGCGGGGGCGGGCGGGGGGGGTGGGGGGGGGTCATTGGCGGTGAGGAGTTTGCCGCCGGTGGTGCGGGCGAGGCGGGCGAGGCGCGCCTTGCCCGCCGCCGGGGGGATCGCCCACTCGGGGTCGCCCATCTCGACGATCCGGCGCGGGCTCGCCCCACCACCGCCTTCCACCTCGATCTCCCACACCCCGCCGGTCGCCAGAGAGGTCGCACCTCGGAAGCCACCCACCACCCGGTGGAGGGGCAGCGGGCGGGGCGGGCTGGCCGCCGGGCGTACGGTGCACACCGGTGCGGACCCCCCGGCGCCGGCAATCCCGACCCACAGGTCGTCGCCCGCGATCCCCGCCTCCAGCCCGCCGGCGTGGGGGGCGAGCCAGGCGAGGAGGGGGCGGACGATCTCGGGGGCGGCGGCAAGCTCGCCTGCGGGACCAACCCACTGGGCGGTGCGGCCGAGGCCGTACCGGTCGAGGGCGAGGAGCGGGTCACCACCGGCGCGCAGGACCACCCGCGCGGTGGCGTTGGGGTGGGTGGGCCAGCCGCGGGTCACCGCCGCGCCGCCTCTCAGGGGAAAGGGGGCTTCCGCGGCCACCGCTGCCGTTGTGGGTCCGCGGGCGGAGAGGGGGGCGGGCGGGGCGAAGGTGAGCACGGTGGGGAGCTCGGCCGCGGTGGCGGCGTGCAGCCAGTGGCCGCCGGTGGCCGCACAGAGACGGGCGAGGGCGGGCTCCGGCGGCCGGTCGCCCACCTGAATGGCGGTGATCCGCACCCCTCCACCGGGCGCCACCGGCGGCGGTCCCACCCGGCCGTCGGTGATCAAGACGATCTCCCCCTCGCCGGGGGTCGCTCCAAGCAGCGCCTCGGCCGCGGCCACCGCGCGCCATGGGTCGGTGCCGCCCGCGCCGGTGAGCAGGGCGAGGCGATGGCGCAGTTCTGCCTCCACCGGTGGCGCCCCGAGGGGGTCGAGGAGGTGGAGGTCGCGGTCAAAGGCGATCAGCCCCCACCGGTCCGCGGGTCCGAGGGCGCGGCGCACCGCCAGGGTGGCGGCGACTCCGAGGTCGAGGGAGGAGCCCGCCCCCTCCCCCGCCTCGGCCATCGAGCCGGAGCGGTCGAGGACCACCACGACCGCTACCGGCGGCCGTCCCCCCTCGGCCCCGGGTTGCAAAGGGAGGAGGGGGGCCAAGGGGTCGCCCGCCAAGGGCGGCTCGCCCACCCACAACAGCCCCATCCCTGCCGCCACCGCCCGGACGATCGCCTGGCGCCCGGCGTCGTCGAGCTTGGCGCCGCTCGCCACGACCAGCCCCCCGGGCGGCGCGGCGAGGAGGCGCCCCAGGTCGAGACTTGCCACGACCTGCTCCGCCCCGGCCACGGTGGCGAGGGCGGGCTCGCCCACCACCGCCAACCGCGGCCGCCCCTCCACCTCCACCCGACCGGCCGCCGGCGGCAGACCCGCCACCTGCGCCTCGATCCGGTGGGAGCCCGAGGAGAGCAGGAGGGGGAGGCGGCTCACGCCCGGTGGTTCGATCACCCCCTCCCCGGCCACCGTGCCGTCGATCCGCCAAAGGAGCCGGGCGGCGCCGGTGACCCCGGTGAGGGCTGCGACCGCCACCGCGGCCGCCCCCTCGGGGAGGCGGCTAGGCAGGTGGAGGGAGAGGGCGGCGGAGGGGAGGAGTCGACAGTGGAGCCGGCTCCCGGCCGGCGCGGCGAACGCGGCGGCGCGGCCGTCGCTCACCACCACCCCCTCGGGGGCGAGGGCGAGGCCGCGGGCCACCGCAGCCGCGAGCGGGGTGGCGCGGCTGGCCGGCCGGGGCGCGGCAAGGAGGCGGCGCACGGTGGCGATCGCTACCCCCGGCCGGCTCGCCTCCCCGACCCACACCTCGGCCTCCGCGGCCGCGGCCACCACCACCACCCGCCGGCTCCCCTCCATCGCCGCGGCCGCCGCGAGCGCGAGGTCGGCGCCAGTGCAACTCGGTGAGAGGTCGAGGACCACCGCCCGCACCCCGCCGCCGGGGAAGAGGAGGGCGGCAACAAGGGGGAGGGTGGCGGCCGCTCCCCAGCGCGGCTGGCGCGGCCAGGGGAGCCAGAGGAGGAGGAGCGCCGCGCCCACCGGCCAGCGCCAGCGGGGGACGGTCCGCTCCGGCGGGGGGAGCGGCGGCGCATCGCGGATCTCCTCGATCCACGCCGCGAGCAGGTGGGGAAGAGGCGGCGCGTCGCGCAGGCCGGGGGTCGCGAGGTCGGCGCCGATCCGCAGGTGGCCGCCGGTGGCGGTGGGGTGGAGGGAGACGACCGGCCCCGCCGCAGTGGTGGCCAAGACGCGGTCCCACTCCCCAACCTCCAAGGGGCGAAGCTCCGTCGCGGCCACCGGATCGGCGGGGAGACCGTCGAAGAGGGGATCGTCCACCGCCCACTCCACCCGGCCGGACGCGGTGCCCGGGTGGACCTCCACGGTCCACGGCGCGGCGGCGACGCACGGGGCCCCAAGCTCTGCGAGGTAGGCGCGCAGGGGGGCGGGGAGCGCTCCTTCGCACACCACCCCGAAAGAGGGTGGGGTAGCGGCGGCGTCCGGTCCGGCGGTCTCTCCCTGGGGGGCGGCGAGGGCGAGGACGAGGAGGAGCAACAGGAGGGGAACCCGCCCGCCGGTGGGGCGGATGGTCAGCCTCCGCCGCCCCCCGCCCGCCGCCGCCCCCTCCCACAGGAAGAGGGCGGCGACCCGCCGTGCCGGGCCACCCCGCGGCCGGATCCACCAAAGGAAAAGCAGTGGGGGGTAAGCGGCGAGCCAGAGGGGGTGGAGGAGGGTCACCGTCCGCCTCCCCCGTGGCGCAGGTAGGCGAACAGGGCCGCCTCCGCCCCCGCCGCCGCCTGCGCCACCACCAGCCCGATCCGGTGGCGGCGGGCGAGAGCGGCCACCCCCTCCTGGTGGCGGGCGAGGGCGGCCTGATAGCGCGCCACCGTGGCCAAGTCCGCCACCGCCGCGCGGCCCTCCCCCGACTCCACGTCGAGCAGCAGGCAGGGGCCGGTCGGGGCGGGGTGGAGGTCACCCTCGCCCAGGAGTTGGATCACCTCGACCGGGTGGCCGCGGCGGGCGAGGTCGCCGAGGGGGGCAAGGCGCTCCACCGGCTCCAGAAGGTCGGAGAGGAGGACCACCTGGGCGCCCGGCGGCCAGGCCACCGAGCCGCCGTAGAGCGCCGCCGCCACCGCCACCTCCCCCGCCGGTTTCGCCGCCTCCAAGGCGGCGGCCAGGAGCCCGAGAAGGGCGCGGCCGCTTCCGCCAGCGACGGGGGTCGGGTTGGTTCCAAGGAGGTGCAGGAAGAGGCGCGCCTCGCCCTCCAAGGCGAGGTAAGCGAGGGCGGTGGCGATTTCGGTGGCAACCTCAAACTTGCGATCCAACCCCATGGAGGCCGAGCAGTCGACCGCCACGACGACCACCGTGGCGCGGCGCGCCTCGCCATGCCGGATGAAGGGGCGGCGCAGGCGCGCGAGCACCCGCCAGTCGAGGTAGCGCGGATCGTCGCCCGGCTGGTACGGCCGGTACTCCGCAACCTCCGCCGCCGGCGTGCGGGCCCGGCCGGCCAGCCCGGGTCGGGTCGCGCCGTGGCCCTCCCGCAGCCACCGGTCGAGGCGGCGCAAGCGGGCGAGGAGGGCGGGGGAGAGGGCCATGGGGATAGGGAATCGGGGGTGGGGAGATCGATGGGGAGGGCGACTGATCTCTGTGCCGAGGTCCAGCGGCGCGCCTCTCAGCCGGTGCGCGGGGGTCTCCCCGCCCCAGCCCTTTGCATCCACCCCCCGGCCGCGGGGGGCGCAAGGCGTTGGCTTGGGGTGGCGATCGGATGGGCGCGGTCGCCCCCTACCCGCGCGTGCGCGCCCGGGCCACCTGTCGAGGGCGGGCAGACGGTGGTCGGCGAACCTCCCGCCGCCTGCCTCACGGCTGGACCTCCTCCAAGAGCTGGTCCACCACCTGGTCGGCGGTGGTCCCCTCCATCTCCGCTTCGAGCTTCAGCAGCAGGCGGTGGCGCAGGGCGGGGGCGGCGATTGCGCGCAGGTCGGTGAAGTCGACCTGGTGGCGGCCGGCTCCCAGGGCCACGCCGCGCGCCGCGCGCACCCAGAAGCGGCCGCCGCGCGGCGAGATACCGAGGCGCAGGCTGGCCGCGGCGGTGGCGGAGTGCGCGCCCTTGGGGCGGCTGGCGAGGAGCAGGCGGGTGGCGTAGGCGACCACCGGGGTGGGCAGGAGGACCTCTTCCACCGCCGCCTGGAGGGGGGCAAGGTCGATCGTCGCCACCACCGCGCGGTCGTCGGTGGCGGGCAGGGTGAGGACTTTCTGGAGATCGGCTGGCGCGGGATCGGTCAGGCAGATCTTGAAGAAGAAACGGTCGAGCTGGGCCTCGGGCAGGGGGTAGGTCCCCTCCATCTCGATGGGGTTTTGGGTGGCGAGGAGGAGGAAGGGGTGGGGCAGGGGGTGGCTCTCGCCCATCACCGTCACCTGTCCCTCTTGCATCGCCTCTAGGAAGGCGGACTGGGTGCGCGGGGTGGCGCGGTTGATCTCGTCCGCCAGGCAGAGGTTGGCGAACAGGGGGCCAGGCTGGAACTCGAACCGCTCGTGGCCGCGCTCGTCGAGGAGCAAGGCGGTGCCGGTGATGTCGCCGGGCATGAGGTCCGGGGTGCACTGGACACGCGCGAAGCGCAGGCCGAGAGAGCGCGCCACCGTGTGCACGAGGAGGGTCTTGCCGAGCCCCGGCACCCCCTCGATCAGGCAGTGGCCGTTGCACGCCAAGGCCACGGTGAGCTCGAAGAGGGGGCGCGGCTGGCCCACCACCCACCGCCCTACCTGGGCCTGGAGCTGGGCCATGGCGGCGGCGGCGCGGTCGGGGGAGAGGGGGCGGGGGGCGGGAGGCTGGGGGGTGAGGGAGGGGGGATCGGGGGTGGGGTGGCCGCTGGCGCGGCTCGCGATCGGATCGGGTGGGCGGGTCACCGGGTGCTCCTTGGCAGGTGCGCGGGCGGGTTGGGTGTCCGCGTGGGGTCGAGCGATGGGGCGAGGAGGGGTTGAACCGCGGGCCGTGGATGGACCGTGGCGTGGTCCGCGTCCACGGCTCTGCGCGCGCCCCCCATCATCTGCCCTCCGCGGCGCGGAGGAGCTCAAAATACCGCGCCACCGCCGCCCGCCGGTACAGGGGGAGGGCGGCGAGCGGGTCGGGGGCGAGGCGGCCGGCTGCGGTCGGGGCGGGGGGTGGGGCGGCGGCCAGCGGCGTGGGGAGGGGGCCGCGGCCGGTGGTCGCCACCGCCACCGTGGGGCCGGAGCCCTGGAGTTCCGGGCGTGGGGTCGCGGCGACCAGCCCCCCGCTGGCCGGGGCGTTGCCGAGACCGGCGCCGCCCCCACCACCCCCGCTGCCGGCCCGCTCGCCGACCCCCTTCCCGGTCTCGGCGGTGGCGCCCCCATCGCCGTTGGCACCCGCGTGGGAAAGCGGCGTGATCGGTGGCTCGGCTGGGGTGTGCAGGCGTGGCTGGGGCGCGTACCCCGCACCGGTCGGGCGGGCGGTCCCGGCAATACTCTCCCCCAGTGGGGTGGGTGGCGGTGGGACCCTTGTGGCGTGGCGAAGGTCGGGCACGAGCAGGGTGGCCGCGCCGAGGGCGGCGGCCACGATTCCCCAGGCGTGGCCGCGCCACGGCAGGAGCGTGGCCAGGTCGAGGTGGGCGAGGCGAGGGGCGGTGGCGGCCCGCTGGGCGGTGGCCCATGGGTCGTGGCGGTGGCGGAACTCGACCGCCGCGGTGAGCGCCGAGCCCAGGCCGGCGGCGCGGTCGAGCCGGGCGGCGAGGGTGAGGTCGTCCACCCGCCGCACGGTGGCCAAACCCAGGAGGGAGCCGGCGACCCCCGCCGCGACCGGGAAGGCGAGGGGCAGACCGGCGAGGCGGAGACCGACAGCCACCGCGCCCCCGGCGGCAAGACCGAGCGCAAAGCGCCGGATGGCCTCGATCTGGAGCTGGCGGCGCTGGGCGCGGGCGAGGAGGTGGTCTACCGCACCACTCATCCGATCCCTCCGCGGCGGGCCCATCCCGGGCGGCGCGCGCGGGGGGGTGGGGCGACCGCTGGCCCCATCCGGCCCCCCCAAGGAGTGGCACGCGCGACAAGCGGCGCCGGCGCGCGTGGGGCGATCGCTGGGCTCATCCGGCCTCCCCCAAGAGGGTGAGAATCGCGGCCACCGCCGCGTAGGCGAGGGCGAGGCGGGGGGCGGCGGCGAGACGCCGCCCGAGGAGGGTGGCAACGACCGCGGTGGCGAGGGCGCACCCCCCCGGGAGGAGGGCGGCGGTGGGGGAGCCACCCAGGCGCCACGCGAGGAGGGCGGCGGGGAGGGCGGCGGCGACGGCGAGCACGCCGCTGGCGAGGGCGACGGCGATGGCGCCTCCCTGACCCCCGGCGATCGCCCCGAGCGGTGCGTGGGGCGGGGCGGTCGATGCCAGCGCGGCGCTGACCCAAGGCGGCGCGCCCATGGAGACCACCGCCGCCACCGCCCAGCCGGACCCGGTGGCGAGGGCGGTTGCGACCGCCCCCCCGTCGATCCCTGGGGCGAGACGGGCGAGGAGGGGCAAGACCACCGCGGCCTCGGCGAGCAGGGCGGCGGCGGGGAGGAGCAGGGCGCGCCTCACGGGGTCGCCTCCGCCAGAGAGGCGGTGATCGGAGCCACCTCCGCCGCCACCTCCACCAAGCCACGGTCGCGGACCACCCAACAAGTGGTGGCGCAGGCGGCCAGCGGGGCGAAGCCGTTAGTGGCGACCACCACCGTCGCCCCGCCTGCGGCCACCGCCTCCAACCGCCGCGCCACCTGGACGGCCACGATCGCATCGAGGCGGTCGAAGGGGTCGTCGAGAAGGAGAAGCTCCGGTCTGCCGAGGAGGGCGCGGGCGATCGCCACCGCCCGTCGCTGGCCGGGCGAGAGGCGATCGAGGCGCATGGACCCGAGGGGGATGGGGCTCAGGTGGCGGATGAACTCCGCAACACTGTCAAGCCAGTTGTTCCCCAGCCCACCAATGGCTTGGGCGTACCCCTTGAGGTAGTCGCTGACCCGTTGGCTGGGGTAGGGCTCCTCGTCTTGGAAGAGGACGGCGACCCGCCCGCGCAGGCAGCGGGCGCCGGGCGGCTGGCCGAGGGTGCGCACCGTGCCTTGGGTTGGCGGGAGCAGCCCGGCGAGGCAGGCGAGGAGGGCGGACTTGCCGCTGCCATTGCGGCCCACGATCCCGTGGACGCCCCCGGCGGCGAGGCGGAGGGTGACGTCGTCGACTAGTGGCCGGCCGCCGGCCACCAGGGTGAGGTGGTCAAGCTCAACGGCCACGGCTCACCTCGCGGAAGGGGGGGGCGGAGGGCAGCCCCACGGCCCCCGCTTGGACCGGCGCCGCCAGCGGCCCGGTCTGTTCGAGGAGGAGGAGCTCCTCGGTGACCAGCCAGCGCAGGCCGGGTGGGGCAACCTCCGGCGCCCATGCCGAGGTTGGGGCGGCGAGGAGGGGGCCGTGGCCGAAGCCGGCGATGGTGAGCGTCGCCCGTTGCAGGGGCGGGGCGGCAAGGTAGCGGCTGGCGGTGGTGGCTGGCGGGGCGAGGCGGGGGGCCACAACCATCGTGGCGACGATGACGGCGGCGGCCACCGGGAGGGGACCACGGCTGAGGAAGGCGGTGAGGAGCACGCCGGAGGCGGCCACGCCGAAGAGGATGGCGAGCCGCCGGAGGGCGGTGGCCAGCGGTGCGGGAAAGGCGGCAGCGGTGGCCGCGGCCGGAAGCGGCAGGAGGGGGGCGGCGACCCCCGCCACCGCCGGGGCGATGGGGGTGCCGAGGCCACGGGCGGCAGTGATGGATGCCGCCTGGGTTGGGGTGGCCCCAACAAGGGTTGCCTCGTCTACCGCCCAGGCGGGGTAGGCGAGGAGTACGGCCCAGTGGTCTGGCAGGGTGGTGAAGCGCTCGGCCGGGGGCGGGGTGGGACTACCGGCGACGGTGGCGACGGTTGTGGCTTGTGCCACCGGCGGCAGGGGCTCCGCTTCGGTCGTCACCTCCTGCCCCGCCGCCCGCGCGCGGAGGACCACCGGCCCGCCAGGGACCGGCGCGAGGAGGTCGAACTGGCGCGTCGCGAGGCCGGGGAGGTCGAGGCGGCGGGTGATGCGCGTCCCCACAACCTCCACCTCGACGACCTCCGGCGTCGCGCTGCGGTTGGTGACGGTCACCGCGGCGAGCAGCGCCCCTCCGGGGGGGCGGTGGAGGGTCGCCGCCACCGCCACCGGCGCGGTGCTCACCGCCCCCGGCGCGGACCCGGCGAGGGCCGGGAGGAGGAGGGCGAGGAGGGGTCCGGCCCACCCACCCATGGACTACTTCGCCTCGTCCGCGAGGAAGGGGTAGCAGGCGGCGAGGGCCAGGCAGGCGTGGGCGGTGGCGAGGTGCTTGTTCCCCTCCCACCAGCGCCCCACCGGGTTGGACCACCAGCCCGCCTCGTCCTGCAGGGCGAGGAGCCGCCGGGCCAGCTCCTCCGCCCACTGGTGGGCGGTGTTGTCGGCGGACTTGAAGGTCGGCTCGCCGAGGAGCGCCAGGGTGCGGGCGAAGGTGTCCACATAGTAGTAGTACCCCTGCTGGCCAAGGCCCGGGTTCTCCTCCACCGAGTAGTGGCTGCGTGCCCAGTCGACTCCCGCCACCACCCGCGGGTCGCTCTTATCGACGTGGGCGAAGAGGAGCGACTTGATCCCGGCGAAGGTCATCGAGCCGTACGAGCGGGTGGCGCCGGCGAACGACTCGCCCGGGGCGTAGACGAAGCCACCGTCGTTTGCCGCCCACGGCTGGTCATTCGACTCGCTGCGGTTCTGGCAGCGGGAGATGAACTGGATGGCGCGCCCCCACGCCGGGTCCTGCGGGTCGGTGGCGGCGGCGGCCAGGGCCTCCACCGCGATCTGAAGGTTGGAGAGGTCGGGCCGCTCGTCGCCGCCATAGCCGATGCCGCCGTAGTACTTGTGGCTCTGCGGGTAGCCGGTCGCGTCGTCCGCCTGGATCCCGCGCAGGTAGGCGGAGGCGTGGTCGATCAGGGGGCGGTGGGCGGGGTTGCCGCTCTCCGCCAGGAGCTGGATCGCGAGGGCGGTGTTGTAGCCGGGGTTATCGCGATCGTAGATGGCGCCGTTCGGGTGGGCCTTGCTGATGAGGTAGGCGACCGCGCGGTCGACGAACGGGCCGTCGCCCTCGCTGTACTGGCGCGGCGAGCGCAGGTAGGCGAGGGCGACCAGAGAGGTGATCCCCGGGTGGCCGGACCACGCGCCGTCCTGGCCCTGCTCGCTGCGTAGCCAGCGCAGGGCGCGGTCCACGGAGCGCTGGGTCTGCTCGCGGAGGGTGACCGGTTTGCCCGGCTCCTGCGCGGCGGCGAGCGGCGGGTGGACGAGGGAGCAGCAGGCGAGGAGGCCGAGGGTGAGGGCGATGCGGTGCATAGTTAGAGGCTCCAGGGTGAAGGGTGGCTGGCGCGGGAGCTCCCGGCGGTGCGCAGGCGGATTAGAGCCCGCCCGCGGCCTCGGGTGTAGCCAGGCGGAGGGGTGGAAGGTGGCGAGGGGGGCGCGTGGCGTCCCCCTCAAGAAAAGGCCGTCTGGAGCGGGACGCTCCGGAGGGTCGGATGGCGGGTGGGGGGCCGCCATCCACGGGGGGTGAAGCGACCCGGCCATGGGCCGGGTGGCGAGGGGGGCGCGTGGCGTCCCCCTCAAGATTGGTACGCCAGCCGCGACGGGGGTGGTGCCAGAGGGTGAGATGGAGGGCGAGGGCGGCGAGCCCCAGGGGGAGGGCGGCCCAGGGCGCAGCCGGGTAGTGGTACGGGTAGTAGGCGAGGGGGAGATGGGCGTAGGGCCAGGGCAGGCGGGCGAGGTCGATCTGGGTGAGGGCGGCGGCGACTGCCGGCGGCCAGAGAAAGAGCGCCGCGGCGATCCCCCGCGTCGGGTCGGCGAACAGCTCGGCGACCATCAGCAGGTAGAGCGGGCCACCGTAGAGCACCACCACGGCGGCGGCGGTGCGGGCGGTGGCGGCGATCCCGGTGGGGGCGTGGAGGGCGAGGCCGGCGGCGAACAGCACGCCAGCTCCGAGGTAGAGGAGGCAAGCGGGGAGGGCGGAGGCCGGGAGGGAGAGAACGAGGGCGGGCAGCGGTACGGCGATGGCCGCGCTGCACGGCAGGAGCAAGGCGGCGCAACAGACCGTGCGCCGGCCGCCGGCGACCCAGGTCACCAGCGGCGTGGCGCCGCGCCATGGGTGATGCGGCAGAAGCACGGCGAGGAGGGTCGTGGCCATGGCGACCGCCGGGGCGGCGGCCACTCCGGCGAGGGGGTGGCGGAGGGTGAGGACGACGAGAGCGCCGCCGCCCGCGACCGCGGCGGCGAGAGGGCGCCAACTCATCGGCCCCCCTCCGCTCCCTTCCGCGACGTGGCTGCCTCCGCGGCCACCTGGGCCAGGTAGCGCCGCAACCGCTCGAACTGGGCCGCGAGGTCGGCGGGGGTCTCGCCCATGGGGCTCTTGAAGAAAGAGCAGAGGTGGGTCATCGGACCCGCTTCGCCACGCTGGCGGGCGAGGGCGGCGAGGCGGGCGAGGTCGAGGATCAGCGGCGCGGCGAGGGCCGAGTCGCACCCCTGCCAGGTGAACTGGAGGGTCATGCGGGTCCCCAAGAATCCCTCGAAGTGGATCAGGTCCCACGCCGTCTTCCAGTCGTCGAGGGAGGGTACGTAGTCGATCCCCACCCGGGTGTGCGGGGCGTAGCCGAGGATCTCGGCCAGGACGTGGTCCTTGGAGGCGACCTTCGCCGCCTTGTTCGCCGGGTCGTTGAGGACCGCGCCATCGCCGTTGCCGAGGAGGTTGTACCCCTCCCACGACAGGACCCGCAGGTGGCGCGCAGCGAAGAGCGGCGCCAGGGCGGATTTCATCAGGGTCTCGCCGGTCTTGCCGTCGCTGCCGTAGATCGGCAGGCCACGCTCCTCGGCGAGGGCGACCAATGCCGCGCAGCTTCCCCCCGGCGACGGGGTGAAGTTGATCCACGGACAGCCCGCCTCCAACGCCGCTACCGCGTAGAGGGTCGAGGCGGGCAGGCTTGGGGCGTCGGCCGCGATCGCGGCGCGCAGGGCCGCGAGGTCCTCGCCGGGGAAAGAGGCGGGCGGGGTGGGCTCGGTGGAACAGAGGTTGACCACCACCACCGTGTCGAGGTGGTGGCGATCGCGAAAGGCGAGGAGGTCGTCCCGGAAGCGGGCCACCAGCGCGGCCGCGGGGCCGCTCGCGCCGCGGCCGGCGACCCGCTCGATGGTGGCGCCGCAGCCGCGGGTGGTCCCGGGGCGGATCGACCCGTCGCAGCGGCGTAGCCAGTCGGCCGCCGCCTCCACGTGCTCGGGACGGAGGAAGCCGCCCGGGCCGGTGAGGGCGCGGGCAACCTCCAACAGGGGGGTCTCCGCCACGTCCCAGCCGCCGAAGGGGATCTGGTCCAGCCCCGGCCACGCCACCGCGGCGAGGTCGGCGAGCTCGGTCACCAGACCGGTGGGGGCGGCGAGCCCCTGGGCGATCGCATACGCCCCCACCGCGGTGGTGGTGGCGACGTTGCCGCGGCCGCCGGCGAGCCAGAGGCCAAAGGGGGGAAGGGGGAAGGGGAGCATGGGTTGCCTAGGCGTGGAGGGAGGAGGGGTGGCTAGTCGACGGGACGGGGACCTGCCTCTTGTCGGTCAGCGTCGTGGCCACCCGCAGCTCCCGCCCGGGATCGTCGCGGGAGGGCGCGGCCGTGCGGAGGCGGCGGTCGACTCGCCGGTCCGCGACCGCGGGGTAGCCGCGCTCCGTCGATGTTGCGGAGAAAGATGCGACCAAGGGAGGTGTGGGTGGGCCCGAGTTGCCCACCCACGGCGCAAATCGCCGGCGCGGGTCCACCGCAACCCGCACAAGTAACCGCCCGTGTCGTCGCGCCCACGGCGGGCGGCGACACGGACGGCGGGCTGGCCACCGAGGTGGCGCCGGGCCCCGTGGGTGTCCACGGCGGGAGTGGCCCGGCAGCCTTGGAGGACGACGGCCATGACCCAACCCTTCGCAAGCGGTGGGCCACCCCGCGAAAGGGGGGCGCCGCACCGGCAAGTTGTTGGGGAGGCGCAGATCAGTTGCACCCAGTGGCGCTGCCGAGGTTGGGGCGCTGGCCACCTCATGGGCACTCGTGGCCACGACCACCGTGGTAAGAGAGCTTCTTGCGCAGGCTTGAGCGCTGCATCCCAAGGAGGCGCGCCGCTTGGACCTGGTTGCCGCCGGTCTGGGCGAGGGCCTCGTCGAGGAGGATCTCCTCGGTCCGTGCGGTGAGCCGGTGGAAGATGCCGCTGCCCGGTTCCGCCGCCTGGCCTGCGGCCATGAGGCGGTGCACCGCGTCGCGCAGGTAGCGCTCCCAGCTAGTTTCCGGTCCGCCCCCGTCGCGATCGGTGGGGAGGGGCGGGTCGAGGTGCGGCTGGACCTCCTCCCAGGTGAGGCGCCCCCCGCGGGCAAAGGCGCACAGGCGCTGGATCAGGTTCTCCAACTCGCGCACGTTGCCCGGCCACGGCTGGCGGGAGAGGTGGAGGAGGCAGTCGTCGTCGAGCGCCGGCGGCTCCACGCCGAGGCGGGTGGCCGCCTGGCGCAGAAAGTGGGCGACGAGGAGCGGGATGTCTTCGGGCCGGTCGCGCAGGGGCGGGAGGGTGAGGGTGGCCACGTGCAGCCGGTAGTAGAGGTCCTTGCGCAAGCGGCCACCGGCCACCGCCGCGGCCAGGTCCTGGTTGGAGGCGGCGATGATCCGCGCCCCCACCGCGATCGGTTGGCTGCCGCCGACCCGGTAGAACTCCCGCTCCTGCAGCACGCGCAGGAGCTTCGCCTGCAAGGCGAGGGGCAGGTCGCCCACCTCGTCGAGGAGGAGGGTGCCGGCGGCGGCGAGCTCGAACTTGCCGCGGCGTTGCTCCGTGGCACCGGTGAAGCTGCCCCGCTCGTGGCCGAAGAGCTCGCTCTCCAGCAGACTCTCCGGCACCGCGGCGCAGTTCACCGCCACGAACGGGCCGTCGCGGCGCGCGCTGTTCTCGTGGATGGCGCGCGCCACCCGCTCCTTGCCCACGCCGCTCTCCCCCAACAGCAGCACCGTGAGGTCATTGGTGGTGAGCAGGCCGATGTGTTTGAACAGCTCCTGCATCACCGTGCTGGTCCCCACCAGGGCGTGGCCGGCGGGGGTGGCCGGTGGCGGCGCGTTGGTGGTCGTGGGCGGCGCCGGGGGTGGGCGCAGGGCGCGACGCAACAGGGTGGCAAGGCGGTCGAGGTCCAGCGGCTTGGTGAGGTAGTCGTAGGCCCCCGCCTGCATCGCGGCCACCGCCCGTTCGAGGCCGCCGTGGGCGGTGATGATCACCACCGGCAGGGCGGGCCAGCGCGGGTGGACCTTCGCCAGCAGCGCGAGGCCGTCCTCGCCGGCGAGCTGGATGTCCACCAGGGCGAGGTCGAAGGGGGTCGCCGCCAGCCGGTCGAGGGCGGCGGCGGCGGTGGCCACCGCCTCGACCGTGTGGCCGGCGTTGCGCAGGTACTCGCCGAGGGCGAAGCAGATCGCGGCGTCGTCATCGACCACGAGGATGCGGCTCATGGGAGGGTCCGGGGGGTGGGAGGGGGCGGCACAGGCGGCGGAAGATCGCCGCCATCGTGCCGTGGGGCGGCGGGCGGTGCGAGGGGGAGGGTGAGGGTGGCGACCGTGCCGCCGCCGGCGGCCGTGGCGAGGCCGAGGTCGCCGCCGTGGTCGCGGGCGATTTGGCGGCTCACCGCCAGGCCGATCCCGGTGGTGGTGGGGTTCTCCCCGGTGAACGGCTCGAAGAGGCTCTCCACCTTCGCTGGGTCGATCCCGCGACCGGTGTCTAGGACCGCGACCTCCACCGATCCGCCGCCCGCCGGCCAACGGCTCATCACCGACAGCCTGCCGCCCGCGGCCATCGCCGCGGCGCCGTTGAGCAGCAGGTTGAGGAGGAGCTGTTTGAGCCGCTCCGGGTCGGCCACCAGGGGGAGAGGATGACCCTCGGTGGCACGACTCAGGGTGATCCCCTGATGGGTGAGCTGCTGCTCCATGAGCGCCATCACCTCCGCCACCACCGCCTCTAGGTCGCACGCCCGCGGCTGGACCGGCCGCGGGCGGGCGAGGTCGAGGAGGTCCTGGACCACCAGCTCCACCCGCGCCACCTCCCGCAGGACCACCTCCGCGTAACCCGCCTCGGTGGCCATCCCCGGCTCGCGGCGCAGCCGGTCGCGGACCATCTGGACCAGCATCTGGACCGAGGTGAGGGGGTTGCGCACCTCGTGGGCGACGGTGGCCGCTAGCCGCCCGGCCACCGCCTGGCGCTCGGCAACGAGCCGCCGTCGCTCGGTCTCCGCCAGACGGCTCACCATGGTGTTGAAGGCGGAGGCGAGCTCCGCCACCTCGCCGCCGGTGGGGGCGGCCACCGGCGGCGGGTGGCCGCCCGCGGCGACGGTGGTTGCAGCGGCGGCCAACGCCGCGACCGGTCGGGTGATCCGCCGCGCCAGGAGGTGGCCCACCAACGAGACCAGACCGAGGGCGGTGAGGGTGATCGCCGCCAGCCCCCAGGCGATCCGCCGCCGCCACGCCGTCTCGGCCGCCGCCGGCCGCAGGAGGGTGAGCCAGTGGCGCGGCGCCGCCGGCGACCCGTCGAGGGGGTGGAGGAGGGCGGTGTAGGCGCCATCCGGCAGGTCGATGAGCCGCGGCGGGCGTGGCCCTGGGGCTGGCCGCAGGTGGGGGGTTACCGCCGTCTCCACCGCCGGCCAGAGGGGCGGCGGCAGCGACCCGGAGACCACCTCGCCGGTCGCGTCCACCACCACCACCTCGCTGCCGAGGAGGTCGGCAAGGCGGTGCAGCAGGCGGTCGTTGAGTCCCGGCCCAAAGCGCGAGATCACCTCCGCCGCCCGCGCCATGTCCCGGTTCAGCCGCTCCTCCGCCGCCCGCGCGACCAGGGTGTAGGCGAGTAGGCCGGTGGCGAGGAGGGCCACCGTCACGATCCCCCCGAAGGCAAGGGCGAGGCGTGGGGCGAGACGGTTCAGGGAGGCGGGGGCAGCCACGGCGGCTCGTGAAAAGAGAGTCTCAATCTGAGACGCGCCACGAATTATGTCAAAGGGCTTTACCATGGCGTAACTCCTTTCCGGGAAAGGCCATTACCTCCGCGTAGCCGCCTCCGGTCGAAAACGGTGTCAATGATCTTATCAAGTCGAGGTCCGCCAGCGGGCCCGATGTCCATGCCACCAATGCGGAGATTCATCAATAAACATCGTGGGTTACGGCTCGGTCGCGGGTCTTGTTGGCGGACCGGCAAAAGGTGGCGCGCCGATTGCAAGGTTTGGGAAAAAAGGAGACTTCGTTATGGCTTGCAGCGCGCTGGGTTGGGCCCTTGGGAGGGTCTCCCCATCGCACCTTTGAATACCCCAGACGCGGCAGCGGCCCGGTGGACACGGGATTCCATCGGGGCGCGTGTGGACCGCGGGGGGCAACTCCACCTCATTCTTGGAGGCCGACATGGCACAGCAAGGCTGGTTCAGCAGGACGTGGAAGCAGTGGACGGGCGGCGGGATCGCCCTACTCCTTGGGCTCGCCGTGGCAACCCCGGCGGCGGCGGTCGTTCCGGTGGTGAAGACGGTCCCCTGGGTGGCGACCAACCCCCTGATCCCCCACGACACCTGGAGCGGCAAGTCGATCACCCTCAAGGGGACCTCCAGCGTGGCGGGGGCGACGATCCAGTACACCTGGGACTTCGGGGACGGCAGCCCGGTGGCGACGGGGACGGTGACCAACGCGTACGCGATCCAGGCGATGCACGCCTACGTGGGGAACGTCGGTGACATCTTCTCCGCCCGCCTGACCGTCGAGGACACCGCCACCGGCGAAACCGGTAGCCAGATTTACCTCGTGGAGATTCGCGCCCAGGCCCTGGATACCGAGGTCAACGTCGCCATCGACGAGGGGTTGTGGTTCCTCCACAAACAGTTCCGGCGCTACGACTCTGGCGGTGTCGCCATGGGCGACTGGGCTAACAACCCGTATACCGGCAACTACTACGGCCTTACTGCCGGGGCGGTGAACGCCTTTGAGGTGAATGGCCACGTGGAGAGCCTGGCGGGTGATGATGACCCCTACAAAGAGACTGTCGCGCGCGGCCTGAAGTTCCTCATCAGCGGATTGACGGCGACGGCCATCGCGCCGACCGCCCTCGGTAACCCCGAGGACTACGACGGCAACGGCGTCGCCGATCCCGGGAGTAACGGCCTCGGTATCCAGGTGAATCAGGGGAGCTTCGACTACCAGCACGGCATGGTGGTCGACGCGATCGTCGCCAGCGGCACCCCCAGTGCGGTCGCGGTGACCGGTCCGGCAAACGTCGTCGGGCGGACCTACAAGGCGATCGTCCAGGACATGATCGACCGTGCGGCGCACGGCCAGTACGCGGACGCGACGTACGGCGGTGGTTGGTACTACAGCTTCGGTAGTTGGGGAGACAACTCGATCTGCCAGTGGGTGGCGATCGGCATCATCGCGGCCGAGCGCAATGGCTGGGCCTTGGTCCCGCCCTTTGTGAAGGCGAAGAACCCGACCTGGCTGCGCTATTCCCAGACGACCGATGGCACCGGTCGCTTTGGTTACCAGAGCCCCGGCTCCTACCCGTGGGGGGACAAGGCGGTAACCCCCTCTGGCATGGTGCAGATGGACATGGACGGCATCGGCCGCGGTGACCTCGGGGCGCCGGCGGCGGGGCAGCCCAGTTGGGATCAGGCGGAGAAGTTCATCCGCGAAAACTTCAGCCTCGACGCGGGGAGCTACGCCTCGTCGATCAAGGAGTACTACTACGGCCTCTTCTCCTTTGTGAAGTCGATGCGCCTGCACCAGCCGCCGATCGTCTTGCTGCGTGACTACACGGGCGTCAAGGCGGACATCGATTGGTACAACGCGGAGACCAGCCAGGGCGATGAGGCCCAGGGGGTGGCCCGTACCCTGGTCACGGACCAGGACAAGACAGGCAGCGCCACCCACGGCCAGTGGCTGAACCCCAGCTACCCGCGTGGGGACCACCGGGCCTTCCACACCGAGTGGGCGATCCAGATGCTCAGCCAGAGCCTGTTCGAGGCCGGCTCGCCGGTGGCGGTGGCGGACGCGGTGGCGAACCCGGCGGAGGCTGGCCAGGTCATCACCCTGAACGGTGGCGCCTCCTTCCACCAGGATTCGACCAAGATCATCGACTCGTGGGCATGGGATCTGGACAACGACGGCGCCTACGACGATGCCACCGGGCCGGTGGCCACGGTCTCCTTCCCAGCGGTGGGCGACTACCCGGTGGGTCTGCTGGTGACCGACAACGGCTTGCCCGAGAAGTCGGCCACGACCGTTGTGATCGTCCGGGTCACCACCCCGCCGATCGCCCCGACTGCCGAGGCCGATGGACCGTACTCCTTCTGCCCGCAATCGCAGCCGTGGTTCCTCGACGGCAGTGGCTCGGTCAACCCGGATGACGGCGCCGGCGAGATCGGCCTGCCCGGCGACATGATCGCCAGCTACCTGTGGGATCTCGATGGCGACGGCGCCTTCGACGACGCGGCCGGGGCGCAGCCCGATGTGACTGCCTTCTTCACCGCCGCGGGCGTGGGCAACTACCTGGTTCAGCTCAAGGTTACCGACACCACCGCGACCTCCTTCCCAAGCAGTGGCATGGGTGATCTCTCCGACACGAACTCCGCCCAGGTCACCGTCCGGGACGCCAGTGACCCGGCGTGCGCCGCCTGCATCGATGATCTGCGGGCGCGGGCGAGGAGCGGCAGGGTGTCGCTTGTCTGGACGGACACGGGCGCGTCCCACTACAACGTCTACCGGTCCACGGTTGCTGGCGGCCCCTACACCTTCCTCGCCGCCACCACCTCGCGCTACTCGACCTACCTCGACGCCACGGTCGTCAACGGTACCGCCTACTACTACGTGGTCCGGCCCGCCGCCGCCAATGGCGCCGAGCTCTGCCAGTCGAACGAGGTGACCGCCACGCCGCCCGTCGTGCGTGCCCGGCGGCGGTAGGAAGCTTAAGACGATGAGACCTTCGCGGAGCAATCCAATACCGAGCCATTCATGGAGTTGGTAGCTCACACACCTACCTTCCAAAAAGGAGAATGACCATGCGTACCTTGATGACCCTTCTGCTGGGGGCGGCCCTGCCCCTCACCGCCCAGGCGGCCACCGTCGACCTTTACGACTGGGCGGTGAACGTCGATGGCATCTTTGCCGAGCCGCCCGCCGGTGATCCCACGCCGGCCGGGGTGAACACCGGGGCATTCAACACCTCCACCGGCATGGGCGATCTGAAGATCACCGTGACCGGTGCGGGCAGCCACTACGTGGGCGCCTTCTTCGACCACGAGATCGACGAGCTCGTGAACACCTTCTTCAACGAAACGGGGGCGAACGATGGCGTCGCGGCCGCCGGGCAGAGCTGGGAGATCGACGAGCCCAGCTTCGTCAATGGCGACATCTTTGAGAACCTCCAGGTAGGCGCCCTGGACAACGGGATCGGCACCAGCGTCTACGGCAACACCGCCTTCCCCGACGACGTCTCCCTCGCCATGGCGTGGGACTTCACCCTCGCCGCGGGCGAGACCGGGATTATCAACTTCCTGATCTCCAACGTGGCGCCGACCTCGGGTGGCCTGGTCCTTTCGCAGACCGACCCGGATAGCCAGTACACCCTCTATCTGGCCAGCAACCTTCACAAGCAGGGCGGCGGCGGCCCCGCGATTCCCGAGCCCGCCACCGTCGTCCTCTACGGCCTTGGCCTCGCCTTGGCCGCGGTCGCGGGGGCGCGGCGGCGCGCGTCGTAAGGGAGCCGCCATGGGGTGCCACGCCCCAGCGCGGTAACTAGGTTTTGGGGCCGCCACCTCCCGCCGGGAGTGGCGGCCCCACTTGTTTCGGAACAGCTTCACCCCGAGGGAGCGCGGCACTCGACTCGGGTGGCACGTTGGAAAGGGAAACCCCATGCCCAGGCCGTCGCCAGTCAGTCCGACCATTCCTTACGGAGGAGAACGATAAACCGCACCCGCCCCGCCATCCCGTTCCACTCTCGGCTTATCCGCCTTGCCGCCAGCGCGGCGGTCGTTGCGATCGCGCTAATCACCGCCCCGGCCACGGCCAACTCGATCTTCGGCTCGGACTGCGCCTTTGGGCTCAAGACGTTTTTTGGCGCCGACGAGATCGTCTGCGTCTCCGGGGATGTGGACACCAAACCGCCGGGCTTCGTGGTCGTCTTCCCGGAGGGTGACGCCTGTGTGGTGGCGGCCGGGTCGGTGGTTGGGGGCGGGGCGATCGGCGATGTCACCGCTGGTGGCTGCAACACCGTGGTGGGTACCACTATCGGCGGCGGCTTCTTTGACGAGCCGGTCTGGCTCCCGCCCCTCACCCCGGGCCTCTACGACCTGGTCTTGGACGAGAACCAAAACGGCGTCTTTGACGCTCCCGATGTCCTCGGTGATCGGATTCAAGTAGGCGCCCCGGTGGGGGTCACCATCGACGTCGCCGCCATCAAGGCGGGCGCGCAGACCGCCGCCACCAAGTGGAAGGCGACCGCGGCTTGGGGGGCGCACCTCTCCGACGCCTCGACCGCGATCTCCATCGCCTGGGCGGCGTCGAGTGGCGACTGGGTGAGCGTGGGGGTCAGCATCTTCGGGGCGGTCACCGGTATTCCCACCGACTACAACGACGGCGTGATCAACATCGGCGGCAAGGTTATCGAGGGGCTCGCGGCGCCCCAGGCGCGCCACTATCAGGACCTCGCGGACGATCCTCCGGATCCTGCCTTTACCATTTTCGCCGCCATCGACATGGCGGCCCTGAACGGGGAGCTGGCGACCCAGGCCGCCCTCTTTCCCGCGATTCCGGGCAGCTATCCATTTACCGCCCTCTCCGGCGATCCGGTCCACCTGACCCAGATCGCCCTGGCCAACTCGATGGCGGAGGAGGCAGCGGTGGTGGCGGCCCTGCGCAGCAGCCTCGAAAAGCTGCAAGGGGCCGAGGGGGCCGCGGATGACACCTTCACCGTCCTCCAGGCGCGCACCCTGAAGGGATACGCCGACCTCCTCGTGGGGCTCCTCGGCGATACCCGTCAGGGGTTGGTGGACTACAAGTCCGGCCTCGCTGCCGCGGGTCTGGCCGACGTCGTCTATGACGGCGCGGAGATCAGCGCGGTGCGCGATCGACTCCTCGCGACCGGCCTCACCCCGGCGGAGGAGCAGAGCCTGCGGGCGGCGGGATTCCAGGATGCGGACATCGCCACCCTCTTTGCCCGCCTCAACGTCTTCATCCCTCCGGCGGGCACGGCCACCCGTGGCGGGCTGATCGACGACACCCTCGCCGCCATCGACGCCGCCCTCCCGGCGGTGCAGGACCTCGCGACCCAGGCGCAGGCGGTGATCAACGACCGCGCGCCCTTTGTCATCCTCGTCCATCCGATTGCGGATGCCGGCGGACCCTACGCCGGCAGTGAGGGCAGTCCGATCGCCCTCACCGGCGCAGGCTCCTCCGATCCGCAGAACGATGCCCTCACCTACGCCTGGGACCTCGACCTCGACGGCCAGTTCGACGACGCGGCAGGGGTCGCCCCCAGTACGACCTTCAACGGCGAGTTCCACGGGATGATCGGCCTGCGGGTGACCGACCCGGCGGGCAACACCGATGTCGACTACGCGGCGGTGACGGTCGCGAGCGTCAATGGGCCGCCGGCGATCACCTCGTTCGTCCCGGCCGATGTTGCGCCCACCGCCAGCGCTGCGACCCCGCTCGCTTTCAGCGCCACCGCCACCGATCCCGACAGCGATCCGCTCACCTTCGTGTGGACCGTGGACGGAGTCGAGGTGAGCACGGCGAATGGCTTCACCCTCACCCCGCTGGCGGGAGAGACGGGGACTCGCTTTGTCCGGCTGACGGTCAGTGACAACAGCCCGCTTAGCATCGACGCCGTCGAACAGCGGCTCGTGACCCTCACCGTGGCCGCGCCGGACCCCAACGATGTCGATGACGACGGCGACGGCTTCACCGAAAACCAGGGCGATTGCGACGACTCCAATGCCAACCGCTTCCCGGGCAACCCGGAGCTTTGCGACGGTGTCGACAACGACTGTGACGGCGCGGTGGATGACGGTATCGCGCCGGTGGCGACCGCCTGTGGTGTCGGGGCGTGCGCGGCCACGGGCAGCCAGAGCTGTGTGGCGGGTGCGCTGGTGGACGACTGCACCCCGGGTTCGCCGAGCGCGGAGCTTTGCGACGGTGTCGACAACGACTGTGACGGCGCGGTGGATGACGGTATTGCGCCGGTGGCGACCGCCTGTGGTGTCGGGGCGTGCGCGGCCACGGGCAGCCAGAGCTGTGTCGCGGGTGTGCTGGTGGACGACTGTGTGCCGGGTTCGCCGAGCGCGGAGCTTTGCGACGGTGTCGACAACGACTGTGACGGCGCCGTGGATGACGGTATCGCGCCGGTGGCGACCACCTGTGGTGTCGGGGCGTGCGCGGCCACGGGCAGCCAGAGCTGTGTCGCGGGTGTGCTGGTGGACGACTGTGTCCCGGCCACGCCGAGCGCGGAGGTGTGCACCGACGGCCTGGACAACGACTGTGACGGTCTGAGCGACGGAGCGGACACGGTGGACTGCCCCCCGGTCGGGGCGTGTGACGGCTTCGTGCCGCAACCCACCCAGTGTGGGGTTGGCGCCTGCGCCGCCAGCGGCACGACCACCTGCACGGACGTCGGTGGCCAGCCAGTTCTCGGCGACACCTGCGTCGCCGGTAGCCCGGGCGCCGAGCTCTGCGACGGTCTGGACAACGACTGTGATGGTGTCGTGGATGACGGTATCGCGCCGGTGGCGACCGCCTGCGGTGTGGGGGCGTGTGGTGCGGTTGGGGAGCTGGCGTGTGTGGGTGGCCAGATGGTCGATTCCTGCCTCCCCGGGAATCCAACCGCCGAGCTGTGCGACGGCCTGGACAACGACTGTGATGGGTGGGTTCCGGTAGACGAGGTGGACGCGGATGGCGATTCCTTCCGCGTCTGCGCCGGTGACTGCAACGATGGTGATCCGGCGATCCACCCGGCCGCCATCGAGGTCCCGGGGAACGCGATCGACGAGGACTGCGATGGGGTGATCGCGCCACCCACGCCGCCGGAGAACCTCGTGGCCAGGGCCAAGAGGCTGCACGTGAACCTCCGCTGGGAGGGGTCGGCCGGCGCGACCCACTTCATCGTCTTTAGGCGGTTGAGCGGGGAGGCCACCTTTATCGAGGTGGGGCAGACCTCGCGGTGGTCCTTCGTCGAGGATCTCCCCGCGGGCACGGGCAGCGCCGAGTACTTCGTGGTGGCGGGAAGTCCGTTCGGGCAGAGCGCTGGCTCGGCGGTCATCACGGTGGTGCCAACCCGGCGCCGGTAGCGCAGCCGGCGCCACGCCAAGGGCGGCCCCCTCTTCCCAGGATGGATGGGGAGAGGGGGCCAGTCAGCCGCGTCGCGGACCCAGCGATCGGTGCGGGTGGCCCAGGCGCGCGATGGAAGGGCGCGCCGGTCAGCTGCGTCGCGGGTCGTCGGCCGGCGTCTTGGGGATCATCGGGACGGCGGGTTGAGCGGGGTCCAACGCCTCGAGGAGCACCCAGAGGGCGAGGAAGGTTGGGTGGGGATGGGAGTCGGCGCGATCTTGGGTGAGACCCCATCCGCCATCGCCGCGTTGGCTCTTCAGGACCCAGTCGATCCACACCGGTCGCAGCCGGGGGCGCGCGCCCACGTAGGCGAGGGTGGCGATCGCCTCGATGCGCAGGTCGTCCGGGATCTTTGGGGCGTCGACGAGGGCGGCGAGGCGCGGGATCCAGGTGGTGCGGAACCGTTCTACCTCGTCCCCCGCGGGGCAGTGGTTCTCCTCTAACCACTGGGCAGCGATGAGGGCGTGGGTGAGCGAATACCCGCCGCGCTGGGCGAGGCCATCAAGCTCTGCGAGGTAGGTGGGAGGCAGGGCGAGGTGGTCGCAGTGGAGGGCGGCGGCGGTGATCCGGCCGATCCGGCCAGGGATGGCGGCGATGGCGTTGGCGTTGGTGACCGCGGTCGGATCGACGAGGCGGAAGAAGGGCGGCGGAAACTCTTGCGTGTCGACCGTCGTGGTCTGGAATCGGGCGCGCGCTGCGCCGGCCAGTTGCGCGAGCCGCGGGTCGGGAAACTTGCGCGCCAGGTACTGCGCCATGGCGGCCATGTCCGGCCGCCACTGGGAGTCCACGGCCGGAGTGAGCCAGGTAATGGCGCGATCGACGCCGCGTTGGAGCGCCTGATCCCCCCCGTCCACGCCGGTGGCGGAGGCGCGGACCGCGGTGGCACAGCCGAGGGCGAGGAGGGCCAGGAGGAGGGCGCGCACGGCGCGGTGGCAGGGGCGGCGGCCACGACCAGCAGTAGCGGAAGGGGGCTGTCGGCCTGGGTCGACCGGCGGGGGAGGCCCGGCCACGGGCGCTCGGATAGGGGCGACGCTCCCGGAACAAGCAGGCCGCAAATGAAAGCGCATCGACGCGCATGGGGGCGCAGAGGGGTTCACTACCGGGGCCACGGAGGTCACGAAGGTCACCGGGAACCGCCTCGGAAACCAAACCTCAACTTCCGCCGCCGCCTCGCGAGTCCACGCCGCCTGCCAGGGGGAGGGGTCACGACCGGAGGGTGGGGGCCGCACCCTCCCCATCCAGGATTCGCGCCCGTTCGCAGTGATTCGCGGCTCGTTCGAAAGAACAGTTCCAATGCGGTTACGCAGACGGCCCGCCCGAGCCAACCGCCTGGCCACGATCCCCGTTGTGAGTCCGACCGACTCGCTCGGCAGTCCGATCATCGCGCGGCGTGGCCACGCCGTCCGCGTCGCGCCCGCCACCGCCAGCCGAGCCATGCCACCACCGGCAGCCCCATGGGGATGACGAGCCCCGGGCCGAGGAGTCCGTTGGGCAGGAGGGCGGCGCCGTTGGCGGTCAGGGCCAGGGCGTAGAGAAGGTTGCCGGTGGCGGCGGTGGCGAGGAAGGGCAGGGGGGCCATGTGGCCGGCGCCGGCGGTGAAGGTGATCGCCTCGGCGAGGACCGGTACCGGGCGGCTGGCAAAGAGGACGAGGGCGGTGGGCGCGGTGGGCAGGGTCGAGGTGAAGCGGCCGAGGAGGAGGCGGCCGGCTCCGTAGCCCACCAGGTTGCCAAGGAGCAGACCGCCCCAGCACCAGACGAGGCCGGAGAGGAAACCGAGGCGGGCACCGAGGAGGGTGCCGACGATGCTCGACGGAATCGGCAGCAGCACGTCGGCGGCGAGCAGGCCGCCACCGGTGGCGCCGAACAGCCAGGCGTTGCGGTCCATGGCCGAGAGCCACCGCTCACCGGGCAGCTCACCGACCACCAGAAAGGGGAGGATCGGAATCAGCAGGGCGACCACCACCACCCCGAGTAGCCGCCCAGGCCGCCGCGTCGCGCCCTCTCCCCCCGCGTCGGTCTCGCTCACCGCCCCTCGCGAATGGAGCAACAGTCTGGATCGAGCTGCATGTAGGCGCAGCCGCGGCAGACGATGTGGGCGGGGACCGTCGCGCCGTGGCGCCGGCGCAGGGCGGCGACCCGGCCGGCGAGGCGGAGGTAGTAGTCGAAGGCGGGGGTCGAGACGTGGCCATAGGTGGCGTGGCGGGTCGACCAGTGGAGGGAGTAGACCGGCGCGATCCGATGGCCGAGGAGCCAGTCGGCGCCCGCTTCCGCGTGGTCGAGGGCCGCCTCCACCGAGGCGAAACCGGCGGGGTGGTCGACCTCGATCCCGGCCACCATGGCGGTGAGGACGTTACCCGCGCCCATCACCGCCACCGCGTCGGTGAGCCGCGCAAGCCACGTCTCGTATCCCACGAAGCGGTGCTTGCCCGGACAGATGGCGGCAAACAGCGGCTCCCCCCACACCTCCAGGTTGTAGGAGACCGCCGCCGCCCCCGCCTGCTTGAGCGCCGCGGTGTCCGCACGCGCCAAAGCGGAGGGGCCGGCGGTGATCGGCAGGGTGACGCCCGCTCCGATTAGCGCCTCGGTGAGCTGGAGGTAGCGCTCCGCCTCGGCGTGCGAGTCGGTGAGTGACCCGGCCACCAGGTAGATGTGGCGCACCTCGGGGATGGCCGCCAACGTCGCCTCCACCACCCGCGCGAGACCGTCCGCGGCGATCGGGCCCTGGCCGGCCACTTGGCCGAGGGCGCGGCTGCGTTCGTCCGGCCTCCCGTAGGCGCAGAAGCTGCAATGGAGGGAGTGGCCGGCCGCATCGCGCTCGGTGAAGAAGTCACAGCCGGGCGCCGGGTTGATCACCAGCATGTCGCCGTGCTGAGAGAGGCCGGCCGACGCCGTGGGGTGGCCGTCCGCGGTGGTCTTCGCCATCCACTGTGGCCGCCGCTGGAAGGTGATCGGCTCCAGCACCTCGCCGTCGAGGAGCAGGTGGGTGCGGTCACCCTCGGCGACCACCTCGTACGGGCTCTCGGGGTCGCACTTCACCCGCACCAGTTCGCCCTCGGCAAGGTGCATGAGGTACGGGATCGGGACCGTGGCGGGCAGCCGGGCCGCGCGCTCCGCCACGCTTGGGGTGTACGGCTTGAACGACGGCAGCGCCCACCTGCCGGCCTCGCCCACGGCGCCGTTGAAGCGGATCCCCTCAAACAGGAGGTGGGCCTTGAGCAAGGCCCGGGCGGGCAGCTCCGGGTACTGCTCGGCGAGGTGGGCGAGGCGATCCATCGCGGGTGCGGCCCCTACTTGCGCCAGCCGGAGAGGGGCCGCACCTGGATGTTTTCCATCGCCACGAAGGGGCGGAACGGAGTCTGGACCTGTTCGAGAAGGTCCAGGCTCTCCGCTTCGAGGATGGCGTAGGTACCCGAGCCGTCGGCGGCGGCCCAGTCGCTATGCAGGCGGATCCCGGCCGGCGGCGCGGTGTAGAAGGCCTCGGCGAGTTTGCCGAGCTCCTGGTACTGGGCGGCGGTGAGGTCGGGCCGGGTGCGGTTAATGACCATGAAGTGCACGGCTCACTCCGCCTTCGCCGCCGGCGCGACAGGAGCGGCCGCGACCGCCTTCACCTCGACCGTCACCCGCGTCCCCTTTTTCGGCAGCACGCCGGTGTTGGGGACGAGGGAGCCGTAGTCACCCTGCTGGGTGCCGGCGGCGAGGGTGATGATCTCCGCCGGGTCGTGGACGAAGCCAATGAGCACGCCGTCGGTCTGCGCCATGTAGGTGCCGTCCGGGGTGAAGGTGGAGCCGGTGTAGACCCAACTCGTGGCGTTCAGCGCCTTGCCCGAACGCAGATCCTTCACCGCCTCGGCGGCGGTCACCTGGCGGTGCTCCTTGTCCTTGCCCCACGCCAGGCTCACCTCGACCTTGTCGCCGGTTACCCCGGTGGGATCGAAGTGGTACTGCGGGGTGCGCGCGTGTTTCGCATCAAGGCCAATGAGGAGGCAGGCGACGTTGAACTCGTACGCCGTGGCCCCCGCCTCGAGGACCGACTCGTACCCCTTGTAGCCGCCCTTGGTGCACAGGACGAACTCCTGCGTTCCCTCCTCCTGGTGAACCTCGGCCGGGACGGTGAACCGGCGCTGGTTGCGATCAACCTCGATCAGCCCGACGCGGAACCGGCCGTTGCCGAGGTCTTGAACCTTCGGGTTGCGCTCCGCGTCCTGGGCGGGGGATGCCGGCGGCTGGACGCTGGGGAGGCTCCCCGCCGGGTCCTCCGCGGCGGCGGGCAAGGCAACGGGTAGGCCCACAAGCAGGGCAACAACGAATAGGGCAACACGGGACATGGCGACTCCTCCAAAAACGGGGTTAGCCGGAGGCTCAAGAAGCCGGCAAGCGAAGTCAAGATCGCCACGGGGTGGGACGGGTGGCCCGCCCCAGCTCCGTGGCGATCTCGTTTTCTTACCGCACCCGGCCGGACGGGGTCGCGGCGGCCTCGTTCGACTGGGGTGACTCGTGGCCCGCGCCGTCGAGCCAGGTGACCACGTAGTGATAGGTGGTGCCGGTGATGAGCCGGTGGTCGAGGTAGGTGCAGTAGGTGGTCTGGTAGCCCGTGGCGACGAGCTGGTACGGCCCGCCCGCGGTGGTGCTGCGGTAGATGTTGTAGCCCGTCGCGTTTGGGGCGCACGTCCAAACGAGCTGCGCCTTGTCCCGCTTCGGCCGGGCCCGGAGGTCGGTGATCGGCGCCAGACTCGGCGCCTGCACCGTCACCGTGAGGGTGTCGCTCCCCACCCCGCCGTCGTCGTCGGTGACCGTCACGGTCACCGTGTAGGCGCCGTCTTGGGCGTAGGTATGTGTCCCGGCGACCGAGCCGTTGCCACCCGCCTCGCTGACCGCGGCTGCCTCGGGGGCGGAGCCATCCCCCCAGTTGACGGTGGCGGTGTGGGTGTCGAGGGTGCCCGGGTCGGTGAAGGTGGCCGCGAGGTTGGCGCTGCCCCCCTCGTCGATCGTTTGATCCACCCCCGCCGAGACCGAGGGCGCGACGTTGTGCACCACCACCGCGACCGTTGCGGTGTTCGTTAGCGCGCCATCGGAGACCTGCAGGCCGACGGTCGCGGTGGCGTCGTCCACCCCGGCGAAAGCGGCGGTGGCGTTGGCGCCGTCGTCGAACAGCCCGTCGTTGTCGAGATCCCAGGCGTAGGTGAGGGGGTCGCCATTCGGGTCAGAGGAACCGCTGCCGTCGAGGGTGATGCTGACTCCCTCGTCCACCGCGTACGGGCCACCCGCATTCGCGGAGGGCGGCGCGTTGCCACTCCCCACCTGGACCTTCACCGTGTCGTTGCCGTGACCACCGCCGTCGTCGGTTACGGTCACGGTCACCGTGTACAGGCCGGGTGCGGCATAGGCGTGGCCGGCGGCGACCGAGCCGTTGCCACCCGCCTCGGTCACCGCGCCTGGGGCGAGGGTCCCGTCACCCCAGTCGACGGTGGCGGTGTGGGTGTCGAGGGTGCCCGGGTCGGTGAAGGAGGCGGGCGGTAGATCGACCATCTCGCCGGTGATCACGCCACGGTCGGGGCCGGCGTTCACCACCGGCGCGACGTTGCGGACCGTCACCGTGAGGGTGTCGCTCCCCACCCCGCCGTCGTCGTCGGTGACCGTCACGGTCACCGTGTAGGCGCCGTCTTGGGCGTAGGTATGTGTCCCGGCGACGGAGCCGTTGCCGCCTGCCTCGCTGACCGCGGCTGCCTCGGGGGCGGAGCCATCCCCCCAGTTGACGGTGGCGGTGTGGGTGTCGAGGGTGCCCGGGTCGGTGAAGGTGGCCGCGAGGTTGGCGCTGCCCCCCTCGTCGATCGTTTGATCCACCCCCGCCGAGACCGAGGGCGCGACGTTGTGCACCACCACCGCGACCGTTGCGGTGTTCGTTAGCGCGCCATCGGAGACCTGCAGGCCGACGGTCGCGGTGGCGTCGTCCACCCCGGCGAAAGCGGCGGTGGCGTTGGCGCCGTCGTCGAACAGCCCGTCGTTGTCGAGATCCCAGGCGTAGGTGAGGGGGTCGCCATTCGGGTCAGAGGAACCGCTGCCGTCGAGGGTGATGCTGACTCCCTCGTCCACCGCGTACGGGCCACCCGGATCGGCCACCGGTGGCTGGTTCGCCACGACGGTGACCGTGGTGAAGTCGAAGTCGGCGAGGCGCTCTTCGGGGTCTTGGATCCCGTTGCTGTTGAGGTCGTTGAGCACCGCGTTGTCGGTGACCCGCAGGCCGACGTTCTGGACCCTCGCTTGGGTGAAGGTGATCACCGGCAGCTTGCCGGTGGCGTCGCCGAAGGCGCCGTCGTTGTTCGTGTCCCACTCCCAGGCGGTGATGAAGTCGGTGGGGTCGATGTCGAACGAGCCCGCGCCGTTGAGCTGGCAAGGGACGTTGGCCGTGCAGGTGTACGGTCCGCCTGCGTCGGCGATCGGCGGGTGCGGGGGCACGGCGATGGTGATCACCGCGGTGTCCGTGTCGATCTTGGGCGGGGCGTTGTTGTCGGTGACCCGCAGCCGCACGGTGACGTTCTGCGGCAGGGTCGCGGGCGGGTAGTTGGCGGAGGTGTAGGTCACCGTGGTGGTGGGGTCGGTGGAGGCGGTGTCGAAGACGCCGTCGCCGTCCGTGTCCCACTCGTACAGGACGATCGACCGGAAGGGGTCGAGGTGGAAGGAGCGCGAGCCGTCGAGGGTGAGGGGCACGTCCACCCCCCACACCCGGTCCTCTCCCGCATCCGCCACCGGCGGCTGCACGAACAAAGTCGGGGTGAGCATGATGATCCCCCATGCGGAGCGTAGGGGCTGGCCGATCCCGGCACTGCCGGAGAACGAGCCGTCGCTGGTGGCGAAGGCGTCGTTGATCAGTTTCCGCGCCATCCCCTTCACCGGGTCGTTGAACCAGTCGAGGCCGTTGTTCGCCCCCGTACCGGTGAGGTTGACCACCGGTGCGGGAAGGGCGAGGCGCAACGCCTTGGTGAGCGCGAAGTTGGCGTAGTAGTTGGCGTTGCTCGGGAGGTACCAGCTCGTCCAGTTGTTGGTGATCGTGTTCTCCGCGACGACCCAGCGCGGGTCGGTGGTATCGAGATCGGCAAAGGACATCTGCACTAGCCCCGAGGGGGTCGTGGCGATGCCGTTACCGGGACTGGCGTAACCGAAGCCGGCGCCGTCGTAGCTGTAGGTCAGCCACACGTCGTTGCGTGTCTTCACCCACTCCGGGACGTCGAGGCCGAAGACGTCCTTCACCGCGTGGACGCCGATCGCCGCCCACTGGCAGGCAGAGTTGTCGGGCCATGTGTTCCAGGAATACCGCCAGCCGCCGCCCACGGTGGCGTCGTCATACTGGCCCCAGGCGTACTGGTCGAGCAGGTCCTGGGCGATCTGCTTGTAGCTGCGGTGGACCACCCCGGTGGGGCCGGCGTCGGCGTAGGTGGTGGCCGAGCCGGAGGAGGCGATGGCATCCATCACCATGCCGCCCTGGTAGATCGGGTTGCCTTCATTCACCTCCAGGCCGAGGTGGTTGCCGTTCGTGTCCGGGTCGCCGTAGGTCTGCGCTGCGATGGTGACGGTGCGCAGGCGGCTGGTGAGGGAGTGGAGGCCGCGGGAGACCGTCTCGACGTAGGGGTCCTCGCGCACGTCGCCGAGCTCGAGGTGGCCATTGATCTCGAAGGCCTGGACCGCGGAGCCGGTCGGGCTGCTGTAGTAGGCGCTGGCGTAGACCCACTGGCCGTAGAGGAGGGTGTCCACCTCGGAGCGGGACTGGATCCCCTGGAGGTACCAGAGCCCATTGTCGATGGCGACGTTGGTTTCGATCTCCATGGACTGGGCGCGGATCCGTACCAGGTAGCTGTCGGAGGCCGAATGGCCGCTGGCGTCGGTCACCGTGAGGGTGGCGACGAACGGCGCACCCTCGACGCCGGTGTAGGTGTGTGTGGCTCCGATGTGTCGTGGGTCGGCGACCGTGCCGGAGGCCGGGGCAGAGCCGTCGCCGAAGTTCCACTCGTAGGTCAGCGGCGCGTGCAGGGACCAGACCACCCCTTTGAGGGTGATCTGCTTGCCGGACCAGGTGTCGTGGGGTACCTCGACGCCGCCGGTAAACTGCCACGGGACGCACGCCACCACCGGGTCGGCGCTGACGTTGACGGTCACCGAGTCGGTGGCGGATTGGCCGGCGAAGTCGGTCACCGTGAGGGTGGCGGTATAGCTCCCCGCCGCGGTGTAGCGGTGGTCGGCAAACGGGTTGCGGCTGGTGCGGGTGGTGCCATCGCCGAAGTCCCAGGCGTACCACTCGATCCCGAAGTCGTCCGTGGAGGCGCGGCCGTTGAGGCGGGTGGGAATGTCCTCGTTCGTGAGGTATGGCCCGCCTGCGTCCGCCACCGGTGGGGTGCCCACCACCACGGTGATGGTGGTGGAGTCGGTGTCGGTTTGCAGGGCGTGGTCCGTGACGGTCACCGCCGGGTGGTAGCTCCCCACCTGGTCGTAGGCGATCTCGACCACCGGTATCGCGCGCCCGACGATGGCAGGATTGGGAGCGGCGAAGTCGTCCAGGTGGATCGTGCCGGCGTTGACCGTCGCCCCGAGGCGCAGGGGCGAGGTGGTCGCGTAGGTGGAGTCGTAGAGGAGGGTCCAGACCGGGGCGCCGGTGGCGCGGTAGTAGTAGGTGGCGCCGGTCGCCTTGAGGTCGATGCGCAGGTTGTAGTCCGTGCCATCGGTGAAGGTGCCGAAGGTGCCGCGGTTGAGGCCGCCTTCGTAGATCAAGATGTTGTTGTTGTTGAAGTAGATCGCGTACACGAACTGGGTGTAGCTGTAGTTGGTGGAGGTGTCCTTCAGCCCCCACATGATCGCGCTGCTGCCCTCCGTGCGCATGCGGCCACTGAACGACTGACCCGCGGCGCGCCAGAAGGTGGCGTTGGTGACCAGGTAGCGAGCGCCCCACAAGCGACTCCCCACCACCACCGCCTCGCCGCCGCTCAAGGTCACGCCGGTGGAGGCGGCCCAGATTGTCGGGTCGAGCACGGGGCTGGTGAAGTCTTCAGCGAAGGGCGGCAGGTTGAAGTCCCACAGGTAGGAGAAGATCCCGAAGTCGTCGGTGGAGCCGGTCGCATCGAGGGTCACCGGTTGGCCCGCCTCCACGGTCTGCGGCGGGCCCGCGTCGGCGATCGGCGCGCCGTTAGGGGTCACCGCGATCAGGGTGGAGGTGGAGGTGGTCTGGCGGCCGTTGTCGGTCACCGTGAGGGTCACGTCGTAGGTGCCCGGGCCGGCGTAGGCGTGGGTCGGGGTGGCGCCGCTGCCGGTACCGCCGTCGCCGAAGTCCCATGCGTACTGCCAGATCCCGAAGTCATCGGTGGAGGTGGTGGCGTCGAAGGTGGCGGTGTAGCTGCCGCCCTTCGCCTGGTTCTCGTCCACCGCATACGGCCCGCCATGGGCCGCCACCGGCGGGTCGTTTACCAGGACGTGAACCAGGGTGGTGGCCGAGTGGGATTGGTGGGCGTGGTCGCGCACGGTCAGGGTGACCGTGTAGTCGCCCGCCGCCGCGTAGCCATGGGTCGGCGTAGCGCCGCTACCGCTGCCGCCGTCGCCGAAGTCCCAGGCGTAGTCGCAGATGCCGTTGTCGTCGGTGGAGCCGGTGCCGTTGAAGGCCACCGTCCACAGGCCGGCACTGGCGGCCGCCTCGTCCACCGTGTAGGGCCCGCCCGGGTTGGCCACCGGCAACAGCCCGGGGGTGGTGGTGACCGTGGTGGTGGCGGTGTGGCTCTGCAGGGCGTGGTCGATCACGGTCAGGGTGACCGTGTAGGTGCCGGGGGCGGCGTAGGTGTGGGTCGGGGTCACGCCGGTGGCGGTCGCGCCGTCGCCGAAGTTCCAGTCGTAGCGGTAGATCCCGTTGTCGTCGCTGGAGCCGCTGCCGTCGAAGGCGACCATCCACTGGTTGCAGGTCGCGCTGGCCTCGCCCGGGGTGTATGGCCCGCCCGGGTTGGCCACCGGCGGGGCGCCGGCGACCAGGGTGACGGTGGTGGTGTCGGTGTCGGTCTGGCCGACACCGTCGGTCACCGTGAGGGCGATGGTGTGGCTTCCCAGCCCCGGGTAGAGGACGCTGGGCTGATCGACGGTCAAGGCCTGGGCGGGTCCGTTGAAGTCGTCCAGGTGGATGGTGCCGACGTTGATCGTCGCCCCGAGGCGCAGGGGTGAGGTGGTCGCGTAGGTGGAGTCGTAGAGGAGGGTCCAGGCCGGGGCGCCGGTGGCGCGGTAGAAGTAGGTGGCGCCGGTCGCCTTGAGGTCGATGCGCAGGTCGTAGTCCGTGCCATTGGTGAAGGTGCCGAAGGTGCCGCGGCTCGCGCCACCTTCGTAGATATAGATGTTGGTGCCATTGAAGTAGATGGCGTAGGGGAACTGGGTGTAGCTGTAGTTGGTGCCCGTGTCCTTCAGCCCCCACATCACCGTGCTGCTGCCCTCGGTGCGCATGCGGCCGGTGAACGAGTCGCCGATGTGGCGCGGGTACTGGAGGTTCGTCACCAGGTAGCGAGCGCCCCACGAGCCACTCCCCACCACCACCGCCTCGCCGCCGCTCACCGTGGCGTTGCTGGAGGCCGCCCACACGCCACTGGGCAGGATGGTGTTGGTGAAGGTCTCATGGAGGTTGTTGTCCAGCTCCCAGCGGTACGCCAGGGGTGCGGCGCCGTCATCCGACGAGCCCGAGCCATCGAGGCCGACGGTGTAGAGGCCGCCATTGGCGAACGGTTCGCCGAAGGTGTACGGGCCGCCCGCGTCCGCCGCCGGCGGACCGCCGCGCAGGCGGACCAGCCCCGTGCCAATGGCAACCTTGCCGTCGTCGTCGGTGACGGCGAGCGTGACGTGGTAGTTGTCCTCAAGCGCCGGGAAGGTGTGGCTGACCGCTGTTCCGCCATCGTGGGTGGTGTCGTCGAAGTCCCAGGCGTAGGAGACGATGGTCCCGTCGTCCCAGGAGAAAGCGCCGTCCAGGGCGACGGTGGCGCCGGTGGCGTCGACCACGAAGTCGGGGACGATCACGGCAATCGGGTCACCCGCCGGCGGCGGGCCCGGCGGGGCCGAAACGCCGAGAACATAGTTTGCGGTGTTCGCCGGGTTGACCTGTACCGCGGCGCCGAAGGTGGTGTCGCCGTTGCCGGGGTAGTAGCGGATAAGCCGGCTGCTGTAGCTGACGGTGATCAGGTCTTGGTGGCCGTCGCGGTTGAAGTCGTAGTTGTCGTAGCCGCCGTAGTTGTTGAAGTCGATCGAGGGAACCGCGACCCCGGCCTGGAAGGTATTGTCGCCGTTGCCGGCGAACAAGGTCGCGGCGCCGCCGCTACCCTCGTTGGCGAGGACGTCGGTGTGGCCGTCCTCGTTGAAGTCGGCGGCGGTGACCGCGTACGGGTCGGTGCCCGGGTCACCGACCACCCCGGCGGCGGTGAAGGTGCCATCGCCGTTGCCGCGGAACAGGGTGATCTGGCCGGAGGAGTAGACCGCGCGGACAAAGTCGAGGTGGCCGTCGTGGTCAAAGTCGGCCACGTCCATGCCGCGGCCGTTGCCCACGCCGGTATTGACCTCGCTGACGGTGAAGTGACCCGTGCCGTCGCCGAGGCCGACGACAACGTTGGCGCCGTTGCGGGAGATCAGGAGGTCGGCGTTGCCGTCGTGGTTGAAGTCGCCCGCGGTCATCCCGAAGCCACCGCCGCTGCCCGTGGCCGTGGTCGCCACGATCCCGGTGTTGGTGAAGTGGTCGGTACCGTCGTTGGTGAACAGGTAGAGATCCAACGTGTTGCCGGTGGGATTGGCCGGGATCAGGAAGTCGAGGTCGCCGTCGCCGTCATAGTCGGCGACCGCTGCGCCACGGATCGTGCCGGGTAGGCTCGCCTCTTGCCGGTAGTTTGCCCAGGTTCCGTCGCCGTTGCTGTGGGCGGTATAGACGTTGCCACTATCGTCGGTGGCAACGATGAAGGTGTCGGCCCAGTCGTCGCGGGTGGCGGCGTTGCAGTCGTCGTCGCGGCGGTTGTGGAAGACCTCGGGGGCGCCAGGGAAGACGTGCGGATCGGCGTCGTTGCAGTCGGCCAGGGGGATGGCGCAGGTCGAGTAGGTGTCGCCGTCCGCGTCGAAGCCGTCGTCGATCACCCCGTTGCAGTCGTCGTCCACGCGGTTGCACACCTCGGTGGCACCCGGGAAGACCAACGGCTGGGCGTCGTTGCAGTCGCCGCCGCAGACCGAGACGCCGTCACCGTCGTGGTCGTCGTTGACCCCCTCGTCCACGCTGCCGTTGCAGTTGTTGTCTTGGCTGTCGCACAGCTCCGGTGCGCCGGGGAAGATGGTCGGATCGGTGTCGTCACAATCGGGCGTCGGCACCGCACAGGTGGTGAACCCATCCCCGTCGCCGTCGAACCCCTCGTCCACCGCCGCGTCGCAGTCGTTGTCCTGGTGGTCGCACACCTCGGTGTTGCCTGGGTAATTGCCGGGATCGGTGTCGTCGCAGTCGCCGGCACACACGGTGATGCCGTCGCCGTCGCCGTCGAGCCCCTCGTCGATGGCGCCGTTGCAGTTGTTGTCCTTGCTGTCGCAGATCTCCGCGGCTCCGGGGTTGATCGCAGGATTGTTGTCGTTGCAGTCCGGGGTCGGTACCGCACAGGTGGTGAAGCCGTCGCCGTCGAAGTCGTAGCCTTCGTCCACAGACCCGTCGCAGTCGTCGTCGGCGCCGTTGCACACCTCGGTGGCGCCGGGGTGGATGGCCGGGTTGGTGTCGTCGCAGTCCACGGTGTAGATGGAGCCGTCGCCATCCACATCCGGGTTGTCCGGGGTGGCCGGGTCGCAGTCGTCGTCGACGCCGTTGAGCGGCACCTCCGCATGGCCGGGGTGGATGCTTGGGTTGGTGTCGTCACAATCGACGTTGGACGGGTAGCCGTCGCCGTCCCCATCCGGGGCGGTGACGGTAAGGCGCCAGAAGTGTTGGGTGTCCGCGCTCAGGGGTGAGTTATCTGCCACGGTCACGGTGACCACATGCTCGCCCACGTCGGCCAGGACGGCGGAGTAGGTGTAGGCGGTCGTGCCGGAACCGATGGGATCACCGTCCAAGTCCCAGGCGTAGGTCAGGGGATCGCCATCCGGATCGCTGGCAGTGACTGAGAAGGCCTGCACCCCGTCGAACGCCACGGTGGCGTTGCTCGTTGGGGAGATGGCGGTGATCTCGGGACCATCGTTGACGTTGTTCACCGTCAGCCGCGTATAGGCGAGGTCCTGAAAGCCGGTGGGGGCGGTGACCTGGACGCCGATGTAGCCGTCCATCTCGTGGTTGATGGTCACGTTGGGGGTGCGGCCGGTGGCGTCATCGAAGGCGCCGTCCAGATCGAGGTCCCAGGCGTACGACAGGGCGGTATTCGCGTAGTCGGGATGGGTGGTGCCCGAGGCATCGAGGGCGATCGGGCTGCCTTCATTTCCGGTGTACGGGCCGCCGGCATTGGCGGTGGGGAAGGGCAGACGCAACTGGGCGGCGAGCAACCCCTGCTCGGTAGCCATGTCGTCGGCGAAGGCGGTCAGGGCCGCTACCGCCGCCGCCTGGTCCGCCGCCATGGCCGTGGCGAGGTCGGAGAGGTCGTGGTTGGTGGTGAGGCCCGAGAAGTCGCGGGTCAGGAAGTCGGCGATGCCGTCGTGGATGTTCTGCTCGCTCCAGCCGGCGGCCAGCAGCTTCACGCGCTCGACGGCGGTCAGGCCGCTGGTGCTCACCCGCGTCTGGGTGGTGCGGTAGTCGTCCATGATGGCGACGAAGTCGACGCCCGAGCCTTCCACGGCGGCGGCTACCGCGGCAAACGCGGCATTGACCCGCGGGATGGCGGCGACCAGCTCCCGGGCATAGGCCTCCGCCTCCTGTGCCTGGCGCCAGGCGTCCTCGCCACGGCCGGCCTGCTCCGCTCCCTGGTAGCGCTCCATGGCGGTGAGTAATGCCTGGCTCAGGGCGGTGCCCTGGGCGGCCAGCTCGCCGAAATGGAGTGCCTGTTGCTGCACCGGATCATCCACCACGACATCCACAAACAGCCCGCCCTCCAGCACCGGCAAGACGGTGTAGTTGGAGTCCGGTGGATCGGCGGCGATGCCCTTGTAGTGGAAGGACTGGTTGATGACGTACGTGATCACCTGATTCTGGAGCTTGATCAGGCCGCCCCAGGCGTCCGTCAGGGAGCAGTAGAGGGTGCCGGTGTCGAGGTTGATGTTGGTGCAGGCGAACAGCAGGAAGTCGGCCGGGTCGGTGGCGATCGAGATCGCGGTCACCACGTCGAATGTGGCGAATAGCGCCGCATAGGCTTTGGCGGCGTTCGCCCAGTGGTTCTGTTGCTGCGTGGCTGCCTGCTTGGTGGCGGCCAGGGAGGCGGCGAACGCCAGCCCGCTCAAGGGATCAATGTCCGCCGGGATGTTGACCGTGATCCCCTAGTAGTAGTCGACGCCCGGGTCGTACTGGCCGTCCTGGCACTCGTCCATGACCACCGCATACTGACCCGACGGGATGTTGCCCCCCGGCGCGGTGTTGCCGATCACCTCGTCAATGATGAGGTACTGCAGGGTATTGGGACTGCCGGAGACGTCGGTCAGCGCCCCCGCTCCCGCCGGCACGATGTACACGTCGGCCCATGGGTATAAGAAGTCATCGATCCCTGGGGCACAGCCGGTGATGTAGGAGACCTGTCCCGTCTCCACGATGATCGACTGGTTCGGTCCAAAGGAATTGCTGTTCAGCCACAAGAAACCGGCGTGGCCCGGAATCGGCGAGAGCGCGACCGTCGCGGCCAGCAAGGCGCCCACCGCTCCGTGCCAGCCGGGCACGGAGCGCCGCCGCTTCATCGACCCCGTGTACGCACTGTCCCTCCCACCGCTCGTTGCCAGAGGATTGCTTGGATGGTGATCAGCCATGGTCTTCTCCTGGAGCCTTGGATTCGGGGTGATGCAACGCGCGGGTGTCGTGAAGGTGTTGGTGTGGATGTTCTCTAACGTTGGGCTGTAGGCGCCGGCGACATCGGCCTGAGCTGATTCACGGCTTCGAAGTCGAGATCGCCCGGGAGGCGCTGCGGTTCGTCAAAGTAGATGCGCCAGAACTCCTCCGCGGTGAGCCACCCCTCGTGGGGGAGAAAGACCCGCCGCCCTTCCAGGTCGACCTGCATGGAGGAGGGGGTCACCGTCGCGGGTGTCGCCGGACCGCCCGGCTGGCCGCCCGCCACTGTGGCTCCGGGGAGCGTGGTCACCCCTCTCGTCCCGGTAGTCGCGGGGGAGGGGGGGATGGCCGGCGTGGAGGCGGGGGTGGAGTCCTCGCCTGTGGCGCCGTCGCCGCCGTCGCCACAGGCAAGGGGCAGGGTGAGGAGGAGGGCGAGGAGGAGGCGGCGGTGGGGGGACATGGGGAGCTCGGAAGAGGGGGTTAGGAGTAGCGCACGGGCAGCCGTCTGGCAGGGGCGCTCGTTACGGCAAATCTAAGGCAGGTGCCGTGCCGTGGCTCGGTCCCGGGCGTTCCGCGCGCCTTACGCCGCACGCCGGCGCTGGCGGCGCCGGGCCCGTCGCAGATTGAGACGACTCGCCCCCGTCGCTCAGGCGACCCCGTCTCAATCTGCGACAGGCTCAGCCCCGCACCCCCACCAAGGCGGTGTGCGGCATGGGGGGCGGCAGGGGGTGGGTGGCGACGGCGGTGAAGCCCGCGTCGACCATCCACTGGGCCATGGCCGGGGCAGGGTGGACGCCGCCACCCTCGGCCGAGAGGAGCATGTTGAGGCCGAAGAGGCAGGCAAACGGCGGCCCGTCGCCGCCCGCGCCGGTGAAGACGTCGGCGACGATGAGCTGGCCGCCGGGCAGGAGGGCGGCGTGGGCGCGTTCCAGTAGCTTGCGGCAGCCCACCTCCGACTCGCGGTGGAGGAAGCCGGAGATCAGGAGGCAGTCGTTGCCCCCCGGCCAGGGGGTGGTGTGGCAGTCGCCGGGCAGGAAGTGGACCCGCTCGGCCGCGCCTAGCTCGGCGACGATCTCGCTGGCGATGGCAACCACCGGCCCCAGGTCGAGGACGGTGGCGGAGAGGCCCGGGAAGCGGCCGGTAAGCAGCGCCGCGTAGGTCCCCGGGCCGCCGCCCACGTCGAGGAGCTGGCGGCGGCCGGTAAGGTCGATCACCGCCACCAGGCCGCGGGCGATGCCGAGGGCGCGTTGGTGCATGGCGCGGACGAAGTGGCGGGTCTGCGCCGAATCGCCGCCGAGGAGGTCCGCGGGTGGCAGGGTGGGGCGGTCGTGGCGCACCGCCTCGTCGAGCCTCCCCCACGGCCCGTAGAGGTCGTCGCTGTAGCGCAGGGCGTCGCCGAGAAAGGCGGGCGAGGTGGGCACCAGATAGGCGGCGGCGATCGGGGTGAGAAGGTAGCGATCGCCGGCGCGCGCCAATAGGCCGAGGGCGACGCAGGCGTTGAGCAGCAGCCGGGTCGGCCGCTCTGCGGTAGCGATGCGCGCCGCGGTCTGCGGGGCGGTCTCGCCCTCCGCCCCCAGACCGGCGAACAGGCCGAGCCGGTTGGCGGTGAGGAGCGCCTGGCTCCCCCAGTAGCCGGTGGCGAGCTGGAGGATCGGGGCGGGGTTCGGCGGCGCGGCGGCCACGGGGGGGGCGCCTTAGCCGGCGGTGGGGGGGGTGGCGGGGGGGGTCTCGTCGCCTTGCCCATCGAGGCCGTGGCGTTCGAGGAGCTGGCGGGCAGCGGCCACTGCTGGGGAGTCGGGGTGGTCACCCTCGAGCTGGCTCAGCAGCGCCCGCGCCTCGCCCTCGTTATGGTTGGCGAGCGCCAGGCGGATCTGCTCCACCCGCGCCGCCTCGGCGAGGATGCCGGTGATGCCGGCGAGGCGCTGGCTCGCCTCCCCCTCCTTGCCCTGGGCGATCTCCGCCGAGGCCAGCCCGGTGGCGGCGAGGTTGCGGATGAGGTCGTTACGGGCGTGGGCCAAGGCACCTTCGAACGCCTCGCCGGCGGCGGGGAAGTTTTTCACCTCCATGAGCATCTCGCCCTTGATGAGGTAGAGACGGCCGCGGTCGGTGCGGTCGGAGGTCGCCGCGATCAGGCCATCCATCTTCGCGATCGCCGCCTCCTCGTCCTTTGCGTCGAAGAGGGTCTCGCTCGCCGCCTTCAGCGCCTGGTACTCCTCCGCCTGGTGGCGCTCGACGCGCTTCTTGGCGTAGGTGGCGACGCCGTTGGCCAGGCCGACCACCACGAAGATCGCCACCAGACCGGTGACCACCGCCGGCCGGTGGTTGTTCGCCCACTCTTGGAACTGGCCCATGCGGGTGATGAACTCGTCGGGCCCCTTGAGCTCCCGTTCGAGCTCCTTGTCGAGCTTCGTCTTGGGTTTGGTCTTGGCCATGGTCTCGCCCTCCTCGGTCTGCGTGGTTACCCCCCGAGGACGCGCAGGTGGTCCACCACCCGCTGCCCCAGGGAGGCGGTGTTGTACCCCCCCTCCAGTAGGGAGATCAAACGGCCGCGCGCGTGGCGCTCGGCGACCGCGACGAGCTGCTCGCCCAGCCAGCGAAAGCCGGCGGCGCTAAGCCGCTGGCCGCCGAGGGGGTCGTCGTCTGCCGCATCGAAGCCGGCGGAGAGCAGCAGGAGCTCAGGCCGGAACCGCTCCAGGGCGGGGAGGATGCGGCTCTCGAAGGCGACGCGATAGGCCGCGTCGCCGCTTCCCGCGGGCAGGGGACAGTTGACCACGTTGCCCTCGGCTGGCCCGTGGCCGCGCTCACTGGTTGCCCCGCTCCCCGGATAGAAGGGGTACTGGTGGAGGGAGCAGTAGACCACCCGCGCCTCCCGCTCGAAGCAGTGCTGGGTGCCGTTGCCGTGGTGGACATCCCAATCGACGATCGCCAGCCGCTCCACGCCGAGGACCGCGAGGGCGTGGGCGGCGGCGATCGCAATGTTGTTGAACAGGCAAAACCCCATGGCGCGCGCCCGCTCCGCGTGGTGGCCCGGGGGGCGTAGCGCGCAGAAGCTCCGCACTGGGCCGGTCGCGCACGCCGCCTCCACCGCCACGATCGCCGCGCCCGCGGCGAGCAGCGCCACGCTGAACGAGTCGGGGCAGATCGCCGTGTCCGGGTCGAGGTGGTCGCGCCCCTTCAGACACGCCGCCTCCACCGCCTGGAGGTAACGGTGGTCGTGGACCCGCTCCACCTCCGTCCAGGTCGCCGGGCGCGGGATAAGTGGGGTGAGGTCGAGTTTCGCCGTGGTCACCGCCGCCACGATCGCGCGCAGGCGCGCCGCCGACTCGGGGTGGTCGCCGGTGTCGTGGTCGAGAAACCGCTCCGAGTAGACCCAGCCGACCGCCATGGCGCGAGGGTGAAAAAGGCGCGCCGGGGTGTCAACGCGAAGGCGCAGAGGAAGGTAGGAAGTAGGAAGGGGGTGGGAGGCTTCACCCCGCGGCGTCGAACCTGCGCGCTGCCCGCGACCGTTCGTCTCCTGTTTCGCGATCGCGCCGCGCCGTCGCGAGTCTGTTCCTCGCCGGTTCGCCGCTTCTCCACGCCCCTCTCGCGGCGCCGCCCCTTTCGGGTACCCTCCGCGGCCATGGAGAGCTACCTGGTGCTGACCGCGGTGGGCGAGGACCGGCCCGGGCTGGTGGCGCGGATCACCGGCCTGATCGCCGATAGCGGCTGCAACGTGGCGGACTCGCGCATGTCGGTCCTCGGCACCCAGTTCGCCTTCATCCTGCTGCTCGCCGGCGAGCCCGAGGCGGTGGCAGCGGTGGCGGCGGCGGTCCCCGGTCTCGCTGCGGAGCTTGGCCTCTTCGTCACCAGCCACCCGAGCGGTCCGCCCGCGGCGCGGGCGGTGGGTGACCGCATCCCGTACGAGGTGCGCGGGGTCTGCCTCGACCACCCCGGCGTCGTCCACGAGATCAGCCACTTCCTCGCCCAGCGCAACATCAACATCGGCGAGCTCACCACCCGCACCCACGCCGCGCCGGTGACCGGCGCCCCCCTGTTCTCCATGCGCTTGGCGGTGGAGGTCAGCGCGGACCAGGGGATCAGCGGCCTGCGCCGCGACCTCGAAGCCTTCTGTGACTCCCTCGGGGTGGACGTGGAGATCCGTCCCCTCGCGGGCTGACCCTGTTTTCCGACCCCAGTCCGTTGCTCACCCACCACCCCCTCCAAGGAGCCGCCATGGCGACGAAGAAAAAGAAGCCGACCAAGACCCCCCTCACCCCGAATGACGCAGCGCAGGTAGATGGCCGCCTGCGCCGGTCGCGCGAGCGGCTGACCGCCGCCCACGAGGCGGCGAACAAGGTGGCGGCGCGCCACGGCCGGCGCGGCATCCGGCGGGCGAAGCGTGACCAGCGGCGGATCGCCCAGATGGTGGCGGTGGCAGCCGCGGCCGCCGCGGCCGAGGCGAAGGCGGCCGCGGCTGCCACCGCGGAGTAGCGGCGGGTGGAGCGGCGCGGGGTCTACCCGGAGATTGAGCCGTACCGGTTCGGCTGGCTCGCGGTGGACGAGCCGCATCGCCTCTACTACGAGGAGTGCGGCAACCCGCAAGGGACGCCGGTCCTCTTCGTCCACGGCGGCCCCGGTGGGGGCTGCGACGGCTGGTGCCGCCGCCTCTTCGATCCGGCCGCGTACCGGATCTGCCTGTTCGATCAGCGTGGTGCCGGCCGCTCGACGCCCCACGGCTCCCTGGAGGCGAACACCTCCGCCGACCTGGTCGTGGATATGGAGCGCTTGCGCCGCCACCTCGGCGTGGAGCGGTGGGTCGTGTTCGGCGGCTCGTGGGGCTCGACCTTGGCCCTGCTCTACGCCGAGAGCCACCCGCAACGGGTGGCGGCGCTGATCCTGCGCGGCATCTTCCTCTGCCGGCCGCGCGACATCGCCTGGTTCTACCAAGACGGCGCGAGCCGCCTCTATCCCGACGCCTGGGAGGAGTTCGTCGCCCCGATCCCCGCGGTGGAGCGTGATGATTTGGTGGGCGCGTACTACCGCCGTCTTACCGGTGGTGACGCGGCGGTGCGGTTGGCGGCGGCGCGCGCCTGGTCCGTGTGGGAGGGGCGCACCTCGAAGCTGTGGCCGAGCGAGGCGTTGGTGGCGACCTTCGGCGAGGAGGCCTTCGCCACCGCCCTGGCGCGCATCGAGTGCCACTACTTCCACCACGACAGCTTCCTCGCCCCGGATCAGCTCCTTCGCGACGTGGGTCGCATCCGCGCCATCCCGGCGGTGATCATCCAAGGGCGCTACGACCTACCGTGCCCGATGGAGCAGGCGTGGGCCCTGCACCGCGCCTGGCCCGAGGCGGAGCTGTCGATCATCCCGGATGCGGTCCACTCCGCCACCGAGCCGGGGATCACCGATGGTCTGATCCGCGCCACCGATCGGTTCCGCGGCGCGCGGTGAGGGCGGCGGCGCCGAACGGTGGGATGGCGATGCGCCTGAGGGTGGCGGTGGTCATCGGGGCGGTGGGCGCGGCGCTCCTTTTGGGTAGCCCGCGGCGGGCGGCGGCGAGCTCGTGGGCCGAGGTGCGGGCGGCAATCCAGCAGCGCTTTCCCGCGGTGGCGTCGATCACCACCACCGCCCTTGCCGCCCGCCTCGCCGATCCGAGTGGGCCGCCGCCGCTCCTCCTCGACGCCCGCACCCCGGAGGAGTACGCGGTGAGCCACCTCGCCGGCGCCCGGCTCACCCCCGACTTGGCGGCGGCGCGCGCCGTCCTCGCTGGCCGGCCGATGGAGAGCGAGGTGGTGGTCTACTGCGCGGTCGGCTATCGCTCGGCCGCCCTCGCCGCGGCGCTGCACGAGGCGGGCTACGAGCAGGTGCTGAACCTCGACGGCTCGATCTTCCAGTGGGCGAACGAGGGGAGGCCGGTCTATTGCGACGGCGGGCGCGACGGCGAGGGAGACGAGCGGCCGGTGCGCGCGGTCCATCCGTACGATCGCCGCTGGGGGCTGCTTTTGCACCGGGACCTCTGGTCGTGGCGTCGCCCGCGGTAGGCGCGATCCCCATCCGTTGCCGGGGTCAGTTCTAGGAAGTAGGAAAGGGTGGTTCTCCACCGTGGCCGCGGACTCCCGCCCCCTTCCTACTTCCTACTTCCTACTCTCTACTTCCGCTTTCCTATGGAGATCCACCTCCCCCAGCCCCCCGGCCGGCCGCTCCACCTGGGCTACTGCACCAACGTCCACCCGGGCGGTGATCTTGTTGCCGTGCGCGCGGTGGTGGACCACGCCGCGGCGGTGCGCGAGCAACTCGGGGTGGCGCGCCTGGGCGCCGGCCTGTGGCTGAGCGCGCCGGTGGTGGCGGCGCTGGAGGGGGCGCCAGCGGAGGTTGACCGCCTCGCCGCTGGCCTGGAGGCGGCGGGCCTCTATTGCTTCACCCTCAACGGCTTCCCCTATGGCGACTTTCACGCCGAGGTGGTGAAGCGGGCGGTCTACACGCCGGACTGGACTGCCGCCTCGCGCGCCACCTACACGGTGGCGGCGGCCCGCCTGCTCCTGCGCCTGGCGCCGCCGGGGCTGGCTCATCTCACCCTCTCCACCCTGCCCCTGGGCTGGCGCGCCGGCTGGGACGCGGGCCGCACCGAACAGGCCTGCGATCGCCTGATCGCCACCGGCGTTGTGCTGCGCCGGCTCGCCGACACGGCGGGACGAACCGTGCGGTTATGCCTCGAGCCCGAACCGGGCTGCGCGGTGGAGACCACCGGCCAGGCGATCGACCTCTTCCACGGCGCCCTCGCCCAGGCGGCGCGGCGGGCCGGGGAGGGACAGGGGTTGATCGACGAGACCCTGGGGCTGTGCTTCGACTGCTGCCACCAGGCGGTCGCCTTCGAATCTCCCGAGGCGAGCCTCGACGCGTTGGCCGCGGCCGGGGTGGTGGTGGGCAAGGCGCAACTGTCGTGCGCCGCCGAGGTCGCCGAGCCGGCGCCGGAGGCGGCGCGCGCCGCCCTCGCCCACTTCGCCGAGCCGCGCTTCCTCCATCAAGTACGCGCCGGCGCGGGCGGTCAGGTGATGGCCTCGGCGGACGACCTCGGCGACGCCCTCGCGGCCGCCGCGGCGGGCCGCTTCCCGGTGGACCTTCCGTGGCGGGTCCACTTCCACTGCCCGATCCATCAACAGGCGGTGGGGCAAGTGGCCACCACCCAGGCGGAGCTGCGCCGCGCCATTCGCCACCTGGTGACGACCAGCGCGTGTGACCATCTGGAGGTGGAGACCTACACTTGGTCGGTCCTCCCCGAGGGGGAGCGGCCCACCAGCGACGCGGCCTTGGCTACCGCGCTGGCCGCCGAGGTGGGGTGGGCGCGCGACGAGATAGTGACGGCGGGGACGGGGCGATGAGCGCGACCCGGCCGCTGGTGGTGATTGACGTGGTGGGGCTGACCCGGGCGCTGATGGGCGCGGCCACGCCGAACCTCAACCGCCTCGCCGCGGACGGCTTTGGCGCGACCCTGACGCCGCCGTTGCCGGCGCTCACCTGCACCAGCCAGGCGACCCTGCTCACCGGCTTACCGCCGCGCGACCACGGCATCGTCGCCAACGGCTGGTACTTCCGCGACCTCGCTGAGGTCCTCTTCTGGCGCCAGGCGAACCGGCTGGTGCAGGGGGAGAAGGTGTGGGAGACGGCACGCCGGGCCCGCCCCACCCTCACCTGCGCCAACCTTTTTTGGTGGTACAACATGGGCTCGACCGTGGACTGGTCGGTCACCCCGCGCCCGGTCTATCCGGCGGACGGGAGCAAGATCATCGCCATCTACGGCGAGCCGCCGGTGCTCCCCGCGTGGTTGGAAGAGGAGCTCGGCCCCTTTCCCTTTTTCCACTTCTGGGGGCCGCTGGCGGGGCTGGCGTCGAGCCAGTGGATCGCCGCGGCGGCGCGTCTCACCTTCGATCGCCATCGCCCGGATCTCACCCTCGTCTACCTCCCCCACCTCGACTACGACCTTCAACGGTTTGGCCCCGACTCCCCGGCGGCGGCCAAGGCGGTGCGCGAGATCGACACGGTAGCCGGCGCGCTCATCGACCACGTGCGCGGGGCGGGCGCCGAGGTGGTGGTCTGCTCCGAGTACGGCATCGAGGCGGTGGATCGGCCGGTCTACCTTAACCGGGTGCTGCGTGAGGCGGGCTGGCTGCGGGTGCGCGAGACGGCGGTGGGAGAGCTGCTGGACCCCTTCGTGTCGCGCGCCTTCGCGGTCGCCGATCACCAGGTCGCCCACCTCTACCTGCGCGACCCGGCCGACATGGAGGGGGCGCGCCGGCTCCTTGGCCGGGTGGCGGGGGTGGAGCAGCTCCTCGATGGCGCGGGCCAACGCGCGGTGGGGCTCGACCACCCGCGCAGTGGCGAGCTGGTGGCGGTGGCCGCGCCCGGGGCGTGGTTCACCTACGACTACTGGCTCGACGACGCCCGCGCTCCGGATTTCGCCCGCACCGTGGATATCCACCGCAAGCCGGGCTACGACCCGCGCGAGCTCTTTCTCGACCCCACCCTGCGCCACCCGCAACTCCGCATCGCCCGCCGCCTTCTGCAAAAACGGCTCGGCATGCGCTACCTCATGGATGTGATCCCCCTGGATGGGACCCTCGTGCGCGGCAGCCACGGTCGCCTGCCCTCGACCCCCGCGGCCGGCCCCGTGCTGCTTGGCTCCAACCGCACCGGGGAGTGCGAGGCGATGGAGATGGCCGCGGTGCGCGATCTGCTCCTGCGCCAACTCGACGCGGGTTGAGCGGGCTTCCCCCGGGCGCGGGCGGTGGTGCGAAAGCGGCGATCCCATTGCCGCGGTCCACGGGTTCACGGGTTGCGGCCGACCCTTGGGACGGTCGTTCGCGGCGCTCCTTCGGGGTGGCGGTCGGCGGGCGGTCAGCCCCGCCTCACAGCTCGATCGCGAACTCGTCCGGGAAGAGGTAGTCGAGGTTCACCCCGAAGCGGAGGGTGTCGATGCCGAAGAACTCGAACTGCATCTCCACCCGCTCCTCGTCCTCGATGGTGGCGGTGATCTCCGCGAACCCCATCAGGTCCATGTACAGGACCCCGGCCACCGGGTAGCGCAGGTCCCAGAGATCGCCGCGGTCGATGGTGAAGTCGGTCAGAGAGATCTCGCCGTCGAAGGCGCCCCAGATCTCGATGTCGGCCTTGCCGTTGACGAAGATCAGGTCGTCGTTGGTGTCGAAGCCGTCGAAGGTGAAGGTGCCGTCCACCGCGAACTGGCTCAAGGCGGGGAACCAGTCGACGTTGATGTCGACGACGATGCGCTCGGTGGTGGTGGAGCCGTAATGCTTGGTGGGGAGGTAGGTGGTACCGCCGGGGCTGAGATCGAAAAACTGGGCGCGGATGATGACGTTGTTGAACAGCCCATCGTCGAACTCCACCCGCCACCGCTCGTCGGGCTCGTCATAGACCCACTCGAAGAGCGGCACGTCGATCACGCTGCCGTGTACACCACGGTCGCCGGCCAGGGAGAAGACCTTGATCCGATCACGCAGGTCGTCGGCCAGGCGCACGATCGGGGCGTCGTCCACCACCGTCGCGGCGAGATCCAGCGGGCCGTTCGGCGCCCGGTCGTTGGCCGCGCTGGCCATCACAGAGGAGGCGGTGGCGAACCCCAAAGCCGCGCTTGCCACCTCGCCGAGGACGGCGCGGGTCTCCGGGTCGGGAGGGGTGCGATCCACCGCCGTGGCCGCCGTGGCCGGGGTGGAGGGGGTATGGAGGGCCGACAAGACCGCACCGCCGCCCTCGCTGTTGCCGCCCCCGCCGCCGCCACAACTGGCGGCCAACGCCGCACACAGGATCACCGGGCCGAGGCCCCAGGTTGCAAGAGCGCCCGCTAGCCTATCCATGCCGCCCCTCCTTTGGGAGAACGATCCTCCATCTAACCAGGGAGCCTGCCACACGGACTTAGGATTCTGCCGCCGCGGCAAAGCGCCCGCGCCACGGCGGCGCGCGAGGCCGCAGCCGGTCGGACGTTGTCGATCGTGGCGACAAGAGGCGGGCTTGAGCCCGGATCGACCCGTTCGTAGCGCGACGTGGGGCGAGGCGACGACGAGGGGCCACGAGTCCAGCCCCACGAGTCCAGCCCCACGAATCCAGCCATGGCTCCGTTCGGCTTTGTCGATGGGAACCAAGTCCGACCGGCGCCGCGCTTGGGTTGCCGCCACCCCCGAGGTGGTTTGGCGCAAGGGCGGGCCGCGCGGGGTGACGCCGCGGTCGCGCCGCGTGGCTCATGCTGCGCGCGCCGGACCGACCGGAGCCGGAATCGGCGTCGCGGGGTGGCGGGGGGTGCACTGCGGGGGGGGCGGTCCGTCGCCCCGCTGGCCGCGGCGCGCCGAGTTGCCCGCCTTGCGCGGCGACACCAGGGGTTGCCGGCGACCACCGGCTACGCCGCGCGCCAGCCCTCGCCCAGGGTCCAGAACGGATCGCTCCGGGTCGCCTCGGTCGCGGCGGCCACCGCCTCCGGCAGGGTGAGGGGGCGCCACGGGGCGAGGTGGTGGTAGCGGCGGTAGCCGGAGGCGATCGCGGCGGCGAGGGTCGCGGGGGTGTGGCCGCTCAGGTGCGGTGCGGGGTCGGCGGTGCGTCGGGCGAGGGCCACGCTCCATCGTGTCCGCGCCGCTTCGTCTGGGAAGCGGAGGCAGTCGGCGAGGGAGGCGGCGTCGCGGGTGAAGGGGATGGCGCCGTGCTGGAGGAAGCAGCGGCGCAGGCGGCGTTGGGCCGAGCCGATCCACTTGCGGCCGGCCAGCGCCACCTCGCCGGCGGAGGGGGCGGCGTAGCAGGCCACGCGCAGGGCGGCCGGGCCGGCGGCGCCGTGGCTCCGGCCGAGCTCCGCGACCTCGAGGCCAAGCTCGGCGAGTGCGGTGAAAAGCGGCGCGATCGCCCAGCGGTAGCACGCCACCACGGTCGCGCCGGGATGGGGGAGGGGGGCGACGATCGCGTAGGTGAGGCCGGGGCCGTGCAACACCGCCCGTCCGCCCGTGGGCCGGCGCACCACCGCAACCCCGTGGCGGGCGCACGCCGCGAGGTCGACGCCCTCTTCTTCCACCCGTTGGTGGCGGCCGAGGGTGAGGGTCGGCCGGTCCCACCCGTAGAGGCGCACCACCGGCGCCACGGTCGAGCTCTCGGCGCGTGTAAGCAGCCACCGATCGATCGCCATCTGCGCCCAGGGTGGTCGAGGCGGGGCGAGATCGAGCTCCCATGCCACGCTCGCGGTTTGGGTCATGGGCGGGAGTGTGGCCTCTGCCGGAGGGGGGAGACCACCAGGGTCCACCGGTCCACCGCAATGAAGAGGGGGGGATGGGGGATGGGGGATGGGGGATGGATGGCCGTGGTCGCGGCCGAGCGAGATCGGGATCGAAAGCGAAAGCGGGAACGCGATCGTTGGCGCCCCTCCCATTGGCTGCGGCCGGCACCACGCCGCGGGTGGCTCGGTGCCAGGGGCTGCCGATCGCTAGCGTCCCCGCCTTCGCTTGCCCAAAACGTCCGCGTTGCCTACCCGCGGAACCTTCCACCCCTTACCCCCACCGCCGGGCGCCGAGCGCGCCGCCTCCAGTCCGCCCGACGGTCAGCCTGCCGCCATGGGTTCGCCTCCATCCACGTCTGCCGCGCATCCAGTCCCGCCGCGCAGCTCCACGACAAAAAACGACGAGCACGGTGTCGGCCTCCCCCTCCTGCGCTGGATGGCGGCGCGGACCCCGACCGAGCGCCTGCGGCCGTTGCAGGCGAAGGTGGCGGCGCTCCAGCGGTTGCGGGATGGCCGATCGCCTCCCTGATCTCTTCGCCATCCTGCCGCTGCTGGCCGCGCACGAGGTGAAGCTCATCGTGGTGGACGGGGTGCGCGCCGTTCTTTACGGGGCGCCGGTCGCGACCTTTGACCTCGACGTGGTGCACCCGCGGGCTGCGGTGAACCTGGTGCGCCTCCTCGCCGCGCTGGAAAGGTTCGGGGCGGTATACCGGGGTCGGGGTGGTCCGCGGCTGGCCCCAACGCGGGAGGGGGTCACCGGACCGCGGTCTCACCTCCTAATGACCGTGGCGGGGGGGCTCGATTTACTTGGGACGATCGGTGCGCGCCCCTTTGCGGAGCTCGCCGGTCACCCGAAGGCTCCGCGCGGAGGGGGGTGACGCGGTGCGGAGTCGCGGTGTTGCCCGCCGCCACGCCGGGGTCACCACCGAAAGTCCACGTCGATGATCCCCGCGTGGTCGCGGGCGCGGCGGCGGAGTTGGGCCACGAGCCAGCGGCGGATCGGGCGGCGGGTGGGGGAAAAGAGGATGAGCAGGCCGAGGGCGTCGGTGAGGAAGCCAGGGGTGAGGAGGGCGAGGCCGGCGACGAGGATCATCGCCCCCTCGATCAGCTCGTCCGTGGGCGGCCGGCCGGCAACCAGGGACTCCTGGATCGCCGCCAAGGTGCGTAGCCCCTCGGCGCGCGCCAGGGCGGCGCCGGCGGCGGCGGTGAGGATGACCAGGAGGATGGTGGCCGCGGCACCGATCACCCTGCCGACCTGGATGAGGAGGTAGAGCTCCGCCAGGGGAACGAAGAGGAAGAGGAGAAAGAGGCGGGACATGGGGGATCGGGGATCGGGGATAAGAGATGGTGCGGGTTCAGCGGGCCGATCGTCTCTTTCTCCTCACTCCTTTGTCGGCACCCCTCGTTCCTCCGCCATCGCCTCTGGGTTACGGGCGTGGCGCGGCAGGACGCAGTGGAGGGTGGTGCCTTCGCCCGGGGTGGAGGTGACCCAGATCCAGCCGCCATGCAGCTCGACGAGCTGGCGGCTGATCACCAGCCCCAGGCCGGTGCCGCCATAGGTGCGCGGTACCGAGCCGTCGAGCTGGTTGAAGCGCTGGAAGATGTGGCCGAGGTGCTCGGCGGGGATGCCGATGCCGGTGTCGCTCACCCCGAGGTAGAAGTAGTCGCGCGGGTCGATCGGCGCCGGGTAGTGGACGCGGAGCTGCTGGGCGATCGCGGGGAGGCGCTCGAGGAGGTCGAGGTGGACCACCACCTCCCCGTGGTCGGTGAACTTGCAGGCGTTGGAGACCAGGTTGAGCAGCACCTGCTTGATCCGCATCCGGTCAACCACCACCTCGGGCAGGTCGCTGCCCACCTCCTGGCGGTAGGCGATTTGCTTCTTCGCCGCCAGGGAGCGCGCCACCAGCGCCACCTCGTCGAGGATCGAGACGAGGTGGGTCTCCTCCGGGTGGACGGTCATCATCCCGGCCTCGATGGTGGAGAAGTCGAGGATGGAGTTGATCAGGTGCAGCAGGTGGTTGCCGCACTCGTGGATCTGCTCCACGTCTTCCCGCACCTTGCCGTCGACCGCGCCGTCAATCCCCATGAGGATCAGCTCGGCAAAGCCGATGACGCCGTTCAGCGGTGTGCGCAGCTCGTGCGACATGTTGGAGATGAACTCGGACTTCAGCCGGTCTGAGTCGCGCGCCTGCTCCATGGCGCGTTGCAGCTCGATGTTCTTCTCTGCGAGGGCGCGGGTGCGGTCGAGGACCTTGAGCTCCAGATCGCCAGTGTGCTCTTGCAGCTTGTGCTCGCTCTCTTGCAAGCGGCCGATGGTGGAGCGGAGGTTGGCGGCCATGTCGTTGAAGGCATTGCCGAGGAGCTCGAACTCGTCGCCGGTGTGGATCGCCACCCGGCCGCCGAGGTTGCCTTTGCCCCACTCGCGCGCCCGGTCGGCGAGCTGCACCAGCGGTCCGGTGACCCGGCGCGACAGGAAGAGGACCGCGAACAAAGCGAAGCTGAGAAAGACCGTGAGGGCCAGGAGGCCGACGCGCACCACGTAGGCCAGGCGGTGGCTGGCGTAGGGCGGGACCACGTGCACCTCGGCCCACCCCTGGGCGCCGGCGCGCGTGGCGGGCAGGGGGTGAGTGAAGCACCATACCGCGTCGCCGCCGGCGAGGGTGAGGAGGTAGCGGCTCGCCTGGTGGCTCGGGTTGCCCTCGAGGTTGAAGGGCGGCAACAAAGGTGAGCGGCCAGGGCGCCACTCGCCGCCCCCGTCGCGATGGACCGCCGCCGTCTCCCGGCCGGCGGCGTCGTACACCGCCACCCCTACCACCGCCTCGTCCTCGGTCACCGCCCGCGCGGCGGCGGCAATCGCCCCCGCGGGGGAGGGGGCGAGGGCGACCACCTCCGCCGCCGCCGCCGCCACGACCTCACCGCGCCGGAGGAGATCGCGTTGCAACAGGTTGGTCTGCTGCGCGTGGATGATGAAACCGAAGACGGTGCAGATGAACAGGATCAGCAGGGCGATGTAGCCGAAGAACTTCCAGCGGAAGCTGGTCACCGGCCGAGAGCCGCCGCTCCCGGCGGCGGCTGTGGTGTTCGGCCCAGGGGTGTTCCATGGCCAGCCGCTGCCCGCCGCTTGATTGCGCTCTTCGTCCACCGGTGCTCCGTCTGTCGGATCAACCGATCAACGCCAGGGTCTCGGTGACGCACCGCTCGATCCCTGCCGCCACCTCCTTCGGCCCCGGGCCGAGCATGTAGGCGGGGGTGGTGACCACCTTGTGCAGCCGGTCGACGACCAAGGCGTCCACCGCACAGGGAGAGTGGTGCGCCCCCATCCGCTCGATCGCCGCCGCGGTTTGTGCGTCGTTGCCGATGGTGACCTCCACCCCCTCGTCGCCGAGGAGCTTGGCGATCAGCGCCGGGGCGATGCAGATCGCGCCGATCGGCTTGCCGGCGGCGTGGATCGCCCGCACCAGCCGCGCGACCCCCGGGTCGACGGTGCAGTCGGGGCCGGTGATTGCGAAGTCACACAGGTTCAGCGCCGCGCCAAAGCCGCCCGGGAGGAGGAGGGCGTCGAGAGCGGCGGGGTCTGCCTGGGCCACGTCGCGGATCCGGCCGCGCGCGATGCGCGCCGCCTCCACCAAGACATTGCGGCTCTCCGCCTGCGCCTTGTGGGTGAGGTGGTTCACCACCTTCCGTTGCGCCACGTTGGGTGCGAAGCAGGAGACCTCCGCCCCGGCCCGGTCGAGGGCCAGGAGGGTGAGGACGGATTCATGGATCTCCGCCCCGTCGAGATAGCCGCAGCCAGAAAGGATCACCCCTACCCGTGCCATCGTCGTACCTCCGAAGAGTGGGAGCCGCTACGTCGCCGCGTGGTGCCCCTTGTGCCACCACCCGTACCTGCCGCCGCCCGCCGGTGGCGGTTCTCACCTGCACCCTCGCACCGTGGACGCATCCCGCCGCGGCTACCCACAGCGCTCCCCGCGCCTGTCCGCGGTCACCCCACCGCCACCTCTCGCTCTGCCACCACCCGGCCGAGGTCGGCGATCATCGCCTGGTCCTGCGCCGGTGGCGCGCCGGTGGTGGTGAGGTAGTTGCCGGTCATCGTGCCGTTGGCGCCGGCGAGGAACATCAGCGGCTGGAGGGAGCGCAGCCCCACCTCGCGGCCGCCCGCGATCATCAGGTTGCGGTCCGGCAGGCAGAGGCGGAAGCAGGCGATCGTCGCCAGGATTTCCATCGGCGCCAGGGTCGGATGCTCGCCCAGCGGGGTGCCCTGCTGCGGGTTGAGGAAGTTGAGCGGCACCATATCCGGCGCCACCTCGCGGAGGGCGAGGGCGAGCTCGACCCGTTGCTCGGGGGTCTCGCCCATCCCCACGATGCCGCCGCTGCAAATGCGGATCCCCGCCGCCCGGCAGTGGCGCAGGGTGGCGAGGCGTTGTTCGAAGGTGTGGGTGGAGCAGATGGCGGGGAAGTAGCTCGGCGCCGTCTCCAGGTTGTGGTTGTAGCAGACCAGCCCCGCCTCTTTGAGGCGGCGCGCCACCGCCGGCGAGTCGATCAGGCCGAGGGAGGCATCCGCGTTCACGTCGCCGCGGGCGGCAAGGGTGGCGATCTGCGCGCACACCGCATCCAAGACCTCGCCCTCCTTCAACCCACGCCACGCCGCCACCACCCCGAAGGCGCGGGCGCCGTGGGCCACCGCCTCGTCGGCGGCGCGCGCCACCTCGTGGGGCTCGAGCAACCCATGGTTTTGGATCGGCGCGGCATAGCGGCTCGCCTGGGCGCAGTAGGCGCAGTCCTCGGTGCAGCCGCCGGCCTTGGTGTTGACGATCGAGCAGAGGTGGATCTCGTCGCCGACGAACTGGTGGCGGATCCGGTTCGCCGCCGCCATCAGGTCCATCACGTCGGGCCCCTGGACGCGGATCAGCCGCGTGGCCTCGGCGGCGGAGAGGGCGGAGCCGGCGGCGACCTTGTCATAGGCGGAACGGATGAGGGAGAGGGTCACGGTGGCCTCGGATCGGGGGGTCGAGCTACCGGGCAAGGGCGCGCGCGACCTCGGGGGGAAGGGGAGAGACTTTACCAGCCGGGTCGACACACCCCAAACGGAGGGTGGCCTCCACGAACAGGGTGTCGTCCGCGCCGCGCACCGGCTGGCGGAGGGTGATCGACGCCCGGCCGACCCGCTCCACCGCCACCCCGACGGTGAGGCGGGCGCCGAGGGGGGCCGGCCTCCGGTAATGGAGGTGCGCCTCCGCCACGACAAACAGCCGCCCGGTCCGATGCAGCTCCGCCACCGCCACCCCGTGTTGCTCCAGCCACGCCCACCTGGCCCGTTCCATGATTTCCAGATAGCGGGCATAGTAGACGACCCCCGCGGCGTCTGTGTCGCCGTACGTAACCTGATAGGGAAAGGTGAACTCTGTCATGCAACCCTCCGTGTTGACGAGCAAAGAACGTGCGGCATTGCGCCGGAAGGGACAATCGCTAGCGGTGATCGTAACGGTGGGCCAGGCGGGTGTCACCGCCAGCGTTGGCGCCGCCTTGGAACAGGCCCTGGACGATCACGAACTGGTCAAGGTGCGCGTCGCCACCGACGATCGCACCATCTGCAAGGCGGCGGTCGAAACCCTCGCCCGCGACCACGCCGCCGCCTTGGTCGGGCAGATCGGCCGCACCGCGCTGCTCTACCGGGAGCGGCCGGAGGCGCCGGGGGCGGACGCAGAGGTGACCCCCAAGGGGGGAAAGAGATCGAACCATGGAAGCCACCTCTAAGACGGTGCGCGCGGCCGCCCTGCAGATTGGTACGGGCGGTGGTGCGCCAGGGCCCCACGGCCGCCTCCCGCGACCGGCGCAGCGGGTCTACACCGGTCGCGGGAGGCGGCTCGTAGCCGTGGGCCGGCCCGCCCCCATTCCTCGCCTCTCACCCCTTAGCCGGGCGCGCGTCGGGCACCCCGGACAAGAGCGCCCCCCCGTGGCGACCCGTAGCCCATCCCAGGGCGCCCGTAGGGCGCCCGCACCAGGGCCACCGCCGCCGCGCGCGACGGTGGCCCTCCCCGGGCGCGGGTAGGGCCTCCCCATGGCCAGTCGCATCCTCGCCACCGGCAGCTACCTCCCCGCGCGGGTGGTCACCAACCGCGAGATGGAGGGGTGGATGGAGACCTCGGAGGCGTGGATCGAGCAACGCTCCGGGATCCGCGCGCGCCACTTTGCCGCCGACTCCGAGGCGACCTCCGACCTTGGCCTGGTCGCCGCCCAGCGCTGCCTGGCGGGGGCGGAGCTGGCGCCGGCCACGATCGACCTGATCCTCTTCGCCACCTCGACCGCGGACTACCTCGTCCCGGGTGCGGCCTGCTTCCTCCAGCACAAGCTCGGGACGCGGCCGGTGGGGGCGATCGACGTGCGCGGCCAGTGCTCCGGCTTCCTCTACGCCCTCGCCCTCGCCGACGTCTACGTGCGTGCCGGCGAGGCGGAGCGGGTCTTGGTGGTGGGCGCCGAGGTCCAGTCGGCGGGGCTCGACCTCTCCACCGCCGGTCGCGACACCGCGGTCTTGTTCGGCGACGGCGGGGGGGCGGTGGTGGTGGGGCCGAGTGCGGGGCTCGACCACGCGATCCTCGCCACCACCCTCGGCGCCGATGGCGCCTTCGCCGACGCCCTCTCCATCCCGGCCCCTGGCACCGCCCGCCGCCCCTTTCTCGACTCCGCCCAGGTGGCGGCAGGGTTGCACCGGATCCACATGGATGGCCGCCTGGTCTTCAAGCAGGCGGTGGTGCAGATGCCCGCCGCACTGCGTGTGGCCTGCGACCGCGCCGGGGTGGCGGTGGCCGACCTCGACTGGGTGGTGCCGCACCAGGCGAACCAGCGCATCCTCGATGCCACCGCCGGCGCCCTCGGCCTGTGCCACGAGCGGGTCATCTCCACGGTCGCGACCACCGGCAACACCACCGCCGCCTCCATCCCCATCGCCTTGGACACGGCGGTGCGCGACGGCCGGATCCAACCGGGCCAGTTGGTGGGGCTGGTCGCCTTCGGTGCCGGCTTTACCTGGGCGGCGGCGGTCGTCCGTTGGTAGGGGCGCTCCCGCCCGCGCCCTCTACCCGCGGCCGCGGTGGCAAGGTCCCGGCCGATCCGCGTGACGGTGCGCCCGCGGTGGCCGCCCGCGCCCTCTACCCGCGGCCGCGGTGGCAAGGTCCCGGCCGATCCGCGTGACGGTGCGCCCGCGGTGGCCGCCCGCGCCCTCTACCCGCGGCCGCGGTGGCAAGGTCCCGGCCGATCCGCGT
>Ga0210053_1000169_pt1 | contig 67047 bp, 68 predicted proteins | sample CryGeymeta201512_FD_185467 | JGI IMG/M metagenome (GOLD analysis project Ga0210053, IMG submission 185467) | Groundwater microbial communities from Crystal Geyser aquifers in Utah, USA - Crystal Geyser metaG 2015-12 (SPAdes) (version 2) | ecosystem: Environmental > Aquatic > Deep subsurface >... | reverse complement strand
GTGGCCCAAACGTTTGTACTCCTTCTCAAAAGTGTTGGTATGGTAGTTGTGCGGATGCAAATTATTGCAAAAATGATTCAAACTGTAACTCATCAGAAGTTTGTCTTCGTGGAAAATGCGAAAAAAACGATCCCCAATTTATGAAGAAAATTAGGAAAAAAATTTGGGATGCAATTAGAACTCCAGCTACAAATTAGAACTTGGTAGCCGTAGGCGTAAGTCTATGCTAATCGAAAAATGATCCCGTAATTATTTTTTGCTGTGGGTCAATTTTAGTGTTTAGATTAGCCTTTCATTGTCTGTATTTTACTAAAGATTTCGGTTTCTTGTTGACGCATTTTTCTTGCAAATTGGTTGTCAGATTCTCTGTAGGCAAATTTGTCTAGATTGCTAAAAGAGTTTTCTTTTTTCAAGAAGCTGGTTTTTAATTCTCTGCTAACCTCTTTTAGCTTTTCATACGGAGTGGTGGTTTGACCATAAATTTGAGTTTCTCTGCCTTTGCCATCTTTTTTGCTTTCAGTCACAAACATACAGGGTCGGTGGTAATTTAGGTATGGATTAAACCACTGCCTGAGGAAGTCACTAATTGTTTCAGCTGCCTTAAAGTTAATGTGCATGTAGCCCATGTTTTTTCTAATCACTGAGCCATTTTTTGATTCAACCAAAGCATTGTCATTGCTATGCCTTGATCTACTTTTAGTTTGCTCGATAAGTAGTTTGTTGAGTAACTTTGCCACCACATAGTTGATAAATTCACTGCCTCTATCTGAATGAAAATTGAAAATTACAAATGGAAATTGCTCGAGCAATCTTTTTAGAGCAGGCAACAGATAAAGCTCTGAGATTTGGGGTACACAAACCACTACCTCCCATTGAGTGATCTTATCCACAGCATTGATGTAGTAGACATCCCTTTGGTGGACAGTGTCTACTCTGATGCTTCCTGGCTTACCATTATTCTCTGGCTCCTTGGTTTGACCAATCGCAATATCTCTTGGCTTGGTGCCATTGACCTAGAATTGACGATAGATTTTGCTCTTTCGTAGATTGTCGATGTGAGAGGAGCTGACACCTGCAATGTGTTGATATTTACTTTTACCAAAAACTTCTGCCTCTCTTCTCAAGATCTCTTTGGTAGCAAATCTATTGAGCCTTCGGTGAAGGGCATCGGTTTGTTCGAGCAACTTAATATCTGCTGAAGTGTAGACTTGATGGGGATTTTTTCTTTCATAGATTTTATGTTCTAGCTTTTTGTCAATTGCTTTGCTGATTAGTCTATTTAGCTGTGCCTTTTTGTAGCTAGTCAATTTTTTGAGATACAGCCTTACGATGTGTTTATCTTTACGAGAAAGCTTTTGATACTTAAACTTTTTGATCGTTTCTTTGATCAAATCGTACTTGTCTTGTATGCCCTCTAGTTTGATCTCAAATTTAATTGAGCCTTTTACAAATTCCAGAAGCCCTGAGATACTACTAAAGCGTGAGTCATCCATACTAATTTTCATAACTAAAAACTAGTATTGACTCACGCTTTTTCTTTGACAATTACGGGATCATTTTTCACTTAGCATTGAAGCTTCGTTGGGGATCATTTTCGATTAGCTAAGACTGTAGATTGCATTTTTACTCAATATTTAGTATAATAATAACTAGATTTGATAGCGAAGGGCCAGAAGAAGGCTCTTTTTTATTAAATAGCACTTGTGTCGAAAATATTTAGTTAACTTATTATTAAATTTTGGAAAGAAAAAATGGCAAAATCAAAAAAAACAACACCTTCTAAGTCAAAAATGGTTCGTACTGAGTTCGCTGCTGCAATTAACCAAATTGCTAGCGAAAGACATATTGAGCCAGTAGCAATTTATGAAGCTATCAGACAAGCTTTAGTTTCAGCTTACAGAAAACAGTTTGGCAATTTAGAAGAAGAATCATACTATTTTGTTGATTTAAATGAAGATAGTGGTGAATCCACAATTTTTAAGTGCCCAATTGTTGAAAAAGACGAAGAGACAGGCGAAATCTTAAAGTGGGATGATTCAAATCCAATCGATGTCACTCCCGCAGGATTTGGTCGTATTGCCGCTCAAACTGCAAAACAAGTAATCTTACAAAAAATCAGAGAGTCTGAGCGAGATATGGTTATCAAAGATTACGAAGATAAAGTTGGTGAAATTGTCACAGCTCAAATTTTGCGAATGGATGGCAGATCAGTTATTTTAGATCTTGGTAGAGGTCAAGGATTCATGCCTCCAGAAGAGCAGATGCGTGGTGAGTTTTACAAAATGAATAACAGAATTACTGTTTTTATTCGTGAAATTGCCGAAACTCCAAGAGGTAAGAAAATTATTGTTTCCCGTGCAGCTAAAGAATTAGTTTCCAAACTTTTTGAGAGAGAAGTTCCAGAAATTGCAGCAGGAACAGTTGAAGTTGCTTTAATTGCTCGTGAAGCTGGAGTTAGAACAAAATTAGCTGTTAGATCCACTCAAGAAGGAGTTGATCCAGTTGGTTCATGTGTCGGTCAAAGAGGAATTCGTGTTCAAGAAGTTATCAGAGAATTAAACAATGAGAAATTAGATATTATTTCTTATTCAGAAGATGACAGACTTCTTATTCAGGGGGCTTTGGCTCCAGCCGAAGGATTAAAGATAACTATTAATAAAGATGATAAATCAGCCGTAGTTGTTGCTGCAGATGATCAATTGTCACTCGCAATCGGTAGAGGTGGTCAAAATGTTAGATTGGCAGCTAAACTTACCGGTTACAAGATCACAATTCAATCTGCTGAAGGTAGTATCAAATCACATATGACTGGAGACGAAGAATATGAGATCGATACTTTTGAAGGATTGATTGAAGATACAAGAGATTTCTTAGTTCAAAACAAATTAACAACTTTAGCAGATCTATCAAGATTTAAAAACAAATGGCTTGAAGCTGAGCTGGGCGAGAACCAAGAAAAAATATTAAGCGATAGAGTTGAAAAATTTGAAGCTGAGATGGCTCAACGAGATTCTTTCGATGATCTCGCTACAAAGTTAGAGAGCAATTAAAAATGGCACTAAAACCTAGACCAGCAATAATTACAATCATGGGTCATGTTGATCATGGTAAGACAACTTTGTTGGATTACCTTAGAAAATCAAATGTTGTGGCCGGTGAAGCTGGTGGTATTACCCAACATATAGGTGCTTATAGCATTAAGCACAACGGCAAAGATATTACTTTCATTGATACTCCAGGACACGCTGCTTTTAATAAAATGAGAGAACGTGGTGCTCAAGTAACAGACATTGTCGTTTTAGTTGTTGCTGCCAATGATGGTGTAAAACCACAAACAATTGAGTCGATCAGACATATCAAAAATTCTAATGTTCCAGTTGTTGTCGCAATCAATAAGATTGATCTACCAGATGTAAATCCTGATATCGCAAAAGCTGGTTTAGCGGAGCATGGTCTGGTTGTAACTGATTATGGTGGAGATATTGAAGCTGTTGAAATTTCCGCGCTTAAAGGCAAAGGTATTGATAAGCTTCTAGAGACAATTAACCTTGTGGCTGATTTGCAAGAAATCACTGCAGATCCAGACGCACCTCTAGAAGCAATCGTGATTGAATCTTCAAAAGATGCAAAAAAAGGTGTTGCGGCAACTGTTATTGTTAAAAATGGTACTTTATCATTAAGACAAGATATCTTTGCTGATGAAGCTGATGGTCGTGTAAAGAAACTTTCAAGCGCAACTGGCGAAGATTTGAATAATGTTACTCCGGGGTTTGCTGCTGAAATTATCGGTTTTAAAGATGCTCCAAGCGTTGGCTCTACAGTTAAGGATTTAAGTAAGACTTATGTTGAAGTTGTTAGCGGTGACGGTGTTGAAGGCGCTGCAAAAGATGCCACTTCCAATGATAATATTGCAGATGACGGCTGGGGAGATATCGATTTCTCGGGAATGATTGATCAAAAACCAAAATTAAATTTAATTATCAAGGCAGACGTTGAAGGTACTTTGGAGGCAATTTTACAGACAATTGACCTTGAAAGTACAAGATTAATTTCTTCTGGAGTTGGAAGCATTACAGAATCAGATGTTGAAAGCGCTATTACAAGTAAGGCATTGATCATTTCATTTCACACAAAAGTTTCAAAAAAAGTTCTGATTATGGCCAAGAATGCTGGGGTAAAAATTAAATCTTACGATGTTATTTACAAATTGATTGAAGATCTTCAAAAACAGATGTTGAAGCTTATCGAACCAACAATCGACGAAGTTGTTTTGGGTGAAGCTGAAATTATGCAAATTTTTGAAATGAATGGTGAAAAAATTGCTGGATCTAAAGTTAAAACAGGTGAAATTAAAAGGACTGATCTTTTCCATTTGAAACGTGGCGATGAAATTATTGCTGATCCAACTGTTAAAAATATGATGCATGGCAAAGAAGACATTACTCAAGTTAAAGTTAAGGCTGAATTCGGAATGACTTTTAAGAATAAGAAACTTGATTTTCAAGTTGGCGACATTATTGTTGCATATAAGGTTGAGGACGAAGAGTAAGTTTTGTTTGTATCAAATAAATATTTATATAAGCAAGTCTTGCGGAGCGATGATTTATAATTTTTTTAAATCAAGCGAAGCTGAACTTACAAAATACTTATTTGATAAAAAAGATGATATAATAGTATCTAGTAAAAAATAAGGTTACTTTACCTTTCGGTTTTAAATCGGGGCAACTCATCAAGACTGCGAGAGTAAGGGAAAGGAATACCATGGCTTTAGTAAAAGCTCAAAAACAACAAATTATCAAAGACTACGCGCTTTTTGAAGGCGACACTGGATCTCCAGAGGTCCAAATTGCATTGTTAACAGCTTCAATTCAAGAGTTAACCAAGCATCTTGGTGGTCACAAAAAAGATAATCACTCAAGACGTGGATTATTGAAACAAGTTGCCAAAAGAAGACGTCTTCTTAATTTCTTACTTACCAGAAGTGAAGAAAGATATAGAAAACTTCTTGATAGATTGGGATTAAATAAATAAATTAATCTCTACATATTTCTGTTATAATTAAGCTTGTCAATATTATAAATTTTTATAAGGAAGTAATGACAGAAACAACAGAGATTCCAAATGGATTATTTATTGGGAACACGATTAGAGAAGCTTGGAGAATTTTCAAAGAAGATTGGATTACAATATACACCGTATTTATTTTGCCTTGGTTGCTTGTTGCAGCTTATACCTATGCTCAATCTGCATTCAATATTGAAGAAGGATCAAGTGTCTATTGGGTTTGGTATGTAGCTTACATACTTTTTAGCATGGTCATTGGTATGGGTGTGACCAATGCTTTTCTCTCAATCACTAGAGGTAAAAAAGTAACTATGGAGACTTTTACTTCAATGTTACCAAGAGTATTTAATTATTTGGCAGCTCAGTTTTTAATGTTACTTATTATTTTTGGTGGATTCATTTTATTTATAATTCCTGGCCTAATATTTTCAATAAAGTATATGTTTACTCTATATCTAGTAATTGATAAAGGTATGGGTCCTATTGAGGCATTAAAGGCCAGCGGAAAATTAACCGATGGTATTAAATGGGATTTGGTCGGATTTATGGCTGCAATTATTATTTTAATGTATTCAGGAATTTTGGCTTTGGTAGTTGGTTTGCTTGTTACTATTCCACTCATGACAGTTGCTTGCATTGTTTTATATAATATGTTGATAAATAGGCAGAAATAATTTGTAATTGATTTTTCATGCTATAATAGTTTCAGATTTACACACAGTAAGTCTAATTAATAATTTAATAGAACTCTAGAAAAAATCTTGAATATTGAGGATTCAAGAGAGAAGATAAATTTGGCTCCAAAAGTTGCATTTTCGCATTTGAGCTGCATTTTAATTTGTCCTTTCTCATGGAATACTCTCACTCTAGTTTTTCTCACGAGTTCAAGAAAGGATTTCATGTCATATCCGACATATCCAAACACCTACAAGAAAGATATTCAAGTAGGCAATAAAACCATCTCAATCGAGATTGGTAAATTTTCAGAACAAGTTAGTGCTGCGGTACTCGTAACTTGTGGTGAAACAGTAGTTCATAGCACAGTTGCTTTGGGCAGAAAAATAAACTTGGGATATTTTCCGCTCTCAGTTGAGTTTGCGGAAAAACTTTACGCAGCAGGCATAATTAAAGGTTCTCGCTGGGTTAAAAGAGATGGTCGTCCCTTAGACGAGGTTATTTTAAAAGCTCGTGTTATCGATCGTTCATTAAGACCATTATTCCCAGAAGGATTGACAAACGAAGTTCAAGTTATTAACACTGTCTTCTCATATGACGGTCAAAATGATCCTGATATGCTTGGTCTTTTGGGAAGTGCAATTGGTTTAGCAATTTCTGAAATTCCATTTGATGGTCCAATGGCTGGTTTAAGAATTGGTTACAATAAAGAAACCAGTGAATTCTTGACCAATCCAACATATGAAGAAAGAGATAAATCCAGTCTTGATTTAATTGTTGCTGGTTCAGGCGATGCAGTTGTGATGGTTGAGGCAGGTGCCAATGAAATCATTGAAACTGTGATGGTTGAGGCTTTAATTAAAGCTCAAGAAGAAATGGGAAAAATCTGCACAGCAATTAATGAAATTGTTGCTGAAATTGGCAAAGACAAGATTGACCTAATCGATGATGAAACAAAAGCAGAAGATGCAAAAATCGAAGCTTTGGCAGATAAAATTTACAAAAAGAATGTTATCGAGCTTAAAGAAATTGTCAAAAAAGAAGGCAAATTAATTAAAGATTCAGGCTTAGATGAACTTAAAGAGAAATTAATTGCGCAGTATGTTAAAGACAAGGTGAATGGCGAAGCCAGAGAGGGTGCCCTGGGGCATGACGCAAAAGAAGGCGAAGCCAGTGAAGTTTCTGAAAAGGAAGTTTTAACAGCCCTTTACAGTCTGACTAAAAGAGCAGCAAGGGAATTAATTTTAATTGATGGTGTTAGACCTGATGGCAGAAAAACAGATGAAATTAGACAAATTTGGACTGAGGTCGATGTTTTTCCAAGAACTCATGGTTCGGCAATGTTCAAAAGAGGCGCAACTCAAGGAGTTACAGTCGTAACTTTAGCAGATCCATCTAGAGCTCAATTGACTGAAAGCATTAGAGGTGAAGAAGAACTTAAATACTTCCATCACTACAGTATGCCTCCATACGCTTCTGGTGAAGCTGGTAGATTTGGTTTTCCTAAACGTAGAGAAATTGGACATGGAGCTTTGGCAGAGAGAGCACTGCGACCAATGCTTCCTAGCCAAGAAGAATTTCCATACACTATTCATGTTGTTACAGAAATTATGAGTTCAAATGGTTCAACTTCACAGGCAGCAGTTTGTGGTTCAACTCTTTCACTTATGGCAGCAGGTGTGCCAATTAAGCATCCGGTTGCAGGAATTGCCATGGGTCTTATGAGTGATGGGAAACAATATATTGTTTTATCCGATATTCAGGGACTCGAGGATCATGTTGGTGACATGGACTTTAAGGTTGCAGGAACCACTGAGGGTATTACTGCTATTCAAATGGATATTAAGCTTAAAGGTATTCCAAGAAAAGTTTTGGAAGAAGCTTTAGAGCAAGCTAAGGTTGGTAGATTACACATTATGGGTGAGATGCTTAAATCAATTAATGCTCCAAGAACAGAACTTTCTCAGTTTGCACCAAAGGTTAAACAGATCACTATTCCTGCAAGTAGAATTGGTGAGTTAATTGGACCAGGTGGAAAAATGATTAAAAGCATCATCGAAAAGACAGGTGCTGAGATTAGTGTTGATGAAGACAAGGATAATGAGCTTGGTTTAGTCAACATTTCTTCACCAGAACAAGAGAAAATTGATGCAGCGACCAAAATTATCACAAACATGATGAGAGTTGTAGAAGTTGGAGAAGAATTTGACGGCGTTGTTACCAGAGTTGAAAGCTATGGTGCCTTCGTTGAATATCTGGACGGCAAAGAAGGTCTAGTTCACGTTTCAGCTATGAATACTGAATTTGTTAAAGATGCTGGTGATTTTGTTAAAGTTGGCGACTCAGTTCATGTCATGATTTCCGAAATCAAAGATGATGGGAAGATTGGTTTGAGTATGCTAACTAAGGATCAACAGGCGGAGGTAAACTCCAAAAGAGAATCACGTCCACAAAGACCATCCTTTAGAGGTGGTAATGGCGGAAGTAACGGTAGTTATCGTGGTGGAGACCGCGGTGGAAGTCGCGGTGGCAACAGAGGTGGTAATGGTGGAAGTCGAGGTGGCAACCGATAATTAGCTTTTCGCCAGTACGTTAACACGCTAGTTAACTCTTCTTGAAAAGAATTTGATGAAGCCTCATACTTTAAGGTATGAGGCTTCAAAATATTAAGAATACTGCAGGTGTATTTTCATTGTTGGATTTTTCTAGAATCGCTACTTTGGCAGAGTCCATTGGTCTAGATATTGATCACTTAGATCACAAAGATGTGCTAAATTTTATTTCTGAAAAAATTATGGAATATGTTTCTCCAGAGGTCTCTGGGGTTATTATTGATCCAGATTTTGATTTTTCCAATCTGATTAAAAAATCTAGCAGCACAGGTTTAGTGATGTCGCTTGAAAAGAAGAGAGACAGTTTAGATCCATTCGGCATGCCAACCATCGCAGATGGTTGGGGTATCGAACAAATTAGAAATAATTATGGTTTGGTCAAGCTCGAACTTTTTTATAATCCTCAGGAGGCTGAAGCATTGAAAAAAAAGCAGTTTGTATCAGAAGTGCATGATTATTGCAAATATATAGGGATAGATTTTTTGTTGGAACTGATGGTTTACCATCCAGGTGGAAGTAAGGAAACTACCAAAGAAGCAATGTTAGAAACTCAACTTCAAGCTATTAGTGAGCTTTCGAGAAGTTGTGATCTGATTGGTTTGGAGCTTTTAGGAGATTCGTTATCGGCAGTAACCATAACTGCGGCTCTCGATACCCCATGGATTTATAATGCAAGAGAGATAGGTTATGAAGAGTTCAAAAATAATTTAAGAATCTGTGTAGAAAGCGGAGCCAAGGGATTTATGACAGGAGATCCAATTTGGTTTGGTGAAGATGTTAAAAAAGTCTTGTCTTCTTACCAAGATCGAGATAAAATAGAGGAGTACATAAAGACTGATATAAGAGACAAAGTTATTGAAGTTAACAGAATCGCTAGTGAAATCAGTTCAAATACAGAAAGTTAATATGAACAAGTTTTTAAAAGACTTATCAAATATTGTGTTCTTAATAGTTGGAGTTTCGTTGATGTTTAGGTTTGTGCTGAAGCTTTTGGGGGCGAATGAAGATTCGGCATTTGTGAACTTCGTTTATGAAAATACGCTTCCGTTATTATCTCCATTTTTATTAGCATTTCCCAGCCCAAGTGTTAACGGAAAATTTGTCTTAGAATTTACAACATTGTTTGCTATTTTTGTTTATGCATTTGTTAGTTATCTTGTACAAGAAGTATTAGATTTCATCAGTAGTAAAAAGTAGTACAAGGATAAATATCATGTTTACATTACCAAAATTAGGATTTGAGTTTGATGCCCTAGAACCACACATAGATGCAAAGACTATGGAAATTCACTACACAAAACATCACCGGGGTTATGCAGACAAGCTCAATGTTGCTTTGCAAGGTCAAGCAAGTTTGTTAAAAATGACAATTGAGGAGATTCTCAAAAATGTTGAGGCAATTCCAGACGAAATTCGTCAAGCTGTGATTAATAATGGAGGTGGTTATTTTAATCACAATATATTTTGGAGCGTGCTTTCCCCAGAAGGAGGCTCAGGTCCAACTGGCATATTTAACACCGCCTTAATGTCGAAATATGGGAATTTAGAAGTTTTCAAAGACCAATTTGGTCAAGCTGCTGTTGCTAGATTTGGATCTGGTTGGGCTTGGTTAGTTATTGATGAAGACAAAAAGCTAGAAATAATGTCATCTGCAAATCAGGACTGTCCATTATCAATTGGGCAGACTCCAATTCTGGCTTTAGATGTCTGGGAGCATGCTTACTATCTCAATTACCAAAACCGCAGACCAGATTACATTGCTGCATTTTGGAATGTTGTTAATTGGGCAGAGGTTGAGAGACGCTACGAATCGGCTAGATAATTTTTTTATTATCCGTTATTATTAGTTTTCGCATTGTTGTTTATTCAGTTAAAATGATAATGAAGGGTAACTATTGTGTTGCAAATTATTTTAGATGTAGAAACAAAGAAAACTTTTGATGAAGTTGGTGGTTTTTTCCCAGATAGATTGGGTATTTCCTTTGTTGGCGTGTGCGTGCGAGAGGGCTTATCTGGCAAAGGTGAGATGAAAAGTTATTGGGAGAAAGATTTGCCTTTGCTTTTCCCATTACTAGAAAAAGCAGACGTGGTTATTGGTTTTAATGTAGATAATTTTGATATGCAAACATTTGTTCCATACTATAGTGCGGATATTACAAAAATACCGACATTAGATGTTTTAACTCGCATCAAAGAAAGTGCTGGCCATAGAATTAGTCTTGATGCGGTAGCTCAAGAAACCTTAGGTATCGGGAAGTCTGGTGATGGGTTAGATGCAATAAAATACTACAACAATAAGCAGTGGGATAAACTTGAAAAGTATTGTTTACAAGATGTAGCGGTTACTAGAGATGTCTATGATTATGGTTTAAAAAAAGGACACATAAAATTTAAAAATAAATGGAATAGGTTGGTGGAGTGTCCAGTTGATTTTAGTTTTACTCCCAAAAAAGATGCGGGGTTGCAGATGAGTTTAATTTAAATATTCAAAAAGCTCTCGCAGGCAGTTCGCCTGAATGTTTGCTTTTTGAATATTTAAATTAATAAGATTTATAATGTTCACACAAACCTTCGGTTTGAATCGTTCGCTTTTCTATAAAACTAAATTACAATTAAGATAATGGACTTTTTGAGTGCCTACTTACACAAATAATAAATTAATTTAGATGAGACCAGGGCAATAGACTGGCGTTTTTTAGCAAAAGCCTTATAATTAGATTTAATACTTATATTTAAGAATGGAGTTAGTAATTATGTGCGAAAATGAATCAATTCATAAAAAAGGCTCTTTTGAAAATCCTTTTTCTTTAATGACCACTATAAATGATGCTCTCACTATTTTGAGAAACCATGTTTTACTACTTCCTGCAGAAGATTCCGTAATTCATTTCAAATGGCAAGGGGGTGTTTATACAATGAATGTGGGTTTAGAAATTAATTATAAGTCTGGATCTCCACATTCTTTAGAGACGCTTAGAAAACAGATGAAAATAATTCAAAAGATGTGATCCATATTTCAAAGTTTCTGGCATAGTATATATAGTGTCATTCTAGCATTAGCGTAAATATATATTAATCTTTATCCCATCAATTTCCTACCGTAAGATCATATGGGTGATGTACATGTCTATAACAATAAACTGTTAATGCTCACATTTCCTATATAATAAAAATATGATTAATCTACAAAAATTTTCAGCAAAAATTTGTTATACCGCTTCTGGGATGCTTATTTTAGATGGGAAAGTTTTGTTAATTAAACACAAAAAGCTTGGTTTTTGGTTAAATCCTGGAGGGCACATCGAAGAAGACGAACTGCCAAATAAAACTGCGGAAAGAGAATTTTGGGAAGAAACAGGAATTAAAGTTAGAGCACTAAATATTATTGAGTCAATCAAATCTAATATATCCGAATATGTTCCATCGCCAATTTTAACAAATTTACATTGGATCAATAAAGATAGTTACGATAAGCGTATTGCAAGCGCCAATCCAGATGAAAGAATTAGAACTAAGGTTTGGCCACTTGGTTGCGAACAACATTTTAATTACATGTATTTAGTGGCACCAGTTGAGGGAGTTGAATTTAAACAAAATGTTGAGGAAACTGACGGGATTGCTTGGTTTTCAGAAAAGGATTTAGAAACTTTGGAAACAATAGAAAACATTAGAGAAGAGATAAAATTTGGATTTAAACGCTCAAAAAGTTTATAAATCTATTTTGTCATCAGATTAATCCATGTTAAAATAGTTCCTCAAGATAAAGAAATAATAAATGCAAAAAAATACTTTTATACCCTCAGGGGTACTCAAAATATCAAATCTAAAAGTTTCTATAGATGAAAAGTTAATTTTACGTGGGGTTAATTTAGAAGTAAAAGCTGGAGAAGTCCACGCAATTATGGGTCCAAATGGTTCTGGAAAATCAACTTTAGCCAATACTCTGGCGGGTCATCCTGAGTATAAGGTTGAAAGTGGAAGTGTTTTTTTGAGCGGATCAAATTTAATTGATGAAAATATTTTGGAAATGTCACCAGACGAAAGAGCTAATATTGGAGTGTTTCTAGCATTTCAATATCCGGTGGAGGTTCCAGGAGTTCGAGTTCAAAATTTCCTCAAGATAGCTTACGAAGCTAGATTTAAAAATCAGCCAGAGCGCCAATTCAAGAAGGCAATTGATTTTAGAAAACATTTGCAAGGTTTGGCTGATGAATTGAAAATTGATAAAGATTTTTTGAGTCGTGGACTCAATGAAGGTTTTAGTGGTGGTGAAAAAAAACAGTTAGAAATTTTGCAAATGGCTTTGTTAGAACCAAAGCTTGCTATTTTGGATGAAACTGATTCTGGACTAGATATTGACGCAATTAAAAAAGTTGCCAATGGAGTTGTCAAAATTATAAAAAAACACAACACTGGCGTGATAGTTATTACACATTATCAAAGAATTTTAGATTACCTAAAACCAGATTTTGTTCATGTGATGATTAAGGGGAAAATTGTAGAAAGTGGAGACGCCACACTTGTAGATAAACTAGAAAAGAAAGGTTACGCGGACCTTTAAGATAAATTAATAAATATAAGCTAACACTCTGTATTGTCAGCTAAAGCGACAACTCGCTAATGCTTACATTTATTAATTTATCTTAAAGGTCTAATAAAAAAAGTATGAAAAAAAATTCTTACCAACTGACAGATGATGTCAAATTACTTCAAAAAGTTGTTTTAATTCACTCAGATAAATTTTTGATTTTGCAAAGAGAAGAGAACTCACATTCAAGACCACTGGCTTGGGATTTGCCAGGAGGAAATGCTGAGTGGCCTGAAACTTTGGAAGATAAAGAAAATCCGCACCAAACAGAAGTAGCCAGAGAAGTTTTTGAGGAAACTGGAATTAAAGTTTCGGAAGACTTATTTACGAATGAAAACTTAGTTGAACTTAGAACCTATTTTGAAGCTCAAAATCAAGTTTTTAGTGTGATTACAGGATGGAAAATAATTTTAAAGAATGATTTTGATGAACACAGTGTTCAAATTAGTTATGAACACATTAATTATAAATGGATTTCCTTATCAGAAATTGATGATTACGACTTTGGAGATTTTAAAGGGGAATTTATTAAGACAATAATTAGAAAATCAATTGGATGGCAAGATTTACAACCAAAAAAATAAAAGATTTTAAAACTGACGGTATTGATTCGTATGAGCACGGTTTTTCGTATTCAACTGATAGCTACAAATATATTTTAAAACCAGGGCTTAATGAAGGTGTTGTTAAAGAAATTTCTGGAATTAAAAATGAACCTGAATGGATGCTAAAAATTCGTTTAGAAGCTTACAAGGCATTTCAAGCGAAGCAAACTCCAATTTGGGGAGCTGATTTATCTGAAATTAATTACGACAAAATTCATTATTATTTGCGTGCCAGCGATAGACAAGAAAAATCTTGGGATGATGTTCCTGCCGATATCAAAGAAACCTTCGAAAAGTTGGGAATTCCAAAAGCTGAAAGAGCGGTTCTCGCTGGAGTTAAAGCTCAATATGATAGTGAAGTTGTTTATGGTTCGCTAAAAGATGTCTGGGTCAAAGATGGTGTGGTATTTTTATCTATGGATGATGGTTTAGCTCAATATCCAGATTTAGTTAAAGAATATTTCAATAAAATAATTCCCTTTGGCGATAATAAATTTTCTGCCTTAAATACAGCTACTTGGTCTGGCGGATCATTTGTTTACATCCCAAAAGGGGTGCATGTAAGCATGCCGTTACAAACTTATTTTAGAATTAATTCTGCCAATGCTGGTCAATTTGAGAGAACTTTAATTATTGTTGATGAAGGGGCAAGTGTTCACTATATCGAAGGTTGTTTTACTGCAGGAACTCAAATAATCACAGACAAAGGTTCTACAGTGATAGAAGATATTAAAAAAGGAATGCAGGTTCTTACTCATAAAGGTCAATATAAACTTGTTTATCACACTCAGGTTCGTCCATATTCTGGAAAGCTATTTACTTTAATAGTTACTGGCCAGCCGTCAGAAAAAATAGAAGCTACTAAAGAGCACCCATTTTTAGTTGTAAAAAGAAAATATAAAAATGAAAAAAATAAAGATTGGAATCAAGAATGGTTACCAGTGAAAGATGTAGAAAAAGGTGATTATGTTTGTACTCCAATAGATCAAACTATAAAGTCTCAAGAGATTTTAATTTATGAAGTCCCAGTTGGAAATGGCGCGAGTGGTTGGCAATTAGAAAAATTACAAATTCCTTGTACACAAGAATTATTTAAATTAATTGGATATTATTTAGCCGAAGGTAGTATTAGTGGTGGCTCTTATTTAAATTTTTCTTTTTCTAAATTAGAAAGAGAATATATTGAAGAAGTAAAAAGATTAATAAAATTTGTTTTTAGTGAAAATAGGGTAAGAGAATTTCATCACGAAAAAAATAATGGAACTAATGTAGTGATAAGTTCCGTGAGACTTTGTAGATTTTTTGAACAGTTTGGAACTCATTCCAATGATAAGCAAATGCCTGATTGGGTATTGCAAGAGAGTTTAGAAAAGCAAGCAGTTTTGATAGATGCTTGGTATAAAGGTGATGGCAATTACTATAAAAAACAAAATATACATGGTTTCAAAGAAGTATTCAGAATCTCTACAGTTTCAAGAAATTTATCACTTCAAGGAAGAATGCTATTGTTACGCTTGGGAATAGCTAGCTCTTTAAACCAACAAGATAAAAGTTCTAGTGGCAGGCAAACTATGTATAACTTAGTCATTGGCGGAGAATATATGATTTCTTTTGGAAAAATTGTTGGTCAACCAATTCAGCCAAAAATGTGGAATAAAAAAAGAGCTACTTACTATTTTGTTGATGATAAGTATTTGTATTCTCCAGTAAAGAAAATTGATTCAAAAGAAGTAGACAATATTTCTGTATATAATTTTAGTGTAAAGGAAGACGAGAGCTATGTTGCTGATGGTGTTGCTGTTCATAACTGCACAGCGCCAAATTTTTCTAGTGGTTCTCTTCATGCCGCAGTGGTTGAAATTTATGTCAAAAAAGGTGCAAGGTGTCAGTACACGACAGTTCAAAATTGGTATAAAAATATTTACAATTTAGTAACCAAAAGAGCTTATGTTGAAGAAGAAGCTGAGATGATCTGGACAGATTTCAATATGGGCTCAAAAGTCACCATGAAGTATCCAGGATTTGTACTGGCAGGCAAAGGAGCTCGTGGCGAAGTTCTTTCGATGGCTTTAGCTGGGGCGGGGCAACATCAAGACACGGGAACAAAGTCTATTCATTTGGCCCCACATACGAGTTCTTCAGTTGTTGCTAAATCAATCAGCAAAGGTGGTGGTCGCACTAGTTATCGTGGTCTAGTGAATGTGGGGCCAAATGCTCACGACTCAAAAAACACCGTGATTTGTGATGCTTTGTTACTAGATGGGGACTCGCGGTCTGATACTTATCCAATTGATAAAATTTTTAATTCAAACGTTGAAATTCAGCATGAAGCAACTGTTTCCAAAATTGGCGACGATCAATTGTTTTATTTGATGAGTAGAGGGGTTACCGAAGAGCAAGCTAGAAAAATGATTGTGAATGGATTTATTGATGATTTAGTTCGTAAACTGCCAATGGAGTATGCAGTAGAAATGAATCGGTTAATTGATCATGAGATGGAGGGAAGTATAGGTTAAATTATAAGTTTTTTTTAATAAATATTTTAAAAGCTCTCGTCGAAACAGGTTCGAAATGTTCGCTTTTCAAATATTTATTAAAAATACAACTAAATTTATCCAATACCCAAATAATAAAAATGCAAAAATACACAGTTAAAAAAGACGAGAAGAAAATCATTCAGATTAAAGAATCTGGTGATTATCTAGTCGAGTTAAATGGTCAAGGGGCTCAAGCAGAAATTTTAGGTAGCTTTTTGGCTGAAAATAGTGAAAAAATTAATATTAACATTACTGTTATTCACAAGGCAAAAAACACCCTAACTAATACGACATTAAGAGGTGTTGCCCGTGATAAATCCAGTATTAGATTTTTTGGAAAGATTATTATCGAAGAAAATTGTGGTCTAAGTAACTCTTTTTTAACTGAGCGAGTATTACTCTTATCAGACAAAGCTAGGGCAGAAACAGTGCCAGAATTGGAAATTCTCACCGATGACGTCAAGTGCTCTCATGCCGCAAGCATAAGCAAAATACCTGAATCTCAACTTTTTTATTTGCAATCTCGCGGAATCTCAAAGAAGCAGGCAGAGGATTTGATTATTGATGGGTTTCTAGATCTGCCAATGTTATAATATCTTTCATGTTGAATACAGATAATATCATCAGAAATTTCCCCATTTTAACTAGAGTAATAAACGGTAAAAAATTAGTTTATCTTGATAATGCAGCTACCAGTCAGAAACCTTTTTCTGTAGTTGAGGCAATTTCTAGCTATTATTTAAACAATAACGCTAACGTTCATCGTGGTGTTCACACGCTTTCAGACGAAAGTACCACGATTTTTGAAACTTCAAAAATTAAAATTGCCAAGTTTTTTGGCGCTAAGAATAATGAGCTGATTTTTGTGCGTAATACCACTGAGGCAATCAATGGCGTTGCCTATGGTTGGGGCGAACAAAATATAAATTCAGACGATGTGATATTAGTTTCAATTCTAGATCATCATTCTAATATTGTAGTTTGGCAAGAACTTTGTAAACGTAAGAAAGCTAGGCTTATTTTTGTAGGAATTACTAGCGATGGAAAGTTTGACGTTAATGATTTTGACGCAAAACTGAAAAAATTTGCAGGAAAAATCAAGTTGGTGGTGTTCCCTCACGTTTCTAATGCTCTTGGCAGTACCATTGACTTAAAAATTATTGTTAAAAAAGTTCGGGCCACAGAGAAAGTTCGAGTTGTGGAAAAAACTTTGAGAAGCAAAAATATTGTTTCTAAGTCGTCTGGATCTAAGAGTGATTTCAAGTTCGATTCCAAAATAAGAATCTTGGTTGACGGAGCTCAATCTGCGCCACACATGAAAATAAATTTTGATAATTTGGATGTAGATTTCTTCGCTTTTTCAGGTCATAAAATGCTTGGTCCAATGGGAATAGGTGGACTTTTGGTTCGCGAAGAGTTATTAATAACTAATGAAATGCGTCCTTGGCTATTTGGCGGCGGAATGATCGCTGAGGTTCATGAGTCTCATACAATTTTTAATGATAATTTAAGCGAGCGATTTGTGGCAGGAACCCCTGACGTTGCTTCAGTAGCTGGATTGGCAGTTGCATGTGAGTATTTAGAAAATTTAGGAATGGAGAATGTTTTAATCCATGATCATGGGTTAGTGCAATATGCACTATCAGAGTTAGAAAAAAATAAAAATGTTGAGATTGTGGGACCAAAAGATGAAACTCGTACAGGTTCCGTTTCTTTTATTTTCAAAGGAGTTCATGCTCATGATGTTGCTCAGGTTTTAGACAGTGAAGGTATTGCGGTTAGATCTGGACATCATTGCACCATGCCACTTCATACATCTCAAAAATGGATTGCGACAACCAGAGCTAGCTTTCAGGTTTACAACTCAAAAGCAGATATTGATGCTCTAACGGATGGTTTGAAAAAGGTAGCAAAAATATTTTTATGACCGATATTTATCAAGAAGATTTAATTGACGAAGCAAAAAACCCTAATAATTATGGTGAAATGGCTGATCCTGATTTAGTTTCAACTCAATACAACGCCAGTTGCGGAGATGTAATCACTGTTTCAGTTAAATTATCTCCCGATAAATTAAAAATAGCAGATATTAAATGGAAAGGTCAAGGTTGCGTAATTTCACAGGCTTCCATGAGCGTTCTTTCCGAGAAAGTCAAAGGGCTGGAACTTGAAAAATTGCAGAAACTGACTCAAAAGGATGTTTTGCAGGAGTTAGGCTTGGATGAAATATCGGTCGGTAGAGTAAAATGTTTATTATTGGGTTTAAACACGATAATAAAACTAGTGAGTAAGTAATAATTTGATATGAGAATACATAGAAGATCTGACCAAACTGAACTTTTGTGAGCCTTTTAGGCGAATTGCCTATGATCACAAAAGTTCAGTTTGGTCAGATCTATCTTTTTTTGTTACACTTTATTCAATAAATAAAGTCTTTTTATGCATATTTTTGTTGGCTCACATAATCCGGTAAAAATAAATTCAGTCATTAATGCTTCAAGTGAGACTTGGCCTGAAGTGAAGGTCGAAGGTTTTGATGTTCCTAGTGGTATTCCCGAACAACCAAGAGGTGACGCTGTTACTAAAAAAGGTGCTATCAATAGGGCAAAAGCTGTTTTTGTCGAAGGGCTAAAAAAATATGAGGTAGATCATTTTAAATTTGCTGAAGATGAAGTTTTGGGAGTGGGTTTAGAGGGTGGAATTTTTGAAGACGAAGACGGCCAAATGTGGTCAACTGTTTGGGCTGTAGTTGTGGATAAAACCGGTTTTATGGAATTTGCCAATGGCGCTCGATTCAAAGTTCCCGAAATTGTTGCCAAAAAAATTAGAAATGGTGAGGAGATGGGTCCAGTCATTTCTCAAATTGTTGGTGAAGTAGATGTTAGAAAAAAACAAGGAATGATTGGAATTGCAACAAAAGGTTTTGTTGACAGAACAGAAGAGTACCAAGGAATTGTTAAGTTAGCACTCGGTTTGTGGTATGGTAGAGGTTGGGTAAATAATTTTGTAAAATAAAAAGGATTTATGAAACCACAGAGATTTATTGCAAAATTAGCTGACAAAGAATTTTTTAATGAAAAATTTTCAAAGTATGTTTTTGAGATGGAAGAACCTCATAGAATAGACTTTGAATCAGGACAATATGTCTCAATTACAGTCGATGAAACTGGGGATAGAAGAAGTTATTCGGTTTGTAGTAATCCAGATACGCATCATAGTTTTGAATTATTAATTGATCATTCACCTCAGGGCAAGGGAACCACTTTTTTACAGAATCTTAAGTTTGGTGATGAAATTGATGTTATGGGGCCACTCGGTAGATTTGTTCTTGCGCCAGATAAAGGCGAAGACGAAATAGTTTTTATAGCCACCGGGTCTGGAATTGCTCCATTTAGATCAATGATTTTATATTTACTTCAAGATTTAGGTGAGAAACGCCCAGTTACATTGTATTGGGGTTTAAGACATGAAGAAAATTTATTTTGGCAAAATGACTTTCAAGACTTAGTAGACGAATATGAGAATTTTAAGTTTCATCCCGTCTTATCTAGGGGCTCTGAAGAATGGCCACTTTGCAAAGGAAGAGTAACTGATTGTTTGGCTGTTCATGATTTGCCTGCAAAAGGATGCTATTATCTGTGTGGTAATGCTAAAATGATCGAGGACGTAAATACTTTGTTATTGTCAAAGGGTGTTGTGGCAGAAGACGTTCATTTTGAAAAATTTTATTAAGTAGAAATAAAGGAGATTTATGGTAGAGGATAGTGTTGTTCAAACAAAGCAAATTGGTAAATATAAAGTTGAGGTTATTCGTAGCAAGTGTATAAGTGCTGGAAGTTGTGAAGCGATTGCACCTGGAGTTTTTGCTCTAGATGAAGAAGGAATTGCTACAGTTATTTCTCAAGATGGAAATTCAGATGATGAAAAATTACTAGCTGCTCAAAGTTGTCCAACAGACGCAATAGTTGTTACTGACATAGAGACTGGCGAGCAAGTTTGGCCAAAGGCGTAAACATGAAAAATATTTCTCTTTTGATTGGAACAATTTTAGGTACATTATTACTAATCTTTGCAGTTTCATTTATGTTTTCCAGCACTTCTAAGAATGATGGCGAAATATTGTCTGTTGATGCTCAGGTAGCGGCTGGAGAAGCTAGAAATGTGAGAGTTTTTATGTCTGAAACCACTGAAACTGGCTCTGATGTTTCCACAAGCTCTGGAAGTACAAATCAAAATTCAAACCTTATAACAGTAGTTGAATTTTCAGATTTTCAGTGTCCAGCCTGCAAAGCTGCATCTTCTTTGGGTGAGTTGGTGACTTCAACTTTTCCGGGGAAAGTTAGATTTATTTTCAGAAATTTTCCTTTAGATAATTTACATCCAAATGCCAGAAATGCAGCTATTGCAGCCGAAGCAGTTGCCTCGATAAATAAGGATAAATACTGGCAGATGCATGACTTATTGTTTGAGAACCAAGAAGTGTGGAGCAAGGCTAAGAATCGTCAAGAGTTAAATGACATATTTGTTACATACATGGATAAGTTGGATATTGACAGAACTCAATTTCTAGAGAGAATAGAGGATAATTCTGTTATACAACTGGTAACAAATGACTCAAATACAGGCACTCAGCTTAGAGTCAATTCGACACCAACTTTTTATGTAGACGGAGTTAAAGTATCTGCCCCTCAGTTATTATCAACTGTAGAATCATTAATAAATAGTTCTAGTAAATAAATAGAAGCTTGAGAGGGCTAGATTTAAGGGTAGATATGAAAAAATACACACCATACATTTTTCCATTAGTAGTTTTAAGCGTTGTTTTCCTTCTGGTTTTCAGATGGTATAGCATGAGAACTCAAAGAATGGATGAAAATTTATTTGCTGAAGGCGTTGAGATTGAAAATTTAAGCGAAGATGAGATGGCTAAATCTATATCTGGAGTTGGTGACTATAAAAGCGTTGATCTTTCATCAACAGATGTAAATGTATCTGGAGTTGTCAGATACGAATTGAAAGATGATAGAGTTCGTTTTTCAGTCATGGCAAATCTTCCTGAGTCAGAAAATGAGTATCGAGTTTGGTTAAAAGAAGTTGATGGCAATAATATGAGAGAGGTTTTTACCTTAGTTTCAGGAAAAGGTGGCTATATAGGATCAGCATCATTACCTTCTGAATTACTACCATTTGAGATAATTGTTAGTCAAAAATCCTCAGCAGATGCTGCAAAAGAAACAAATGTTTTAAGAGGTACACTCGAGGCGCAAGATTCAGTTGAGATGGAATTAGAGTAAAAACTCTAATTTGCTTCTTGATGTGTTCGCCGAGTATGATAAGCTTAAACATAGAATTGTTCGATCAAGTATAAAAATAACTTAATTAGCCTTATATAAAGGCAAGAAAAGGAGCAATTATGGCAGATGCATCAAAAGCATTCAGCTACACAAATGCAAAGGGTCAAGTATATTACTTGCACACCAAAGAAGTGACTCTTAAAAATGGTAGAGTTCAAAGAATCTACTACTTTGCAAGAGACGTTCGTCCAGAAGCATTGGGAGCAGTTCCAGCTGGAATGGAAGTTATGGAAACAAAGAGAACAAACATGCCAGTTCTTAAGAGAACAGCAAAGTAATCTTTTTAATAAGATTAAAATTAAAACCCCTCGAGAATTTCTCGGGGGTTTTTGTAGTAGAAAATAGATATTATCTGTTGTGATTCAATGTGATCTAAACTAAAATATAAATAAAATATTTTAGTTTTCATTATGAAATTAACAACAGATAATATCTATAAATGTCTTTCAACTGTAATCGATCCAGAGCTTAATGTTGATATTGTGAGCATTGGTTTGATTTATGATGTTACTATTTCAAAATTGCAGTTAGAGACAGGCGAAAAGCAAAAAATCCACATTTTAATGACGCTGACGACACCAGGATGCCCATTAATTGGGATTATTCAACAAATGGTAAAAGATTCACTGTCTCAAATTGAAGGTGTCGATATAGTGAAAGATGTGGATATCGAGCTAACCTTTGATCCACCTTGGATAACTGATATGATGACAGAAGAGGTTAGAGCTGAACTAGGATTTTAATTATGGAAAAAATTTATATTGGAGCAGATCATGGTGGATTTAAACTCAAAGAATATATGAAGCTTTGGCTTGGTGAGTTGGGTTATGAAATTGAAGATTTTGGCGCTCACACCTTAGTTTTTGGTGATGATTATCCTGATTATGCATCATTAGTTGCCACCCAAGTTGCTAATGATATTTCTGAAGGGAAAAAATCTGTGGGTATACTTTTTTGTCGTTCTGGAGGCGGAATGGTCATTTTTGCAAATAAGGTGAAAGAAATTAGGGCAGTTTCTGTTTTTGATGAAAAGAGTGCTGTTCTTGCTAAGAAAAAAAATGATGCTAATGTAATTTCAATTTCTGCTGATTGGACAACTGAAAATCAGGCCCAAAAAATAATTTTAGCTTTTTTAGAAGCCAATTTTTCAGGAGAAGAAAGACACATCAGAAGAATTAATAAAATAAAAGAGTTTGAAAATGCTCCACTCGGAGAAGGGGGTCGCGAACAATGAACGTTTATCCAAGCATTTTAACCGATGAAATAGATCAAATAATTGATCAAGTGGATATGTGCAGAAACAACCCAGATATTCAAACCATTCAGATTGACGTTGTTGATGGTTTTTTTGCAGACAATATAACTGTATATCCAAGCGATTTATTTCCAGTTGATTTTGGAGACCTTAGTATTGATTTCCATTTAATGACTGAGGAGCCAATGGATTTTATTCATGAGATCAGAGACTCGAAAGAATTTTTACCAGTTAGAGCAGTTATTGGTCAACTAGAACAGATGGCATCTCAAGTTGACTTTTTGCAGGAAGTTAAGAAAAATGGATGGATGGCTGGTTTGTCACTAAATTTACATACACCTTTGGAGTCTATTGATGCAGAATCATGGGAATTTTTAGATGTAATCCAAGTCATGGGCATTAAGGCAGGTTTTCAAGGACAGGAATTTAATATAACTGTTTTGAATTTAATCAGTGAATTGCACGATGAAATCGAAGATAGAGGTTTGGATATTGAAATAATTGTTGATGGAGGGGTTGAACTGGACAATGTAACAGAAATCGAAGATCATGGTGCGGATGGTGTTGCTCCAGGAAGTGCTTTGTGGAAAGCAGAGAATTTTGATGATGCTGTTAGTGATTTTTTAGGATAAATATTTATAATGCAAGTTACGCTCTTGTACTTACTGCTAAAGCAGAACTCGCTGAGACTTGGCTTTATAAATATTTAATCAAAAAAATTATATTTAGAAGCTGAAAAGAAAGAAATTAAATGAAAACTCAGATTAAAATACCGTCACCAAGACAGCATTGCACAATGAAGAATGTAGCAATTTTTGGAAGTGCTGATGTTGATGAACTACATCCCTTATATCAAGAAGTGTTTAAAGTTGCTCGATATTTGGCTTATCACGATAAAGTTGTCATTGACGGCGGTGGTCCAGGAGTAATGGATGCTGCAACTAAAGGCGCTCAGTCTGCTGGTGGAAAAACCTTGGCCGTTACTTTTTATCCAAAAGACATGCCTGAGTTTGAGGGACGGTTTCACGAAAATAATGTTGATAAAGAAATAAAAACAGCAAATTATATTGAAAGAATGTTTAGATTAATAGAACACGCAGATATTTTTGTCTGTTTTCAGGGTGGAACAGGTACTTTGAGTGAGTGGGCCACAGCTTGGTTATTGGGTCATTTATATTATGGCAACCACAAGCCCTTAATTCTTTATGGAGAGTTTTGGAATGATTTAATGGAGGTTATTCATGATCATTTCTTTATTAGTGAGAAGGAAAGATCTATTTACAAAATAGTTAAAAATGAGAGAGAATTAATCGAGGCTTTAGATTACTTTGAAGAAGAGCTCAGCGAACGTTGTGGACTTCCACATCGACCTGAGCCAGAAGCACAATCATAAAATACTAATTAGCATATTTAAAAGCTACCCATGTACGAAATAATTACTATTGGTTCGAGTTTAATTGATAGTTTTATTAGATCAAGTAAATTTAATTCACATTCAAATGGCGTTAATGCTAATATATGTTTGACTTATGGTGCAAAAAATGAGGTTGATGAATATATTTTAAGAACAGGGGGTGGTGGAAGTAATACTGCTGTAGGTTTTGCGAGAATGGGATATAGAACCGGAGTAGTGACGGAATTAGGTAGCGACATTTTCGCTAAAATTATTTTAGATGATTTTAGGAGTGAGTTTGTTTCTACAAACTTAGTTACTAGCGAAAAACAAGAAAAGACCGGAGGTTCAATTATTTTACTTGGGAGCGATGGAGGCAGAACGGTAATGGTTAACAGGGGTGCTTCTTCGATGCTTGACCCTGAAGATATACCAACTGCAAATATTTCAAGAGCTGATTGGATACATATTGCTAGTATTTCAGGTCGACTTAAAACACTTGAGCGTATTTTTGCAGCTTTAAAGAAAGCAAATATTGGTTTTTCATGGAATCCTGGAAAAAAAGAGCTAGCCTTAATTTCTGAAGGTGAGATTCAGTTTAAAGAAATTTCTTGTCAACTTATGTTTCTTAATCAAGAAGAATGGGAATCAATTAAAGATAAACAACAAGATGTTCTATATCATGTAAAACAAGTAATTGTAACAAATGGTAAAAAAGGCGGAAAAGTTTTTGTTGGCGAGGATGAGGTGGCAGAATTTAAATCTGGAGAAAACAGATCAGTTGATGACACAGGAGCTGGTGACGCATTTGCTGTTGGTTATGTGACCGCGCATTTAAAAGGAAAAATAATTAGTGAATGTTGCGAGTGGGGTAAAAGTAATGCCGTATCAGTAATTGGACAAATAGGAGCAAAACCTGGTTTATTGACACTTAAGCAGATAAAAGCACATAATAGTAAAAGTAACTAAAATTAATAATGACTGACTACAAAGAAATACTAGAAAAAGAAATTGACGAACTTAAATCCAAGGTTTCTGTGTCAACGCTTCCGGATGAAATGAGAAGAAAAGTTGATAAAGACATTGTTTCGTTAGAAAGAAGTATTGCCCTAGGTAGTTACGATGAAAAGTATGAAAAGGTTTCAAAATATATCGATTGGGTTTTAAAAGTTCCATGGGAGGCTGAAACAGAAGATACCTTAGATATTGTTAGAACTAAAGAAATTTTTGAGAAGCATCACTATGGAATGCAAGATGTTAAAAATAGATTTTTGGAGTACGTCTCAGTTTTGAAGTTAAGAAGTCAAAACGAAGAAATGGCGAAAAACTTTCGTGCTCCAATTTTGTTGTTAGTTGGTTTGGTTGGAACTGGAAAGACGACTTTCGCTACTTCACTTTCTGAAGCTCTTGGCAGAGAGCTTGTCAGAATACCTTTTGGAGGTATGGGATCAGCCGAAGAGCTGAGAGGTAATTCAAGATTAATTTTGGGCTCTGAGCCTGGGAGAGTTATTAAAGGCATTTGTGAAGCAGGAGTGAGAAATCCTGTTATTCTTTTGGACGAAATTGATAGAGGAAGTTCTGACGCAAATAAAGATATTATGGGTGTCCTGGTTGAGTTACTTGATCCAAAACAGAATCATGCGTTCAGAGATAATTATGTTGATTATCCAGTTGATTTATCTCATGCAATATTTTTGGCAACCGCAAACAATACGACGGCTATCGCCACAGCTGTTCTAGATCGTATGGAGAAAATTTCTATGCCTTCTTATACAGATCACGAAAAAATCGTGATTGCACAAAAATATATTTTGCCTGGACTTTTGAAAGATGCGGGACTTACTCCAGAACAATTTATTATTGAAGATGCTGTTTGGGGAGTGGTGACTCGTCCACTAGGTTTTGATGCTGGTATTAGAACGCTCGGTAGAACTTTAGAAGGCGCTGTTAGAAAAGCAGCTAGAATTATTGTTGAAAAAGGCTATCCTGAAATTGTTATTACTTTGGAAAATAGGAACATTTTCCTACCTCAGTATTAGCAAGAGTTATAATGAATTTAACCAAGTTATATCAAGATTTAGAAAAAAACTACAAAACTTTACCTTTGGCGACCAGAGCTAGTGATGTTATTCCTGGAGAAGGTCTAGCTGATGCAAAAATCTTATTTATTGGTGAGGCACCAGGTTTTCAAGAAACAGTCGAGCGTCGACCTTTTGTGGGTCGATCTGGCAAGTTTTTTAGAAAAACCCTGATAGAAGAAGCCAAAATTCAAGAGTCAGAGGTTTATATTAGTAATATTGTCAAAGTGAGGCCACCTGAAAATAGAGATCCTACCCCTGAAGAGATAGCAGCTTTTAAACCAGTTTTAGATCAGGAAATTGAAATTATTAATCCAAAATTGATTATAACTTTGGGTAGATTTAGCATGGCAAAATTTTTGGCAAATGTAAAAATATCTCAAGTTCACGGACGGTTGCATAAAATAACTTGGCCCGTAGGTTCTCAGAAAAAACTATTTGTTTTACCGATGTACCACCCGGCTGCGGGACTGAGAAGTGGAAAAATGAGAGAGTCATTTATTGCTGATTTTAAAAAAATTCCTAAGATAATTGAGTGGATAGAAAATCAGAAAGAAGCAGAGAGTTTTAAGAGCTCAGTGGAGGAGTACTTGTTCTAGTTTGTGTTAAAATGAACAAGTTCACAAATCATTTTTATGAAAATTTTTTTATTACTTATTCCATTAATTACAGTTGCCATTGGGTTATTAATTTATAAATTTCAGAATAAGAAAAAGGAATTTTTGAAACTGGATTTAGTTCAGTTTGTGTATTTGTTTTTAATTGCACCAACAATGTTTGTTTGGATGAAATCTTTTATTTTTTATATTCTTAGAAATGAGCTTCAGTTAAATTTATCGGTAACTGAATTATTTATTATCGACACAGTATTTAGCGTTTTATCTTTTGTAGTTATTTCGGCCATAGCAATCCATTCTTTAACAAAAACTTTTTGGATCAAGAGACACCACGATCCAGAATTTGATATCTATCATTTATCGGAGTATTTTCATCTTTGGTGGACTCACATCGTTGTGTGGGGCGGAGTCATGATTTTAGGAACTTTTTTGTCGGTGGTGAATGTTTTGGTGCCATTAGAATTTGTAGTAGCATCTAAACTTCAATTTTACTCATTATTTGGACTAGGATTTATTTCCGGTATAATGTTCTTTTTTGTGATTTGGAATTCTGATCCTCAGCAAGGAAATTATATGAGGTTGATGAAACTGTTTTTAGCTTTTTCACTTTTGATTCACATCATCATATACTTTATATTCGAACCATCATTTAATATTTCAAATGGGGTGTATTGGTTTATGTTGTCAGCACTAGCTGCCTCGGTTTTTGCTGCTTCGACTTTTGAAAGATACGAAAAAACAAATAGGTTCAGAGAATTTTTATTACATTCAGGTTGGGGTGAAAATAAAGGCGTAAATTTATTTAGTGCATTAAAAATTCCCGACGGAATTGTATTTATGAAAAATGTAAAAAAGAAAAAATAATTTAGTTTAAGAAAGAAAGATTTATGTCAAAATTGAAGATTATTCCGCTTGGCGGAATGGGAAATGTTACTCAAAACATGTTTATATATGAGTATGAAGATGAAATATTAATTGTAGATTGTGGAATTGGTTTCCCAGACTCGTATATGCCTGGAGTTGATATTTTAATTCCAGATATTTCATATTTATTAAAAATAATTGATGAGGGAAAAGTAATAGTTGGAATGTTGCTAACCCATGGTCATGATGATCATATTGCTGCCTTACCTTATTTGCTTCCAGAACTTCCAAATTTTCCAATTTTTGGGTCACCACTTACTGCTGGTTTTGCAGAACAGAGAATGAAGGACAGCAAAGTTCAAAGACCAGTTAATGTAGTAAAAGATAATCAAGATATTCAAATTGGGCAACATTTCTCAGCGAAATTTTTCCCTATCACTCACTCAGTTCCAGATACACGTCATATAGCCATTAGTACACCTGAAGGATTGATCTATCACGGAAGTGATTTCAAATTAGATCCAACCCCGGTGGATGGAGTAGTATCTGATTTGGAACACATCAGCTTGTTAGGCGAGCAGAATGTTTTGTGTATGATGATCGACTGCTTGAGAGTTGAAAACCCAAAATGGGTGGAATCAGAATCTATGACCGGTCCTGCGATTGACAGTGTTATGGCCGAAACAAAAGGCAAGCTAATCATGACTTTGATGAGTTCTCATATTCATAGAATTCAGCAAACAATCAATGCTGCTCAAAAACATGGCCGCAAAGTAGTATTCGTTGGTAGATCAGTCGAGCAAAATGTCGAAGTTGCCACAGGAATTGGAAAATTAATAATTCCTCAGGGAATGAAGGTTGATAAAAAACATATTGCAGATGTTGTTGACGACAAACTTTGTGTGATTGTTGCCGGTAGTCAAGGTCAAGAGGGATCATCATTAATGAGAGCAATTTTTGGTGATCATCCTAGCCTTAGAATTAAAAAAAGCGATACAGTGGTATTTTCAGCAGATGCTATCCCTGGAAATGAACTTACTTTTTATGGAGCTATAAATGAACTTTGCAGAAACAAAATTCACGTTGTTTATCCTGCTGTCATGCCTGATTTACATAAATCTGGTCATGCCAGCGCTCCAGAACAACAAAAATTGTTGAGTTTGGTAAAGCCAAAATATGTTATGCCAATTGGCGGAGACGACAGACATAGATTTAAATTTTTCGAGTTAGTTGCCTCAAAACTTGGTTTTGACGAAAAACACGTACTTATTCCAGACAGTGGAGAAGTTATTGGCTTTGAGAATGAAGAGTATTTTGTGCTCGATCAGATCAATCTTAGAGCTCAAATTATTGATGGTTTAGGAATTGGGGATGTTGGTCCAAAAGTTCTTAAGGATAGAAGATCACTTGGTCAAGCAGGAATTGTTGCAGTGATCATTCCAAGAGTTAGCGGAAATCTAGATTTAGGCAAAATTGAGGTCGTCTCTAGAGGTTTTGTTTTTATGCAGGAAGCTCAAGATGTAATCGAGTTTATTAAATCTGAAACTGCCAAATTGGTAACCGAAGAGCAACGAAAAAATACTAATCTGACAATAATTCAGGGTTTAATCGAAAAAAGAATCTCTCGAAGACTTTATAAGATCATCAGGAGAGAACCTATGATTGTGTCTGTCTTTATTGACGTGTAAAATTGATCTAATCTAAAAAACAGTACTTTAAATATTTATAAATTAGGTCTGATATAGTAGTGATTTATAATTATTTTTAAATCAACGAAATTAAACCTAATTTATAAATATTTAAAGTACGATTTAAAATAGGTCAATGATATTATTTAGTTTTAAGGACTAGAGTTAAAATGTAAAATTAAGTTGCCTCTTGTCAAGACAGAGGAATATGGTATATCCTATAATAAATGTAATCATGATATGGGAAATCGGTTATGGGTCGAAAAAGAAAAAGAAAACCACTAAAGCTTAAAATAAGAACGGAGACAATTCATTCTGTTGTAGCCGTAATTTTAGTTGCATTAGGATTTTTAATAATTATTTCTCTCACTGGACAAGGATATTTATTGGCAGTAATTAATAATTTTCTTGCCGCCAAGTTTGGATCAGCACTTTTATTCTTGCCATTTGTGTTTATTTCATCTGGGATGGTTATGTTTCGTACAAAATGGATGTGGTCAAAACCTCATGTGCTACTTGGAACATTATTAATTATGTTGGGATGGCTTGGTTTTTTTAAGTCAGGCGATATTGGAATCAAAACTTTTGCCAATTTATCAACATTAATTTCCCCAATAGGCACTTATGTTGTTTTTGCTTCTTTATCATTAATCGGAATCCTAATTATCACTCAATTATCTATTCATGAAATAACCGAGTTAATGGCTAAACTTAAATTTAGTCGCAAGGAAACTTCAAAGAAGGACAAAGAATCACTTTTTAGTGATGATAATATTAAAAAAGCCAGAGGATTTAAGCTTCCAAAACTAGGCTTGAGTTTGGGAAAGAATAAAAGCGATAATTTGAATATAAACAACGATTCTAAAGATAGCGATGAATTTCAAAGCGTCGAACATGGTGGAACTGCAATTCATGATCAAGAGACAAAAAATATCGATGGATCTGAGGGTGGTCTAGAAAACAACCTAATGACTCCAAACAATTCTCAAGCAATCTGGGAATATCCACCGCTATCGCTACTTTCAAATTCTGAAGGTGGCAAGGCCGATAGAGGTGATGTTAATAAAAATGCTGATGTTATAGAAGAAACTTTAGAATCCTTCGGAATCAGAGCAAAAGTTAAAGAAGCTAATTATGGTCCTTCAGTTACTCAGTATGCTTTAGAAATTGCCAGAGGTACTAAACTTTCAAAAATAACTAGTTTGGCTACTGATTTGGCCTTGGCTTTAGCGGCGCCCGGTGGTCAAGTAAGAATTGAGGCTCCAATTGCGGGTAGATCACTGGTTGGTGTTGAAGTTGCCAATTATTCGGCACAATTTGTGACACTTAGAAAAATGTTAAGTAGTTCTATTCTAAAAAAGCATCCTTCAAAATTGGCGGTTGCTTTGGGAATAAATGTATCTGGACAACCATTGATTGCAGACATTGCCAAAATGCCTCATTTATTAATTGCCGGTTCTACTGGTTCTGGTAAATCAGTCTGTATCAATACATTTATGTGTTCAATGTTATTTAGAGCAAGTCCTGACGAAGTCAAGTTTATCTTGGTTGATCCAAAACGTGTGGAGTTAACAGCTTATAATGGTATTCCTCATTTATTGACTCCGGTTATCATTGAGCCAAAAAAGGTTGTGGCAGCGTTGAAATGGGCAACTCATGAAATGGACAAAAGATATAAACAGTTGGCAGAAGTTGGGGTTAAAAATATCGAAGGCTACAATGAGTTGGCTGGTCATGCAGCGATGCCAAGTATCGTGATTGTGATCGATGAGTTAGCTGATATTATGTTGTACGCTCCTTCAGAAGTTGAAGAAAGCGTCACCAGAATTGCTCAGATGGCTCGTGCTGTTGGAATTCATCTAGTTCTCGCTACTCAAAGACCATCTGTTGATGTTATCACAGGCTTAATCAAGGCTAATATCCCAACCAGAATTGCCTTTAATGTATCTAGCATGACTGATTCTCGTGTGGTTATTGATACTCCAGGAGCTGAAAAATTGCTTGGAAAAGGTGATATGTTATATGTTCCACCTGATCAGTCTAGACCAAGTCGTGTTCAAGGAACTTATGTTTCTGAAACTGAGATTAAAAGCATGATTGATTTTATTAAAGCTCAAGGTCAAAAACCTGAGTACTCCGATGAAGTTACTGATAAATATAAAGCTTCAGGAGAAAAGGGTGGTTCGGCTGGATTTATTGGATCTGACAAAGATGAGCTTTTTGATGAGGTGATTAAGTATGTTGCCCAAAGTGGCAAAGGCTCTTCATCGAGTATTCAGAGAAGGTTCTCAGTTGGTTATAACAGAGCAGCAAGAATTCTTGATCAAATTTATGATGCTGGTATGGTTGGACCTGCGCAAGGTAGCAAGCCAAGAGAAGTAAATAGTGGTAAAATCATGGAGTATTTGAGAACTGCGAATACTAAAGAATAATTATCTACAATATTTTTTTACAAATTTGCGCAAATTTTTGAATCTGTTATAATTTCTGTATATGAAAAATACAAAAACTCTTCTTATAGTTCTGTCGTTGGCGGTAGTAGCAAGTTTGTTAACTTTTGCTGCAAAGTCAAGAACTTCTCTTTTGAGTCAAAACGGAATGATGCAATTTATTGGTGGCGAAAAATTTAATGGAATAACGAACGATGAAGTGAGTGTGGGTTCTGAAATGAGCGGAATTTACAACGCAGGACCTAGTGATGAAATAACATACGAAGAAAATAATTCATTAATTGCTAAGACCAGCATGATGGCAGATCCATATTACAATGATGATATGCTAAATGTAGAAGACAGAGTTTATCAAAAGTCTTCATATCATTCAGTTGTTGTTGATGATGTTCCAGTATATTTAAGAGGAATTAAGGAATATGTTCTAAGTATTGGTGGAAAGGTATTAAACTCCGGAGTTTCGTCCGGTGGTGGCTATATAAACGGTTACAACAGTGGTTCTTTATATATGAAGGTTCCAGTTGATAAATTTGATGAAGCTGCAGCTAGAGTTACAGAAAACGTAAGGAAAGTCTTTTCTGAGAATATTGATGCAAATGATGTAACTGGTCAGCTTGTAGGCACTACTGAAAATCTACAGTCGTTAAAAGACGAAAAATCGCTCAAAGAGGCTACATTGCTTGACGCAAAAACAGAAGTTGAAAAAAGAAGATTTCAAATTGAGATTGAAAGACTTGATAGGCAGATTGCTGATGCAGAAAAAGGTCTTGATAGAGTTGAACAAACAGTTGAGTATTCGTCCATCTCAGTTAATGCTGCAGACAGTGAGAGATACTTCAATCCTGAGGCAAGACTAAGTGTTAAAGAAGAGTTTTTAAGAGCTTGGGAATCTTTAAAAGAGCTTCTTAAAGTGCTTGGTTACTTTGGAATTTGGGTATTAGTTTACTCAGTGGTTTGGTTTCCAATTGTTTGGGTGGTTAAGAAGATTTTTAAGATGTTTCAATAAATAGAGGTTAAAGAGTAATGCCCCGCTTCATAAAATGAAGCGGGGCATTTTGCGATCAGTCGGTGGGCATGTAATTTGCTTCCCGCTTTTCAATCACCTTCCACTTCTTTTTGTACAAGTGAAATTGAGAAGACAGAATCCACTTCGTCTTACTCGGGTGATCTTTGTGTTGCAACTTTGAATAACTATTCATTTTTGTCCTCCAGACAAAATTAGATTAGGAGCCGCAATGGCTCCTTTTGAAAATTGAACAACGGTAAATATTATACAATATGTATCAAATAAGTACAAGTTATAGTCTTTCCATGTTAGCGTTAAATGAAAATGTCCCCTTTGAGTTTTTTAGAAATGTCCCCTTTTGGAAAAACGTCCATACTGTTTGTTGATAAAAACTAAACAGAATTGGGGGTTAACAATGAAGGAAAATATTGCCATGAGCAATGCAGAATTAAATCAGATTGAGGTAATGGAAAGATTGGTTAGAAAAGAAATTAAACAAAAAAAGGCAGCTCAAATTCTCAGGCTGTCGGTACGACAAATAAGGAGGAAGTTGTATGAATACAAAAATTAATGGAGCAAAATCTTTGGTTCATAAAGCTAGAGGAAAAATAGGCAATCGTGTAATTAAGCAACAAATACTAGACGAAGCAATCAATATTGTCAAAGAAAAATATTGGGATTTTGGTCCGACTCTAGCTCATGAGAAACTTGTTGAGAATCACGAATGTAAGTTAAGCCTAACCACAATTAGAAAAGAGATGGTATCTGTAGGACTCTGGAAACCAAATAGAAGAAGAAAAGCTCATATACACCAATTAAGGGAAAGAAGAGCTTGTTTTGGAGAGTTAGTTCAGCTAGATGGATCACCACATGATTGGTTTGAAGGTAGAGCTCCTAAGTGCAATCTAAATGTTTTCATTGATGATGCAACGGGAATTCCAGTTCTTGAGTTTGGTGCAGTGGAGACCGCCCAAGACTACTTTAAACTAGCAGAACAATACTTTCTTGAGCATGGATTGCCTTTGGCAATCTATACTGATAAACACAGTATTTTTAGAGTCAATACGCCAACTAATCTTGATTATATAAAGCCAAGTAAAAACAACCAGTTTGAAGGCTTAACTCAGTTTGGTAGAGCCATGAAAGAACTAAATATTGAACTAATATTTGCTAGTACTGCTCAGGCAAAAGGTAGAGTTGAAAGAATTAACCAAACCCTTCAAGATAGACTGGTAAAAGAGATGAGATTAAATAATATCTCATCCATCAAGGAAGCAAATAATTTCCTGCCACAATTCACTAAACAATTTGTACAAAAATTCTCCGTTAAACCAAGATCAAGTGTAGATATGCATAGAAAACTAAATAAAAATATTAACTTGAGAAAAATACTTTGTATTAAGGAGAACAGAGTACTTTCTAAAAATTTAACTTTCCAATATCAAAATACTATTTTTCAAATTAAAACACAACGATCTGCTTACACCTTACGAAAAACAGTCGTTACCATTTGTGAAAGATATGATGGCTCAATTACAGTCTGGGACAACAAAAACAAACAACTTGAGTATACAACTATTAAACAATTGCCTAATACCAGAGAAACAAACAGTAAAAAACTCAACCAATTAGTTGATGATATACTGATTAAAGAAAACTACAAAAAAAGGAACCCTTGGCAATCAGATTTTGAAGAATTGGAACAACCAAACCTATTCTTCAAACCCATCGGAGCCGTTTAACAAAAGAAGTATAAATTACCCGAAAGGGGACATTTCTATTTAATTTAAAAAGGGACATTTCTAAAAAACGCTAACAGTTATAGTCTTTCCATTTGCACTGAAAGCCCCATTTGGGGCTTTTAAACATTTGGTGGAGATGACGAGGAATGACCTCGTGTCCGCAATAGCAAGCTAACATTATCTACAGACATAGTTTATCTTTGTATTGTGAAAGAGGGGAATAAACAAACCTTTTTTTCACAATCTTTGTCAACTTTTACTTAAACAAATACCAACAAACGAGTATTTGCCGTCACACTGACTAAGGTTGAATCATTCAAATTAAAAACGCCAATGAAATTATTTAATTGAATGCCTAATTATGCTGCGAGAGCGTAAGAAGGAGCAAAATTGAATGCATTGGAAGCAGCGTTAGCAACTTCTTTTGCGGTATCCAATATAATGCTTTTTGCAGTTTTATTTGCAATTATGTTTTTGACTCTGTTTTACATCTTTCTTAGTCAAAGATGGTCTGCAAATGTTAAAGTACGTATCACGTCAAAGCAATACATCCCCAAATGTATAGGTCATTATACTCTAATTTATAAAAAATTCTAGTATTTTTTACCTCTGAGTATGTTAAGTTCTTATCTCTGTGCGAGCGCTAGCCCAATTACTTTTTTAATTCCATTTGCTTTTAGAATTTTTGCGCACTCATCTAAAGTACTTCCAGTTGTTAATACGTCATCAACAAGCATTACAGTTTTTCCAACTTCATTTACTCCAATCTCCTCAAGCAATTTATAATTTATTGTAAATGAATCTTTTAAATTAATCTTTCTTTCTTCTTTGGTTCTAATAGACATTTGGCTCTTGGTGTTTTTTTGTTTTATGAGTAAATTTTTATATGGTATATTTGTAAGTTTGGAAAGGGATTTAATCATCTCCTCAGATTGATTAAAACCTCTTTTGCTTTTCTTATTTTTATGAATTGGTATTGGGACTAAAAAATCACACTCAGGAATATTTACGCTTCGATAGATTAACTTTGCAATTATATCTCCAATTCCAATTACACTTTTATATTTAAAATCATGAATTAGTTTTTTGACAACACCTCGGTATTTGCAAACAATTATGACTTCATCAATAAAGTTCATTTGTTTGGATGCATCGAAATTAAATGGAAAAAATTCAATTTGTTCATAACAGTTACAACAAAGAAGAGTATTTCTTTTACCACAATTTATGCAGAAACAGGGAAAAATAATTTCGATTAAATTTTGCCAAATTAATTTTATTATTAAAAATACAATTTTAAACACAAGAAATATTATCAAGGAAATCTTTAGTTATTCTTGCGTTGCTTAGTCATTCTTGAGAATTCTAATCTTTCTTAATAACCTTTTCAATTTGATTCAAGGCTCGTTGGTCAGATGTATACAAAGACTTCAATTCAGTTGCTAGTTCTTCAGCCTCCTTTGTATTCTCAGTTTTGTATAAAATATTAAGGTAAACTAAATTTGTAGTGAAATTGAACTCCGAATTATTTATTAAGTTTTTAATCAATGGTAGAGCTTGATCATATTTTTCTTGTGATAGAAGAATATTTATTAACGGGCCATAAGCTGGAAAAAAGCTATTATTCATTAAAATTGCCGTTTTAAAAGATTGTTCTGCTAAATCAATCTCGCCCATATCTAAATATGTATTTCCCAAGTTGTGATAAATTTGGGGGTAGTAGTCTGATATTTCAATCGCTTTTTTGTAATTTTCAACTGCTTTTTGATTTTCACCTGCTTGTGCATATGCCATAGCCAAATTATTATTCATCCGAGCTGTTTGAGAAAATGCTAAAGTATAATTGTAAAACTTAATCGGATTGCTCCAAATGCTGTTTTGTTTAATTGTTAAGATAATATAAATGGCCAATATGATAGGCAAAAAATATTTTAATATATTTTTCAATCTATTTTTGAATAATGTCTTCAAAACTCCAAACATAAATATCATAAATCCAATTATTGGCATATATAGCCAATGTTCATAAATTAATCCATTAACTGGTATTATTCCTGACACTGGTACCAACATAACTAAAAACCACAAAAATCCATACAAAGTAAATATTGTTTTTTGTTTTTTAAATTCAAAAAAACCAATTATGGCTACAAAAACTATTAATACTAAAGTTACAATTAACCATATTGAAACTGGTTGATTTATGATTTCTAAATTTCGTTCCATATGAAGTTTATATGGCCAAAAAATAAATTGAAAATAATCCCAAAGTGATTTTGTAAATGTATGAAGTCTAACAAAAATACTAGAGCCATATGGTGATGTAGGATCGTAAACTTTAAGACTTGTTGAAATATTCAATATCTTATTTCTGAATATTAGGTAAGAAAAAGCAGTCAATGTTAGTAATCCCAGGGTGAAGATTTGAATTTTGTTTTTTGACCACATTTTTTTTATTTTAAGCAGATTAAATGACAAAAATGTCAGAAAAAATAAACCTAGTAAAGCGATACCAATTTCTTTACTTAAAATACTTAATAAATAGAAAATAATTGTTAGTGTAGTTAGGTGGACTCTTTTTAGTTTCAACGAAAGATTATAAATCTGAAATTTAGGATATTTTTTTTGACAAAGAAGTGAAAATGTTAGCAATCCTAGTATGCTCCAGAAAGCATAAATTGAATCTCCGCGAGAGTTTGCATAGACTACTGCCTCAGTTTGAATTGGATGGGCGAGAAAAATAGCGCTAATCCAGAACGAAGCATTTTTAGAAATTCCTAAGTAAATCAGTAAGGTAAATAAAATAATTCCTGTTAAGACATGTAATAAAGTGTTTGTAAGATGAAAACCAATTGGATTGAGTCCCCAAATTTGATGATCAATGGCAAAAGACAGAGTTGTTAGTGGACGATAATAACTACTTGTTTCTCCAGCACCTGCAATAGTATTTTCAGTAAATATTTTTTTAAGTTCAAAATTTTTAACATAGGAATTATTGTAGATAAATTGCTCATCATCCCAGAGGAATGAATTTTTTAATGATGGTAAATAAGCCAAGAGTCCGATTATCAGTAAAATCCCAATTAGTTTAATTTTAGAAAATGACATTAATCAATTTTACCATTTTTGTGGCCTGTGTACGAACAAATTCGGACTCGGACTCTGAGAGATTTTGTTTCATTTATATTTTAGCTAACTCTATTACTTGCTTTCTCTCTTAAAAAATTTTCAATATTTGCCACAAAAATATCTTGTTTTAACACCCTGGCTTCTTTGGTTACAAAACCAATTGGAGGATAAACAACACAATTTTTGTATTGAGATAATTTAGTAACATCTTCTGGGTTCATTTCATCAGGGTGATCAAAGATGAAAGTAATATCTCCTTCTTTTAATTGATTCTCTAAAGCAGTTAGATTAATCAATTCCATTGGAGCAACATTGATAAACACCATTCCACTTTTGAGAGATTTGATTTGTTGTTCGTCAATTATACCTTCCAGTTCTTTGACTCTATTTAAATGTAAAGATAAAAAGTCACTTTTGGAAACGACATTATCTAAAGATTCATATTTAGCACCTTTTGCTTCTATTTCTTCTTTTCTGCTTCTTGACCAATAAACAACCTTGGCTCCGAAAGCCATAGCAATCTCGGCAACTCTGACACCAATTCTTCCCATACCAATAATTCCAAATGTTTTACCTTTGATTTCTGTAGCCGAAAATCCATCGCCAGAAAAATCTCCATCACGAGCTACCTGTTTAGCTTTTTTTAGATTACGAAGATTTTCTAAAATAATGGCAAAGGTGAATTCGGCTACAGATTCGGTAGCGTATCCAGGAATATTAGAAACAACAATTCCCTTAGAATTGGCATATTCGTAGTCAACAGTCGCAGAACCAGTGGCCAAAATACCAATGTATTTTAATTGAGGTAGAGAATTTATAAATTCTTTATCAATTTTGTTAAATCTGGATAATAAACAATCAGCATCTGGAGTAAATTCAAAAACTACTTCATCGGCCAGCTCACGAATTTTAGCCCAGACATTTTCATCTAAATTGGATTGACTAAAACCAGTGACAAGGATTTTGTTAAATTTAGTCATATAATATTTTATTGCCCCGTTCTTATTGCATAATTATACATCTTTTTGTAGTATTTAAACTTATCGATTGCTTTTTTAATGATCGTTTTGGATAGCTTGAGCAATCGAATTGGCAACAACCAAAGCTGTGGTCGTACCTGGACTCGAACCAGGGACCTCACGAATGTGAATCGTGCGCTCTAACCAGCTGAGCTATACGACCTTGTACTTGAGCAATTATAACAGCTTGTATTTTTTCAAGATAGACTTTACTTCTTTTGCACAATTGGTTTTAAAGAGGTCTGCTCTAACAATTTTAGCATTAGAGATGCTTCTTACATACCAGCCCAAATGTTTTCTCATCGGTAAAAAATTATATCTAGGGTTGTTTGAATAGGTTTGCTCAAAAACTTGAGAATGTTCAAGTGCAACATTAAAGATTGTTTTGTGTGAAGTCGCCTTGTTGTCTTGATTTTTTTTATTGTCCTGACTGTCTATAAAAATAAATGGATTACCAAAGGTTGCTCGACCAATTAGAACTCCATCAACATCATAATCGTTAATTTTTCTTTGAGCATCCTGGAAATTTTGAACGTCACCATTGCCCAAGATTAAGGTTTTAGTTTGGTGACATAGATCGGCTGCTTTTTTAATTTCGTTCCAGTTAGCATTTCCAGAATATTGTTGTTTTAAGGTTCGTCCATGAATTGCGATTGCAGCGGGTTTCATTTCAAGCAATGTGGTTATCCATTCTTCAACGATTACATTTGAATAGCCAATCCTTGTTTTTACGCTTACAGGTATCAGTCTAGCTTTTTGGTATTTTTTAGGCAGTAATTGATGAAGTTGCTCAACTTTTTTTGAGATTGCTTCTGAAATATCATCGCAGTCTTTTGCTCTTTTACCTTCGACATAATCTTGTATTCCGAGTTTTGTAGCTTTAATAATTTCTTGAGCAAGCGCTGGTGTTTGAATTAACGCTGCTCCAGATCCGGAATGATCAACACTTTTTGCAGGACAACCCATGTTGATATCAATGCCATCGAATCCAAGCTGGCTCACGATCACAGCGGTTTGTCTAAAGTATTCTGGTGTTTTTCCATAGATTTGAGCGACTATAGGTCTTTGAGTTTCGTCATAAATAAAATCTTTTAGGAGTGTGGCTGCTCCGTGACACAATCCTTCTACATTGGTAAATTCTGTATAAATTACTGCAGGTTTGCCATATTTTTTCTGGATAAATCTATAAGGGTGATCAGTAACACCATCCATTGGAGAAAGACCAAAAATGGGTTTTTTCAACTTGAACCAAAAATTGTCTTGGTCTTTACTTTGGTCATTACTCTGGTTGCTACTTTGGTCAATGGTTAAATTATTGTTCATTTATTCAAGTATTATACCTTTAATTTCAAGCAATCTTTGATTTAGATAAGTTTTTCCAAGTTCAGAAAGTTGAGGAGAATACCATTCAACCAATTGTTGAAGAGCATCAACATATCTGAGCAAATTTTCGCTAGAGCTGTTTCTCCCAAATTCAGCATATTTTGTTAGTTCGACAGCGACATAATGTTTTTTGATTTCACGCAGTTCAAAAAGTTCGGAGATATCATTTAGTAATGTTTGAAAACTGATACCTTTTTCAAGATTAGATTCATTTTCATTATCATAAAATATTTTAAATTGAATTTTATTTTGTCCAACCAAGCCCGAATATGATAGAACTGAGACGTCACCTTCTTTGGTGTAAGTGAAAATAGTTATCTCAAATGGCCCAAAATTGTCTTGAGAAACTTCAACGACGTAAGTTCCATTCTCAGGTTTTTCAATTTCATGGATCTGGAGTGTGGGCGTGTTGTTTTCTGTAAATCCACCACCACTAATGCTTTCATCACTTACGAAATCGTTAAGGTATTCTTCAAAAACCTGCAAATTATTTATCTCTGATTGATCTTCTTTTTGGATGGAAACATTCAAAGTTGGATCATGATTTAGATGAATATAGCTCAAGTCTGTAAAAGTTGGCTCAAGAGTTCTAGTCGAGATTAATTCTTTTTGGTGCTGAGAAAATGTTTCAAAATTGTATGCGGGGTCTGTGATGTAAAGATCGCTGTTAGGGATAGGGGTAGAGTCTTCGATCACACCATCCCCAACAAGAAAGTGCCCAGGTATTTGTAAAATTACTGGTCTGCCGATATTAATTTCTGCAATTGCAGTTGTTAATTCATTGCCAGGAACCATTTTATACTCAAGTTTTGGCGTTGAGTATTCTTCATTGATGAGTCTTGTTAGTCTTGTGATGGCCATCCAGTTAACCTGACCTGATCCAATAAAACCATCTGGTTGAGTTTTTAGCCAAGTGTTAATTGTTGTTGGATTGACAGCTTCACTATTTGGCATTGTATCAATCCCATGAAAATTCATAATCATTGATATTGAAGTGATTAAACAACCCCAACGATCAATCCCAAAATTGTCAGACCATTCTCTGGCTGAATCATATTCTTCATTTGCCCAATTAATGTCTGTTTGTTTTTGTTTTGAAATAGATAATTTACTTATTAAATTGTCTAGAGATCTAACAACTATATTGTCGTAAATTGCATGTGTTGGATAAACAGAACCAGCTCCTGCTTTGATGCCAATTTTTCCATAATCATTATCAAAAGTAGGATCTTCAATATTTATGACTTCTTGATTGTTAATAAAAACGATAATTTTTCCTTCATTGAGATTTATTGAAACATGATTGCTAAAATTATTTATAATATGAGCATATCCAGTGTTATCCCAAACCACTTGGCCATTTTTTACATGAGATAAAATATATGAAGTTCCAACAAAATGAATTTCATACCAATTTAAGACATCTCTAAAACCAAAAGAAATATTTTTGTCAGCGCCTTGGATATAATTATAATCAAGTTCATAAATAATATTCTTCCACTCAGGGTTCCAATAGAAATCTTTAGGTACCAGTTCAGCCAAAGTGGAACTTGTGTTAATAAAAACGTCTGCTTGATTGTCCACAATACTCCACATGTCAAAATGGTCGCGCACTGATTCCCATTTTTCAAAACCATTTGAAAAATCATCTTCGAACAAAATAGTTTCAGCACTAACGGGCAGACTTAAACTAAACGCATAATATAAAGCAATCAGAATTATCAAAACTTTTGTAAAAATTTTTTTGAGCATACTTGATACCTTTAATCCTAGCTTTGTAGTAGACTTATGTAGTCAGTTTGAATTTAATATCAAGAATCTTGCAGATAGATTGCATAAACATTAGATCTCGAGAAATAAAAAAATATGAAAATTGTTCAGATAGCTAAGTACTATTTGCCCCATTTAGGAGGGGTAGAGATTCATTTAAAAGAAATAAATACTCTTTTAGTTAAAATGGGACATGAAGTAACTGTGGTCACTTTAAGGCATAATTCAAAATTGGCAGATTCAACAATATACAATGGAGTGAGGGTGATTAGGATTCCTTATGAAGTTAAAAAAAAACGTTCGCTCAAAGCTAAACAAGAAATTTGGAATTTTATTAAGAAACATCAAGAAGTGTTTTTAGAGGCAGACATAATTCATGTTCACGATGTTTTTTGGTGGATTTTGCCAATATATAAATCAATTAGAAAAAAAATATTTGTGACCTTCCATGGTTGGGAAACTGAGTATCCAGTAAGATTTAATGCCAAGCTTCAAAGATACATCTACTCGAAACTTTCACGAGGATCAATTCATGTTGGAGCCTGGATTAAAAAATTTTACTTTGATAAACCCAATTATGTTACATATGGAGCCGTTAATGCAAAACGATTAACAAAATCTGGAATTAAAAACAATTCTCATGATCGTTCTCAAATAAACATCGCATTTATTGGTAGATTATCAAACGATAACGAAGTAGAAAAATATCTAAAAACAGTTGAGATTCTAATGACCATGGGACATAAAGTAAATATCACTTGGATTGGAGATGGTGAGTACCGTCAAAAATGTAAAAAGCTTGGAGAAGTCACTGGCTTTGTAAAAAACATCAGTCAGTATTTTGTCAATAAAGATCTGATTTTTTCATCATCATATTTGTCGATATTAGAAGCTCAACTAATTGGTAATAATGTTTGTTCATTTTATTCCAATGATTTAAAAAAAGAATATTTAGAAAGTTTTCCAGGAAGCAAATATTTGTTAATTGCAAATACACCAGAATCGATGATAAATAAAATTACCTTATTATTTGACTCTCCGAAATCTCAAAATCAAACAAAAATTGAGGCCAGAGAATTTGCAAAACAACAAACATGGAGCAAAGTTTTAAATATTTATTTAAAACTTTGGAATGAAGGATTAACTAATCTTTCTGATAATATCTAAATAATGATAAAAAATAAAAATAACCAAATTAAGATAAACCTTGGCTGTGGAAAAGACAAAAGAGAGGGATGGATAAATGTAGATGTTTTTACTCAGTTTAAGCCAGATATTTTACATGATCTCCATAAACCATTACCATTTAAAAATAATTATGCTGACTATATTTTAGCTCAAGATATTTTGGAGCATTTTACTCGCGAAGAATTAGATAGAGTTGTTTCTAGTATATCTAGTGTATTAAAAATTGGTGGAATTTTAGAAATTAGAGTTCCAAATTTAGATGATATTTTTGAAAGATTTAATAATGATTCCGAAACTAGAAATGAGTTTATTTATGGCACTACTCTTGAAACTGGAATTTTTGGAGCTCACAAGGTTGGTTTTACCAAACATATGTTAATTGCTTTAATGTTGAGTCATGATCTAGTTATCAAAAGTTTCAATAGGGTTCAAACAAATTTTGTGGTGATTTTTCAAAAAGAAAATAAAAGTTTCAAAAAGAAGAAATTAGTTTATATAAACCAAACTCTGGGTATGGGAGGAGCCGAGGTTTTTATGCGGGATTTATTGGAGAATCTTTCTAGCATGGGCTGGAAAATAATTGTTTATACCAACAACAATCGATTCAGACAAATGTTGTTTGAAAGTAAAATTCAAGTTAAAAAAATTAATACCGTTGTTGATGTGATTGGCGATTGGAAAGGACTGATTAAAGGCTTAATTTTGTGGCCAATTCTTTTATTTGAATATTGGCAAATTATAATAAAAGAAAACAATGCCGACTTATTTTTATTATCAGGTTTTATTGAGAAAATTATTTTTACACCTTTGGCAAAGATAATAAGAAAGCCAAGTGTTTGGATTGAATTTGGTCCAATGAGTACAATTTTTACAAAGTTTCTCAAATTACCAAAAGTTCTATATTTCTTGGTGAAGTCAATGCCAGAAAGAGTTATTACCTCTAGTTATAATTCTAAAAATAATTTGACTTCTGAAGCAAGAATTTCTTTAGCAAAATTAAGAGTAGTTGCTTGTGGAAGAAATTTAAAAATTGATAAGTTTAGATCAATTAAAAACTTAATTGTTTGTGTATCTAGAATGGAACCTGGGAAAGGTCAAGACTTACTAGTTAAAGCTTTTTCTAAAGTGGTTAAAGCAATTCCAAAAGCAAAACTCAGAATTGTTGGAGAAGGTGGCTTTCAAGATAAAATTGCTGCCGAAGTTAAGTCTTATGAGCTTGAAAAAAGTGTAGAATTGGTTGGATATGTAAAAGATTCTATGGCAGAATTGAAAAAAGCTCAGGTAGTTGTTTTTCCTTCAGTATGGTCATTGGAAGGTTTTGGTTTGGTATTAGTTGAAGCACTGAGTTTAGGAAAACCATTGGTTGCATTTAATAATGGTCCTATTCCTGAGATTATCAATGATGGCGAAAACGGTTTGTTGGCCAAGAATTATGATGTAGATGATTTAGCAAATAAAATTATTGAGCTATTAAGCTCAAAAAAAATGAGAAATAAATTTTCTAAACAAGCCAAGCTTGATTTTAAAGAAAAGTATGTGATTAATATTATTGGAAAAATATATAGTAGTATACTAAAAGATTCTATTTATTATTCTCATGCAAATTTGCTATGCAAAAAGTTTCACTAATAATTACTATTCTAAATGAAGAGAAAACAATTGACTCTTTATTAGATAGCATTCTTAAACAAAAAACTATTCCCAATGAGGTCATCATTGTTGATGGTGGCTCAGACGATAAATCTGTTGAGTTTGTTAATAATTTTATTAGAAGTCTTGAAGAACGTCGTTTTAAATTGTCAATCAAATTATTTTTGAAAAAAGGCAATAGAAGTGTGGGGCGAAATTTTGCGATTGAGAAAGCTAAGTACGCTTGGATTGCAGTAACTGATGCAGGATGCACTTTAGATTCCAAATGGTTGCAAGAATTACTGAGGATGCAAAAACAACTAAATACAGAAGTTGTGGCTGGGTATTATTCAGCCAAGCCAAGAACTGCTTTTCAGGAGGCGGTAGTGCCTTATGTATTAGTAATGCCCGACAGAGTAGATGAGAAAAACTTTTTGCCAGCCACAAGATCGGTATTGTTTAGCAAAAACATTTGGCAAAAGGTCGGTGGTTTTAATGAAAAACTCAGTGATAATGAAGATTATGATTTTGCAAGAAAGCTAAAAAATAGCGTCATAAATATCGGTTTTTCAAAAAAAGCAGTCGTGATTTGGGAGCCATGTTCTAGCTTAAAAAGCTTTTATAAAATGATTTTTAGATTTGCCCGAGGTGATGTTTCTGCGGGTATTCTTAGACCAAAAGTTGTATTAGTCTTTTTAAGATATTTAGTTGGAACTTCGGTTTTTATTTGGGGCATAATTGAGCGAATAAATACCGGAAAAATATGGATTTTATTCGGGGTTATTCCCTCTTTTTTGATGATTTACCTTTTGTGGTCAATATATAAAAATTATCACTATACACCAAGGGGATGGTATTTGCTCCCATTGTTACAAATTACTTCAGACATTGCTGTGATGTTTGGGAGTTTTAGTGGTTTTATCATGATTAATAAATTGCCTCGAACTTAGTTATCAAAATAATTATTATATTTAATGAATATATAGTTTGGACTGTTTTTAATTATATTTATGATATTATTAAAGAATGATAAAAGAAGAAATCAAATATGGTCCGCATGTTAATGTGTCTACTGCAGATAGTTTTGATGAAGTTTTGGCGCTACCTAATAGAAGTGTCGTCACAGATTCATTAAGTAAGATTTTAGAGATTGATTTTGAAAGAATTGTTAAGGAGAATCCTATGGTTAAGGAAGCTGTAGCTTTAATTGAAGGTGGGACTTGGCCAATGGAATTTTTAGAAGCAATTTTTAGTGTTTTAGAAGAGCTAGCAAATGAGTATGATTTTGGATTTCACCATTTTGGTTTTTTGCAACCAGATGCAGCAACATTCGATACTTCAACTGCCAACTTTGATGGAGAGATAATTCCGAGTGTATTTCATGATCCTCGTGGTGAAGAGCATTATCGAAAATACATTAGGTTTAAAAATGTTGGTCCTGATATATTCTTGGAGTTTGCCAAAGCTGGTAAAAAGGGGGATGGTCGTACGGGAGTTCACTTTGATTTAGTTCATGAAAAGGCAGGAGAGATTCTTAAATTAATTAAAGAAAAACTTGATGTTATTGCTGAAAAACTTGGAGCAACCGTATTTGAAGTTTATTTTGGAGGTGGAGATGGTCCTATAGGAAAGGTTGGAATTAAGTTCGATAAAAAACCAAATTCTGATGTTGGAATAATGTTTAGAAATCATTATTCTGATCCTAAAGATTGGAAGTAAATATTTATTTTACTATTTTAATTTCTAGAGGTAATTCAATGTTGTGAGCAACAAAAACTGCTTTTCTTATTATTTCAGCAATTTTTAGATATCCTTGTGGAGTCCCATTTCCAGTATTACTAATAATATTTGGAGTTTCGTTTGAATGATGCATTCCTTCAAAATTTAGTGTTTTAGGAAGGTCTGAGGTTTTAATCAAATCTGCGGCTGACGATTTCTTATATGCAGAATGCTCAGATACAAAGGTATAGCCTAGTGTTTTTCCTACTGAATGAGGGTTTAATTGCTTATTTCTAGCTCTCATTCTTTTTCTACCTGCAGAAATTATAGCCCTAGCTTTTTCAATTAATTCAGGATCTTCTTCAGCTAGTTGAAAAACAGCGCTTAATAAGAACATAGTATTTCCAGGTTTTAATAATAGTGAGCTTTTATTTCTCATTTCCAACCCATCTGCTGTTAAAGAAATTTCATCTCCGACTTCATTTGTTAGATTAACAATGACAAGAATGTCTTTTAAATATTTAATTAATTGAGAAAATTCCAGCTTTTCTAAATCAAAAAGATCTTTGTATTTATGAATTGGATGCCAAGCCTCTGTTGCGACAGCCCCTGCAGTACTTCCAGGAATATCACGAGCAAATTCAAGACCGGTAAGACTAGAATCAGCTGACATTCTAGATACTCTAGATATTGAGGAACCAGCCATTGCTTTAATAATTCCAGTTCTAGCATCAACTTCAACACCATTTAATTTACTGATATCAATGACTGGAGTTTTGAGAGGACTATTATGGGTTCCCAACAAGAGAGATTTACTTCCACCACCATGGATATGGTAGTCATTACCATTAGTAGCGAGAATTGAAAGTATCTTTGGGACTTGATCAATTCGTTTTGGGATAATGGTTAACTCAGCAAAAGCTTTTAAGAGGGTTGTGCTGATGGCACCATTGAGCTCAAATGTAATCTGAGCTTTCTCTAATTCTCTTTGAATTGTTGATTGCATATAATTTTTCCGACAAATTAGTTGCTCTGTTTTAGAATCCTAGAGAGTAAGGTTATCTGCAATCATATCCAAATATGCGTGAGTTGGAATACCAGGATCAGTTATAGAAGGATAATCAGGATGTGTTACTTCGACCATATGTCCATTTGCACCCCTAGACATTGCTTCTATTAAAATTTGTTTAATTGTTTCCTCTGGGTTTGGGTCTTTCTTATGAACCATATGAGATGGGTCAACAATGATTGTTAAATTTGGAAATGACTCTCTCAAATCAGAAACATATCCTGGCATTGGCACATTTCTCCACTTAGCTTTTTCATCAGGGTTAGTTGGGCACAATCCTCTAATACATGCAATAACTGGTACTGAACCGCCAGACCCTTTTATTGCAGACTCTATCATACCTATAAAAATTTCTGGTTGATCCATCATTGGATTTTTAACCATAATAGGCAAACCGGCATCTGCAGCCGCAGCACCGATTTTTTCAATTAAATATCCACACATCGTTCGTGAGCCAACCCATGCCATACTAATAGCGTTTTTTAACATATCTATATGTCGTGGCTCAATTATTTCAGTGGTAACAGGCATACCAGTTGCTTGAATTGCATCATAAATTGGAAATGCTGCTTCTGGACTCATACCGGTATAGAGTACGTTGCCATCACAGTCAACAGGTCTAGTTCTTGGTTTGTGATGAGGAGCTCTCATCATATCAGCAATTTGAGCTATATCATCTAAAATAGCCATTGCTTGATCTTGACTTTGAAGAGCGCAAGGTCCAGCAATTCTAATTATACTTTTTTGTCCAATAAGTTTTAGTATTGGTTTAGCTTTTTCAGTTTTATCATCGGCATCCGTAGATAAAGACCTTTGAGTTTTTTCCTGAACTCTTTCAAGCATTTGACTGATTAAAGCAGATTCAAATGGTGCACTTGTTCGCATAATATTTAACCTATAACTATTACTAATAAGATGGTATTTTAGCATATATGTATATAATATGCAATACTTACTTATCAAATATATACAAATCAGTTCATTCTAAAAATTTATTAAAAAAATAGAGAAAACCAGTCTATAATATTCATATGTTGATCTATATGTTTATATTAAAGATCAAACAGGAAAGATAAGATAAGATGAAAATATTAATACTTAAATACCGTAGTCAATATATTCAATCAATAATGAAGTATGAAAAACATCATCTTGATCAAATAACTAGTATTTTTCCTGACTCTCAGATTGTAGTCATTGATTCTATACCAGAAGAAATTAACAAGCATTTGCCTGATACAGATATTTTAATCATGTCTCCTTTGGATCATATTCAGTTAGTAGATTTTTCAAAAACTAAACAATTAAAGTGGATTCATCAAACTGCTGCTGGAACAGTTCCGCTTGTTGAGAAACTAAAGGGCACTTCAATTATTCTTACTAACTCTTCAGGAGTTCATCCGATACCGATTGCGGAGCAGATTTTTACTTTTATATTAATGTTGTCGAGACAATTTCATCGATCGTACCGAAATCAAATAGAATCAAAAAAATGGATTCAGAATGATATAGATGGAAATTTACTAGAACTTTACCAAAGTACGATAGGAATAGTTGGTTTTGGTAGAATCGGAAAAAGAGTAGCTAAAATTGCAAAGGCTTTTGATATGAGGGTATTAACTCTCTCAAGTGAGAGATCTCCTGAAACAGATCCAAATGTAGATGTATATTTTTCTAGAAATGAAGTTGAGAGCTTATTAAAAGAATCAGATTTTGTCGTTGACTGTTTGCCGTCAACCACAAAAACTGATGGCTATTTTAATCAACATAGTTTTGAACAAATGAAATCATCTGCTTTTTTTATTAACATTGGTCGAGGATCAACGGTTATAGAAAAAGATCTAATTACTGCACTAAAGAATAAAGTTATTGCTGGTGCGGGTTTAGATGTATTCTCAAAAGAACCACTGGATTCTGAAAGTGAGCTATGGAATTTAAAAAATGTCATTTTAACTCCCCATTATGCTGGTTGGACCCCTCGATATATTGATCGAGTTATAAATATATTTTGTGACAATCTTAAAGCTTATATTAAGCAAGATAAGATGCCTAATTTTGTTCCCGTAAACGAAGAATAGTAATTGATAATAAATCCAGCCAAAATTATTATAATAAGTTTGAAAACTGAAATATAATATAGTTGTCTATTTTTCCAAATCTAAAACATCATCAATTTGTATTTGCCAAACAAACTCATCGACGTGCGAAACTAAAATCATCGCGCCTTCATAATCATTGAGTGCGGTGGCAATAATTGGTAAATGGCGAAAGTTAATATGATTAGTTGGTTCATCAAGAATTAAAAGCCCGGGTCTCAATAGGACTAAGCGAGCGAATGCTACCAGACCTTTTTGGCCTTCAGACAAATTGCCAATTTTTGATTTGATTACTTGTGAAGATAATAAAAATCCTGAAGCGACAGAACGCAAATGTTCTTCGCCTTTATTTGATCCAGAATCAATTAAGGCTTGGGATAACGCTTGGTGAACTGTATCTTCAAAATTTAAAGTTGAAAAATCTTGACGGTAGTATCCAATTCTTAAGTCAGATGGAATTTTTAATCCTGGTTGAGTTCCTTTTGCCATTGACTCAATTAAGGTGCTTTTGCCAATACCATTAGGACCGATAATTTGAAGGTGTCTGCCTTTCATTAAAATGATATCAGCTGGTTTAGTAACTTTTTGGTTATTTTCAATCACCTCAAATGAAGTTATTTTCATCACGTCATTTGGAAAATCATCTTGAACTGGAATTTTGAATGGGCGGATTGGTTTATCTTCTTTACGGACTTCAACTTTTTCACTTTCGTACAAATCTATTTTTTCACGCATTTTTTTGGCTACTTTACGCATCTTGCCACCTTTAAATGCAAAGAAGTTGGCTTTATCTTTATTTTCTTGAATCCCTCTGGCTTTTTGGGCGTTTAAACGGTTTTCTTTTTCAATTCGAGCTGAAATTTCTTCAACAACATCATAATAGTCACCAGCATATTGTTCAATTTTCTGAGTGAAGCTATCAAGATATAAAACACCTTTTGTAAAAGTATTTAAAAATTGGGCATCATGTGAAATGACGATAACACTTTTTTGATAGTTGGTAAGAAATGCTGTTAAGTGCTCTATACCGGCAGAATCTAGGTTGTTAGTAGGCTCGTCAAGCAGCAAAAGGTCTGGATCTTGGATTAGAGCGGCTGCTAGAAGTAATCTAGCTTGCTGTCCACCAGAAAAATCACTCACGAGCTTGTTTTCTTGGGCTTTAAGATTGACGGCTTCTAAAACCGTAACCATTCGACGTTTGACTTCATGGTCGGCGAGGGGACAATATTTTTTGAAATAAGCAAATATCGTAAGCGAGATATCTTCAAGCGCAATGACTTGATAGGCCGTAGCTACAGTTAAACTTTTGTCAATTGAGATTTCTCCTGAGTCAGGTCGCAATTTTTTGGTGATTAATTTTAAAATCGTACTTTTGCCTGCGCCATTTTGACCCATCAAGGCAACTTTCATGCCATTACGCACGGAGAAACTTACCTCATTTAGAATTTGCTTGTCGTGGGCAAAAGAAAAGGAAACTTTTTCAAATCTGATAATTGTATTTTGGTTTGACATGATGGGATATTATAATCTATTTATCTTCTAAGGTTAATTGTATGTGAAAGAAAAGTTTTTCTGTTTTGAAACTTTGCCATTACAACATCTAATAATAAAACTAAAGCGAAAAAGATTAGAGCATCAATAAAAATACTTTGTCTGGTGATTAGTAATTTTTCATGAATTAATCCTAGAGCTTCTGAGTATGATTTATATGCCAAGAAAAGAAATGCAAATGTAGCAATGATAGAAAGTGTGGCGCTTTCGACAACTTTTTTGGTAAACTTTGGTGAGACAAAAATTAAAATGTCGATAAAAATATCTGCAAAATAAATTCCAATTAATAGACCAAAAACGTTGTAAATTGTCATGGCTCCCATATAGCCGATTAGGTCATCAAGTCCAATGACAAATGGAAGTAAAAATGACCATTTGATAAGTTCGCTAGTTTTCATAGGTTTGACAGATGGTTTTGAAATTTCTGGCATCCAAAACGTAAAAGCTCTAGATAAATAGTATAAAGCGTCGACTACATAAATTGTTGGTAATGAAAGAAGTTTTGGAATAGATTTTGAATCTTTAAAATATTCAATTCCTTCGAAGGCGAGTTTGATCATAACACTTCCTGCAAATATTAAGATCGGTATGATTAACCAAGAAATTTCTTTAGCAAAACCCCAGAGAAATAAAACCAATGTAACACCGACATAGCAGCCCATGACTGTTGCAATATTCATAACAACTCTGGCTTTGGATCCATGATTAGAAATTTGCATTCTTCCCACAATTAGTGCGTAGTCAATTGCTGTAACAAAGTAGAGGAAAAAACCAACCAAGACATCTGTCCAATGAAAAATAGGAGAAATTTTATCAACTAAAGTGGGATTTATGATGTTGGCAATAAAATAATGAGACGATGATATGAAGAAAATATAAAATATAGCACAAACACTAATAGGAAGTAGCTGATTTAAAAGTTTTCCTTTTAGAGTGTTGATGTTTGAGTCTAACCAATTAAATATATTTGTCATTTTTTTTGCTTAATCTTTCTGCGGAGAGCGAGGGATTCGAACCCACGAGACCATAAAGGTCACGGTTTTCAAGACCGTTGCGATTGACCACTCTGCCAGCTCTCCACGCTTTTCTCAAGAGAGGTTATTATACCATTCAATTATTACTTTTTCTCTTGTTTTTTTTAGTGTACACTTGAGTTATATATGATACCCGATACTGACGAATCCAGATATGCCGACTATTTTCAAGATATTCCTAAGCCACGTTCAGAGGAAGTAATTCTTGAGTGGGATGCTCCAAGTAGGCCTTTCAAGAAGCGTAATCGTCAGTATCACACGACCGTACTTACAATAGCGATTTTACTTTCATTAATTCTATTTTTTGCAGGTCAGGTTCTCACAATTGCTGTGGTAATAGCTGTGGTCTTTTTAGGGTACGTGATGTCGACAATTCCTCCACATGCCATCATTAATAAAATTACTTCATATGGAATTAGATCTGAAGATAATCTCTACTATTGGGAAGAGCTTGGTAGATTTTGGTTTGATAAAAAGTATGACGAAAAGATTCTTCATGTAGAAGTAGGCAGATTTCCCCATAGATTAGCTTTGCTTTTGGGTCAAACGGAGGAGGACGTGTTAACTGAAATTATTTCTGAAGTATTATTGCAACAAAAACCTACTTTAACCTCAACCGAGAAATTTGCTGAGTGGCTCAAGAAGAAGGTTCCACTAGATCTCGATTCATAATTTTCTCTGTTATAATAGTCGTATTGTCTTGCACCCATAGCTCAGTTGGATAGAGCATCTGTTTGCGGAATAGAAGGTCGTGTGTTCGAATCACATTGGGTGCACATTATTTTTGGTTTAATTATTATTTAGTTTGCATTTTTAAAATTATGCTTTTTCAAATTCTTGTTTTAACATTTGTCAGTAGCGTGGCTTCTTTGGCTGGGTCATTTTTTTTATCATTAAAAAAAAATTGGTCCAAGAAATTTACACTTAAATTAACCGCTTTTTCATCAGGAGTTTTGTTATCTACTGCTTTACTTCATTTAGCTCCAGAGGCCATTGAAAACTTAGCTCCAAAAAATATGTTTAGTACAGTTTTTCTAGCAATTATTTTCTTTTTTGTTTTAGAAAGATTAGTTTTATGGCATCATCATCACGAAGATGACTGTGTAAATCCAAAGCCTTCTGCTTATTTAGTTACAATCGGTGATAGCTTTCATAATTTTATGGATGGAATCTTAATTACTGGTACATTTTTAGTTGATCCTAAATTGGGATTTTTCACAGCCTTGGCAGTGGCAGCTCATGAGATTCCACAAGAAATTGCTGATTTTTCTATTATGGTTGGCGCGGGTTTTAAAAGAAAAACTGCATTACTTTATAATTTAGTATCTGCAATGTTTTCAATTGTGGGAGCTGTGTTAGCTTATTATTTTATTTCTTCAGTTGAATGGCTCATACCATACACAGTCGCTTTTTCTGTGGGAATGTTTTTATATATTGCCTTGTCTGATCTAATCCCAGAACTACACCACGATGATTTAGAGACGAAACAAAAAATCGAGCAACTAGCTTTATTTTTTGTTGGAATTGTATTAATAATTAGTCTATCGTTTTTTGAAGTTTGATCTAAATGGTAGTACTGAGATAAAAAATATCGGTTAGTTTGATAAGTGGAGGGATGTCGGAGTGGTTTAACGGCCAGCTCTCGAAAAGCTTGGGGGACTCACGTCCCACGGGGGTTCGAATCCCCCTCCCTCCGCACTGGTCAGCAATATCGACGTAGTCGATAATTGATGGACAGTATGGAAGGGGATGAGAAGCAAGGTGCCCGATTAAGCGAATTCGCAAAGAAGATGAAAATTTGAGCATGACGAGGGTAAATCCCCCTCCCTTCGCAAAATATAATAAAATGCAAGAAACTAAAAAAAACAATGAAAAAGAAATAAAGGGTCCCATTCTTTTGAGGAGTGTAGAATTATCTGTTGAGGAATGGAAAATTAAGTTGACTCCACGCAAAACCGACGACGATAGTATTCCATATGATGATAATGAAGAAAAAATTAACTCTTTTAGACGGGCCTTGATAGCGCGTGGTTTTTAAAACTTGCGCCATCAAACGATCAAGCAACCAATTCATATATTCTTATTTACAATAATAATATAGAAGTTTTTGACCAAGCTCACAATTCAATGTGGATAAGAACTCAAAAGAAGGATAAACTCTCTCTCAGAGATTTGTTAATTGGTGTTATTAAAATAAGTTGGATATAAAATAAATAATATAAATTAGAAATTTAGTGAATTAGAAAAATTGTGAAAAAGACAAGCAGTCATGAATCTTGGGTTACCTACATTCTAAAGTGTGGCGATGGCTCACTATATACTGGTTCCACAAATGATCTTACAAGCCGGGTGGAAAAACATTTAAGTGGCAATGGTGCAAAATATACGCGAAGTCATTTGCCGGTTTCTTTAGTTTATTTTGAGAAATTTTCAGATAGATCACAAGCTTTTAAACGAGAAGCTGAAATTAAAAAATTACCAAGAAAAAAGAAATTAATCTTAATCAAATGATTAATATCAAAAATATACTATAATAAACCTAATTAATATTCTGTGAAAGGAATGTATGCAAAAAATGCTAAAGAAAACTTATTTAGTTGCACTTGTTGTAATATTTATAGCACTTATTTTTATTACTATTTTCGTAATTAAGGCTCAGAAAGACAAAATAAATGTGTCTATGCCTTCAAATTCAGAAGAAAACGACGGAGGAACATTATTTTCAGGTAATTTGCAAGATTTGCTTAGTTTTGGCAAGGCACAAAAATGTACTTGGAAAATAGAAGATGGTTCCTCTGGTAAAATATATACTGATGGAACTCGAAGTTATTCTGAAGTAAATAATATCCCAGTAGCTGATCCTAATAGTGCAGATGCAATAGGTGCAGATGGTAAGCAGAGTGAAACAGTGCTTAGTTCGATGTATACCATCACTGATGGTGAGTATTTTTATAGCTGGTCATCAGTCTCGAATGAGGGAATGAAAATTAAAATTGAAGATCAAGAGACAGGTATCGACCAGAATTCAGACACTGAATTGATAGAAGAATCAGATAGCAATTCGAATTCAGGAAATAATCCTTCTCAAAATAACTACGATTATAAATGTAGCGCTTGGAGTGTTGATGCTTCTAAATTTAATTTGCCAAGTGATAAAATTTTTAAAGATTTTTCGGCAATGATGAATGTTCAATATAATTCTGAGGATGTTAATAAAATTTGTGATATGCTTGAGGGAACTGACAAAGAAGCCTGCATAAATGATTTTGCAACAAGTCAAAAGTAAGAATTAAGTTATGGGCCATCAAAATATTCCTGCATCATATTTAGTATTGATGAGAGGAAATAAAATTCTATTATTGAGAAGATTTAATACTGGGTACAAAGACGGTCAATATAGCTTAGTTGCAGGACATGTTGACGAAGGTGAAACATTCACAGACGCACTAATTAGAGAAGCAAGGGAAGAATCTGGACTAGAAATATCGCGAGATAAAGTAAAAGTAGTTCATATCATGCATAGGAGATCTGATTTTGATGGTTCTCAAAGAGTAGATGTCTTTTATTCAGTTGATGACTTTGATGGCGAACCAAAGAATGTTGAATCTCATAAATGTGATGATTTGTCTTGGTTTGATATTGGTCAATTGCCAGAAAATATTATTCCCTACATTAGAGATGCAATTAGTAACATTCAGAACGGTATTTTTTACAGTGAGCATGGATGGAAAAAATGAAAAAAATAATCTTAGCTTCGCAGTCTCCTCAGAGAAAATTACTTATGGATTCGATTGGAATTGATTTTGAAGTAATGCCGGCAAACATTGATGAGAAAACAGTGGTGGAAAACAACCAGAAAATTAGAGCTCAAAAAATAGCTAAAGCTAAAGCGGACTATATTTTTACCGATTTTCCTGAAGCAATAATAATTGCCGCAGATACATTTACGATGTTTAATAATAAAGCATATGAAAAACCAGAAAGTATGGAAGAAGCAAAGCAAATGTTGTCGGAGCAATCCGGGCAAACTGGATATTGTTATAGTGGCTTTGCTTATATTGATAAACAAAACAATATAAATATTAGTGATATCGCTGTAACAGAAATTCTTTTTAGACAGTTATCTGATTTTGAAATTAATAAATATGTAACAGAAAATCCAGTTTTAACTTGGTCAGCAGGATTTTGTCCTGCTTATCCGGCTGGTGCAAATTTAATCGCAACTATCAAAGGCTCATTCACAAGTTTTACACATGGCATGCCAATGGAAATATTAATGCCACTTTTAGAGAGATCGGGAGTTTTGAATGAAGTTGAATAAATTAATTAAAGGTTTTGTAAAAAAAGTTCACTTTTTCAAGAAAAAAAATGGGATATTTATTAGAAAGTATTTTAGAAAAATTAAATTATTTTTTTTAAAACTTTCTGAAAACCATATTCTAATAAGGCTTACCGTGCTGGCATTTTTTTTAGGTATAAATTTAGTTCTAGGAAGATATTTTTTCTTAAATAATGACTTTCATTTACCAAAAGAAGTTACTAATATTTTGGAGAAGTCAGGAGTAATTGAAAAGCAGAAGCCGGGTTTTTTGAATGATGAGATTAATGAGGAAATGGGAGTGAGTTTGGATCCGCAAATAATTTTGGAAAAACTAAACACAGAGCGTCGTTTATTTGAGGTTGGAGAGCTTAAATATAATGGTTCACTAGCTAGTGCTGCTACAATTCTTTTGGATGATGCAGCAAAATACGACTATGATTTAGACAATCATGATTTTTTGGCTGAATTAAAAAATGCTTTGACAAAAGTTGGGTATGATTATTCACATGTTAGTCACAATACAATGGTAGGGCCATTGTTGGAGCAGGCTGTTGTTGACGCTTGGTTTTCTGATGTAAAACAAATTGAAGCTATGCAGGATGATGATTTTACTGAAGTTGGATTTGCCACAAAAGTTGTTGAAATTAAGGATATTGGAACAGTAGGAGTGATTGTTCAAGTTTTGGGAAGGCCAATGATGGTAACTCCAACTAAGCCTCAGCAGACTCAAAGCCCGGTGGTTTTTCCAGAAATTTCAGACGATGAAGTTGTTGAAGCTTTAAATCGATATCGATCGGATCACCTGATCAGGACGCTTAATATTGATCAAAATTTATGTCAGTATGCGTCAAAGAGAGTGCAGGATTTGGTTGCGTTTGGTGGTTTGGACGAGCACGCTGGTTTCAAAAAAGATTTTGAGGATCAAGAAAATCTTCCTGAGCCAATTAGGAATTATTCAGGAACCGAAATTGCAGAGAATTTGGCGCATCAATATTGTAAAAATATGACAACGGGAGATTCATTTATTGCTCAAACAGGTACTGCAATTATCGAATGGTGTTTTGATTCTTCTACAAAGGGTCACAAAGAAGCGCAGCTAAATAATAACTTTGAAAATGTTTGCGTTAGACACGGCGACCATATGTTTGTGGTAATTTTTGGAGATTAATTTCTCTCTAAAGAAAAAACTATGTTATGCTGAGCACAATAAAAATGTAAATTTTATACCCGAAGGGCACAAGTGAAAATACTTTTAAGCGGATCATTTTCTCAAGATCAAATTATGAATTTTGATGGTCTTTTTGAGGAGTTGATTCAACCTGATAAACTTCATGTTCTTTCGATTTCCCCATTAGTCAAAAGTTTACGCAGAACTAGAGGAGGCATTGCAGCTAATATTGCGTACTCACTAGCTTTGTTGGGCGAAAGACCAATTCTTTATGTTTCTGCAGGCAAGGATACAAAAACTTATGTAGAGAGTCTTGCAAAAATGGGCATAGACACATCTTGGGTTCACTATTCAGAATTGCCTACCGCAACTTTTAGTGTTTTGACAGACAAAAATGATTGCCAAGTTGGAGGATTTTATCCTGGTGCTATGTCTGACGCCAAAAATCTAAGGATTGATAATTTTGCTAACAAAGATATCTTTGTTGTAGTTTCTGCTCATGATCCAGTCCAAATGATTGTGCAAGCCAAAGAATGTTTGAAATTAAAAAAAAGAATGTTGTTTGATGTCGGTCAACAAATAACAAGTTTATCCAATGATGATTTACTAATTGGACTAAAAGCTGCGGAATTACTAATTTTGAATGATTATGAAATGGGAAGTTTAGTAAAAAAGACAGAATTAACTGAAAAAGAAATAATAAATTTTGTTGATACTTGTGTGGTGACGCTAGGTTCAAAAGGTTGTGTAGTTTATTCTAAAAAAATTGGTCAAAATAATAAAAATATTGAAAATTTTTCTTCTCAAAAGGTTGAGGAAGCCAAAGTCAAAAATACGGTTGATCCAACTGGAGCAGGCGATGCTTTTAGAGCTGGGTTTTTGTATGGCTATATTAGAGATTGGAATTTAGAAAAATGTGCTAAACTCGGTTCTGTTGTGGCTGCTTTTGCAGTTGAAAAACATGGCACGCAAGAGCATAAATTTACTTTGGTTGAAATTGAAAAAAGATATTTAGAAAATTATCAAGAGGAATTGAGTTTAAAATAAAAAAATCTAGTTAAAGCGTAAAAGTTAAAATTTAGAAATTAAGTTGAAAAACAAAAAGTAACAAAAAGGAAATATGACCAAACAAACTACGAACGATTATAAAATTGCTGACATATCATTAGCCGGTTGGGGCAGAGACGAACTTAAATTGGCCGAGAATGAAATGCCTGGACTAATGGCTTTAAGAAAAGAGTATGGGACTACGAAGCCACTAAAAGGCGCTAGAATTGCTGGGTCTTTGCATATGACCATTCAGACTGGGGTGTTGATAGAGACCTTGGTTGAGTTGGGCGCAGAAGTTAGATGGGCATCATGCAACATTTTTTCAACTCAAGATCATGCGGCGGCAGCGATTACCAAAATGAAAATTCCAGTTTTTGCTTGGAAGGGTGAAACTGAAAAAGAATATTGGTGGTGTACAGAGCAAACTTTAAAATTTAAAGATAAAAATGGCAAAGAAATTGGACCAAATTTGATTCTTGATGACGGTGGCGATCTCACAAGTTTGATTCACAAAAAACATCCAAAGCTATTAAGCGAAATCAAAGGCGTTTCTGAGGAAACAACCACAGGAGTTCACAATTTGTACAGAATGATGAGAGAGGGAAAACTTAAAATACCTGCAATTAACGTTAATGATTCTGTCACAAAATCAAAGTTTGATAACATCTATGGTTGTCGTGAATCTTTAGTCGATGGAATTAGAAGAGCGACTGATATTATGTTGGCTGGAAAAGTCGCTTTTGTTGCTGGTTTTGGAGATGTTGGAAAAGGTAGCGCACAGTCGTTGAGAAATAATGGGGCCAGAGTAATTATTGGTGAAGTAGATCCGATTTGTGCATTACAAGCAGCGATGGAAGGTTACGAAGTTAAAAGAATCGAAGACATGATTAAAGAAGTAGATGTTTTTGTGACTGCGACTGGATGCAAGGACGTGATTAGAATTGAGCATTTGACTGAAATGAAAGACACGGCTATTGTTTGCAACATTGGTCATTTTGATATTGAGATCCAAGTTGATGCTTTGAATAAATACAAAGGAATTAAGAAAAAACAAATTAAGCCTCAGGTTGATATTTATACGTTTCCTGATGGTCATAGAATTATTCTTTTAGCTGAGGGCAGATTAATTAATCTTGGTTGCGCCATGGGGCATCCATCTTTCGTGATGTCTAACTCTTTTACCAATCAGGTTTTGGCTCAAATTGAATTATTTAATAACAAATATAAAGTTGGTGTTTATTGTCTTCCAAAACATTTGGACGAAAAAGTAGCCATGCTTCATTTAGATCATATTGGGGTGAAGCTTAGCAAACTCAGTAAGGAACAAGCCGATTATTTGGGCGTTAAAAGAGACGGCCCATTTAAGTCAGATCTATACAGATATTAGTTTTATTAATGGTGCAAAGTGAGAACTTAGAATGCAAAAAGCCGCTCACTTTGCAGTGAACCGCTTTTGTACTTATTATCTATTCCCCCTACAGCCCGCTAAGGCTGTCGTTGATGTTTTCGAAAACATCAGCAATGATTGGCCAGAGCAACATGATGATAATTGTCACCACTATGGCCACCATGCCAAGTACAAGCGCGTATTCAACAAGCCCTTGTGCTTTTTTTTTAGGTGCGAACAACATGATTTTTCTCCTTTCCTACGCATCTTCCACCTAAGCGAAAGATCTGTAGAATTTTTGGACGTGAACTTTCAGAACTCTCAAACAAACAGTGTTTGCTTGAGCGAACTTTTAAGTCCACATTCAATTTTTTTAAAAGAGAATAACGTTGTGGATTATAAGTTGCTAGTTTTTTATTTAAACTAATTAAAGCAAAGTTTTTACTGCATTAGTAAAAACTTGCATTATTAATTAAAACTCAATCGTAGCATAAATTTTAAAGTACGCATCTATTCTACACTAAATGTTATAGGATATCAAGTTGATTAATGATTCTTGATCATTAATTTTTTTGATTAGAGTGTTCAGCTTTTTAGTACCAAAATTAAAGAAAAAATTGAAGTTACAAGAATTGATTGCATTAACACTTGCATGATGATGAAGGACTTTTGGTCTGATATATTTCCGAACAATTTCCTTAACGGTACGAAGTGAGTACTTATACTGTGAGGATGATGTTTAGGAACTATAAATTGTTCCAAGAAAAAGTAAAGTGTTTCACCAGCACTTCTGACAATCCAAAAAACTAAAAATCCCACTAGCCAATAAGTATTATTTTGAGTTAGCAAACTAAATAAGACCAAACTGCTATGTAAAATTCCAAAAACAAACATATCTTCCCACACGAATGCTCCAGCAAAAAAAGTCCACCACCAAATAAAATCACATTTCTTGGTATTTTTTCTGATTTTATAAATAGAAATTATCGCTAATGAAAGATTTAAAATTCCCCAAGTCGAGATTAATAGTGCAAACATATTGATATTATAAATTAAAATAATTGCTTGCTAAGTACTAGATCCTACTGCAACTAAAAAAATGCTAGAATAAAATTGATGAAAAATAAATCTGCGGAAATCCTGCTTTCTTTAAATGGATCGAATGTTCTTAAAGCAATTGCCATTTTAGCAGTTTTTGTAATTCATATACTTTCTAGTATCAGAATTTCTCCATTTGTTATTGGATCTACATTTCAACTCATCGCAGTAACTCTTGACCAACTTTCGAGAATTTCTGTGCCATTATTTGTGGCACTTTCTGGATATGGTTTGCACTGGAAATACTCAAAAAAAATATCTATTGGAAGTTTTTATTTTAAACGAGCCTCGAAAGTACTCCCATTATATTTTTTTTGGAGTACACTATTTGCTCTTTTATTTTATCTGGTACCTGCTTGGGGACCAGCAACTCAACAGCTCGGTTTTGTTTGGCAACTATTTTTAGGTAGAGCAGATTATCATTTATATTTTGTTCCAATGATTTTTCAAATTTACATTATATTTCCTTTGCTGTTGGTATTTTTTAAAAAATGGCCATTACAAACATTGTTATCAGCTATTGCCGCTCAACTGATCTGGTGGTGGTTTTTTAGTTATCAAGATAACACGATAACTACTTGGAAATATTTTGCAGGAGATGGCGAGCAATATATTTGGATGACCAATTGGATAGCATATTTTGTTTTGGGGATGTATTTACCAAAAATATGGTTTTGGATAAATAAAAATAAGTTACGTTATATTTCAATTTTTGGAGTTTGGATTGCTAGTGCTTTTTATACTATCTTAAGCGCAGTGAAAAGCATTCAAGCAGGAGTTGATCCACTTTTAGCTTTAAAGTTTACTCGTTACCCAATGTTTATTTATAGTTTTTTTGCAATTATATTTTTGAGTTTTATTGTCGCTAAATTTCATCATTCGAAAAAGTCTAATTCTTTACTCATTTATTTAGGTAAAAACTCATACCCAATCTATTTAGGACATACATTTTTATTGAGAATTGTTGTTTTCTTCTTATTTCCTTAATTGACTCAATAAAATAAGTAGTTATATGCTCCAAAAAACTTTCAGACAATAAGGAGAAAACAAAATGAACCAGAAACGTCTTTTTAAGGGGTTAGCGATCTCCATCGCTTTGATCATTGTAGTGGGCATATTCATACTTCAAGAGGTTACGGAACTGCCAACACCAACTTCTTGAGGTGGGAAGCATATCTTTCAAGTTTGAAAGCTATGCGAAAGTCAATTTTGTTATGCCATAACCCTTGGTCCTGGTAATACGGCAACAGCCGAAAAAAGGATGTTTCCTATTGAGGTGGTATTTTAGTTAAAAATACTATTGTTTTTGAATTAAGAAGTTAAAAACTAAATACTTTCTTTTGCTGATCGGCAATCCTCTATGAAGTCTAAGTAATAGTGACAGTTATGCAATTTTTCATTCTTATTGCAAAAATACATAAATGGTAGTAAGATGGACTTATGATAAAACGCCTGATTACTTCCCAAATTGATCGCCTGAGAAAAAAATTTCCAGTGATTGTAGTAACAGGTCCTCGTCAATCTGGAAAAACAACCCTTATAAAGAAGATTTTTCCAGACCATCAGTACTTCAATTTAGAAAACCCAGAAACCCTTGGTATCATCGAAAATGATCCTGCTGGATTTATTAATGCCAATACGCAGAAAATTATCATCGATGAGGTACAACGAGTCCCTGGGTTACTCTCATACATTCAAGCAGTGGTAGATGAGCAACAAATAATGGGTAACTTTATCTTGAGTGGTTCAGAAAACTTACTTCTCTCTGAGAGAGTCAATCAATCTTTAGCAGGTAGAGCTGCATATATTAATCTTTTGCCTCTTTCCCTAGAAGAGTTGAAAACTCATGCAGAAGTCACAGACAAAATCTATGCCCAAATCCTCACTGGTTTTTATCCGGCAATTTACGATAAAGATATTAAACCCAATGATTATTATGACCAATATATTGCCACATACGTTGAGCGTGATTTGAAACAGATTAGTAATATCACAAACTTAAGTCTTTTTAGAAAATTTCTAGCTTTGCTAGCAGGTAGAATTGGCCAACTAGTAAATTTATCTTCTTTGGCAAACGATGTTGGTGTAGCCGTGAACACTATTGAAAGTTGGATTTCAATCCTAGAAGCAAGTTACTTGGTGTTCAGACTTCAACCATATTATGAAAATTATGGAAAGAGATACATTAAATCATCAAAAATTTACTTTACTGATACTGGCTTAGCGTGTCGTTTGCTCGGTTTGACCGCACCAACTGAGGTAAGCAAGCACTATTTGGTAGGAGGACTCTTCGAAAATTTCATTATTGTTGAACTCAAAAAGTACATTCTCAATCATTCAAAATCAGCGAAACTCTATTTTTATCGGGATAGTAATGGAAATGAGGTTGATTTAATTATAGATGGTGGTCTCTTTCAAATACCTGTAGAAATAAAGTCAGGAGCAACTTTTTCAACAGAATTTTTAAAAGGTCTAGAGTATTGGAGTAGATTAAAGAACGATCAACTCAACACTAAAAAAGCATTGCCTGGCTTTGTCATTTACAACGGAACTCAAGCTCATAAAATAAAAAGCTATGAGCTTCTCAGGTGGGATAACTTAAGTAATTTGTTTGATCTGATCAAATAAATTTTTGTTTACAATACACTAAGATTATCAATGAAAACAGAATCTCATTTGAGACATATTACTTCTGATTGGATAGAAGGATTTACTTTTAGCAATTTTTAGCAGGGTTGCCTTCATTAGATTAATGAAGATGGTTGTTATTTTCTATTCATTTATGTAGATTTTTACCAATTTGCGGAGAGGGCGGGATGAAATTGGAACTTTACTACAAAGGGAAAAAATTGTCTATTAGGTCTTTTTTCTAAATGTGAGGAAGTTCGCTATTCAATAATTTTTAATCTATGTTGATTTTATTTCTTTAATATTCTTCAAAAGAATTTAAGTTTATATCAACAAACAGTATGGACGTTTTTCCAAAAGGGGACATTTCTAAAAAACTCAAAGGGGACATTTTCATTTAACGCTAACAAGAGCCTTGTTAACCTGTTAACCTTGACAAAGTATGGATACTGTTATATCCTATGGGATAGTTTTTGAATAAATAGTGGATGCCATTATTTGATTCAAAGCTCTTTAACAATGACTTACTTAAAATACTCTCTTTGCTAAATGCAAATTTGGAGCAGAATTGTCAAGGCAGTCTTTCAAGGCGTTTGCCTTGACTGACTGCTCCAAAAATCATTCAAGGAGATGCAAGATGAAACAAGAAATGTTTGTGTTGTCAGTTTTTCTATTGGTGGCGGTCGCGTTGACCGCTTGCGGTGGTGCAGCCACCCCTGTAGCCGATGATTCCGGTCGCCCGGAAACAGTGATCCAAGACTTCGAGTCGTACGCGACTATGGAGTTTGTTTTCAATAAGATCAGCAATAAGATCAGCAATGAAGCTGAATCATATTGGAAGGCAACATATTTTTTCAGCCCCTCCTTCGAGAGTGATGAAGAAATTGGAAACCTGAAACCGGGCTTTCTTGGAACTCTGATTTTTTACTCAGAGACGATCGAGATCGAGGCATACATCTCGGGTTCGGGACAGTATTGCGAATACAATGGAATCGAACAGGCTGACGGCCAGCAGTTCTTTTCCATTTTGTACGTTACGACAACGCAGAATTCAGATTTTTTGGGTTTTTGCAAAGAAAAAGCTCCAAAAGAGATTGAGGGCTACGTTCTCATTCTCGGAGAAAACAATACCGTAACAGCCAAAAGACAAATGTTACCACTTAAGACGGTTTTCGAATCACTTAAGTAAGTCATTTCCTCTCCCAACCGAAAACTCTCGACCGAGTATCGGTTGGGAGTTTTCCTTAGTTTATGTTCAAGCGTAATTTAAGAGTTAATAGAAAAAACCACCTCGTTTTTTCTATTAACTCCTAGTTTGTATTTTCGGTATCTTTTTTACAATTTCATTTAAAATTCAATAGTAGGTCTAGTCTCAGGGTTTTGAGTAAGCAACACTTTATTTCTTTGCAAGACATGAAATTGACATCTTTGAATTATTACTCGAGGGTATACCTCTTTAATTGCCTTAAGCATTCCTTTTTGACCATCACAAACAATCACATCAGGATGACCCTTAAGTTGCTCAAAAAAATCTTTCCAAGAATTGTATGTTTCTCGTTTTACGAATTTCCAGCTAACTATTTTATTTTTAGTTTTCGCAAGCAAGAGAACGGTCTCATTTTCTAAAACAAAACCATCTATTATGATTATTTGATTACTGATTGAGAGATTCTTTGGCTGAATTTCTTCAGCCCAAAAATCTTTAAACCAATTATTTAAAGTTCTAGTTGTAACTCCATATTTTGTAGCATAATGCTTTAACTCATTTTTTCCACTTAGCCATTCTAGAAATACTTTTTTACGAAAATATTTAGATGTTTTAATTCTTTTATCTGTCCAAAAACTTCCACAATTTTTACACTTAAATTTCTTTGAACCACTTTTATTTTTATCCCACTTTGTTAATTTACTATTACATTTTTTACAGTATTTTTTTTCATTTTGATACTCTACATCACTTTTTTTATGATGTAACTATCAACTTATCTCTACAAATCAATGAAAAGTAACTAAAAAACCACCTCATTTTTTCTATTAACCCCAATTTAAGGAAAATAGATTTTATAAACTTTTTAGTCTTTTCTTATTTTCATAATACTAATTTGTGAACAAATGCTAATAATTAGATTTTCCCAAATCACTTCGAGCGAAGCTCGTATGTGATTTCTTCCTTTCCTGGTTGCCCCGAAGGGGCATGGAAGGGAGGCAGGCTCGCGAAGCGAAGCCGGATACCTCCCTGGATCGTTTTCCCCTCCCCGTGGTTTACCACCAGATTTATTGTTCAGGGAAACCTAGATTGAATCATTTTGATTCTTTTGTTTATAAAAAAATGTAGTATATTCATTTTTGAACGGTCTCACGAATGGCGGAGGCAGTGGGATTTGAACCCACGAACCTAAAAAAAGGTCAAGGTTAGCAACCTTGTGCAATTGACCACTATGCGATGCCTCCACTTGTCAGCCGAGTCTATTGTATAATATTCCAGTAATCTCAACGACTACATCTGAGGATTATAGCATCAGAGCAAACCTGCTTCTAGTGGGTAGAAATAGATGTTATGAATTTATTTACAGATAATTTACCAAAAAAAAATTCTAACAAAAAAAGCTTGGATTTATTCATCATCCAGATATGCTTGAGGCTATAAAGAATTTAGATATTTAGTATAATGTTAGATCTTCGCAAATTTGGAGGTGTCGCATAGTGGTCAATTGCACACGCCTGGAAAGCGTGATCCTTTTGGATCCAAGGGTTCGAATCCCTTCACCTCCGCAACAATTGAAAAGTTCTGACAGACCCGTCTAATATGATCGAATGGGTTGATGGGGCTTGCTAAATTTCCTTGATTTGAACATTTTTCAGTTTAACAGCCGTGTAAGTGCTGAATATTGATTTATTAGGATATTATTTTTCTATCTTTTTGCCCTTATTTTCCTCTAGGGTTTGCTTCATTATTTCTTTATTGAGAAACTCTAATATTCTATCGTCTTTGACCGCAGTGATATGTGCCGTTACTGCTAGTTTCTTCACTGCAGATCTTCCAGAGAACTTAATTAGAGGTAAATCAAAAACAATTTCGGATGGGATATCATCTTTCATTGATTTAAGTATAAATGAAACTTTTGTTTATATAAGCTTAAGTTCTTTATTTGAGAGAGTAACCTGCATTCGCACATGAAGTGCAACACTTTGTTAATTTTTAATGTTTGTTAAGTTTTTGTAATTCTAACATCATTGATTCATTTGGAGTCAGATAGTTTAGACATTTTCTAGGAGTATT